>Ga0335081_10000451_pt1 | contig 72472 bp, 74 predicted proteins | sample Lox_Sample_35_FD_206713 | JGI IMG/M metagenome (GOLD analysis project Ga0335081, IMG submission 206713) | Soil microbial communities from Loxahatchee National Wildlife Refuge, Florida, United States - Lox_Sample_3.5 | ecosystem: Environmental > Terrestrial > Soil > Wetlands | place: USA...
GTCTCCTGCGTGCATCAAGTTTCGATCTTCGATTCCTGGCGCGCGCCGCAGCAAATCGCTCCATCACCCGGTACCGCCGGGGCAGGCGACCTGGTACAGATCGAGTAGCCCCTACTTCTTTGCCGTCGGCGGAAGCATTCCATTCAAGCGTAGGTACATCGCGGCAGCGCCGTAATGATCTGCCCAGTCGTTGGTAAGGGCGAACAAGGCGAACGCTCTCGGCCCGTCGTGTCCGCCATGCAGGGTGACGGTATCGCCGAGTTTTGAATCGTCAACTTTTGCTAAGGCAGAGGAACAAAAGTCGAACGAGGATTTCAAGGCTCCGACCAGCCTGTCCTTGCTGTCAGTTTCCTTAAGCTCCGGCATCTTGGGTTCGGCCAAGTCTGCTGCTTTCGCGCAAAGAAAATTGTTGGAATCGGCAATGTGCAGCACCAGGGTAGCAAAGCTCATCTGCGCCGGAGTCGGCTTGAAACTGTACTTGTCGGCGGGCATTTCTTCGGCAGCCGCAACCAGGTTCTTCTGCTGACGAGGGAGAATCTCCCGGACGACGGTAGTCACAGGGTTCTTCGTTTGTGCGTTTATCAGACTGCTTGAGGCCAGTAGTAAGACCGCAAAGATGCGCTTCATAAGACCTCCCGCCTGAAAGGATAACTCTCGCGTGAGCTTCCTGCCATGCGGCTGCGGATGAAGTCCCTTTTGCCCATGGCTGGGAGCTGAGTGTCCTGAAATCAGACGCGCAGTCTCGCGGAGACTCGCCCTTTAGCACCATCGAGCTAGTGACGAACACGAACGAGCCAGTTACGACGGATTACTTCTGTGATATTGCAGTAACATTGCACCTTTTACTGTGCGCTCAAAGAGGCTTTCCGATATGTATAAGAAGTCTGTAGCACGCGATACGCTTGAGGCAGAAGAATCTTGTCACCTGTACCATGATCTCAGAAATGACCTGGCTATCATCATGGGTTGCTGCGATCTGCTCGGTGACTCGATTACTTTAGACAACCAGCAGGCACAGAAACATGTGGACCTGATCCGGCAAGCGGCGCGAAGAATGCGGGACAAAATTTTGAAGAACCCATGCGCGGCATCCGCATTCGAACGCTCGTTTACCGCGTAGCAGAGCCGCAATCAGTTCCAACAGGTATGGATTTCCATAGTTGTTTGGAACGCTCTGGAATCTAGCATGAAATCCGCGTGTTGGAGAACCAGTGCATCCAGCCGTGGAACGAGTTGTAATTCCCGTGGCAACGTAAGACTTTCCCCTACAAGACACCGATATACTTTTCGGGATTATCACTATTTGTGAGTATGTTCCGGCTGGAGTGCACAAGCAGTCGGGCAGGCTATTGGTTCCTCTCTACTGTGCAGTCGAGCCTGTTTTTCAGCACCTCCTTCTTGCCCGGGTAAAGCGGTATGTTCCTTGCCTATACACCCACGTAACACCCGCAAGATCCCAAAGGCAGTAGTTTTCCCGAGCTAAAAAAGGAGGAGTGCAGCTCCATGAAGAAAAACCTAATGACGGGGTTGGCATTGCTAGCAATGCTGGTCGCGTTGACGGCCTCAGGTTTCGCCCAGGCAACGGCGGAATCTTCGGTCCGCGGCAACCTTGCAGGAACGGTGGCGGATCCTTCCGGCGCAGTCATCCAAGGTGCCCAAGTCAACATTGTTGGTCCAGTGGGGGAGAAAACCGCCACTACGGACGCTGAGGGCCGGTTTTTGTTCCAAGTTCTGATTCCCGGCTCCTATTCTGTGAAGGTAACCAAGGACGGCTTCAAGACCGCCGATATCAAAGCGGCCCAGGTGAACACGGGCACGACATCCACGATTGCGGTGAAACTTGAGCTGGGCGCCAGTTCGACGGTGGTTGAAGTGACCGCAGCCACTGTGGCCGTGGATACTACGTCGACGGCTGTGCAATCCAACTTGACCGACAACTTTTACGAGAACGTTCCTGTCGGCCGCAACGTAACCGGTCTGTTCTATGCAGCACCGGGCGTCGCTTCTGGCGGCGGCACGGGCACGGCGAACCCGTCGATTTCCGGCGGCACCGGTCTGGAGAACAACTACATTGCCGACGGCGTGAGCATCACCGACGGCGCGTTCGGCGGCATCGGCGTTTACTCGCGCGTGTACGGCTCGCTGTCGACCGGCATCAACCTGTCGTTCGTTAAGGAAGTTGACGTAAAGACGGGCGGGTTCGAAGCGCAATATGGGAAGTCGACCGGCGGTATCGTGCAGATTGTGACTAAGTCTGGTTCGAACCATTTCCATGGCTCAGTGGGCGGCTTCTTCGCGCCGCAGTCGGCTGAGGCGACTCGCCTGCAACCAGATGACTTCGGTCTAGGCGGGATCAACCAACGATTCAACCTGCAGGGCAAGCTTCTTCACCAGGCCAATTACGACGTTGATGGTGAAGTGGGCGGCTACGTTCCGGGAATGAAGAACCACCTCTTCTTCTTCGGGTCGTTCAACCCGCAGTGGAACATCGATTACAACCAGTTTGCACAGTTTGTTAATCCAGCAGACCTGATTAGCGGTGCTCCTTCCCAACCCAACCTGGGCAATATCAACATCACCAACCGAGTCTATTCCTATGCCGGCAAGTTGACTTTCCGGGTGAACGACAATCACCAGTTCGAAGCGTCGATTTTCGGCGATCCGACCTACGGCAATTTCGCACCCAACGGGCCCTTCCTGAACACTGCGAACACCACGACGTTCGACAAGCTGCAGTTCGGCACACGTAACTTCGTGGTTCGTTACAACGGCACGCTGAGCCCGACTTGGTTGGTCAATGCATCATTCTCATGGGGGCATAACAACCTGAATGACACGCCGTTGGATCCCAACGTCTATCAGATTGCGGACCTGACGCAACGTAACGGTTGCGGCGCTCCTCTGTTCAATGCTCTCTGCACCTCGGAGTCGAATCCTCTTCGCGGTCAGTTCACGCGTCAAGGCTTCGGTTATTACGAGAACACCAACGGTGACAACTACGGCGTGAGCTTCGATACCCAGAAAGTCGCGAACTTCCTGGGACAGCACACCATTGGCATCGGCTACCGTTATGACCGCAACTACTATGACGGCACGAAGCTGCGCAGCGGTCCGAATATCCCAGTCAGCTCCGCCCTGGCAGCCTCTCTCGTCCCGGGCAACACGGCCCTGCAAGACGAGTTGGTGGCCAACGGTACCAACGCGGCGTTCCAGCTGCGCACCGATCCGCTTGGTGGCGCGCTTTGCGGTGTGTCGGAATTGATGATTCCGGGCATCGCCGAGTGTCCCGACGGCGGCACGGGTGTGGCCCTTCTGCAAACCCGTGGAGAGTTCGGAAACCTGAATTTCAGGACCCGGTCAGGTTATAACACCGTGTTCGCGCAGGATTCATGGAGCCCGAACAAGTATGTGACGATTGATGCCGGTATGCGCTGGGAGCAGCAGAGCCTGGCAGGATTAACCGCTCACTATACCTTTGTCGACAACTGGTCGCCTCGTCTTGGTATCAGCATTGATCCTTGGGGCAACCGCAAAACCAAGGTTTATGCCAACTACGGCCGTTATACGGAAGCCCTGCCTTTGGACATGGCCATCCGTTCGCTCAGCACCGAGCTGGATTTCCCGGAGAGCTATTGGCTGCCTCCCGTGGATGGAACCGGCCACGTTGCTGAGAACCCCGACGGCACGTTCAACTTCACAAACTTCAGTTCCGCGAGCTGGGACGGTACGGCGAGTCCTCTAGCCGGCAACCTGATTGCTCCGCTGCAAGGCGCATCGGCCAATGCCGGTGAAGAGTTCGGTCCGGGTACTCGCAGCGAGTATCTTGACGAATTCGTGGTTGGTTTCGAGCATGAGTTCGGCAACTCGGGTGTGATCTTCAGCACGCGCTATACCGATCGTCGCATCAAGCGCATCGTCGAAGATAACGCACCGTTGTCGGTAGAAGCTTTCCAGGGCGCTACCAACGTTCCATGCCCGGGCGGCGACGGCGTAACTCCATGCTTCTTTGCCCAGAACTACCTCATCAGCAACCCCAACAAGAATCAGGACCTGTTCAAGAACCCGATTCAGATCGATTACAACAGCGCGGTGGGTCCGCCCCCCACTTGCACATCGTCGGGTGGCAATCTCACGCTGTATTCGACCCCGGTGGACAGCAACGGCAATACCGTGCTGGTCAACGGCAATGACTCCATGTGTATTCCGAACGCGTTTAACGCTGCCGGACAGCAACTCACCGGTATCGTTGGGCCGGATGGAATTCCGGATGGTTTCGTCGATCCGATCCGCAAGTATCAGGCGATCGAATTCGAAGTTAACAAAGCGATGTCTCGCGGCTGGTTGATGCGCGCGAACTATCGGATTGCCAAGCTGTTCGGCAACTACGAAGGTTCGTTCCGCAACGACAATGGCCAGAACGATCCCAACATCAGCTCATTGTTCGACTTCACCCGCGGAGACTTCAACCTCCTGGGACAGCAATTCACGCCTGGCGTGTTGAACACCGACGTTCGCCACCTGGTGAACGGCTACGTGAGCTACACGTTCTCCAATCACATGAAGGGGCTGACGATGGGCACCTCGCTGCACTTCCAGACCGGCGTGCCAATCAACAACCTGTTTGCCCACCCCGCGTACCAGAACGCGGGTGAAATTCCGTTCTGCGCCGACAACACCGTGAACTGCACGTCGGCTCGTGGCGCTCTCGGCCGCGAGAAGGATTACGGAGAGGTTGACTACCACGTGGACTATCCCATCCGGGTTACAGAAGGGACCAGGGTGCGTCTGGGGGCTGACCTGTTCAACCTGGCCGACAGCAAGACGCTGCTGCGTGTCGATCAAAACGCACAGCGTTCGGCTGGGGTTCCCAACCAGGACTTCCAGAAGCCAGTAGGTCTTGGACCGTCCGCAACCAGCGGTAACACCAACCCGGCGTACCTGCGACCGTTCTACGCCCGGTTCAGTGTGAAGTTCGAATTCTAGATTTTCTAGAATTCTTCGACAGGGAGGGCGTCTTCGCCCTCCCTATTTTTTTGGTAGCAGGGGACGGCGCGGACAACAAACACCGTGCCACATTCATCAAACCGGCATACAATCTACTCAAATTGGGGTAGCGGGCGATTTCCTCGCCTGAGATTATTGGCACCATCCATGCTCCCGCTTGGTGCGCCAAGGGGTTCCAATGTCTCGGATTCTGTGCTGTATCGCAGTGCCGCTCTGTCTTCTGCTGCCGACTGCCATGTGGGGGGCGCATATCCGCGGCCAAGTGAAATTGGAGGATGGTCAGCCCGCGCCCAAAATCGTCGTAAGAATCCACAGCGATGTCATCGCCTATCAGGATGAAATGCAGACCGATCCCGAAGGCAAGTTTGATTTTGACGCACTGCCAGCGAGCACCTACTACATTACGATTGAGGGTCAAGGATTTCGTACATACAACGAGCACGTGGACGTTAGTATTGGGCCGGTCGCCTACGAATTGATCACCCTGCATCCAGACAAGCCTAAGGTGGCCAATGTGGTGCCTCCTGAGGGGCCGAACGGAACCCTGGATGCGCGCCTCGCGGATGTTCCTGCATCCGCATTGAAGCAGTACAGCATCGCCGAGAAGCTGCTTACTCAGAAGAAAGACCTGGAAGGAAGCGCGAAGCACCTGCGTAGAGCGATCACCATGTACGCCAATTTCCCTGAGGCGTATGCGATGTTGGGGGTTGTCTACCTGAATCAATATAAGCTGGAGGAGTCGCAGAAAGCTCTCCAGAGATCCATCGAACTCGACCCAAAAGCAGCAGGCAGTTATCTGGCGCTGGGTGCGGTATTCAACAACAAAGACCAGTACGCCGACGCGGAAAAGGTTTTGACGCGCGGGCTGGTACTGAAGCCCGATGACGCCGCGGGACAATGTGAACTGGCGCGAACCTATTGGCTGATGGGAAAGTGGCAGGAAGCCGAGCCGCATGCCCGCAAGGCGCTGGCGTTCATGCCGGAAATGGCGGCCGCGCATGTGCTGTTGGGGAATGTTGCATTGCGGAAGCACGACAATGCGAGCGCCTTGCAGGAATTTCAAGAATACTTGAAACTCGAACCAAAGGGTCCCATGGCCGGTCCCGCGCGAGCAGTGATCGCCCAGATCGAAGCCGAGCCTCATTCGAGCAGTCAAAAGCAATAGGTGAGGCATCAATGCTCGCCCTTCTGCAGGCCTTCCTCGCCTGGGCCGCAGTCTGTGAGATAATTTTTCTGAGGAATTCATGCCTGAACGACTGGTGCATTGTGTCAAACTGCATAAAGATCTCCCCGGTCTTGACGAGCCCCCTTTTGATAACGAACTGGGGAAAAAGGTTTACGAGAATGTCTCCGCCCCCGCCTGGAACATGTGGATGGACTTCTGCAAGATGCTGCTCAACGAGTACCGCCTGAACCCGGCCCGCCGCGAGGACCAGGAGGTGATCCTGAAGCACATGGAGCAATTCTTCTTTGGCGAAGGAGCCGCGCCTCCGGCCCAATACGTGCCTCCTGCACCGCACTAAGGCGATTACCGTATAGGTAACCTTAGTGCTAACGGCTTTACCGAATTGTTACCTCCTGTTCATCAGCCTGTAACATGCATGCACTAAGTTTGGTGCATGGATCCGCTCGTCTATGACACGCTGATCCTCTCCGATGTCCATCTGGGCGCGGAGACCAGCCGGGCTCGTGACGCCACGCGCGTGCTCAAGCAGAACCGCTTTCGCAGACTCATCCTGCTGGGTGACATCTTCGCTGACCTCAATTTCCGCCGCCTCACCAAAGAACACTGGAAGTTTCTCGGCTACATTCGCAAGCTCTCCAATCCTAAGCGCAATGTGGAAGTAGTCTGGGTGGAAGGGAACCATGATCAGGGACTGACCGATATTATGTCGCACCTGGTCGGTGTGCGAGTCTACCAAGAGTATCGCTGGGACTATGCCGGCCTGAAGCACAGTGCGATTCATGGACACCAGTTCGACCGCTTCGGCATTAATAACATGCGTTTCAACTATGTTGGAACGCTGCTGTATCTGCAGCTGCAGAAGCTGGATTTCAAAGGCAAGCCGGTAGCGCGCCTGATCGACCGTTTGAATACTCGCTGGTTACGCATGTCCGAGAAAGTGGCGTCAGGGGCGTTGTTCCATGCGCGCATGCATGGTGTGCAGCGCATCTTCTGTGGCCATACTCATTCCGCGATGCATGAGCGGCAAGACAACGTTGAATACTACAACTCGGGCGGCTGGGTGGATTCGCGCCCGACCTACATCACCATCGGTGACGAAGGAGTGCAAATTCGTGAATACCAACAGCCTGACGAACGAGATTCGGTCGAGCAACCTGGCGACGGAGAATCCGATTTTGTCGAGTGGTCCGAGTCAGGCTCATCCGAAGACGCCGAATACGAAAACATTGGCCGCTGATCAAAGGAAATCCACTCGCCGACTTACCATTGTTTTCCATCACGCGGGCGGCGGTCATCGCGCCACGGCGGAGGCGCTGAAAGATGCGCTGACCTCGCAGGAGCGCCCGTGGGAAGTCAGTCTCCTGAACATTCAGGAGCTGCTGGCTCCTTTGGATGTGGCCCGACGCGCAACTGGCTTGCAAATTGAAGATGCTTACAACCTGATCCTGCGCAAAGGCTGGACGCGGTTCTCAGCTCAGCTTCTGGTGCTTCTTCAAGGAACGATCCGCCTCTACCATCGCAAGGTCCTGAGCCTACTGCGGACGCATTGGCTGCGAAATCCGGCGGACTTGGTGCTTTCGGTGATCCCGCACTTCAATCGCGCCCTAGGCGAGAGTCTAAGAGGCAAAGCCCCGTTCGTGACTTTATTGACTGATCTCGCGGATTATCCGCCACGTTTCTGGATCGAGCCGCAGTCGCAATTCATTATTGCCGGCAGCGAGAAAGCGAAACAGCAAGCATTGGAGATGGGCCATGCGGCGGAGCGGATTTTTCAGACCTCCGGCATGGTGCTAAAACCACGTTTCTACAAGGAGAGTTCCCTCGATCGCGGATCGGAAAGGCAGCGGCTGGGCCTCGATCCCTATCGGTCGATCGGCATCGTGCTGTTCGGGGGGCATGGATCCCGGGTGATGCTCGACATCGTTCGGCGCCTGGACGAAAGCGGCCACGACCTGCAATTGATCCTGATTTGCGGACATAATCGCAAGCTGGCGAGCGCGCTGAAGAAGTTGAGAACGCGCATCCCGATCTTTGTCGAGGGATTTACCGCGAACGTCGAGTACTACATGGCTCTTTCCGATTTCTTTATTGGCAAACCCGGCCCAGGCTCGATCAGCGAGGCCTTGCAGTTTCATCTGCCGGTGATCGTCGAGTGCAACGCAAAGACTTTGCCCCAGGAGCGCTACAACGCGGAATGGGTCACAGAGAAAGGCTACGGAATCGTAGTCAAGAGTTTCCGCGACATTGCGCCTGCGGTCGAGCGCATGTTGGAGGCATCCAACTTTAATCAACTACGCGGCAACGTCAGCCAGTATCGCAATCGTGCCCTCTTCGAAGTTCCGGAGCTTCTCGAGAAGTGCCTCACATCTGCAGAGCAAACCTGCCAGTGATGCCCGCACTGTTCAGAAGCGAATCACGATTCCGGTCGAGATTCGCGCATTGCTTTGTGTCCCGCCAAAAAAACGAGTTTCCAGCGCATCGCCCTGGATTCGCCAGCTCACCAGCGGTACTAGGTGATAGTCGAGACCGCCGCCCAGGGCATACGCAAACGAGGTATCAGATTCTGATATTCCGGTTGCGCTTGCATTGATGTGGGAACCGCCAAACAATGCATGGGCGAAGGGACGAAACTTGCCCACCGAGATCGACAGACGGGGACCGAAAAGGAAACTATGCGTGCTTGAGCTCAAGTTGGAGGGAGCACACAACGGTCCTGTACAGAATAGAGGGAAGTCCTGCGACCCGTAGTGTCCGCTGATGTCGGCCACAATGCCAAGCAAGGGAAATACCTTGCCTTCGATTGAGGCGTTCCAGCCATTCAAACTGCTGCGCCCACCTGTGTTCTGATCCACGTTCAGGTAAGAGTATCCGAGGAAAACGTTGCCACCCGGCAGTTGTGCGAAAGCCAGAGTACTCATGAAGAAAATCACCACTCCTAATGCGACGATCCTGGGCATGGCATCTCCTTTGTGCTGTCTAGTTTTCCCCTTGAAGCGAGTCATTGGATGCGCTCTCCCAGCACGGGGATGTCATGTACTTCCGAGCGGAAATTTCATGCGATTTTCATAGTTTTGCGTTTATCAACAGCCTTCCAGTAGGTAGCATCGGAGCACAAACTCACCCGTCCAGGAGTAAATATGAAGCTGAATCTGGAGGTCCGGTCTGCCGGCGAGATCACGATTCTGCACTGTCGTGGCCGGCTTACCTATCGCGATGAGGCGACGCGGTTCTCGCAGACCGTAGCCGAAATGATCTCGGAAACATCACAGCTGATCATCGATATGACCGGACTGGAGAGCATCGACAGCGCGGGCCTGGGTGAGTTGGCAGTGATCCACATGTGGGCTCGTGCCAGCCGATGTGCGCTGAAACTTGCAGGACTCAGTTTCCGGATTCGAGATCTGCTGGAGCTGACCAACCTACTGGGCGTTTTCGAGACGTACCCCACGCTCGAAGCTGCCATCGCTTCTTTTGAGGCGAGCCGAGCGCAGGCAATGGGTGCTGCGTAGATCGAAACGATTCCATTGCGAAACCCTTCCCGATTCTGAAATTCGCCGGTAAGATTTGTTCGTCAGCGGCTTGAATTCCCTGGTTTCGCTCTTCCTCTCGCCGATAAGATCGCCCCAGCTGATCGACTGAGCCGAATCCAATGACTACAAAATGCGCCAACCCCAACTGCTCAACGCAATTCATGTTTCTGCGCGGAGGCCGATTGTTTCACCGCGAATCTGCAAGAGTCGCCAATCGCTCTGGCAGTCTCGTGCCCGTTCGTAAAGTCGAGTTCTTCTGGTTGTGCGAGGCCTGCGCTCCGACCATGACCGTTATCCTCAAGGATGGGAACGGGGTCACCGCGCCACGGCAAGGTGCTTTCGTGCAGGCCACTCTATAGCGGCTGGGAAACCGAAGCGGAGTGAACGTATTTCCCGCTCATCGCATTCCAGCGAACTCGCAACACATCGCCAAACATGCGGATCCCGTCGCGAATCGGATGAATGCGGGTTCCGTCACGATGGGCCCACTTCACCGGCACCTCTGCAACTTTGAGATGGTGTTTCCTGGCCAGGTACAGCAGCTCGGGATCGAAGCCCCAGCGTTCGATCTGCTGCTGCGGGAAGACCAGCCCGGCGGCCGAGCTCCGGAAGGCTTTGAATCCGCATTGCGTATCGCTGAAATTGAGGCCGAGGAGCAGACGCAGAGCCAAGTTAAAAATGCGTCCCAAAAGCTGCCTGTAGAGCGGCTGTCTGCGCACCTGCAATTCGGTCTTCAACCAGCGTGAGCCGATGGCGACGTCCGCGCCATTGGCAATCGCTGCGAACAACTTTTCTGCCTCGGAAATCGGAGAGGAAAGGTCAGCATCGCTAAAAAGCAGAACGTCACCATGGGCGTGAAGCATCCCGTTGCGGACGCTATATCCCTTGCCGCGGTTTCCGGGATTCTGAATCAGGGTAAGGTTGGAGTGCTGGGCCGCATAGCGCTGCACGATCTTTACCGTGTCGTCGCTCGAACCGTCGTCTACCACGATGATTTCGGCTTTCCACCCCTGGTGAGAGGCATATTCGCAGATTCGTTCGAGGCTGGCGGCGATGCGCTCGCTTTCGTTATACGCGGGCAGAACGATGCTGTACGTGAGATTGTCCAAGGAGGTTCTTAGACTACCAGCTACTATGCTACTCGCCGATGCGCCAGCATAGAAAAGAACTCCATGACCAGTTCCTGGTCCCAAAGCCCGGCTTGGGCTTCCATACGCATGGTAGCAGCGGCTTGCTCATGAATGAGCGCAGGTTTGTAGGGCCGTGCCGTACGCAGGGCGTCGTAGACATCTACTACTTGAAGGATACGCGGCAGGAGAGGAATCTCCGCTTTCCGCAGCCCATCCGGATAACCGCTGCCATCGGAGTGTTCGTGATGGCTGCGGATGATGGGCAGCACCAGCCGTAGTGATTTCAGCGGCCGGCATATATTTTCTCCGGTGATCGGGTGCTGCTTCATTACCTTCCACTCTTCGGGAGTAAGATTGCTGCCCTTCTTCAAGATTTCATCCGGCACCGCGATCTTTCCCAGATCGTGCAAATAGCCGCCTCGCCGCAGGGCCACAATGGAATCTTCGTCCAATGCAAGGTGCCGGCCCAGACTGACGGCGTTTTCCGCCAGGCGCTCGCAATGACCCTCGGTGTAGGGATCGCGGCTCTCCACGCTCAGCCCCAGCGTGCACAGCACCGACTCTGCGGTTTCCAGTTCGTCGGTGAATTCTTTCAGCTTGATCAGGGAATTTACCCGGGCGAAAAGCTCCTCCGAAAAAATCGGCTTGTTGAGGAAGTCGTCAGCGCCGGCTTCGATGCCGCGCAGCCGATCTTCACGGTCGGTGAGACCGGTGATCAGCACGAAGGGGATCAGGCGGGTTGAGGGATCACTCTTAAGCTGGCGGCATAGGTCATAGCCGGACTTGCCCGGCATGACCACGTCGGAAAGAATGAGGTCGGGAGGCTGGCGGCGAACCTCAGCTTCTGCCTGCCCGGCATCGGATACGGCGGTGACGTCGTAGGACCGGGTCTCCAGCAGTTCTCGCAGGAGCATCATGGTGTCGGGATTGTCGTCCACCACCAGGATGCGTGGGACCCGGCGCCTGAGTGAAAGCTCGCCCATCTCTATATATGACTTCGCTTGCGGGAACATAGTTGTCCGCACAACCCGGAACGTTCGTCCCTCCCGCTCGGGCCACTCAGGACATTGTAAAGGATTTGGACAAAGAGAAAAGCGAAAACACAACGACGTCCTGATTTGCGACAACGCTGTGATCTGTCCTCGGCCCGCAAACTCAAGTTGGTGTTCCACTTCGGGAAATCCGCAGCTTAAATGTGAGGGGTGACCTTGCTGCCGGATTGCCGGTTTTCTTAGCCTGAGCCCTATGAGACCTGCTGGATGGGCAACGGTGCTTCTTCTGTCTGCTGCGGCCTGGGCGGCTTCGAAACCCCATGTGATCGCATTCGGCAAATGGACCACGGTGAAGGTGCTCGGCTCTAGTGACGAAACTCAAGCCGTTGACCTGAAGGTAAGAGGGCTCTACGTGGATGGAAAGCTGAAGGAGTTCACATTCGGAGCGCCGCACGAGATCACGGACCGGCTTTTTGTGGTCCGTCGCGTCATCCGAGTGAATGACGCCTTGCCGTCGGATGCAGCGCCGCAATGGGCATGGCTGCGGGGGGGGTGGCTAGCGCTTGATCGCGGGAACGGCCATCTGTCTCAGGCAGTATTGCCGGAGTTCGATCCCGATTACTCGGTCGCATCCTGGTATCGCGGCTACGCTGCGTACTGTGGCATTTCGCAGGATGCGAAACAGGTCTATGCCGTGGTGGCCCAGCTCGGGCGCCGCAAGCCGATTTTGCGCAAGTCACTGGGCGAGGCAGGAGCCCCTGGCTCCGAGCTGTGCCCGGCACCGAGTTGGCAGCGTCACCCGCCGCGCGTCACCTTTGCGGACAAATCGGGTCCATTGACGTACACAATTCGAGGAGCGGCTGTTGTGGTGGAAGACAATCCGGAGGGAGATGAAGACCAGAATTAGCTACTTTGCCTTGTTCGCTTTCCGGATCTCGACCGCGCGCTGAAAGGCCGCCTTCGCCTTTTCCGGCTGGTTGATGGCCGAATAAGCCTCGCCCAAAGATTCTTCCAGATCGGCATCGTCCGGGTTGGCGTCAACGGCTTTCGCGAGAGTTGCGGCGGCCTGCTCGTACTCCTGACGCTGCAACTGCACCAATCCCAGATTGGCTTGGGCGGCTCCGTCATTCGGTTTCAGCCGCAGAACCGCTTGCCAGAGCGGCTCAGCCTTCTCGTATTCTTTTTTCTGGCTATAAGCCGTGGCAAGCAGAAACAGAATGTCGTGATCGTTCGGTTTCTTGCGGGCGGCGTCTTCGAGGGCGCTTTCGGCTTCGTCCCATTTTCCGGTTTCTATCGCCTTCATCCCCTGTTGCAGCGGGACAGCGTAAGCTCGAGCCCGCCGCACCATCCCGAACATCACAAATAGAATCGCGGCTGCCGCAACGAACACGACACCTCGCCAGCGGTTGCGAATTTCTCTCTCCGTCATGAGATGTTTCGCCATCAATGCGCCAATGATCAGTCCGCAAACAATTCCACCAATGTGGGCCGAATTGTCGATGCCGTGGCCTACTGCTCCGAAGAGCAGGTTATATCCGGCGAAGGTCAGCAGGCTTTTCAGGGTCCCGCGAACAGCTTCTTTGGGAATCGGCAGATGTCCGAGGTAAAGAGCTGCGATCAAGGCTCCGGCTAAGCCGAAAATTGCTCCCGACGCACCAACGCCGGTGACCATCGGATGCCACCACAGGCTCGCGATGCTGCCGGACAGGCCGCAGGCGGTGTAGGTCAGGAAATACGTCCATGGGTCGAAAATCCGCTCAGCCAGATAGCCCAGATTCCACAAGCACCACATGTTCAGGCCGATATGCAGGATTCCAGCGTGCAGATAATTGGAGGCGAGGAGCCGCCAAGGTTGTGGCCCAAGCGAAAGCGGGCCAAAATTCGCTCCCCATTGCAGTAATTGCTCAACTTTTGGCTCGACCGGAGAGACGCCGCGCAACACCATCGCGACGTAGACTGCGGTGTTGATGGCGACGAGAGTGGAGGTGAGGGAAAGCTTTTTTTGCATTAAGCAATTAGCATTCAGCCGTCAGCACTCAGCTAAACCACGTCCTTACAACTCCGCACATTCACAGGCCTTCAAGACTGAGCGGCTAAGTGCTAAATGCTAAGTGTTAATTGCTGATCCTACAACCTCAATCTCCCGTGCTCTCCACCGCGGGCAGTTCTTCTGCAGCAATGCGCGTCTTGACCTGCGCGCTGGTCACCAGAGCCACCGCTGCGACCACGACCGCGCTTCCGCCAAGAATATAGCCGTCGATCGGTTCATGCAGGATCAGCCATCCCAGAAAAACCGCGACCACTGGATTGACGTACGCGTACGTCGAGACCTTCGACGTCGGTTGATGACCAAGCAGCCAGATGTACGCCGTGTATCCGATCCACGATCCACACACCACCAAGTAGCCCATGGCGCTCAGGCCGCGCACCGTCCACAAGACGGGCGATGACCGTTCCGCGATGACCGAGATCAGAAGGTTTGCGAGCCCGGCGGCAATCATTTCCCAGGCGGTGGCGGAAAAGGCATCGACGTCGGGCGACTTCCATTTCTTGGCGAGAACCGATCCCAGAGCCCAGCTGAACGCGCCTCCCAGTAGGCTGACGGAGGGCCATAGTTCGCTGCGGGCAAGAGAAGTTGTGGCCATTAGTTGCGGCCAAAGAAGGACGATCAGGCCGACGATCCCGAGCGCAAGACCCGCTTTTCCGCGAGCTGAAATGTGGTGGTCGCCCAGCAGCAGACTGTCGAGAACCAGAAACCACAAGGGGACGACGGCCACGATCAGGGCTGCAAGGCCTGAAGGCACGCTCTTTTCGGCGTAAGAGAGCGTCAGATTTCCGCCAACCAGCAGCAGAATCCCCACGATCGCCATCTCGCCCAATTGGCGTGCATTGTAGGTAACCCTCCGCCCACGCAGAGCGCAGAACGCCAGCATAAATGCGCCGGCGATGAAGAATCTTGTGCCGCACATCAGGGCCGGTGGAATCTTCTCTACCGCAATATCGATGGCCAGGTAGGTCGATCCCCAAAAGAAATAAACCAGGCCGAAGGCAAGGATCACGGCGAAGCGTTGCTGGCGCTGGCTTTCAGTCACGGTATCAAGTCCTAAATGCTTGTCATTCCGAGGAGCGAAGCGATGAAAAATCCGCTCTTTTGTGGCTAAAACATATCAGACGCAAATTGAGCGGGCAGGATTCGATTCATTTCTGTTATGGCACCACAGTAACTAGAGCGCAAGAAACAAGGGGGTTCCGTTAATTCGCGCGAAGCGATATACTGACAACAGAATGTCGTGTCATGCGCTATCAGGGTTCCAATTCGCATTTGCCCGTGTGCTGGCTCCAGTCTCTGGTGTGCCCGCGACGCTATCGGGCGGTTCTGCCTTCCAATCTTCGACCCAGCCTCTTCGGTAGCGATTAGTTCTCCATCCTTCTTTCGTGCAGTGTTCCCGTCTGTTTAGCTTCGTCCGGGGACATTCAGGCCTGCGGCCTACGACGAACGACCAACGACTGAATTTTGGAGGATCTCATGACTACTCAGACTCTGGCTGGACCCAGGATCAAAACTGATCTGCCGGGCCCAAACGCAATTCGCGTTCTTGAAGGCGACAAGAAATACATTTCGCCGTCTTATACCCGTTCTTATCCCATGGTGGCCAAGCACGCCAAAGGGATTGTGGTCACCGATGTTGACGGCAACGAGTTCTTCGATTTCTCCGCAGGTATCGCTGTAACCTCGACTGGCCACTGCCATCCCCACGTGGTGGCTGCGATTCAGAAGCAGGCCGGCGAGCTGATTCACATGTCCGGCACCGACTTTTACTACGAGAACATGGTGACGCTGGCAGAGCGCCTGTCGAAGATTGCTCCCATGCCCGGTCCGCACAAGATTTATTACGGAAACTCGGGCACAGAAGCCATTGAGTGCGCTCTCAAGCTGGCGCGTTACCATACCAAGCGTCAGAACATCATCGCCTTCTTCGGCGCGTTCCACGGACGCACCATGGGCGCGCTCTCGCTTACCGCGTCAAAGCCGCAGCAGAAGCGCCGTTTTGCGCCTCTGGTGCCAGGCGTGACTCACGTGCGTTATCCCGATGTGTATCGCGGATGCGTAGGAGGCGGGCAGGAGGCCGAAGCCTTCGCACTCGGCTGCGCGCGTTTCATCGAAGACAAACTCTTCAAGACCACGTTGCCTGCCGAGGAGGTTGCGGCAATCTTTGTGGAGCCGATCCAGGGCGAAGGCGGCTACGTAATTGCCCCGACTGTTTTCATGCAGGAACTGCGTCGCATTTGCGATCGCTACGGTATCTTGCTGGTGGTCGACGAGGTCCAGAGCGGCGTCGGACGCACCGGCAAATGGTGGGCGGTGGAACATACCGGGATTCATCCCGATATCGTCTGCTCGGCGAAAGGCATCGCCTCGGGCATGCCGCTGGGCGTCACCATCAGCAAAGCCGAAATCATGGACTGGATTCCCGGTTCACATGCCTCGACGTTCGGTGGCAATCCGGTCTGCATCGCTGCCTCGCTCGCGACTCTCGACGTCATCGAACGCGAAGGCCTGCTGAAGAATTCGGCCGAAGTCGGAGCACACATGCTGAAGCGCATGGCGGACTGGCCCGCCAAGCACCGGATCGTAGGCGATGTCCGCGGCCGAGGGCTGATGATTGGCGTGGAAATCGTCCACGACCAAAAGACAAAAGAATATGGAGCAGCTGAGCGCGACCGCGTCGTGCAGGTGGCTTTCGAACGCGGCATTCTTTTCCTGGGGTGCGGGCCGAGCACCATTCGCATCGCGCCGCCGCTCATCCTGACCAAAGAGGAAGCGGACGTGGCGATTGACACGCTTGAGGAGTCCATTGCCCAGGTGAGCAAGGACAACTAAGCGTGGGGCTGGGGACGGATTTCCTCCTCCGTCCCCTTTTTTTCAGAACGTGGCGTGGGCTGCCCGTCTTTCGCAGCGTACTCTGCGATCGTCTGTGTGCTCTGCGATTAAGTTTTTCAGCCAAGTCCTTCTATCAGCGTATGCTCTCGCAGTTCACAACCCGCGCGCTGCTCGCTTTAGTGGTGGCTTTGGTGTTGTGGGCCTCGGCGTTTGCCGGAATTCGCGCCGGCCTGCGAGCTTACTCGCCGGGACAGCTCGCGGTTCTGCGCTTTGTTGTGGCGTCTCTGGTGCTTGCGGTTTATGCCAGCGTAGCTCACTTCCGTCGTCCGCAATCGCGTGACCTGCTGGGATTCGTTGTTAACGGCATTATCGGGATCACCTTTTACAATCTCGCGCTGAACTACGGGGAGACTCGCGTCAGTGCGGGAGCTGCCAGCCTGCTGATCGCTTCCGTGCCCATTTGGACAGCGCTGCTGGCTCGCTTCACCCTACATGAGAGGCTGACTGCGCGCCGCTGGCTGGGCGTGTTCGTCAGCTTCGCGGGAGTTGCCCTGATTGCCAGCGGGGAAGGCGAAGGCATTCATCTTTCGCCGCAGGCGCTCATCATTCTTGCCGCTGCCGTGACTTCCGCCATCTACATGGTGCAGCAAAAGAAATTCCTTGAACGCTATAGCGCTTTGGAATTCACGGCTTACTCAATCTGGTTTGGAACTTTGTTCATGCTGCCGTTTGGAAGGGGCTTGCTGCAGAATCTTACGACTGCTCCAGCCAGCGGGACGCTGGCAGTCATTTATCTGGGGGTCTTTCCCGGCGCGCTGGCGTATGTGGCGTGGGCGTATGTGATGTCGCATGGACCGGCAGGACGAATCAGCACTTTGCTCTACCTGATTCCTGTGCTTGCAATTGCGATTGCCTGGCTGTGGTTGGGTGAGGTGCCAAAGCTGCAATCGCTGGCGGGCGGAGCCGTGGCGCTGGTGGGGGTGGGGTTGGTGAACATGCGGGCCAGAAATCGCGAATCGGATCTGGTTTCGGCTTCGTCGGCAGCGGACTAGGTGCGGCGCTTGCTGTCCGCGATAGAATAATCACAAGGTCGCAATGGCTCACCTGACACCGCAAGCGTCTGATCTTCTGCAAAAAGCGCTAGCTCTATCTACTGAGGAAAGAGGTGTCTTGATCGATCGCCTGATCGCGAGCCTGGACGACGAACATGCCGAAGAGGGCGTAGAGGAAGCCTGGGCGTTGGAGATCAAGCGCCGGGTCGACGAAATCCGCTCCGGCAAGGCCGAAACGATCCCGGGAGAAGAAGCTTTACGCAGGCTGAGAGCCAGAAGACGTGATACATCGAAGTGAACGGCATCGTGTTCACGCGGAAGTTTGGCCTGAGATCGACGTAGTTGCAGATTGGTATCTCGAACGAAGTCCCGATGCAGAAAATGCTTTTCTTGCCGAAGTAGAAGACGCGTTTTCAGTAATCTTCGATACACCACTGCGCTGGCCCAAATACCTGTACAGCACTCGCCGGTTCCTTCTTCATCGGTTCCCTTTCTCGGTCATTTATCTTAGCGATCCCGATGTGATAACCATCGTTGCCGTTGCCCACAATAAGCGCAAACCGGGATACTGGAAAAAGCGCATTTGACTCGCCCTCCCATTGATTTGTTAAGGTTTCCAGTCGCAACATTCACAGTCGATGGAGGTCTTGTGCGCAAGTCACGTCTTATTTTGGTATTCGTCCTGATTGGTTCGTCCCTCGCTTTTTCTCAGAAACAACCCCTTACCGTCGAATGGATTAACAGCGAGGAAGGCAGCCACATTGCGCGGATGCCTTCGCATGTGTGGCTGAATGACGGCTCGGCCATTTTTTACGACGAGAAATCGTCCGAATCGGACGTATGAACGCCTGAGTCCCGCTACGGCGGAGAGGAAGCCGATCCTTGATATGGCCCACGCGGTCAGTTCGCTGAAAGAGCTGGCGGGAGACTCGGAGGTAAAGGATGCGCTGCCCTGGCCGTCCTCCTTTGACGCTGCCGGCCAGAAGGCGGTCTATGTCATCAAAGGCAAAATCCATCTGCTCGACCTCGCGTCAGCTTCTTTCACGCGTGTCAGCAACGGTGACGTCGAGGATAAAAACCCTGCCTTTTCCCCTGACGGGCGCTCGCTGGCTTTCGTGCGCTCCAATGACATTTACGTGTACGACATCGCGTCGCGGCAAGAGAAACGGCTAACCACTGACGGCTCCGCCACTACGCTCAACGGCACGCTTTCCTGGGTCTACTGGGAGGAAATCATGGGCCGCCGCGACATCGCCTATTGGTGGTCGCCGGACTCGCAGGCAATCGCATATCTGCAGACCGATGAGTCCAAGGTCCCAGTCAGCACCTTCGTGGATTTCTCGCCGGTGGACCAGCGCATCATTCATCAGGCGTACCCCAAGGCAGGTGAGCACAATCCGGACGTCCGCGTCGGCGTTGTCGAATTGAGCACTGGAGTTACGCGATGGGTCAATCTCAGTGACAAGCCGTATGAGTGGCTCATCCGCGTGAAGTGGCTGCCGGATTCAAGGAATGTCGCCGTGGAGACGCTGAACCGCCCGCAGACTGAGCTGCGCCTCTACTTCGCGGACCGGGCAAGCGGCGCCACGAAGCCCATCCTGACCGAGACGGATCCGGGATGGGTGAACGTGACCGACGATCTTCAATTCATGCACGACGGCCAGCACTTTCTCTGGACCTCCGAGCGCACGGGCTACATGCATCTCTATCGCTATCGCATGGATGGCGCTCTGGAGAACCAAGTCACGAAAGGTGACTGGGCGCTGGCCTCGTCCGGCGGCCTGCCTTTCTGGGTGCGCCAGACGGTAGTTGGCGTGGACGAGAAGAACGACTGGATTTACTTTACCTCGTTGAAGGAATCCTCGGTCGAGCGGCATCTATACCGTATTAAGAGCGATGGTACGCAAATGACGCGGATTGACGAAGGGGCGGGTACCCACGGCATCAGTATGGCGCCGAATGCTCAGTATTACTTCGATACTTATTCGACGACCCATTCCTTGCCGACGCTGCAACTCCACAATGCGGACGGCAAATTGCAAGCGACGCTTGCTGAGCCGCGGACGGGGCAACTAGCGCAGTTTGACCTGCAATATCCGGAGTTGTTCACGGTTCCGGCGGCGGACGGATTTCCCATGCCCGGCGCAGATTCTGAAACCGAAGGACTTCGATCCTTCGCACAAATATCCTGTAATTATGTACGTGTATGGCGGCCCATCCGCGCCGACGGTCAAGAATGCCTGGAGTCCGCAGACGCTGTTCAACAATATCCTGCTGCAGAACGGGTATCTCTGCTTTGGCGTGGATAATCGCGCGGCCACCGGCATCAGCAAGAAGCTGGAGAACACTTTGAAGGAGAATCCTTCCGTCAGCGAGGCTGCCGATTTGGTGGACGCAGTTCGCTGGCTGAAGAAACAGCCTTGGGTCGATCCGAATCGCGTGGGCGTGTGGGGGTGGAGCGGCGGCGGCACGAATACGCTGAATCTGATGACGCGCTCGAAGGAGTTCAAAGCCGGAATTTCGGGCGCGCCGGTGACCGATTGGCGCTATTACGATTCCAAGTGGGGTGAGGCACTCGTCGGCCTGCCGCAGGACAATCCAAAGAAGTTTGATGACACGTCACTGGTCAAGCGCGCGGGCGAGCTAAGCGGCACACTGATGCTTATGCATGGGACCTACGATGACAATGTCCATCCGCAGAATGAGCAGGCTTTCGAAGATGCCCTGATCAAAGCAGGGAAGCCGTACATCGTGGTGCCTTATCCGATGCGCAAACACGGATTTGTGGACACACCGGCGAAGATCCACCGAGATAAGACGATGATTGAGTTCTGGAAGCAGAACGTGTGATTCCCTAAATGGGCGAGGTGTTCGCATTAGTGACAGTCGTCACCGTTGATTTCTGATGCCGTGCTTATCATTGAGCTTGAAAGTTATGCTCTCCAGCCGCTTTACTCACGTGACTGTCCGCGCGCTCGATTGGCTCGCGGACCACACGCTTGGTCCCGGCAAGCGTGCGCAACATTTGCGTACCGGGCAGCGCGGAGAAGAAGATACGTATTTTTACCTGCGGCGCCGTGGATACGTGATGGTAGCGCGAAACTTCCGGTCACCTCACGCCCGCGGTGAAATCGATCTCATCGGATGGGACAAAGATGTTCTTTGTTTCATTGAAGTAAAGACGCGCACTACGCACGAGGTCAAGCCCGCCGAAGCCGCCGTGGATCGCGACAAGCAGCGCCAGCTTACCTATGTCGCCCGGGATTACCTTCGACATCTGGCACTTCCGTGCCAGTGGCGTTTCGATGTAGTCAGCGTATATTATGAGGCGCACACCAGCCAGCCGCGGTTTGAGCTATTTCAGAATGCCTTCCCTGTGGCGTAAAATAACAGTTTTGGCTTTAGCCATAATTTTGAGAGGATTTATCCTTGCCCGAGCTTAGAAAAGATCCGATTGTAGGCCGGTGGGTCATTATTTCGACCGACCGCGCCAAACGTCCTACTGATTTTGCCCGTGATGCTGTCCGCATTAAAGGCGGTTTTTGTCCCTTCTGCTACGGCAACGAAAGCAAGACTCCGCCAGAAATTCAGGCCTATCGTCCGAACCCCAATGGCGGATCTCCGCCGCAACGCGACTCGCCGGGCTGGACAGTACGCGTGGTGCCGAACAAGTTTCCCGCGCTGGGGATCGAAGGCGGTTTAAACCGCCAGGCGGAGGGCATGTTCGATCGCATGAACGGAGTGGGCGCGCACGAAGTCATCATCGAGACTCCGGATCACAACGCGACTTTGGCTACCTTGCCCTCGAAGCGCATCGAAGATGTGCTGTGGACCTTCCGGGACCGCATCCTGGATCTTAAGAAGGACCGCCGCTTCAAGTACATTCTGATTTTCAAGAACCACGGGGAGGCAGCGGGCGCTTCGCTGGAGCACGCGCACTCGCAGCTGATCGCCCTGCCGATGCTGCCGATTTACTTGACAGAAGAGATCGAAGGCGCCAAGCAGTACTACATCTACAAAGAGCGCTGCGTATTCTGCGACATTATCCGGCAGGAAACGGAATCAGGCACTCGCGTGGTCGCCGAGAACGAGGACTTTCTGACGCTGGCGCCTTATGCGCCACGGTTTCCCTTTGAGACCTGGATTCTGCCCAAGCAGCATGAGTCGGCGTTCGAGAACTCGTCTTCGCACATGTTCGAGAATTTGGCCAAGGCGCTCAAGGGTCTCCTGATGAAGGCCGACCGCGTGCTCGACAATCCGCCGTACAACCTGGTGATTCACACCTCTCCGGTGCAGGACCCGACCAATGATCACTATCACTGGCACATCGAGTTCATGCCCAAGCTGACCAAAACGGCAGGATTCGAATGGGGGACAGGTTTTTACATTAATCCAACGCCGCCGGAAGAAGCCGCGAAGTTCCTGCGGGAAGCGAGCGTGGAAGAGCCGGCACCGGTAACGGTGGCATAATCTTGGTTTTAGGTCGAACGGGCGCGACTTGGTTCGCGCCTTTTTTCTTGCGGTCTGCTTTCCGAATGGGGTAGGGATCCTTCGACTTCATGACTGCATCGCATAGCGATGCGGTCATTGCGCTCAGGAAGACAACGATTATCCTTGCGTGCGGTCCAGAAATTCGTCGTGCCATGCCATCTGGATGGCTTCCAGCTTGCCTTCCGTGGACTTCTTGGGATCGTCCTTGAACTCGGGCAGTTCCGTGATGTAACGATGCAGATCGGTGAAGCGTACGCTCAGGGGCTCCAGGTCGGGATGCTTCTCGGAGAGAAGAATGCCGATATCTTCCGCGTTTTCCCAGGTTAGATCTTTGGGCATATGGCCTCCGCAATTAGCATTTAGCCATTAGCATTTGGCCATGACTGGTTTCTATCGGCCACTTCAGAAACCCCCAAGTGCCAAGTGCTAATTGCTAAGAGCTGCTTTTCTAGTGTTCCTCTGACACGTAATTCCGGTTCCAGGCCGGAATCTCCACTACGACTTTGCCGGGTTTGGTGATGACTGCCTGGCAGCCGAGACGAGAATTTAACTGAAGATCGGCGGCCATGTCCAGTCGATCGGCCTCGTCGTCGTCCATCTCAGAGAGGTTCTCCGAGCCCTCTTTGATCCACACGTGACAGGTGGTGCAGGCGCAGTTGCCGCCACAGGCGTGGTCAAGTCCTACGCCGAAGTTTAGTGCGACATCGAGGATGGATTGCTCCTTGCCGTGATCTTCGTAGGGGAGCTTGCCATGTTCAAATTCAACCGTCTTGCCTTCGGGCAAGAAGGTGACTTGAACCGTGTTTTCGGTCGGGGCATCCACAGTTGCCGCTCCTGCCCCATGACTTTTCTCTTCTGCCATATTTGTTACCTCAGCGGCTTCGCCGCCTTGTTAATCTTCACTGGTTTCGGCACGGCTGAAGCCGGACCCTTCCACGTCATTTAAAATCTGCTTTGGCCACGGGATGACCGGCAACCGGCGCTTCGCCCATGTCGGCTTCGTCCATGGTCTTGCCCTTCAATGCTGCGCCCACAGCGCTGTCCATCATTAGCTCCGCAAGGCGCATCGTTCCCTGGTTCAGCGCGTCAATGGCTTTGCGGATCGCGCCATAGTCATCTTCGACTTTAACTTTGTTCAACGCTTTTTCGAGTTTCTCGATCTGTTTCTTTTCGTCGCTTCTCAGTTGAGCCCAGGCCGGACTCTTTCGGCCTTTTTCCAGCGCAGCGAGGATAGTCTCCGCTTCGTTGCGAGCTTCGATCACTTGCCGCCGCCGGAAATCCTCTTCTGCATAGTCGAAGGAATCCAGAATCATGCTCTCGACCTGCTCGTCAGTCAGGCCGTAGCTCGGCTGGACCTCGATCTCGGCTTCTTTCCCGCTGCGCTGTTCGCGCGCCGAGACATGCAGAATCCCATTGGCATCGATCAGAAACTTCACTTCGATACGCGGCATTCCTGCCGTCATGGGAGGGATGCCTTTCAGATCGAATCGCGCCAGCGAGCGGCAGTCTTTCGCCAGTTCGCGCTCACCCTGCAGCACGTGGATTGCGACATTCGCCTGACCGTCAATCTGCGTCGTGTAATACTGGGTGGCCGAGGCCGGAATGGTGGAGTTGCGCAGAATGATCTTGTCCGTAACTCCGCCGGCGACTTCGATCCCGAGAGAGAGCGGGGTGACGTCAAGCAGCAGCATGTTTTGGGTTGCTTCCGAGCCCCCACCGAGGATGTTGGCCTGTACTGCGGCGCCAAGGGCAACAACTTCGTCGGGATTCAGGTCCGTGTGTGGCTTGCGCTGAAACATCCCCTCGACTAGCGCCCGTACTTTGGGAATACGGGTTGATCCGCCGACGAGGACGACTTCATCGATTTGCTCCGGCTTCAGACCGGCGTCTTTCAGGGCCTGCTTGCAAGGACCTACCGTGCGATCGATGATCGGTCGAATCAATTGCTCAAACTGTTCGCGCGCAATCTCACGCTGGTAGCGTTTGCCGCCGGGAAGGTCGATGTCCAGCTTCGTTGAAGCCTGCGACGAAAGAGCGATCTTCGCTTCGATGACCGCTTTGCGGATCGTCGCAACTGCCTCGCCGTTGCGAGAGAGGTCGATGCCCACGTCGCCGCGAATGTCGTCGAGCGCAATGCGAATCAGCAGATTATCGATATCGTCGCCGCCAAGATGCGTGTCGCCATTGGTTGAGACCACTTCGAAAATTCCGTCGTGCAGTTTGAGAATGGAAATGTCGAAGGTGCCGCCGCCCAAGTCGTACACGGCCACGATTCCGTTTTGCTTCTTGTCGAGGCCATAAGCCAGCGACGCAGCCGTCGGTTCATTTACGAGGCGCAGGACATCAAGTCCCGCGATGCGGCCGGCATCTTTCGTGGCTTGCCGCTGAGCGTCGTTAAAGTATGCGGGAACGGTGATGACGGCCTTCGTAATCGGCCCATTAAAGAACCGTTCCGCATTCAGTTTTAGTTGCCGCAAGATGAAGGCGGAAATTTCTGGCGGGGTAAAAGTCTGGTTTCCCAAGTTGATTCGCAGAACCTCTCCGGGCTCAAGGTCGTCCGCAAGCTGGAATGGGAAAAGCTTCAATTCCTCCTGTATGTCCTCAACCCCGCGTCCCATAAGGCGTTTGATCGAATAGACCGACCGCTCTGGAGTCTCGATCAAATATTTGCGCGCGGCGTTGCCGACGATGATTTGATCGTTCTCGTCCAGTGCGACCACCGACGGAACCAGGTTCGATCCATCTTCGCCGGGAATAATGACAGGGTTTTCACCCTGCATGAAACCGACAAGTGAATTGGTGGTTCCGAGATCGATGCCGACGACGCGATCAGCAGCCATGCTTACTAGCTCGCCTTCCTTTCCGAAACTGCGGCGGTTTCCTGTTCATCCCTTGCTGCGGCGGGTTCACTGCAGAGCCGGGCAGGCGACCACCCGCGCACGCTGTGTCCGCCATGAATCATGCCTTGGAGAACCGACTCGAAGAACACATAGGGATGAATGGAAGGTACAGCGCTGGCTTCATTGAGGCGTTGGCGAAGCTCCGCCGGTAGGGAAAATTCGATCGAGCTCAAATTGTCCTTCAACTGGTTCAGCTTGCTTGCACCAATGATGGTGGAAGTAATTCCGGGCTGAGTAGCGACCCAGTTCAGCGCAACTTGGGCCGGGGAACGACCGATTTCTCGTGCGACTTCCAGCAGGACATCCAGAACTCTCCAATTTTGGGCGTTGAAGCGGAGCAGCGTGGGATTGCCCGATTCCTTGGTTTTCTCCAGCCGGCCGTCCCCGCTTCCGTCGTCACCCTGACGCTTGTATTTACCACTAAGAAAGCCGCTGGCCAGCGGGCTCCAGGGACAAACGCCGAAGCCGAACTCCTGGGCGGCGGGAACATGCTCTCGTTCGATATTGCGTTCGACCAGCGAATACTCCAACTGCAAAGCGATTGGCCGCTCTTTCCCTTCCTTCTCAGCGAGCGTATAGGCTCGGGCAGCGTACCACGCGGGGACATCGGAGAAACCGTAGTGCCTGATCTTTCCTTCGCGAACCAGATCGTTGAGGGTAGAAAGAACCTCCTCCACTGGGGTAACGGTGTCCCAGGCGTGCAGCCAATAGAGATCGATGTAGTCGGTCTGCAATCTTCGTAAAGAACCGGTGAGGGCGCGATAGATGTTCTTCCGCCCGTTGCCGCCGGCGTTGACGTTCCCAGCCTCGTTGTTAAATGTGAATTTGGTCGCAAGTACGACCCGATCACGCAACTTCGCTTCCCCGATAAACTTCCCGACCAGTTGTTCGCTTCGACCTTCGGTGTAGCCATCCGCGGTGTCAAGAAAATTTCCGCCCGCCTCGATGTAGGCATCGAAGACGGAACGGGAAACGTTCTCCTCTGATCCCCAGCCCCACTCCGTGCCAAAAGTCATGGTGCCGAGGCAAAGAGGACTAACGCGCAAACCGGACCGACCCAAGGTTATGTAATCATTCAAACGCATGAAACACTCCTCATTAGTGTTTAGCTCTCCAGCACGTCCGTGACATCCCTCACCAGATTCCGGATGTAGTTTCTCCGGTTCAGCACATCGACCATCTGGTCGCGGACCTTGCGACGGTCATCTTCCGTGCCGCTGTCCACGAGCTTGTCCCACTCATTCCAATAATGCTTGAGCTCATCAAATAGAGCGTTGTACTTTTCTTCCAATTCCAGCTTCTGCCTGCCAATTTCCTCGATCAGCGCGGGATCGTCCTCGCCCATCTTCTCTTGTATCCGCAGTTCTTCGAGTTGCATATTGAGTTCGAAGACTTCTTCCAGCAGATCCGGCGGAACGACTTGCTTCTTGACTTCGCCCGTAGCCCGCGCTTTTTCCGTGGCCGACTTCGACTGCTCCTCGAGTTGCACGCCTTCCAGATGGAGCAGGTATTCCGTACGCTTGATGGGATCTTTCAGGGTGCGATAGGCATCATTCAGGAGCGAGCTTTGCTCCAGGCTCCACTGCTGCTCCACCCTTTCTGCTCCGGCGTAGAGGTCGGGATGCAGCTTGCGGCTCAAGCTGTAAAACTCGCGCTCCAACTGCGCGGTGTCGACGTTCAGCTTCCGTGGAAAACCGAAAAATGTGAAGTAATCGACCGGGACTGGGGGCTGTACCTTTCCGCACGCGCTGCAGAAGTGGGCTGCGCGCATCTCGCCGCACGACCAGCAGGTCGAGGTCGTCTCTCCCGGCATGATCAGCGACGAACTGGATTTGATCTCTGCTTTAGTCATAAGACACATTCACCACAGTGGCGAACAGTTTGCGAGATAGCGCCGTGGTCAGGAAACCCTCGCGGGCGAGGGCGCCCGCGCCACACTGTCAGCCCGAGAACGAAGTCCCACAGCCGCACGACTTGGATGCATTCGGGTTCACGAAAACGAAGCCTTGCTGCATCAGCGTTTCCTGGTAATCGAGCGTCATGCCGTGAAGGTAGATGAAGGACTTGGGATCGACGAAGACTCTGACGTCGGCAAATTGAAAGATGCGGTCGCGTTCGCGCGGCTGGGTGTCGAATCGGATGTTGTAGCTCAATCCGGAACACCCGCCGCCTTGCACGCCCAGACGCAGTCCGCCTTGCTCGGGCGAAATGCCTTCTTTCACGATGGCGGTTCGGATCCGGGCGAGGGCTTTCTCCGTGACGTTAATGCCCTTGGCCGGAGCCGTCGATTTGGGCGTTTCTTCGGTAGTTGTGCTCACGGTTTCTCCGCATGTCTGCATGGGCGTGGACGCCCGCGCAAACACTATTTTGCTTCCACGGCAACCGGCTTACTTACGTCCTGCTTCTTCTTCCAGTCGTGGATCGCGGCGCGGATAGCATCTTCTGCCAGCACCGAGCAGTGAATTTTGACCGGAGGCAGGGAAAGTTCCTTCACGATCTCCGTGTTCTTGATCTGCAGCGCTTCATCCACAGTCTTGCCCTTGACCCACTCAGTGGCCAACGAGGACGATGCGATTGCCGATCCGCAACCGAACGTCTTGAACTTTGCATCTTCAATGACGTTGGTCTGGGGATTGACCTTGATCTGCAGCTTCATGACGTCGCCGCACTCGGGTGCGCCAACCAGGCCGGTGCCAACTTCGGCGCTGCTTTTGTCCAGCGAGCCGACGTTGCGCGGGTTGTTGTAATGATCGATTACCTTATCGCTGTATGACATGCTATGTCCTCACCCTCTCTCGAATTCAAACCTCGGGGGCTAAAGCCCCGTCCTCAATTCAGCAGCACGGCTGATGCCGTGCCCTACCCACTTAGCTTTCAAACTGCAGATTCCTCGCTTGTCTTCGCCGCGACATCGCGGCTCCAGACGGCTCGGAATGACAAATGTCAAAGAACACTCGCTACCCGATACCAGGCACTCGGTACTATTCGGCAGCCCACTTCACCGACTTCAGATCGACGCCTTCCTTCGCCATCTCATAGAGTGGTGAAAGTTCACGCAGCCTTTGAACGGTCTCGATGACCCGGTCCGCCACGTAATCGACCTCGGCTTCGGTGTTAAAGCGTCCGATACCAAAGCGTATCGAACTGTGCGCCAGATCGTCGCCCGTGCCCAGAGCCTTCAACACATAAGATGGCTCGAGTGTCGCCGAGGTGCAGGCCGAACCGCTGGATACCGCAATGTCGTTGATGCCCATCAGCAGCGACTCGCCTTCCACATAGGCGAAGCTGATGTTTAGATTCCCCGGCAGCCGGTGCTCCATCGAGCCATTGACGTAGACCTCGTCGAGCGTGCCCATAATGCGGTCGCGTAGACGATTCCGCAGTCCAGCCAGACGGCAGGATTCTTTCGGCATCTCTTCCATGGCGATCGCGCAGGCCTTTCCGAGGCCGACGATTCCAGGGACATTCAATGTTCCAGATCGCATGCCGCGCTCGTGTCCGCCGCCATCAATAATTGCGGAAAGCTGAACGCGCGGATTCTTGCGGCGAACGTAAAGCGCGCCCACGCCCTTCGGTCCATACATCTTGTGCGCCGAGATCGACATGACGTCGATATTCTGTTTATTCACATCGACCGGAACCTTGCCCACGGCTTGCGTTGCATCGGTATGGAAGATCACACCGCGCTCGTGGCAAAGCTTGCCGATCTCAGTCCAGGGCTGCAGCACGCCGATCTCATTGTTGGCGGCCATGATCGTCACGAGAATGGTCTTGTCGTCCATGGCGCGCTTCAGGTCTTCAAGATCGATCAGGCCATCTTTCTGCACTGGCAGGTAGGTCACACGGTAGCCGTACTTCTCGAGGCGCTTGCAAGTGTCGAGCACGGCTTTGTGCTCAGTGACCGCCGTGATGATGTGATTGCCCTTCTCGCGATACATTTCGGCGACACCCTTAATCGCCAGGTTGTCGCTCTCGGTCGCGCCCGAAGTAAAGATGATCTCTTTAGTAGTGGCGCCAACCAGCTTGGCAACGCGCTCGCGAGCGGTTTCGACTCCTTCTTCTCCTGCCCAGCCGAACGAGTGGTTGCGGCTGGCGGCGTTGCCGAACTTCTCCATGAAATAGGGCAGCATTTCTTCCAACACGCGCGGATCCATCGGCGTGGTCGCGTGATTGTCCATGTAAATGGGCAGCTTGACCCCATTGGGGGCTGTGGTCTGCGCCAGGGGGATAGCCTTTACATCTGTGCTCATGATTGCCTTTCTCCTCAAACGCCGTCGCCAGGCAAAGCCTGTCCGGCTGATCAACTTATGTCAGTGTCACCAGCTCTGGGGACTTCTTGACCTCGACTTCCACCAACTCTTCCCGCATCTCTGAAATCTTGATGCGCCGTAGAACCTCTTCGATGCTCTGATTCACACGCCGCAACGGCTCGCGGATGGTGCAACGATTTGTCTGATCGCATTCGCCGCGCACGGTCACACAAGAAGTGATGAACAAGGGGCCGTCAATGGCGCGGATGACTTCAAACGCGCTGATGGTCGAGGCGTCCCGCGCCAGGGAGTAACCACCGTTCATGCCATGTTGTGAGCGGAGCAAGCCGGCCTTTACCAGTCGCTGCAGGATCTTGGCTAGGGCCTCCTGGGGTATGCCGTAGGCCTCGGCCACATCTTTGGCGCTGCAGGACCCATCGGCCGACCGCTCAGCCAGGTGCTTCATGGCCATCAACCCGTAATCCGCCTTCTTGGTCAGCTTTAGCATTAAAGTCAGCTAGAAATACGACTGTTTCAGTCGGATATCAGTATTCTATGGGCTAGCGGTCGGTTTTGCAAGCAGAGCAGGGAGCGGCGTGAAACGCCATCCGAACGGTAACTCTATGGACTTGAACTGCTTATCTGATTACGACTGTTTTGGTCGTGTTTTCTACGAGATGCTGAAGAGGGGTGTCGTCTTGCCGATTCTTGAGGTGACCGATCTCTTGGAGTCGTTGGCCCTGCTCCATGCAAAAGCACTTGACAAGTGCACCGTCCGGGCTACAATACCGCCAATTTCCGGCACTTTGTCTCGGCGACGTAGGCCGAAGAGTGAGCAACCCGGGTTTATGACTTCAATCCCGCCGTCATCTCCCCCCGAGAAAAAAGACATGATGGACTGTAAGCATCCGCGCGTGCAAATCGTTTCCCGCGATGAGGACTCCGAGTTTGTGGAGTGCCTGGAGTGCGGGGACATCTTCGATTCCAGCGAGTTCAAGGACATGAATATCGAGGAGACCAAGTTCAAGAACCAAGCGTAGGGTGGATATTCCCAGGCGAGCCACGGTGACGAACGTAACGTTTCAGAGTGCGCTGCTGTAAGGCATAGTTAAGACTTGCTGGTCAAACTTGAGATGCGCTTACCCGCCTGAAAACCATGTCGCGCGTGGCTTTGGTCGTTGACGACTCCATGCTCATCCGCCACACCGTGTGCCGCTTCCTCGAGGAGCGCGGCTTCGCTGTGGAGTCCGCCACCAACGGCCTGGAAGCTCTGGAGACGCTCAAGAAGATCAAGCCCGATCTGATCGTCACCGACATCCAGATGCCCAAGATGGATGGTACGGAACTGATCACCGAACTCAAGCGCGAGTCGGCCACCGCGAAGATTCCGATTGTTATTGTTGCGGGTAAGCAGAGCGGCTTCGAGAATCACGAGACGCGGGCGGACTTCGCAATCTTCAAGGATATCGATATTGAGTCGCAGCTGGGGAAAGCGCTCGAAGCTCTGCCGTGCGGAAAGTTGAAAGAGCGCGCTGCAGGAAAGTGAAGTGGCGACATTCGACGAAAAGCTTTGACTTCAGCTTTTCACTTCTGAATTCTGACTTTCACCGCCGACTCCCGACTCCTGACTACCTCAAGACCATTCCCGCTTCTGCCGAAAAATCCATTGGTGCAAAGTCGCGCGCCAAAAACTTAGGGTAAGCCGCGGCCGCGATCATGGCTGCGTTGTCGGTCGAAAGAGGCCGGGACGGAAAAAACACCGGCAGGCCTTCCATCGCCGCGTCTTTCTCGAAGCGCTGTCGCAATTCGTTGTTGGCTGCGACCCCGCCCGTGACAAACAGAGTGGCGATCTCATAAGCTCGCGCTGCAGCCAATGTCTTCCCCACCAGATCTTCCACCATCGTCCTCTGAAAGGAAGCGACCAGATCCAAAGTTTGCTGATCGCATGTTGCCAAAACCTCGTCGGCCTTCGGTTGCTTAAATGCCGCCAGTGCCGTCCGCCGTTTGGCAATCGCGCTCGCCAGGTTCTGAGTCTCCACGTAGCGCAGGACGGCAGTCTTTATGCCGCTGTAAGAAAAATCGACGCGTGGAGAGTCATCTGCAGCCTGACCCTTTTCTTGGCGGTCGCGATGCTTGATCTGCGAAGGCGGAAAGGGAACTGCCGTCGGATCGCCGTGAACTGACAGCTTGTCGATGATCGGACCGCCCGGGTAACCAAGCGCCAGCAGCTTGGCAACTTTGTCGAAAGCCTCGCCGGCGGCGTCGTCTCGTGTGTGTCCAATATTGCGATAGGACCAGCTTTTTTCTCGTTGCTCCGCCAAATAGAGATGCGTATGGCCGCCCGAAACCACCAACGCCAAGACGGGGGACTTCAGCTCGTGGTTGCCCTTTTTCCGCTCTTCGAGCAATACAGCGTGAATGTGGCCTTCCAAGTGATTGACTGCAATGAGAGGCTTTTCCAGGGCAAAAGCCAGCGCTTTGGCGTAACTGATCCCCACGAGTAACGCGCCCGCGAGTCCCGGTCCCTGGGTCACGGCCAGCGCATCCACTGACTTGTAGGTCTGCCCCGATTCAGACAGAGCTTTGCGAACTACGGGCACAATTGCTCGCAGATGCTCGCGCGACGCCAACTCCGGCACGACGCCGCCATACGGCTGATGCGTCGCGATTTGCGAGAAAACTACGTTCGAGATCACTTTCTCGCCCGAGCGCACCACAGCCGCCGCGGTTTCGTCACACGAGCTTTCAATCCCGAGGATGTAGGCGTCCGCCATGCCCTTTATATTAGTAGAGTGAGCGACTGATTGCTGACTGCGCACTGCTGAATGCTCAAAGAGTCCGCCATCTCGATCCTGCAAACGCTCCGGGAACGCGGCTATAAGGCATACCTGGCCGGCGGATGCGTGCGCGATCTCCTGCTGAAGCGCGAGCCTGCCGACTACGACGTTGCCACCTCCGCCACTCCTAGCGAAGTCATGCGAGTCTTCCCCGAGGCTTATGGCGTCGGGGTGCAATTTGGGGTGGTGCTCGTGCCTGTCAACAGCGAACTGCAGATCCCTCGCTTCGCTCGGGATGACAACAATGTAGAGTCGAATGCCACCGTCGAAGTCGCCACCTTCCGCGCCGACATTGGCTACTCTGACGGCCGCCATCCGGACGAGGTTCGCTTTACTCTCGATCCCCGAGAGGACGTGCAGCGGCGCGACTTCACCATAAATGGACTGCTATTCGATCCAGTTACCAACCAGGTGCTCGACTACGTCAATGGGCAGGCCGATCTGGCGGCTGGAATCATTCGCACCATCGGCGAGGCTGATCGGCGTTTCACCGAAGACAAGCTCCGGATGCTGCGAGCGGTCCGGTTCGCGGCGCGATTTGGCTACCGAATCGAACCCGGTACTATGGAAGCTATTCAAAGGTTTGCGCCGGAGATTCGCCAGGTTTCACGCGAGCGGGTTCGGGATGAGCTCACCAAAATGCTGACCGAAGGCCGTGCCCGGGATGCTTTTCTCCTTCTCGACGAAACCCGGCTTCTGCACGAGGTCTTACCCGAAATCGAGGCGATGGAAGGCGTCGAGCAGCCACCACAGTTCCATCCCGAGGGCGACGTTTATGTTCACACTCTCCTCTTGCTCGACAAGCTTCCGCACCCGTGTACGCCAACGCTTGCCTGGGGAGCACTGCTGCATGATGTGGGCAAGCCCTCAACGTTTCGAGTGGCGCCGGACCGCATCCGCTTCGACGGGCACGTCGACGTCGGCGTTCGCATGGCGGAAGAAATTTGCCGCCGCTTGCGCTTTTCCAACGATGACACCCGACAGATCCTCGCTCTCGTCGACAATCACATGCGTTTCGGAGATGTGCAACGCATGAGCGAGTCCACGTTCAAGAAGTTTGTCCGCCTGCCGGACTTTGATGAGCACCTGGAGCTGCATCGGCTGGACTGCCAGGCCAGTCATGGCGACCTGAGTCTTTACCGTTACACGCGAGAGAAGATCGCTGCCATGCCGCCGGAAGCGATCCGTCCCACGCCTTTGCTTACCGGGGACGATCTGATCGCTGCTGGCTACGAGCCTGGTCCGCTGTTCAAACAGATTCTTTCTGCAGTTGAGGACGGCCAGCTCGATAGCCGCTTGCGCAGCCGCGACGAAGCGCTAAGCTTCGTGGCGCGCGAATTTCCCATCGCTGGCTGATTCCTGTTCCAAAATGGGAAACATTGCAGGTTTCGCTGCCGGAAATCTTGGTTTGCGAAAAATCTTGTCAAGCCCTCTGGCTTTAACTAATTCGTGCAATCCATTGAAGCCGTTTGAAATATAAATCTCGGAATCGTGTCACACCTGCCTGGATCAAACTGCTATTCTGAAATTAGAGTGAAAGTTCATCCGATGGAACAAGCTGGCGCTGCCCTGGAGAAGGTGGTGGCGGCAAGTCTTCGCCAAGCCGCTCCCGGCATGGGGCCAGTGCTCGCGTGGCCGATCGCATGTGGTCAGGCGGTAGCCTCCCGAACCACGGCTCTGGATTTTTCCCATGGGACTTTGCGGGTCGCGGTTCCCGATGCCGGCTGGCGCTCCGAGCTCAAGTCGCTGGCGCCGAATTATCTGGCGATCATCAATCGATATACCAAGGATCGCGTTCAGCGGATCGAATTCGTGCTCACGAGTGATGTTTCTTCGGCCTCATGAAGGTTACTGACAAAGACGTTGCTTACGTCGCGGATTTGGCGAATCTTGAGCTGACAGCTGACGAACGAACTCGCCTTCTGCGCGACCTGAATTCGATTCTCGAGTACGTCGACCGGTTGAACGAACTGGACACTTCGAACGTGCCGCCGATGGCGCAAGTATCAGCTCGATATGGTGTGGGAACTGAGAAACGTGATTCTCTTCCCGCGAGCCGCGAGGACGTGGTTGAGGGTCTGCGAAAATCGCTCCCCCACACCGTCGCGTTAGAAAATGCTCCCGGCTCCGACGGAACATTTTTCAAAGTGCCAAAAGTGATCGAAAGATAGTTGGATTCTGGTCAACGACCAAGACCAACGACATTCTTGTGGATATTGCTTCGCTCACTATCGATGATGTGAGGGCTGCGCTGCAGTCGGGCGAGATCACCGCGACTGCACTAGCGGAAGCGCATTATGCAGCCGTCGAGGCGAATGATTCGCAGATCGGCGCCTTCCTGACACTCTCGAAAGATCGGGCGATGGCGAAAGCCGCAGAAATTGACCGTCTCGCGGCCAAGGGTCAGGAGCTGCCACCGCTTGCCGGTGTGCCGGTCGGCATCAAAGATGTGATGACAACCCGTGGTCTGCGCACGACCGCGGGCTCGAAGATCCTCGGCGACTACGTTCCGCCATACGACTGCACCGCCGTCACCCGTTTGGAAGCGGCCGGCGCCATGGTCCTCGGCAAACTGAATTGCGATGAGTTTGCCATGGGATCTTCGAACGAGAATTCGGCCTGGCACCCCGTCCGCAATCCGCGCGATCTGAGCCGCGTCCCTGGCGGATCGTCCGGCGGATCGGCGGCTGCAGTTGCCGCAAGCATGGCGGTATTTACTCTCGGGTCCGACACCGGCGGCTCGATTCGTCAGCCGGCATCGTTTTGCGGCGTGGTTGGGCTGATGCCAACTTACGGCCGCGTCTCGCGTTATGGTTTGATCGCGTTTGCCTCTTCGCTCGACCGCATCGGGCCGCTGACGAAGACCGTCAAAGACGCCGCGACCGTGATGCAAGTCATCGCCGGTCGGGATCCAATGGATTCGACTTCGGCTGATGTTCCGGTTCCCGATTACGTGGCCGAGTTAGAGAAACCGGTGCGCGGCGTGCGTATCGGCGTAGCGCAGGAGTATCTGGGGGACGGACTTGACGCCGAAGTCAGGCAGGCGGTCGAGGCAGCGATTCAGAAGCTGGCTTCACTAGGTTGCGAGATCGTTCCCGTTTCGCTGCCGCACACGAAGTACGCAATTCCGACGTATTACATTCTGGCGACGGCCGAGGCCTCGTCCAACCTAGCGCGCTACGACGGCGTGCGCTACGGATATCGCGCGCGTGATGGCAAGACGCTCAGCGAAATGTACCGTTGTACCCGCGACCAGGGATTCGGCCCGGAAGTGAAGCGACGCATCATGCTGGGCACCTACGCGCTCAGTGCGGGGTACTACGATGCTTACTATCTGAAAGCCCAAAAAGTCCGCACGCTGCTGGCGCAGGAGTTTGAGGAAGCGTTCAAGAATGTCGACGCGATCGTGACGCCGACGAGCCCGACCGCGGCATTCAAGCTGGGTGAAAAAGTAGACGACCCGCTGTCGATGTATCTGGCGGACATTTTCACCGTGACCGCGGATTTGGCAGGCATTCCGGGTATTTCTATTCCTTGCGGGGAGACTCGCGACAAACTGCCGATCGGATTACAGGTTCTAGGGAAGCACTTTGACGAGGCAATGATTTTGCGATTGGCGCACGCGTACGAACAGGCAGACTAACAACGCTGTCATGCTGAGCGAAGCCGAAGGACCCGTTGCTGCTTTGCAATACTTCAGGCGTGGCGGGGAATTTCAATTTCAAGTCTTGATCCTCGAACGAATCCCTCGCCTTGCCAATCTAGATCGAAAGCCGAAAGGGATCCTTCGACCTCGCGAGTCATTCGCGAGCGAATGATCTCGCTTCGCTCAGGATGACAAACATTTGAGACTGATGACAGCGCTTGGGATGGCAAGCGGCTCAGGATGGCAACTCATATGAGTTTGTAGTACTGCTCGCCGGCACAGCCGCGGCATAGCACCTTGCCGTCGCGCCGTACTTCGCGGAGAAAGTTGATGCCTTCGCTGCAGGCTTCGCACACAATCCGGTCGCCTTTGTAGCCGGGGAATTCTTCTGGGGGGAGTTCGACCTTGACCCACTGAGTAGTAAATAAATCGTCGTCGGGAATTTCACGATAAGCCAGCATTTGCTGGCTATTTTTGTCTGCGATTTCGGGATGCATCTGTCGCGCCAGTGCTTTCGACGATTCTTTGGCGGCGATGCGCACGGCCTTGCCGGTGCTCACGTCAACGAAAGTTGCTGCGACTTTGCCCCAGTCGCGAAACTTTAGCGCACGTTTGCCCAGCCGGCAGCCGGTTACGACGGCTACCGCGTCGGTGGCGCAGCGATCGATCTCAACGAAAGTCACTAATCGTTTCCGATCTTTGCCGCGGGGATCGTCGATGCCGAGCTTCGTCAATCCCAGCATGGCCAGTCGCACGCCGAGCACTTGACCGGCGCACAGGTGTCCGTGAGCTTCTTCGGCGTCGCGGAGGTATTCGTCGAGAGACTTCATAGCGTTCAGCAATCAGCACTCAGCATTCAGAAAACCAACAACAGGAGACCCCACATGCAACTCAATTCTAGAACCAAACTCGTTCTGTCGCTTGTTTTGTCAATCTCGCCTCTCACTACCGGATGCAGCGCGCAATGGATTAAGGTCGCCCTCGCAGACCTGCCGGTGCTCATTCAGATGGCGCTGAACGTCGGGACGTTGGTGACAACCCTGCAATCCGGCCATCAGCTAAGCCCGTCGGAAACCGACGCCATTCAGAACATCTCGGCGGAAGCCAGCCGCGACCTCAACCTGCTGCAGACCCTATACGACGATTACCAAGCCAATCCGAACAGCGCAACAATTCAAGAGATCCAGGCAGCCATCGCCGACACGAATCAAAACTTGCCTGCCATCCTGCAGGCAGCGAGAATTGTCGATCCTGTATTGTCAACAAGAATAACAGCAGCGGTCAGCCTGATTCTCAGCACAGTAAACAGCTTTGCCGCGCTGATCCCGCAGACTGGCGCACCAATGGTTGTGCAGAAATCCGTCCGCCGCACAGCGAAGATACCTAGCGTAGGAGATCTCAAGAAAGATTGGAATCAGAACGTGTGCGGACCGACAGGCCGGCCGAACCTGGACCAGGCTTTCGCGGTTTGTGCTGTGAAGTGACGTGGCGCGGGCGCACCAGAGGCTTTCCCGGCCTTATTTTCGTTTCCACCGAACCCCATCTTTCGTCTGTTCGATGACGATCCCAGCCGCAGCGAGTTCGCCGCGGATCGCATCGGACGTTTTAAAGTTCCTCGCCCGGCGCGCGGCTTCCATCTCGGAAATCCTCTGCTGGATGTCGGCTTCCGAGAGTTGCTGGGCGCCGATCATTTCTTCAGCTTCGTTGGTGACTTCGCGCCCCTCGGCCTTCGCCCACTCAACGATGCACTTTACCTTGGAAGCATCGTCATCCTTCAGCACGGCGAACAAGCCGTCGAAAGCATGCAGCGCATCCAGTAAGGGCTGTGCATCGTCTTTCTTGAACTCGCCAGAGTCCATTGCGACATTGGCTTTGCGGACCATGTCGAAAATCGCTGCTTGCGCCTGTGCCGTATTCAGGTCGTCGTCCATTCCGGCCCGCAGGCGTTCCGCGGTCTCGCGTGCCAACACTTGCATCGCTTCCGACGAGCCAGCCGGGAACTGGCCTGTCATTAAACGCGACTGGAAATTCCGTAACCGCTCCACCGATACCGCCGCCTGCTTTAACCCATCAAAAGTGAAATTCAGCTGATTGCGGTACGGCACCGACGCCAGCAAGTAGCGTATCGACGAAGGCTTATGTCCCTTCAACACCAGGTCGCGCACGGTGTAGAAGTTGCCGAGGCTTTTGGACATCTTCTCGCCCTCGACCAGCAGAAACCGCGCATGAAACCAGAAGTGGGCGAAGGGCTTGCCGGTGAGTGCTTCGGACTGGGCAATTTCGTTTTCGTGGTGCGGGAAAATCAGATCCTCGCCGCCCCCGTGCAGATCAAAGCTTTCGCCGAGTTCTTCCATCGACATCACGGAGCATTCGATGTGCCAGCCTGGACGCCCGGGGCCGATCGACGTCTGCCACGACGCCTCGCCCGGCTTAGGCGCTTTCCACAAAGCAAAGTCGCGGGCACTGTCTTTTTCATACTCGTCGACGTCAACGCGCGCGCCGTCCTCCATGCCTTCAAAATCTTTCTTGGACAACTTGCCGTACTCAGGAAATTTGGCGATGCGGAAGTAATACGATCCATCATCGGTGCGATAGGCGAAGCCCTTCTGCGCTAGCTTGGCGATGAAATCCGCCATATCGTTAATGTGATCCGTCGCCCGAACCAGAGTGGGCGTCTCGATATTCAGCGTAGCCGAGTCTTCCAGAAACGCCTTCTCATATTTCGCGGTGTACTCTCTCACGCTGACGCCGGCCTTGGCCGAGTCACGGATGATCTTGTCGTCCACGTCGGTGATGTTCATGACGTAGCGCACTTTGAATCCGCTGAGCCGCAGGTAGCGCTGCAGAATGTCGACTGCGACAAAGGTGCGGAAGTTCCCGATATGCCCGTAGTGGTACACCGTCGGCCCGCAGGAATACATGCGGACCTCGTTGTCTTGCAGCGGGCGAAACTCCTCAATGTTGGCCGAAAGTGTGTTGTAAAGATGCAGCGCCATAGCGAGGAAAGAAAAACATTCATTCTATCAGCGCTGCAGGACAGAAAGGGGCAGGGCAAAGTTCACTCTCCCCTGAAACGTTTTGCCAACCCCTTGCACCATCCAGTTTGAGGGAATCATGAACTCATCTGGAACATGTTCGTGGGTAATTCTTCTGCTTCTCACCGCGGGGTTGTCGTTCGGACAATCTGTGAATGGGGTAAACCTGAGTGCGGATATACCCTTCTCCTTCACCGTCGAGCGAGCGATCCTGCCACCTGGGCACTACACCGTGCGCTCGCTCGGCGCCGCCGATAACAAGACTTTGCTGATCGAAAGTTCCGACAAGCACTGGATGAAATCCGTGCGGACCCACGGTGTCTACGCCTTAAGCGGCCCGTTAGCGTGCCGACTGCGTTTCACGAGTTACGGCGAGGAACACTTCCTATCGGAAGTATGGATGCCGGGGAGCCAGTCCGGATATCAACTGTCGAAGACGCCGGAAGCAAAGGAAATGGAGCGGGCTCGCCGCGCCGATACGGTCGTGATTCAAGCAGATCGGCGGCCCTGATCTCTCCGCACGATGGCATCAGCCGCAAGGTGAGCGTCCCTACCGAAAGCTCGGGACGAGAAGAGTGCTTCAGGGCCGGAAAAGAAGGTTTCGAATAATGCTGCGCACACAATCCGCGAATCGTCCAACGCGGTCAGACCTCATTGCTGGCAGTCTTGCACCGACCGCAGCATTAGACCGTTCAACCATGATTTCATGTTGACGGTTTTGGGATCATTCTCTCCCAGGCTCTTGACGGCAATGCTGTAGGCACGCCCCAGCAACAACTGGGCCCCAGCCAGGTCACCCTTGAACTCCAGCACCTTGGCCAGCAGGCTCATGCAGTGCGCTGTTTGCGGGTGTTCAGTACCATGCACTTTTTCGTTGATACGGAGTGCACGCCGGTAAAGGGGCTCGGCCTCAGAAAACTTGCCTTTTTCGTGCAAGATAGTGGCCAGATTTAATGACGTCGAGCCGACCGCCAGCTCGTCTCGATCGCTGCCGGCATCGAAGATCACAAGTGCGCGCCGCAACAGTGTCTCTGCTTGGTCCTTATTGCCAGTTTCATTGAGCGCGACGGCAAGGTTCGCAAGGGTCATTCCTATCGCAGGGTCGTTGGGCTTCAGCATTTTTTCCTTGATGCTGAGAGCCTGCCGCAAGAGTGGTTCGCCCCCCTTGTCATCACCTTGGGCACGACGAAGAGAGGCAATCATCTCCAGTCCTGATGCATAGGCAACGTGATCTTGTCCACGCAAGCTTTCCTGCAGCGCTAACCAACGCCAGACCACGGCCTCGGCGCCCGCAATGTCACCCTTGTCGCGAAGCACCAAGGAAAGATGGTGGAGCATCCCAAGGACAAATTCTGTCGCCCCGGCACCGGCACTTTCGCCCAGTTTCAGGGCCCGCCGAGTCATTACTTCTGCTCCTGCGTAGTCACCCTGGTTCCACAGAACCCACCCCAAATCCCTGAGTGGGGCCGCCACGTCGGGGTGATCTGTTCCCAGTTGCTTTTCTTTGATTTCCAGAACACGCCGATACAGTGCTGCCGCTTCTGCTAGCTCACCCTTCGAGCGGCGTACGCTGGCGAGAGCCTCCAGGGTATCGGCAAGCGTAAGCGGCAGGGCTGCGGATTCAGCTCTCCCGACGGCTTGTTGCAACAGCACCTCGGCTGCGGCGTAGTCGCGTTTTTTCCGGAGGGCACGCCCAAACTCGCACATCACGTCCAGAGTCGTCGGGTTTGCCGGTCCACACGCCTTTTCCAGAATTTCGAGGGCGCGCCGATGGGCGGTCTCCGCTGCGGCGTAATCCTGTTTCTTCCACAATACGACGGCGAGTCCGCGGAGGCTAGATCCGATTTCCTGATTGTCTGGTTTAAGCACCCTCTCCCGGATGCTGATCGCGCGACGGTATAGCGATTCGGCCTCATCGAACTGGCCTTTTTCGGCAAGAGTTGAGGCAAGATTGTTCAGGCTGAGGGCTAACTGCGGTTCCTTCCCTGGACCTGATTTCTCGTGAATCTCCACCGCCCGGCGAAATGCCCAATTCGCGGCGTCAAGAGCACTTTTCTGGTATTGCAGCACACCAAGTGTGTTGTAGAGCTTGGCTTCAGGGCCGTGCTCATCGCACGCGGTTGCCGTCGCACTTAACATATGCCGCGTCAGCCCGATGGCAGAATCGACATCGCCTTTGGCGTGAAGCAGTTGTAACAGCCATTCGAAGGTCGAGCCAGTGTCGGAAGAGGCGGGGCCGAGATGCTTCTCCTGAATGATCAGCAACCGTTCCAGCAAGGCGACTGCCCCGGCGAGATCCTTCTGCGCCACCCTGAGACGGGTAAGTCGGCGCAGGTACGATGCTATTTCGAGGGTGTCCTTGCCAAATTGCCGTTCGGTCGATCGTACTAATCCCCACAGGATTTGCTCCGCCTTTGCGTAATTACCCGCGGCCGCGAGTTCTGCGGCTTCGTGGCTACGCCCCTGCTGACTCCGCGATTGAGCAAGAGAGGAACTATCGTTCAGCAAGGCCCGGAGGAGCAGCGCCAGGAAAACGAGAACTGGAACAGTTTCCACCGGGGCCTCCTTAAGTACCTACCCGAGGAACGCGCCGCTTGATCAGCCGATCTCCGCCTAAATTCTACGCCATGCGACGGACAGGGCATCTGTAAGCCTCACAAACAGGAATAACGCGGCCGCACGGGCTTGGGCGAGGAGCCCTGCCGGTGCTCCGCACAGTCGCCGGGCTATGAATTTAACATTCTTGTGCTTTTTCTTGAGTTAATATCTCGGGATGCCTCAGGATCCCCTTGCAATCGAAGATCTCAATAACGCCACAACCGGGAGCCGGGTCCTTCGCCTGAAGGGGCCGATTCTTATTTCAAACCTTTTTGATTTTCAGGCGCGGGTACGCTCGAACGCCTCCCGCTCGTTGATCCTCGATCTTACCGAGGTCCCTTACATCGACTCCGCCGGAATTGGAGCCTTGGTCGGGGCCTACGTGAACCATCAAAAGGATGGCCGCACGCTGGCGTTGGTGGGGGTGAGCGACCGTGTCCACAATGCGCTGAAGGTCACGCATGTGGAGTCGTTTTTCAAGTTTTTCGATAGCCTGCCCGCGGCGGAGAAAATCGTTAACTGAGGATTTGTTTTGCCCGAACTGGAGTTCGTGCAGGCTGGCCTGCCTTCTGCTTGCGCAAGCCTCTTTCATCCCTTCCCCCGTCACTTCGCACTGCGGCCCTCCAAGGGTATACTTCCGGCAAACACGGAATTCATTCTCCGGAGTTGCGGCTCATCGCGTCGCTGCAACCCGCAAAAGGGGCGAGTTATGATCCGGCGTCTTGGCTTCGCGTGCATCCTTCCATTCATTCTGTATCAACATTGCTGGCGCAGTACGGCGGGCGCGGGTACACCATCGTTCGCGCCGATTACGGCGCCGGTAACTCCTGGCGCGACGTCACCAGCCGCGTCACATCGATGATTCAGGGCGACTCGCTCAGCTTTCGTGTGACTAACGAAACGCTTGGTGGCGATCCCGCCCCGGAAAAGCACAAGACCCTGCGGCTGCAGGTGCGCGGCGCGCACGGCGAAATGCAGACGCTCTCCTTCCGTGAGAAAGATACCGTCAATCTGCCGATTGCCACTGCCATGGCACATGGCTGGGGACGACAACTGCGAATCATGCGAGCCGAGTACGGCGTCGGCGAACGCCTGCTGGATGAAACTGCGCGCTTGAACTCGCTCCTGCAAGGGAACGAGCTCAGTTTGCGGGTGACGAATGAGACGATGGGTGGCGATCCCACCGAAGAGCACGCCAAGTTATTGACCGTTTGGTATTGGTACAACGGCCGCATGGCACGAACCGTAGTGCCGGAAAAGAGCACGCTCGTTCTTCCCGCTAGCAGCTTCGATTACATCGGCAATCTGCATGTCATGCGGGCACAATACGGCGCGGACTATCGCTTCCTTGATGTCACCGAGCGCCTGAACTCGACCATTCAGGGAGACTGCCTGATGTTGCGCATCACCAACGAAACCATGGGGGGCGATCCTGCGCCGGAGCGACCGAAGACGCTGACCGTTTTCTACGCTTTCAACGGACAGCCCGCGCGCATGATCGTGAGCGAGAAGGACACTCTAAGTCTCCCTGGGAACGGCGGACAGGCCTGGGACTGGCAGGCGCGCGGCGAGCTGGAGATTCTGCGCGCAGTGTACGGCGTTGCGGGAGGGGGCATGGATGTGACCGCGCGCCTTTCGGCTCAGGTTAGCGGAGATCGTCTTAATCTGCTGGTGAATGACGACACTATGGGTGGCGATCCCGCGCACGGGCAGGTTAAGCGCCTGAAGGTGATTTATCGATGGCAGGGGCTACGCTACGAAACCAACGTTCCGGAAAAGGGGATGTTGTCGTTGCCGTAGGCCGCATTACGGCCTGGCGATCCATGTGAAAGTTCTTTCTCATGTGCATAGCTTTTCACGTTGCCCAGCCCTTTTGAGTCCCAGGCATATATGCGGAAGTCTCTAGAAATGCCACTAAGGTGCTAGAGAAAGCCCGCTAAATTAGGCCTTTCAGGGCGGCCTGCGCGCACGCTAAAGGCTTTGTCTGTCGCCGATTCCACTGGCCACCCGCCGACTCCACAGTCACCCACAATCCTGTGCTCTGCGCTTGGAACCGCGTTTGCCCCTACCCAAGCGAGCGCGAAACCTCAGGGGGAGGGGCGTCTGTTTACACAACTGCAACCAGGGCGGTCACGCTGGAAGTCATTCCTGACGGGCTGGGGCGTACAGGCTGTCTCGTTCATCGCTCTCTTCTTCGTCAGCGCACGGCTTCACGAGGACTTCATTAAACCTGAGCATTATCGGGTAACCCCGCTGGTCTCGTACGAACCTCTTGTGTTGGAGCAGCACCCGGCGCCGCCGATCGTAGCTCGATCTAAGCCGCTAGTTCAGAGCAAACCGGTAATCGAGAGTAAGCCAGCCATCGATATCAAGCCTGCAATGGAGGCGCTCGTGGTCACGCGGCAGGCGCCCACGGTTGCTGTGCGCAAGGCGCCTGATCCGGAACCGATAGCTCCGGCCCCGAAGTTCGATAGCAAGATGCCTGTGATTCCTGCCGCGCCCACGTCCCAAGTCGTGGCGGTTGGCACTTTTTCGCACGAGAGCCCCGTCACCGCGCCAGTCGCCAAGCTCGCGTCGGTGCAGACTGCGGGCTTCGGAAACAGCAGTGGCGGCAACGGCTCTGGCCATGGAACTGGAATGTCGGCGGGCAGTCCCAGCGTGGTGGCAAGCGCGGGATTTGGCAACGGAGCAATCGAAACGACGAATGGTACCGGTGGTCGTCACAAGGCATTTTCATTACTGGCCAACGGCGCCAACTCCCCGGTTGAGATCACGTTCAAGCCCAAGCCTGACTACACCGACGAGGGACGCAAGCAGAAGATCAACGGCGAAGTCCGCCTGGAGGTAGTGTTCCGGTCCGACGGGCGAGTTCGCGTGATGCGGGTGATTCAAGGCCTGGGCTTCGGTCTGGACGAGGAAGCAGTGAAGGCGGCCGAGCACATCAAGTTCAAGCCGGCTTTGCACGATGGCCAGCCGACTGACTCGACGGCGATGGTGCACATTATTTTCGAACTTATTTCGTAAGGAGTGTTATGCGCAGCTTCAGAATTCTGGTTGTCTTGTTGCTTGTATCCGCGACCGCAGCATTTGCCACTGATAGCGGGAAACTCTCGACCTCACTCTCGTTCGATCAGACCATCGACCGCGTGGTCGAGCGCGAACACAACTTCGTCGCCCGGATGAAGACCCTGCACCCGCTCACTGAGACCTACATCCAGAACCTTCACGAAGACGGTGACCACAATATCGAGCCGGCGAGCGACCAGTATTTTCTCGGGCGCCTCGATCTTAGTGACCACCCGAAGGATTCGGCGTTCCGCAAGGGACACGCGGGATTCATGCACCATCTGTTCAATCCCTTCTCGTCTGCCTTGAGCTACAAGTACCTGCCGCGGGGCTTCGCGCAAATGGTGATCCTCGATTCTGACTTGCAGAAGAGCAATTATCATTTCAGCTTCGTGCGCCGCGAGTTTCTGGGTGAAGCGCGCTGCATCGTGATCGACCTTCAGCCAAAGGAGAAAGCGCCGAAAGGGCTGTTCATTGGCAGAATCTGGGTAGAAGACCGCGACTACAACATCGTCCGCTTCAACGGAACTTATACCGGCAACTCTCACTACGCGTACTATCTGCACTTTGATAGCTGGCGCTTCAATCTGCAGCCCGATGTGTGGCTGCCGTCCTACGTTTACGTGGAAGAGTCGGGCACGAACCAGAAGAGCACGCTGTTTCACGACCTGTATCTGAAGGCCCAGACCCGGCTGTGGGCGTACGATCCGGAACAACTGAGCCACGACCAGGAGTTCACGCAGATCAAGGTGGAGAATTCCGTGGACGATCGTCCGGCTGCCAAAGATACCGCTCCGGTTGAGGCCGAGCGTATTTGGGAACGGACGGCAGAAGACAACGCCATCGATCGCCTGCAGCAAATCGGGTTGCTCGCGCCAGCGGGAGATGTGGACAAGATTCTGCAGACCGTAATCAACAATCTCATTATCACCAACAAGCTGGAAATTGAGCCGGAGGTACGCTGCCGCGTTCTACTGACGCTGCCTATCGAGTCGTTCACCATCGGGCACACGATTGTGGTCAGCCGCGGTCTGCTGGATGTTCTTCCGGATGAGTCCTCGCTGGCTATGATGCTGGCTCACGAACTCAGCCATATCGCCTTGGGCCATCACATCGACACCACACTCGCATTCAACGATCGCTTCTTCTTTACCGATTCTGACGCTTTTCAGAAGCTGCATTTCGATCGCAGCACTGCGGATGAGGATGCCGCCGACAAGAAGGCGATGGAGTTGATCGCCAATTCGCCGTACAAGGACAAGCTGACCAACACCGGATTATTTCTGAAGCAGCTGCAGGAACGGGCGTCGGAATTGCCGAACCTGATCAGCCCGCGTCTGGGAAACAAATTGGCGAATGGCAGCACCACCCGCATGCCATCGCTCTTCGCGTCCGCGCCAACTCTGGAAAAGCAGCGGGTCGATCAGATCGCGGCGTTGCCCATCGGCAGCCGCATCAAGCTCGATCCGTGGAGCAATCAGCTCACCATGATGAATGCGAATTCGGTGGCGCTGGTCTCGCCGAGCGAGAAGATGCCGTTCGAGGTCACGCCCTTCTTCCCCTACCTGAGCTACAGCGATGCTGACAAGAAGCTGGTGGCGGAGGTTCCGTCAGGCCAGTAAGCCACGCACGAATGGACATTCAGACAGCCTTAAGGATTAGAGGATCAATGACAAACACGGTGAAGACCACAAGTACGGTCTGCTTGTTCGTGTTCGCGCTGGCTACGAGCGCACTGGCACAAAGCCGCCTGGTATCGGCGCCTGCGCCTGCCGTCTCTGGCCCGGCTTACGATCTCGGCGTTGGCTACAGCTATCTCAAAATGTCTGTGCCGTCGGTTGGCCATGCAAGCCTGAGTGGTTTGGACGCCAGCGGTACGGTTGCCCTAAGCGCGCGCTGGGGAGCGACTCTCGACACCAGCTATCTGCGTGCCTCGAACATTCTCGCGACTACACACCAGGGCTACATGTTAAGCGTCCATGGCGGCCCGGTTTTCTATCCGCTGGAGCACGGAAGTAGCCGCCTGTTCATTCGCGGATTGGCAGGAGCGGCACTGGTGGATGGCGCCGTGCCGATCAACAGCACACAGTATTTCCACGGGTGGTTGCTACGGCCTTCGTTTATTGTCGGCGGGGGCATCGAGCACCGTCTATCCAATGGGCTGACCATGCGTGTGGCTGGAGATTATATGCGCTCGTCGTTCTATGACGCCAAGACCTCGGTGCAGGCCCAAAACAACCTTCGCGCAACCGTCAGCTTCGTCTTCCGCTTGAAGGAACGTCAGCATAAACACGCCCAGCTGTGGTGAGAGGTCAGTTGGCAGCAGCCGTCGCCCGATGTAGCTTTAGCCCTTTTGACATCCGCAGAACCATCCTCAAAGTTCTCCGCTATCATTAAGACGAGACGGCATCGCTCGTAACAAGTCTCTACAACAATCAGCCATATGTCTGAACTCCGCCGACAGAAAGCAAATGTTTTTCGCGAGCTGCATCACCGTGGCAAGGTTTTGCTCTTGCCTAACGTCTGGGATGTGGCCAGCGCCCGCATTATCGAAGAAGCGGGATTCGATGCAATCGCCACGACCAGCGCCGGTATCGCTTTTTCGCTCGGCTATCCCGACGGACAGAAAATCTCGCGCGAGGAGATGCTGGCTCGCGTCGCCCGCATTGCGCGTGCCGTGAAAGTTCCCGTGACTGCCGATGCAGAGGCGGGGTACGGCGATCGTCCTGAAGATGCCGCAGAAACCGCCCGCGCCGTGATTGAGGCGGGTGCGGTCGGCATGAATCTGGAAGATGGCACGGACGATACCCAACAACCGCTGGTGAGCTTGCCCTTGCAACTGGAAAAGATTCAGGCCGTGCGCGAGGCGGCGCTGAAAACCGGTGTTCTGCTGGTGTTGAACGCGCGCACGGACGTTTACCTCGCACAGGTAGGCGCGCCAGAGTTGCGTTACCTGGAGGCCATCAAGCGCGTTCTCGCCTACCGCGACGCCGGCGCGGACTGCGTGTTTGTTCCCGGCTTGCGGGATCCGGAGACCATAAGACAGCTGGTGCAGGATGCCAAGTGCCCAATCAACATTCTGGCGGGTCCGGGATCACCTCCCGCGCAGGAACTGGAGAAGCTAGGCGTTGCCAGAGTGAGCCTGGGATCGGCACCGATGCGGGCCACGCTGGGCTTGCTGCAAAGAATGGCGGAAGAGCTGACGACTTCTGGAACCTATTCTGCCCTCGAGGATGCTCCGGCCCACGGTGACGTGAACAAGATGCTGGCGAAGTAAGAAGTTCCTGCGAACAGGCGTCATCGCCCGTTCCATATACGAAAGCTCCAGCCTCAGGCCGCGATGTAACATGTTCTCGTGCCGTCGCTCCAACAAGACGTTCTCGCCTTTATCCACAAACATGCGCTGCTGAAGCCAGGAGATCGCGTCGGCATTGCTGTTTCTGGCGGGGCAGACTCGGTAGCATTGCTGCGCCTGCTGCTCGAATTGCGCGGGAAACTCGGGCTTGTGTTGTCGGTGGTTCACTTTAATCACAAACTCCGGAGCGCTGAATCGGACGAAGACGAACGCTTCGTCGCAGAGCTGGCGCGGGAGCATGACCTGGAGATCATCACTGAAAAAGGTGACGTTAGGGCCTATTCCGCCGAGGAGCGTCTGAGCGTCGAGACGGCTGCCCGTGAACTGCGCTACCAGTTTTTCCGCCGCCTGCTTGAAGAGGGAAGGTTCAACTCGATCGCAACGGGTCACACCCTCGATGACCAAGCCGAAACAGTTCTGTTCCGTATTTCACGCGGAGCGGGAACGCGCGGGCTGGCGGGAATTTATCCGAAGCTGGCTGTCAACGGTGGGCGTTCGGCCAACCGCGCGGCCATCGTCCGGCCTCTCTTATCAACCAGGCGTACGGATCTCGAACTCTATCTGCAAGCTGTCGGACAGCCTTGGCGGGAAGACAGCAGCAACCGCGATTTGCGTCACGTGCGCAACCGCGTGCGTCATGGAATTCTGCCGCGCCTGGAGCGAAATTTGAACCCCGCGATCTGGGAAGCTCTGGCGGAAGCGGCCGAGATTGCGCGCGCCGAGGAAGATTACTGGGAAAAGGAAGTTGCCAAAGTTATTCCGGCGAACGCCGAGCAAATCGAGCTCAACTTGCTGAAAAACCTGCCGTTGGCACTCCAGCGCCGCGCCGTGCGGGCGCTCGCAGAGCGTCTGCCGCTGCACTTGGAATTCCGGCACGTGGAGGAAATTCTGAACCTGGCCTCCGGCACACCCGACTCGCCGAAGTCTGCATCTTTGCCGGACGGTTGGGTAGCAATTCGAAATGCAAAACAGTTGCGATTTCAGCGCGACGGTACACCGTGCCCCGACTATCAATGCTGTTTGCCGGTCCCGGGAGAGGTCGTGGTTCCGCAGTTAAATTCACGCTTTGAAGCAGTTGTAGTTTCCGCGACCGCCGCCAAGGAATATAATCCCGATCATTTATTGGACCTTGGGCAGGTAGGAAAACAGCTTTATATCCGCAACTGGCATGCCGGAGACCGCTTCTGGCCGGCACATAGCAGGGCTTCAAAGAAGATCAAAGAGCTGTTGCAGGAGCGGCACATCACCGGGGAGGAGCGGCGTTTGTGGCCACTGGCAGCGGTCGGCAGCGAAGTCGTCTGGCTGCGAGGGTTTCCCGTGGCGACAAACTTACGCGCCAAGGACGGGCAGGATTCCGTTATGATTCAAGAGACACGCAATCTCAACCGTTAAGTTCTCCCCACGAGGGATGTGCAGTTTGAACGCAAATATGACCGCACCCGCGAAGGCGAATGAGTTACGGACAGTAATCTCCACCGAGCAGATTCAAAAGCGCGTGCGCGAGATGGCGCGGCAGATCTCGGACGACTACCAGGGCAAGACAATTCACGCGCTCGCGCTCCTGGAAAATGGATTCATTTTTACCGCCGACCTGGTGCGCGCTCTGGAAGTTCCGGTTATTTGCCAATTCATTAAGCCGCAATATCGCCGTCAGCAGGAAGGTAAGCCGGAAGGCTTCACCGAGATTTTTTTCAGCCACGACGCCGACATCAGAGGCCATCACGTGTTGCTGGTGGAAGGACTGATTCACTCCGGCGTCACTACGGAGTTCCTCATGTCCGATCTGCGTGCTCGAGGAGCGGCCAGCGTCAAGATTGCGACCTTACTGGACCGCCAGTCAGCCCGCCGGGTCCCGTTGCAGCCCGACTATTTCGGCTTTCTGGTGGACGAAGCGTTTCTCGTAGGCTATGGGTTAGGATCGCCGGCCCAGATCCACCGCAATCTACCCTTCCTGGCGAATCCTGCCTGATCTGTCCTTATGACTTAAGTTATCGCGAGAACAACGTCCCTTTTTTGGGCAGAAGCGGTAAAATGACAGGGGCTGGTAATTTGTCCTATCCAACTCCCTGGCCTGCGCATCTAAGATGGCTGGGTAGAAGAAGCGGTGCCGGACGAGGAGTCCTTTAGGTGAATTCGACAGTTAAGACTGTGGTGTTTTGGTTGGTGATCGTGGTTTCCGCCTTCCTGCTATGGCAGGTGGTAAAGGCGGGCAGCGCGGGGCAAAAGGAGAAGGAAGTCAACTTCTCGAATTTCATGAGTGACGTGGACCAGGGGAAGGTCTCCGACGTCACCGTTATCGGCATGGAAGTGCGCGGTAAATACTCCGACAACTCCACCTTCCACACCACCGTCCCCGCCAACTATCCCGACATTTACAAGACGTTGCGTGACAAGAGCGTCAACATCACCATCAAGGACATCAGCAACGGCGGCTGGCCCAGCTGGCTGCTCAACCTGGCTCCGCTTATCTTGTTGGCGGCACTGTGGTTCTTCATGATCCGCCAGATGCAGACGGGCGGAAATAAGGCGCTTTCCTTCGGCAAGAGCCGCGCCCGGCTACTTTCGATGCAACAGAAGAAGGTGACGTTCAAGGACGTCGCTGGCGTCGACGAGGCGAAAGAAGAGCTGCGCGAAATCATCGAATTCTTGCGCGAAGCGCAGAAGTTTCAAAAGCTCGGCGGACGCATCCCCAAGGGTGTGCTTCTGGTTGGACCTCCTGGAACCGGGAAGACCCTGCTTGCCCGGGCCGTAGCCGGCGAGGCGAATGTTCCGTTCTTCTCGATTTCTGGGTCGGATTTCGTCGAGATGTTCGTCGGCGTGGGCGCCAGCCGTGTGCGCGACCTGTTTGAGCAGGGCAAGAAGAACGCCCCCTGCATCATCTTCATCGACGAAATTGACGCTGTCGGCCGCCACCGCGGTGCGGGGCTTGGGGGCGGACACGACGAGCGCGAGCAGACTTTGAATCAGTTGCTGGTCGAGATGGACGGCTTCGAATCGAACGAAGGCGTCATCCTGATGGCCGCAACGAATCGCCCTGACGTGCTCGATCCGGCTTTGCTCCGCCCCGGACGGTTCGACCGCCGGGTCGTGGTAAATCGTCCCGACGTTCGTGGCCGCGAAGAGATCCTGCGTGTGCACACTCGCAAGAAACCGCTGGCCGATGACGTTGATCTTTCTGTTCTGGCGCGCGGCACACCGGGCTTCTCCGGCGCTGACCTGGAAAATATGGTCAACGAGGCCGCGTTGAGCGCAGCCCGTCAGAATCGCAAAGCGGTTCTGATGTACGACTTCGAACTCGCCAAGGACAAAGTCCTGATGGGCGTCGAGCGCAAGTCGCTCCTGCTCTCGGATGAAGAAAAGAAAGTGACCGCCTATCACGAAGCCGGTCACGCGCTGGTTGCGGCCAAGCTGCCGAACTCCGATCCTCTGCACAAGGTCACGATCATTCCGCGTGGCATGGCCCTCGGCGTGACCATGCAGTTGCCCATCGACGATAAGCACAATTACACCAAGGAATATCTTGAGACCGAGATCGCCATCATGATGGGCGGCCGCATTGCGGAAGAAATGTTCCTCAATCAGATGAGTACCGGCGCGGGCAATGACATTGAGCGTGCCACTGAAATGGCGCGCAAGATGGTCTGCGAGTTCGGCATGAGTGAACTCGGGCCTCTGACCTTTGGCAAGAAAGAGGAGCAGATCTTCCTGGGACGAGAAATTGCTCAGCACCGCGACTACAGCGAAGCTACCGCCATCAAGATCGACGAAGAGGTTCGCCGCATCGTGGGCCAGGGTTACGACACCGCGAAGAGCGTCCTCGGGGGAAATCATGACACGCTGGTGCGGATCGCTTTGGCCCTGCTGGAACGCGAAGTACTCGATGCTAACGAGATCAAAATGATCATCGAAGGCAAAGAGCTGCCGAAGATGACTCCGCCGCCACGCCCTGCAGACGACGGTGTGCAGCAAGTGCTGAAACCTGAACCGGGACGCCCAGGTATTGCCAAGGGTGGAGAGAGCCCAGCAAGGGCGTAAAAGTAGGAATCAGTAGTCAGGAGTCTGTAGTCAGCGGGCGGCTGAGAGGCCGCCCTTAGTTTTGCCGGAAAGCCTAGGCGGCGCGGGTGCCCGCCCGCGTAAAACCTCACAATGAGTTGTCATCCCGGGCGAATCGTGGCGCAGAAGGGACCCGCTGCGCTAGCCCGCCGCCTGATACCCTCGATAAATGGCGAACAATGCGTACGCGCGGAAACCTGCGCTCAGAAAATCACGCGCGGCCAAGTATCCTGAAGAAAATTGTGGTAAGCAAAGCAGAGCTGAGTAGAAAACTGGAAACCAAGTGGCGCTTCGTTTCATGGTCCTCTCCTAACGTATTCCTGGTCGGCTCTTCTTTTCGTCCCCCTGGCGCTGGATGATCATCACCTCAAAACTTCTCCAAGCCATTTCCATTTGTGTCCGCTACCCAGACAAAGGTTCCGTCAAAGGCTACTCCAGTTGCTTGGAGCTGGTGAAATCCGACCCGAGTGCCGTCGCTGGCGCGGTAAACTGATGTAAAGCGGTCGCCGGTGACCCAAATGTAGGCACCGTCGAATGCCACACCGTAAGGCCCGTCCGGCGCCGAAAAGGTCCCAAGCACCGTTCCGTCGCTGGCCTTTAGCTCAGTTATCGTTCCATCCCCCCGGTTCGCCACCCAAATATTCGCGCCATCAAAGGCGACACCCAGAGCACCATAGCCCACTGTGAAGGTGCCCAGGACGGTCCCATCGGAAGCCCTTACCTTCGTGACTGTATTCTCGCCGTTGTTTGTTACCCAAACGTTAGCACCGTCGAACGCAGCGGCTATTGGGGCATTTCCCACCGGAAACGAGCCCAGAATCTTGCCATCTCTCACACGAAGCTTGGTCACAGTAAACTGGCGCGTTACCGGACTGTTAGGTATCCACAAATTCTCACCGTCAAAAGTCATCCATCCGGGATACCCCCCCGCAGGAAATGTACCTAGCGTCTTGCCGTCGCTGGCCCGCAGTTTCGACACCGTGTTGTCCTCTTCATTAGACACCCAGATGTTGGCGCCGTCGAAGGTCACGCCATAGGGCTGTCCGCCGACGCTAAACCTGCCCAGCACCTTGCCATCGCTCGCATGAACCTTGCTGACCGTGTTATCGCCGTAGTTCGCCGTCCAGATGTTCTCGCCGTCGAAGCAGAGCCCATAGGGTTGGTTGCCGACCTTGAAGAAGGTCGAAGTGTCGGCCAGGTACCAGTGCAGCAAGGCAATCTTGAGCGGGTTGAGCCGTGCTCCCTCGTCCAGTCTTGGCGCCCCCATGAGATCTTCGGGCGGACGCTGCGGGGTCGCCTTCGCTGCTTTCTGTGCCTGAACCGGCGACAAATTGATGACTGCCAGCACGACGACACACAATCCCACGCCAACCAACCAACTGCTTTTCATCTGATTAACTCCCCCGGGATAGTTCCTACGAAACCAGAAAAACCGATGCAGCGCGAGAAAAGATTTATAACTGCGCGGATCACCACTGCCCGCCTCCGCCGCTTATCTTGGCGAAGGCCATTTGTGGGCGCAATCTCACCACGATTCAAGCTGGGCAGTCAAGTGAATATTGGAGGAAAGGGGACTTTCGTCCCCTGACTTGCAAGAGAATTTCAGTGCTTATCCGCGCAATGGAACTCAGTTCGCTGACTGATATCCGCGATAGATCGCGAACAATGCGTACGCGTGGAAACCTGCGCTCAGGAAATCACGCGCGCCGAAGCAGAGCAGGGCATCCAGCGCGTACAACCCCATGCCGACCAGAAATGCCCATTTCTGTCCCTTCACAGCGAAATAGCCAAACAGACCGACGACTCCGGCAATGAAACCGTTGATGACGAAGTCGAGTACGCTGCCTAGGCCGCCGATCTGCTTTGCCATGGCGTCAACCACCGAAGTGACGCCCAGGCCGATCACGAAGTGGAAGTTGCCGCCGGTGACGACTACGAGCGAATTGATCAGCGAGAGGCCTGCGATCCAGTAAAACCACTTGGCTCCCGCCTTCATGCGGGCATTCGAGACCATTTTGGCGACTGCTGCGCGCTGGCTCTCCTGTAATGCGCGCTCACTGGCTTGGGCCGGGGCTGTACCTGCGCTTGCCATAAGCACTCCTCCTTTGAACGGTGATTCCAAGCGGGGAGTCCGTCTGGCACTCGACGGTTGGCTGGAATTGAAACAAGGCTACGATTCCGGTCTTACGGGGCCTAGATGCCCGGCGGTCATGGCCCAGAGTTGGATGGGCAGGAACTCAGAAGCCTGGTTATGGAAGGTAACCGAGCACGCGGTTACCCATCGCTAATTGCCAGCAACCGCATGGGATAGCGTCAGAGCGCTTGAAGGAAGGCCCCACTGACGCGCCTGCCAGCCCGGATCAACAATACCGAGTCGGAGGCCGGTGCTCGCGCATCGATAGACACGAGGGCTTGCGCAGCGAGAAATCCGTAGTTTCCGGTCGATTTTTTTAAACTGCAGATCCCTCACTCCGTTCGGGATGACAACGCTAAATAAAAGAGGGTCCGTGAATGAGTAAAGTCCCGGTGTGGTTTGAGCGCAAGTTCGAATTTTCGTTCCCAGCAGATCAGCATCCTAATCTTTGCGTGCGCCTTCGCGGAACGCCGGCGAGATTAGAGGAGATGCTGAACCGCGTTCCTCATGAGGCGCTCGTGCGCAAACGCGATGGCAAGTGGTCGGCCCAGGAACACGCCGGGCATCTGCTGGACCTTGAATCTCTGTGGCTGGCGCGGGTGGACGATTTCGTGTCAGGACACCCCCAGCTCAGTGTCGCCGATCTGCAGAACCGTAAGACCGATGAGGCCAACCACAATGCCCGGCCGGTAGCGGGCATTCTGTCAGCCTTCCGAGCCGCGCGTTGCTCTTTGGCCGATCGTTTGCAAACCGTGCAACCCAATCTTTTTTCCCGAACTCTGGTCCATCCCCGTCTGAAAACGCCCATGCGGCTGGTCGATCACTTATACTTCGTCGCCGAGCACGACGACCATCACCTGGCAAAGATTTGGGAGCTAATCAGGAGTTAGGGGAAAAAAGCTGCCCCGCTCCTTGGGGAACGGGGCAGGTAAGTGCCGATTAGCCTTGTTTCAAATTGATCGTGTCCTGCGTGATCTGGTCGAACGTCGTGACCGCTTTGGCGTTGGCTTCAAAAGCTCTCTGGGCGACAATCAAGTTTGCGAATTCAGTGGAAATATCGACGTTCGATAGTTCCAGCGAGCCGCCGGCCAGGGTGCCCCGCCCGCCAGTGCCTGCTGTCCCGAGCACGGCTTGTCCGGAAGCTAGAGTCTCCGTGTAATTTGTGTCTCCGGTGCGCTGCAAGCCTTGCACGTTTGCAAAACTCGCCAACGCCAGCTGGCCCAGGGCGGCAGTCTTGCCGTTACTGAAGGATCCCGTCACCGTTCCGTCCGAGCCGATGCTGAAGTTTGTCAGTGTGCCGCTGCTGCTGCCATTCTGTTGGGTCGACGATGTGCTGCTTGCAGCTGCGACCTGCGTAATCACTGGCGTTGTGCCGTTTAGCAGGTCCCAATCGAACGTCATATCACTGGCGCCGTCTGCAAGCGAGGTGGCCTTGATGCCGACGATGTTCTCGAGATTTCCATTGTTATCGACCGGGCCGATCAGGTTCCCGTTGCCGTCGAAGGTCAATGTCCCCGAAGCCAAGATTCCTGTCTGCGCTTGGCCGTTGATAGGATTCAGATCGCCAGCGGGAATCGACAGCGAATAATCCCAGGTATTGGCACCGGTTTTGGTGAATGTAAAGGTCAGTGTATGGCTGGCGCCCAGCGAGTCATAAATCGTCATGGGAGTCGAGTAGGTTCCGTCAGTGCCGCCGACGGTTGCCGCCGCATTGAGATTTGTCTGGATCTGCACCGTGGTCGTAGTGGTGGGAGGGCTGATAGTTCCGGCTCCCAACTGAAGCGGGGCCAGAGCTTGTCCAGTATTCACTACGCCATTCACTGCCGGATAGCCCAACACCTGCTGACCATCGGCGGTGACGAGGAAGTTGTCCTTGTCGACAGAAAAATTGCCGGCGCGGCTGTAGCTGATCACGCCGCCTTTCTGCAGCACGAAGAATCCGTTTCCTTGAATGGCGACATCGGTGGGAACACCGGTGGCCGTCACACTTCCCTGGGTGAAGGTAGAGGGCAAAGACCCGACCTGTGTACCAGCGCCGAGCTGAATGGGATCTCCCGAGCCGGTCGTGCCCAGACTCTGATAAAACAAGTCGCTGAACAGAACCCGAGTGTCTTTGTAGCCTGTCGTGTTCTGGTTGGCGAGGTTGTTGGCGATTGCGGAAAGCGCCGTGGCTTCGGCAGTCAGCCCGGAAAGCGGAATGGAAAAATTCGGCATCAGTGTGCTCCTTGGGTGGTGTGCGGAGAAGTGCTGCCGGAACTCGGCGTGTTCAAGGGAGCCAATGCGTTCTGCAGCGTCTGATTAATTTGCGCCAGCTGGTCGAGCATGTTGAACTGCACCAGCTGAGTGGTGAATTGCGAGGGATCGATGGGATCGAGCGGGCTCTGGTTCTGCAATTGCGCCGTCAGCAGTTGCACAAACATGTTCTGCGGATCCTGGGTCGGATCGCTGGAGGTTGGCGAAGCGCCGGTCGACGCCGTGTTGCTGGCGGCGGTGAGTGCTTGTCCGTATAAAGCTGGATGAACGTACATAGTTTCTCCTTTCCGTGAAAATCGCGATCATGCATGAATACTGATTCTTGCAGGAGCATCGAAAGCTGCGACCAGATCGGTATCGTCTGTCACTGGTTCGCCGGCCGCATCGCCAGCTGTGTAACTGCGAGCCAGGCGGCGTTCTGAGAACGGTTGATGGTGATTTCCTGAGAACTGGGCAGCCGTTTCCAATGTGTGATTCACAAAGCGGATGCCATCGAAGCGTAAGTCATGTTGATGCAGTACGCTCTGGAGGACCGGGACTTCGGGCGCCAAAAAGCTTTTCAAGTCACCTTTTTCATTGCTCACGGCCATTCCCAGCTGCGCATCCCGGACGGTTGTGTGCACTTCCACGCTGCCGAACGCCTGGGTTCTTAAGCCAATGTGCATCTCGGCGGTGCTGACGTTCTCCACAGCGCGTGTCAGTTGCACCCCGGTGGTCGGCGTGCTTTCAGTCGGAGGATCGGCCAGCGGAGCAGGTTGAGTGCCTTGTTCGTTCCGCGTTGACGACGATTGAGCTCCCGCAGGCTGCGAATGATTCTGTCCCGCAGCCGATGCGGCTACCGTACCTGCGAGCGCGGTCACATCGTTGGGGATGTCATTGGTTTTGGAGTTACTGGTTATGCCAGTTGCATCGACCGGCTTCGACGGCGGGATCTTCGCATCGGGCACGCTAGGATCAGGAGCAGCTGCGTGCGCGTTCTGAGCGGCCGGTGTTTTGACAGCCGTTTGATTGTCCGATGGAATTACGCCTGTGATCCTGGCTTTGACATTTCCTGACGGACTTTTGAAAGGACTCGCTATAGGCAACACGGGTGGAGCGTCGTGTGCTGGCGGATTCGATTGGGCAATCTTTAGAGCCGGATCCAGGATCACTGGCGCCGGCACCGCGGGCGCAGGTTCACTGGGGTTGCTGCTATGGGATGAGGTGGTTCGAGACAAAGTTTCAGGTTGAAGCGAATCAGGCCGGACCTGAAATTTCGTGTCGGGATCGGTGTGTGGGGATCGAATTTTCGGTTGCGGCGGGAGAGAGTCCACCGTTTGCCCCGCACCCCGCGGTTCTAAAAGCTGTGTGGCGATGAAATCGGCAGTTGAATCGGCAGGAACACGAATCGAGGACTCCAAATCTCGACTCTGATCGTTCTGAGTATTGTCGTCGGTTACGCTTCGGGCTGCATCCGCCTGATCGGCAACTTGGGGCATCGGTTGCTTAATGTCTGCCGGCTGAGCGACACCGGATGGCGGCTTCCGGAGTATCTGTCCGGAAAAAATCTCCGGTATTGGCGGACTTGCGCTGACCGGGACGTTTTCAGGAAGCAAGTCAGTTGCGGTCGGGGCGCTCAATTCCATGATTTGTTGTTGCGGCTCTGAAGAGTCGTTGGCGGAAGTCAGTATTGATGGCGGTTGCTGCTGAGAAGGCGAGTTACGGTTCGGTGCAGCAGGCATCATTGATGGCTGTTCTAACTGAGTCTGTCCTTCGGAAGGTTCGATTGCAGACGTGACCTTGCCGGACTTTGCCGGAATAGGCAGCACCGGGATGTCAGGATTAGGCTGAGTCACCAATGGGACCACACTGGCTTGAGGCGCGACCGGGAGTTGGATCGGAACATCGGTTTTGGGCTCAGGTTTCTTTGCCAGAACAGAATTCCCATCTTTTGCATCCTGCTTCACACTCTCTTTGGTGAACACCGCCAAGAAGTCTGCCGCCCTTCCAGTTGTTGGCGGAGCTGATGGAGTTAGCAGCCCTGAAGCCTGCAGCATTACTTCGGGTTGGACAAGATTCGTGAACACAGGTCTGTATCAGGTTGCCATCTCGTACAGAGCATTCCATGCGCCAGGAAACCATCGGAGAGCAAGTCACTGTAATTGCTAGGAATACTGCGACACATCTCGATCCGATGATAAGAATTGGGCAAGGCTTGCCGCTTCCGCCAGGCAACAACTACCGGCGTTGCAGGTAGGTGTGACGAAGCAGGAGCATTTCATCCAGCCGTCGTTGGTCCTGTCTCTCCTGATGCTGGCGATGAAGTTCGTGCTGCTGGTTGCGCAGAGTCTCCATCGTTTCGCGCTGCCGGCGTGCTTCCCGGAACTCCCGCGCCCGCGCCTCACGTACTTCTTCGGCCTCGGCAAGTTGTCTTTCCAGTTCCCGGCGGCGAGCGCGCAGGGCCGAAACGCAAGCCAGTTCAAAATGAAGCTCAGCGCCTTTTAATCCGGTTTCAAGTTGATGAGCGCGGCGGGAGGAACTGCTCGCCGATTGCTTGTCGAGTCCCCGAATCTGCTGATCCAGCCGCGTAACTTGCAGATTGGCCTCAATCAGCAACAGTTCCTGCTGGTGCTCGGTGCTTTGGCGAAGCCGCAGCACCACCTCGAGGGGAAAGTGAAAAGGCATATTACTGAATGGCGATACTCATGAGATTGGCCACAGTCTGTTCGAGAGACGTGACATCTGCCGGCCCCTGCTGAAGAAAAGACCTCAACTGCGGCAACAGAGAAATTGCTTTGTCAAGCGTGGGATCGCTGCCTGCCTTGTAGGCTCCGATGCGGATCAGATCCTCCGAAGCGGTATAGGTGGCGAGCAGTTTGCGAAAGGCGTTAGCCTTCTCGACGTGCTGTGACGAAGCCACCAGGGGCATTAGGCGGCTGATGCTGTCGAGAATGGCAATCGGGGGATAGTGGTTCTGCGCCGCTAGCCGACGATCCAGCATGACATGGCCGTCGAGCAGGGAACGGGCGCCGTCGACGAGTGGGTCCTGCTGGTCGTCCCCTTCCATCAGTACCGTGTAGAAGGCGGTGATGCTGCCCCGGTTGAACTTGCCGGCCCGCTCGATCAGCCGCGCCAGCAGAGTAAAAACAGAGGGAGTATAGCCTTTAGCGGTTGGCGGTTCACCCGCTGCTAAGCTGATTTCCCGCTGCGCCATCGCCAGGCGAGTCAACGAATCGACTACCAGCAACACGTTCTTCCCTTGAGCACAGAAATGTTCTGCCACGGTCGTTGCCGCCAGTGCCGCGCGTATGCGCAATAACGGTGACTGATCGGAGGTGGAGACCACCACCACCGAACGCTTGCGTCCTTCCTCGCCGAGAGCCTCTTCGAGAAAATGGCGCACTTCGCGGCCACGCTCTCCGACCAAAGCGAGCACGGTGAGGTCGGCGCTGGTATTACGCGCCATCATGCCAATCAGCGTGCTCTTGCCGACTCCGCTGCCGCCGAAAATTCCCACGCGTTGTCCGCGACCGCAGGTCAGAAAACCATCGATTGCCCGAATCCCGCAACTGATGGGTTCGTGAATCAGATCGCGTTCGAGTGGTAAAGGCGCTGCTGAGTCGAGCATCCGCTGCTCACGTCCGACGCAGGGCCCGGATGAATCAATGGGTTCGCCCATGCCGTCGATCACTCTGCCCAGCATCTGCTCGCCAACGCTAAGAACGGGACGCGCGCCCCATGCCGTCACCTCGTCGCCGTAACGGATCCCCACGGGTCGTTCCAAAGGCATCGAAAGCACGGTCGTTCCGCGGAAGCCAATGATCTCGCCTGGGAAGGCACGCCCCTCAGCATTGATGATCTGGCAAAGCTCTCCCACCGAGCAGAACGGTCCACTAGACTCGACCACTTGGCCGGTCACCTGCGTGACTTTGCCGCGCCAACGCAGCGCCGAACAGCTTTCCAGGCTTTGAAAGTAGGGGGAAAGCAGTTCAGGCAATTCAATCTCCTGGCAAGGGCCGTCGCTGCATCAGATCGAAAAGGCCCTGTTCGATTTCCTTAAGTTGAACTTCCAGACCCAGCTCAGTTGTTCCCAGCGAGGTCTGCAGGATGCAGTGATTCGGCCCCAAGTTGGGGTCTTCTAACACTTCGGGGATCTCGCGTGACTCCATATGTTGCGCGAAATACGTTCGATACTCGGAAACTTGTTGAGGGCTGGTGCGCATCACCACCTTGGTCCCATCCTCGATTTTTTGCAGCGCGACTTTCACCATCCCAGCCAGCAGCAATGGATCTACCTGGGCCTCGCGATGCAGAATCTTGCGCGCGATGCTCAGCGCCAGACGCACCACTTCGGTCTCGACCTGCTGATAGTAGGCCGTGCGTTCACTTGCAAACTGCTGCAATGCAGCCCGCACACCCTCCCGCACCTCTGTCAGGCGCGCCTCAAAGTTCCGCGCCGCAACAGCTTCGCCTTCCTGGCGTCCCGACGCGCGCGCAGCGGCGATTGTTTGCTCTGCGACCGCTTCTGGGTTGGCAGCTATGTGTTTCGGCGTGGACAGGTTCGCAACCACCGTCTGCGGCGGCAAGTCGGCGTAAGGAAACGGGCGGGTGGCCGGCTCCGCGGCAGGCTCTATTGCGGATTTACATGACGTATTCATCTTCTTCTGCACCTAAACTAATCTTTCCTTCGGCTTCCAACTGCCGCGCTACCGCCACTGCCTCCTGCTGGGCTTTGGAGACGTCTCTTGCCTTTACCGGCCCGAGCACTTCCATGTCCTCTTTCAACATTTCCACTGCCCGGGAGGACATCGACTTGAAGATGTAATTCTTGAGCTCTTCCGACGTGCCGCGTAGCGCCATGGCTAGAGTCTTTTTGTCCATCTGTCCCAGCCACTCGCGAATCCCCGTTTCCGGAACTCCCAAGAAATCCTGGAAGGTAAACATCAGGTTGCGAATGCTCAGGGCCACTTTGGGATCGTCCTTCTCGATGGCCTCGAGGATGATTTTGGCCTGCACTGGATCCATGTGATTCAGCAGATCAGCCACGCCCTGGAAGCCGGCGTATGCTCGGCGGTGCTGCTCACCGAGGGCCTCTAAGCGCTTGTGCAGCGCCAGGGAAACCTTCTGCGCAATCTCAGGAGAAAATTGCCGCAGTTGGGCCATGCGCTTGATGGCCTCGGCCCGGAGCGCTTCCGGAAAGCGCATGAGCAGTTCGGAGGCGCGCTTGGACTCGAGGTGCGCCATGATCAGAGCGATGGTCTGCGGGTGCTCTTCTTCCAGGAACTTTGCCAGCTGTTGCGGGTCGGTTTTTTGCAGCGAATCCAGCTTTCCTGCATTCACCTCGGCGGCGTGCGATACCTGTCTCAGCAGCTCCTGCGCATTGTCTTCCCCGAATGCCTTGACCAACAGCTTCTGTGCGTAATCGGTGCCGCCTTGCGCCAGGTAATCCTGCGTGATCGCCAGCCGGTAGTATTCTTCGAGCACGGCGAGCGCGGTTTGTGGGTCGACGTACTCCAGTTCTGCGATTTCCTGCGTCAGTTGCTGAAGGTCCTGCTCGGGAAGGTTGCGATAGATTTGGCTGGCGTTTTCCTCCCCCAGCAGCACTAGCAGGACAGCCGCCTTGCGAACTCCGCTGATCTGGCTTTGCCCCGGGTTCATTTGCCACCTTCGCGGATCCAGTTCTGCACCAGACGGCTGGCCACCGCCGGCTCGGCTTTCACTTTGTCGGTCAACTGCCGCTTCAGAGTTGCTGCCCGGCGTGCCTGATCACTGCCGGCGGGGAGTTCGATTTCTACCGTCTCGGCAGCCGCGACCGCCCCCGCGGCTCCGGTTCCCAGAGCTTTGGTCGGAGTCATCTTCGCCGGAAGTTCGCGGAGGGCCGTCAGCACCTGCTTCTTCACTGGGCGCAAAATCAGAAAATACACGATGAGAAACAAAGTAAAGATCGCGACATACCGCAGCACGCTCAGCCAGCCGATAACGAACTTACGGGCGGCCTCGACTTTCCCCGGCGGGGCAGGTTTTTCTACCGGTAATTCCTGAAATGACAAGTTCTGCACCGACAGCATGTCGCCGCGTTGCGTGTCTAGTCCGATGGCAGCCCCGGCCAGTTGCTCGATCTGTTTCATTTCGTCGGCCGTGCGCTTGCGGCGCGTGACCGTCTTGCTCGCATCTTTTTCACCAGCTTCCAGCGCATCATCCACAATCACCGCCGCCGCGATGCGGCGTATGCGGCCGGGAGGCTGAGTAGTGTGCCGCACGCTCTTGCTGATGGCATAAGTTTCGCTCTCCGAACGCGACGACTGCTTGTCGGCAGGAGCAATGACCGCTTTCGCTGCGGTTCCGCTTGGCAGGTTGCTGGCGGTCCCCGGCACTCCCGCCGGTCCTGCTCCGCCCATGTTCTCTTCCGACTTCTGCTGAGTAACCACGACCGCGCTCTTGGGATCGTAGACTTCGTCGGTATTATCGCTAGCGCTGAGATCGTATTCGACGTGCACGCTGGCGCGCACATGTTCGGGTCCAACCACCGGCTCCAGCGTCCGCAGTAATGTCTTCTGCAACTCCTCATCGAGATCGGAGGCGGCGCCTCCCGGTCCATGACGATGCAGCAGCGGGCTATTGCTGTCCGCGTCAATTACCGTTACATTTTCCGGACGCAGTCCTTCCACTGCGCTCGCCACTAGTTGGGGAATGGCCAATTGCGCCTGCTCGGAAAGCGCGCCGCCGTGGGTTTTCAAGATTACCGCTGCTTTGCCCGCGCTCTCCTGTTCGGTGAAGAGCGATTCGCGGGGAAGCACGATATGCACACGCGCGCTTTCTACTTCTCCCAGGGTTTGCAGAGTGCGCTCCAGTTCGCCCTCGAGCGCCCGCTGGTAGTTCACTTTTTCGGTAAAGTCGGATCCCGCCCAATCGGGCGTGTCGAACAGTTCGAAACCCATGCGGGCGTTGCGCGGCAGGCCTTGCGATGCCGTCTCAATGCGGCTGGCATCGAGTTTGTCTTCTGGGACGAGCAGGCTGCCGCCATCGGGGGAAAGCTCGTAGGGTATGTTTTTGGCCGCCAGCCGGCTGCCCAGCGATTGCGCTTCCGCCGGCTTCAGGCCGCTGTACAGCGTCATGTACTTGGGTTTTCCCAGCAGGCCGGTGAATACCCACAGCGTGATCCCCACCAGCGCCGTGCCGCCCGCCAGCAGAAATTGCTGCGTGGGTGTCAGTCCACGAAGCAGCTGTCCTGCCTGGGTTACCGCCTGTCCGAATGACTTGGGAGCTTCCAATCAGGTCTCCTACCGCGCTCAGAACTGCATGCGCGAAATCTCCTGGTAGGCGGCGACGATCTTGTTGCGCACCTGCATCATCAGCTGAAAGGAGAGATCGGCTTTTTCCACGGCGATCATGGCGGTATGCACGTCCATACCGCTGCCCTCCACCAAGGCGGCGGTTTTTGTGTCGGCGGCGGATTGCAGCTGCTGCACGTCGTCCATGGCGCCACGCAATGTCTCCACGAACCCCCATTCGCGTGGCCCGGTCGTGCTCGAACCCGCGGAGGTGGCATTGGATAAAACCGGCAAGCTGGAAACCGGGTTGGTCACGGTAAGCTCCCTTCTCAGCGCAAAAGATCGAGCGATTGCTGGATCATGTTCTTGGTCGCCTGCACCGCACTGGCATTCAATTCGTAGGCGCGCACCGCGCCCAGCAGGTCGGCGGTCTCTTCCACTGGGTCAATCGCGGGATAAGAAACGTATCCCTTGGCGTCCGCATCAGGATGTCCGGGCTGATAACGTAGCAATGGCGGTCTGCTGTCGGACACAACCTGATCCACTTGCACACCACGAACCGAGGCGGTGCTGAGGCTGGCCAGCATCATGGGAAAACGCGGCATGCGGTGGGCATGAAAGACCACCAGTTGCCGCTGGTAAGGACCACCTTCCGGCGTCCGCGTTGTCTCAGCGTTCGCCATGTTGCTGGTGACGATCTCGGCCCGCAGACGTTCCGCGGTCAAAGCCGAACCGCTGACTTCAAGCATGCCGAACAGGTTCATGATGCGCTGCTCCCTTCGTTGATTGCCGCGGATAGCATTTTGAATCTGTCGTGCAGCAGCTGCACCCCGGCGTTAAAACGCAATTGCGTATCGGAAAGCAGCAGGCTTTCACGCTCCAGGCTGACGTTGTTGCCGTCTGGCCGCTCGATCAGCCCCTGCACGGTGCGAACCACGGGGCTGAAATCCGCGAACTCCATGGCATGGCTCGCCCGCTCCAGTTCTTGCCGAAAGTCGATGTCCCGGGTGCGGTAACCAGGCGTATCGACGTTGGCCATGTTCGACATCACCAACTCCCCGCGCAGGACGTTGAGATCGAGAAAGCGTGCCAGCCGATTAATCGAGCCATCTTCAATCGTGGGCATAGCTCCTCCTTGGTGGCAGACCGTAGCCGCGGATCTTGTTGCGTACCGTGCGCAGGCTCACTCCCAGCATCTCGGCGGCGCGAGAACGGTTTCCGCCGGTGGCGTCGAGCGTCATTTCAAGCAGACGCCTTTCCACCGACTCCAGCGAAACTCCGGGACGAAGTTGGCTTTCCCCCGAGTCGCAGGAACGGCCCACTGCCATCTCCTCGGGTTCCAGTACTTCCAGGCCAATCTCGTCGCACGACAGAGCCACTGCCCGCCGCATCAAGTTCGACAACTCGCGCACGTTTCCGGGCCATGCGTGATGTTGCAAGTGTTGCTGAAACTCCGGGGTCATGCGCGGAGGAGTATGGCCGACCGCGCAAAGGCCGACAAAGTGCTCGGCCAATTCCAATATGTCTTCCTGCCGCTCGCGGAGCGTGGGCAAACTCAGGGGAATCACGTTGAGCCGGTAATAGAGGTCGGCGCGAAAGGTTCCGTTCCGCACCATCTCGTCCAGTGGCCGATTGGTGGTGGCGATAACCCGAATGTCCACCGCAACCGGACGGGTATCGCCCAGCCGGTCGAATTCCCGCTCCTGCAACACGCGCAACAATTTCGGTTGCAGAGGCAGCGGCATCTCGCCAACTTCGTCGAGCAGCAGCGTGCCCCCATTTGCCAACTCGAACTTTCCCGGCTTGTTGGCCGCGGCTCCCGTGAACGCGCCTTTGGTATGGCCAAACAACTCGCTTTCCAGCAGACTCTCTGGGAATGCCGCGCAGTTTACCGCTACGAAGGGCCGGTTGTTCCTGGGACTCAAGCTGTGAATCATGCGAGCCACGAGTTCTTTACCAGTCCCGCTGGCCGCCTGGATCAGAACATCCGCATCACTTGCCGCCACCTGTCGTGCCCGTTGGATAGCCCTCAGGAACGCCGGGGAGTGCCCCACCAGCTTTGAGTGGCGAGATCCGTCGGCCTGCACTCTTCCCAGCACCTGCTGCGCGGTGCGCTCCAGTTGCTCGAACGCCACCGGCTTCACCAGATAGTCGCAAGCGCCATCCTTCACCGCACTCACCGCGTCTGGGATACAGCCATAGGCGGTTAGCAGGATCACCGCGGTGCGCGGTTCCCAGGCATGCACCTGCCGCAGCACCCCAAAACCATCTCCGTCCGACATGCGGATATCCGTGACCACCAGGGGATGACGGCTGCGGCGAAACTTGAAAATGGCTTCGCCCGCTCCCGCCGCGGTATCGACCCGCCAGCCATGGCGGATGAAACTGGTTTCCAACCCCGCCCGCATGGAGGAATCGTCATCGACCACCAGGACCTGAGGGCATGCAGCCTGACTTTCACAGCCTTCGTTCATTCGATGTCTCCGGCGAAAGGGAATTCCATGGTAAAGACGGCGCCACCGGCGGGCGGACTGGCGGCGGAAATCGTTCCGCCGTGCTGTTCCATGATGGTTCTGCAAACCGCCAAACCAAGTCCGGGGCTGCCACGGTGGGTGCTGAACCCCGGCTGAAAGATACGCTCGAGATTTTCCCGCGCAATTCCTGGCCCACTGTCGGCGATTTCGATGTAGGCCTTACCGTTCTTCTGCCAGCCTGCAATCCCCAACTTTCCACCCTGGGTCATCAGGCGGAAGCTGTTGAGGGCAAGGTTCAGCACGACTTGCTCCAGACGATGTCGATCGGCGAGCACTCGCAGCCCGTCGAGTGCGCCATCGTAAGTGATTGCGACGCGGGCTTGTTGCGCCACCGGGTTCAAGAAGCTGCACACCGAGCGCAAGATCTCGCCGAGGTCGGCCGAAACCGTGGCGGGCTCAGGGTGGGTATGAAAGTGCAGGACGTTGTTCACCGTCGCCGCCAAGGTCCTCAGACCCGCTTGAATATGCTCGATCCAACGTTGTTGCTGCGGCTCGAGACTGGATTCCGCCAGCAGTCCGGCGAAAAGTTCCAGACTGCCCAGTGGATTGCGCACTTCGTGGGCCAGGGCAGTGGACATTTCTGCGAGCGCTTCCCGCCGCCGGAGGATTTCATGTTCCTGCTGCAACTGCTTGAGACGGCTGATGTCCTGAAAGATGAAAATGGAGCTGCGTCCATCCTCGGCACCCAACTGGGCGTGGCGAACCGCCATCCACTTGGCTTCTTTGCCTGGGGGGCTGTACTTGAACTCTCCGCCCGCACTTTGGGCGTGATCCAGCAAATTACGAAGCGGCGCAGTTAAAAGCTCGCCCTGCGAGATTCCGAGCAGGTCAGTCGCCTCTGGGTTGCAAGTAGATGTCGAGCCCTCGGCTTCCACCACCACGACACCACAGGGAAGTCCTTCCAGAATGCGATTCACGCGCTGTCGGATGCGGCGGTTTTCCTCCAGACTGCAGGCCAGGTCGCGATTGGTCACCTCCAATTCGCCGCGCAGCCGCTGCACTTCGCTCTGCAGTTGTGAATAAGACCGCTCAAGCGATGCCGCCGCCTGGCTGAAGGACACGAAGGCGCGGGCAAGCATCGCTTCCCCTACTGGCTCTGTACCGCAGAATGACAGTTGTGACGCCGTGGTCATCGTCAAGCACGGATGTGCAAGGTGGCTGCCAGCATCGGCGGCACTGTCTGAGATCTCTCTCATACCGCCCTCGAATGGGCAGTTTTTTCCAATGGGGCCCAGGTTCGGCCGGCAGCAGAAAAGTACAGGTGCTCCGGCAAAATTTGTCGGCTGTCCTCGCCCAAGATCACTGCCCGTTCCAGCACCTGCTGCAGCTCGCGCACGTTTCCCGGCCAAGCGTAGTCCTCGAGTAAAGATGCAACCGGCAAGCTGAGCACCGGCGCAGATTTTGAAGTCTCTGCACTCTGCCGCAGAAAATGCCTCGCCAGAGGCAGAATGTCCTGCTTGCGTTTGGCTAACGGCGGAAGAAACAACGGAAACGCCGAGAGACGGTAGTAAAGGTCGTGGCGGAAGTTGCCGGGTTCGACCTGTTGCTGCAAATCGCGATTGGTCGCCGCGACCACGCGAACATCCACCCGCACCGTGTCCGCCGCACCCAGGCGTTGTACTTCCTTTTGCTCCAGGAAGCGCAGCAACTTGGACTGCAAACCCAGCGGCAGCTCGCCAATCTCATCTAGAAACAAAGTGCCACCCTGCGCAGCGTGAATTCTGCCGGAGTGCGCCTGCGCGGCCCCGGTAAACGCGCCGCGCGCGTAGCCGAATAACTCCGACTCCAGCAGCGCCTCGGGAATGGCCGCACAGTTCACCACCACCCATGGCCCCGAGCAGCGTGAACTCAATTGATGAATGGCTCGCGCCACCAGTTCCTTGCCGGTGCCGGTATCACCCGTGATCAGTACGGTTGTATTGCGCGGAGCCACCAGCCGGGTCAGACGGTAGAGCTGTTGCATCTCCTCGCTGTCGCCGATCATTCCTGGCAAAGCTGGAACTTGGTTTCGAGCCGCGTTATCTGTTCTGGTCTGTAGCTGCACACAGGCTTGCACGACGGAATGCGAGGTGACCTGCTTTAAGGGCGCAATCGGCCCGCCATCGGAGTCCACAATGACGACTTCAATGCCGGGAAAGCGCACTTTGATGATCTGGATCAGTTCCTCGGCATCGAGGTCCGGCAGCCTGCGGTCGAGAAACAGCAGTTGCCAGTGTCCGCTTTCCAGTTTCACCAGCGCATCTGCGCCGCCGCTTACTTCTTGTACCGGACACGAACCGTGATACAGGCTCCGCCGTACCTGTTCACGTACGGAAATGCTGGGGCTCGCCACCAGCACACCACCAAAGGAAGAAGGAAGAATCGATGCAGTTGTCATGTTCGCGATTTCACATCGAGAACATAAGAACGCGATTAAATACACGTGAGAAATTTCTCAGGGAGGCAAGTCTTTCCTACTTTGGAGACAAAGTTTTCTCTGGGAAAAAGTTGCCGCAGCAGTTCTAAATGGAAAAAGCGCACAGAGTTCCGCTTCGGGAAGTACATACCTTCGTGAATGCGAGAAATGGTTGCGGACGCCTAATGTCCGCCTAGAATCAAACTGGCAAGCTTAGAGAACCTTTATGCGTATCCTGATCGCCGAAGATGATGCTGCTCTCGCTAGTTTTGTGAAGAAAGGCCTGGAGGCTGAGGCTTACGCGGTTGATATAGCTGGGGAGGGGGAACAGGCCCGCGCTATGGCGGCCGAGTTCGGCTATGATCTCCTCATTCTTGATTTGAGCCTCCCTGGCGTGGATGGTCTTTCCATTCTGCGTTACGTGCGCACTCGCAAGCCGAGCCTGCCCATCCTCATCCTGACCGGACGCGGCCGGGTTGAGGACCGCGTGCAATGCCTGGATCTCGGCGCGGATGACTATCTCGGCAAGCCTTTCTCGTTTACCGAACTTTCCGCTCGTATCCGGGCCTTGTTCCGGCGGGCCCACTTGCCGGCGGAATCGGTCCTGATGGTGGAGGACCTGAAACTGGATCGCGTGGAGCACCGGGTAGAGCGCGCCGGTCACCGGATTGAACTGACTTCCAAGGAGTTCGCTCTGCTCGAGTACCTTATGCGCAACGCCGGCCGAAGGATCACTCGCGCCATGATTATCGAGCATGTGTGGAACCTGTCTTTCGATACCTGCACCAACGTAGTCGACGTTTACGTGAACTACCTGCGGAGAAAAGTGGACGACGGCTTTGGCTGCCGACTGATTCATACAATCCGCGGTGTCGGTTACGAGTTGAGCGGCCGGATGAAAATAACGGCCTGAATCTAGCTCGGTCCGCGGCACGAAACCAAAGCACGAGCGGAACCTGCCCTGCCACTCTTTCATCTGGCGAACGTCACGGATAATTTCACTGAGACCAGAGCTGACCAGGACTCGCCGGCGTGGACGCTTGGAAGAAACAGCTGCTGAGAACGTGGCTCATTCCGGGAGGCGTACTGTTGCTTCTCGCCTCCGTAGTGCTGCAGGGCGGATTCGTGCCTCTGGCAGTACCAGCCATGGACTTCTACTACTGGGCTGCCTTCAGCGCCGCATTCTTGCTGGCGCTGCGATTTCGTTCGAGCAAAATCCTGTTTGCGATGGTCACTCTTCTATTAGCGCATCGTGCAGTTACATTCTTTGCCGGAGCGAGAATCCTGCCTGCAGGGCCGGGCCGCATTGCCTTTGAATCTGTCGCTCTGTTGGTGCCTCTCAACTATGTTGTGGCAGGATTCATCCGCGAACGGGGATTGAATCTGGATTCCATTCTTCCGCGTCTCGGTCTAATCTTCCTCGAATCAGTCTTTGTCGCGGTGATCTGCCGTCCGGAAGAACGGAGCGCCCCGTGGTTTGTGAGAGCGCTGCTGGTGGATGGAACGTTGTTCCGCTGGACAAAAATTCCCCAGCCCGCATTGCTGGCTTTTACTGCAGCATTCGTGATTCTACTGAGCAGTATTCTTCGATATCGCAAGCCGGTAGAAAGCGGACTTTTCTGGTCGTTCGCCTCAGCATTTCTCGGACTGCAGATGGGAGTGATCGGCCGCATCGGCAACGGTTATTTCGCAACCTCCGCTCTGATTCTGGCGGCTTCGATCATCGAAAGTTCTTACGCCCTGGCTTATCAGGACGAACTCACCGCCCTGCCATCGCGCCGTTCCTTTCAGGACGCATTGCACGGCCTCGAACATCCGTTCACCGTCGCGGTAGTCGACATCGACCACTTCAAGAGCGTGAACGACACGTTTGGGCACGATACTGGCGACCAAGTGTTGAGATTGGTTGCTCGCCACCTTGGAGCGGTGACCGGAGGCGGTCAGGGATACCGCGTCGGAGGAGAAGAGTTCACAATTCTCTTTCCGGGCAAGTCTACGAAAGATGTGTTGCCTCATCTGGAGTTGCTTCGCGTCAGCATTGCCGAGTCGAGCTTCCGGATTCGCAACATGCCGGATCGTCGCCTCACGGAGCGCGGGCCAGATCGAAGGAGCGCGGTCGCGCGCCGCGCCAAGCCGAACGTTTGCAGCCGCACGGTCGAGAATTTATCAGTTACCGTAAGCATTGGCGTTGCCGGGTCACAGAGCAATGAAACAAGCGTTCAGCGCGTCATTGAAACCGCCGACCAGTCGCTCTATGCCGCCAAACGCGGCGGGAGAAATCGAGTGGAAGTTGCCGGCACAACCCGCCCGAAACCCCGCCGCTTTCGGAAAAATATCGCCTGAAACTATCGAAAGCCCGAGGGACCATGTCATGCTGAGCGAAGTGGCGTCGTTCGCTTGCGAACGACCCGGCACAGTCGAAGCATCCCTACCTCTCTTCGTCAGCACAATAATTAAGTGGCGACGTAGCGAAAGGCAACTTAGACCACTGATGAAAGTAGGGATTCTTCGACTCGCCACGTCCAGCGCTGCGCACCGGACTTATCTGGCTCAGAATGACAATCCAACGCCGGTTAACCTTTCCTACGAACTCCCAATCAACACTCCGGTGGCAAAGACCAGCGCCCCACCCAGCACTACCTGCAGGGCTGCGGAAAAAGTCGGCGTGTCCATGTAACGATGCCGAATCCAGGTGATAACACCGAGCTCCGCCACCACAATGATCGATGCCACAATCATGGCGATCTGGAAGCTGGGAATCAGGAAGGGCAGCGTATGCCCGATGCCACCTACGGCTGTCATGGCCCCGCAAATCAAACCCCGCAGCCAGGGATGACCGCGACCGGTAAGGCTGCCGTCATCGGAAAGCGCCTCAGCGAAGCCCATGCTGATTCCGGCGCCCAAAGACGCTGCAAGGCCGACCAGAAAAGCGTCCCAGCTGTTGCGCGTGGCGAAGGCGGCCGCGAAAACCGGTGCCAAGGTTGAGACGGAACCGTCCATCAGCCCGGCCAAACCCGGCTGAACTACCTGCAGCACAAACAACCGCCGCCGCGCTCGTTCTTCATCTTGTTTTACTTCAGGGCGGAGTTCTTCCTCGCGTAACTCTTGAGCGCGATCTTCGTGTGATCGCTCTTCCTGGGCGAGGTCGTCGAGCAGTTGCCGGATGCTGGCATCCTGCGCTCGCGCCGCCGACTTCTCGTAAAAGCGGCGTGTCTCAACCTCCATGGCGCTGGCGGTCTTGTGTACGGTATCAAGGCCGAGCGGTTCGACCAGCCACACCGGCTTGCGCTGCACGAAGCCACGCACGTCCTGTCGCCGGATCAAAGGGATGTGCTCGCCAAACTTTTGCCGATAGAGTTCGATGAGCCGGCGCCTGTGGCCTGACTCTTCCTCACGCATGCCGGCAAACACAGAACCCGAAGCCGGGAAGTCCTGCTTCAGGCCTTCGGCGAAATCTGCGTAAACGCGCTCGTCTTCTTCTTCGAGTGAAATGGCCAGTGCCAGAATCTCGCGTTCCGACAAATCCTCAAATTTTTTCATGGCGGTTAGTGTAGACGGGAAGCCGCTGGAAGGAAAAGGACGACGGTCGGGGCAGCCCATGGAAGCTTGCTGGCTAGCGTGATCTCCTCGCACTGTCATTTCGAGCGAAGCAAGCTTGTCCGCCGACGGACGATCTTGCGAAGTCGAGAAACCTGCTTTTTCGAACCTAAACCAACAGCAGGTTCCTCGACTTCGTTGCATCGTTCGCAAGCGAACGACGTAAACTCGCTCGGCGGTATTGTCACAAGATTTTGTGAGGTTCAGCAGGTGCGGTGGGGAAGGAGGTCAGAAAAGAGGTGGCCGCGTTGGCGGCCACCGATCTTAAGCTAGTACGCCCACCACGGCGGCAGATTCGGGTT
>Ga0335081_10000452_pt1 | contig 72407 bp, 71 predicted proteins | sample Lox_Sample_35_FD_206713 | JGI IMG/M metagenome (GOLD analysis project Ga0335081, IMG submission 206713) | Soil microbial communities from Loxahatchee National Wildlife Refuge, Florida, United States - Lox_Sample_3.5 | ecosystem: Environmental > Terrestrial > Soil > Wetlands | place: USA...
CGACGATGGTCTTGAGTCACGGGCTGTCCTTCTATTCGAATTACCTGAAGAACGGCGAATACCAGCGCGCAGCCCTGGGCGTGCTCATGGCGCAGCCGTACAGTCGCATCGTGGTGTTGCATCTCACGGTGCTGTTCGGTGGGTGGATCGTCATGCTCCTCGGCGCGCCCATCGGCGCGCTCGTCGTGCTCGTGGTCGTGAAGACGGCGGTCGATCTGCGGGGGCACACGGCCGAGCGGCGCCGCTTCGCGGCGGAGCCGCAGTTGCCGGCCGACGGAGTGGCGCGAGTTGCTGCGGCGTAGGCGGGTGAGCGTGCCGCATCGCATCGAAGCCTTCGCCATGATCCATTTTCATCTCCAGGCCGGCAGCCCCGCGATCGGTGCCGGGCCTGCCCTACGTGACCGACGATTTCAGCGGCACGATCGGCGCGTACGCGAGCGGCACACTACCCGAGTGAGTGGCTTTACAGGGGTTCGTTCATTCCCATCTTGGTGTGTGCATGAACGATCCCACCAAGGCAACCCCCGCGTCCTATTGGGCTCGCATCAGTGTCGACGTCGACTTCGGACTGCGGCGCGGGGCGTGGTATCGCGTGGTCGCGATGACGCCCGAGACGGTCGTACTCGACGTGCATGGCCGAGCGGTCGAAGTCCCTCGAGTGGGGATCGAGCTCGTGGACTCGCTGCCATTTCAATGGGCCGTCGTGCCGCGTCCTCGCAACGCCTCCTCCCTGATCCCGGCAAGCTGGGGAGATCACTACGGCGTATGCCCGCACTGCGCGTATCGGGCGCCGCTGTTCGGGGCTCCGGTCGTACTGCAGTGCCCCGGATGCGGGTTGACGTTTGCCGTGGGTTGGGAGGAGCGGTATCTCGGGCGTAACACGGGAGCGGCGTAACGCGACCCAACCCACAGTTGATCATGGGTTAATGAGTCGAAGAATCTTCGTTGCTATGCCCACTGAGCACGCGTACGTTCCCGATATGGCTCCCCCCCCCCCGGCCCCCCGCTGATGACGGCCGCTGAGCTATTGCACACCAGCATCCCCGACAAGCGCGCCGAACTGGTTCGCGGGCGACTGCTCGTGTACGAGCCGCCCGGCGGCCGGCACGGGAGCGTGACGGCGCAGCTGGCGTTTCGGCTCGCGCAACACGTCGATCTGACCGGCGCCGGTGCCCTGTTCGTGGGTGATACCGGCTTCCTCCTCGCGCGCGATCCGGATACGGTTCGCGGGCCAGATATCGCGTTTGTGCGTCAGGAACGGCTGGGGCGATCGATTCCGAACGGCTATGTCGAGCTCGCGCCCGACCTTGTTGTCGAAGTGTTGTCGCACACTGACCGTCCAGGCGCAACGCTCGCCAAAATTGGCGATTGGCTCGACGCCGGGGTGCGGCTCGTCTGGCTGGTCGACCCCGACCGCCGCTTGGCGCGGGTTTACCGATACGACGGCTCGGAATCCGTGATCACCGAAACCGACGCGCTGAACGGCGACGACGTGCTCCCCGGATTTCGCTGCCCGCTCGGCGTCGTCCTCTGAAAGAGCCATATATGATCACCGCAATGAATCGGATTTACGTGGCGCCGGAATATGCCGAGCAGTTTGAGGAGCGGTTCCGCACTCGAGCGGGTCTCGTCGATGGGATGCCCGGGTTCGTCTGGAATAAGGTGCTACGCCCGGTGAATCCCGGGGATCCCTACGTCGTCATGACGCTCTGGGACTCGCGCGCCGCGTTCGATGCCTGGGTCAAGTCGGATGCGTTTACCCAGGGGCATGCGCGCTCGGGCACGCTGCCGAAGGAAGCCTTCCTCCGCCCCAGCCAGCTCGAGCTCCACGAGGTGTTCACGGACTCGAGTGAGCCCAACCTCACGGCCGAGCCGCGCGGCAGGCCGGTCCACTTTCATGGACCGGCCGCGTAGCGCGCTCAGAGCGGCGCCGTTTCGACAAATGCCTTGAGCCGTGCGGCCGCGGCATCCCATTGCGCCGCGACGTGATCGAGAAACTGTCTCGCGACCTCGAGTCGCTTTGCGTTGAGGTCCCAGATCTGCTCCCGTCCCTGGCGCGCGTGACGCACCAGCCCCGCCGCGTTCAGCGCGTAGAGATGCCGAGTGATCGCCTGCCGGGTGACGCCGGTCCCTTCGCTCAAGCGGGTAATCGAGAGCGGGCCCTCGGCGGAGAGCCGCCGCAGCAACCTGAGCCGCGTGACGTCGCCGAGGGCACTGAACACGGGGACGGCATCCCGCTCCCGGGGAACCGCGGAGCCGCGGCTACGCGACATAGCGCTCGAGATCGCGGATCTTTCCGGTCCACCCACCCTCGTTCATCCGGAAGGCCTCGGCACGGCGCGCATGCGGGATTCGGTCGAAACCGGATTCGACGATCGTGACCGTGGTGCCGTCGGCGGCGTCCTCGAGCCGGAACTCCACGAGCGTGGTCGGCTCGGCGGAGTAGTCCACCTTCGGTTCGATGGCGTAGGGATGCCAGCGATACGCGAAGTAACGTTCGGGCTCGATGCGCTGGACCTGCATCTCGATCTTGAGCTGCTCGTATCCCGGCTTCGTAATCCGCCCCCTCGTGGTCTTGCCCTCCGCGAACGCACTATCCAGGTCCATCTGAAACCAGGCGGAGAACTGCTTGGCGTCGGTGATCGCCTGCCAGACGCGGGAGCGCGGCGCGCGCAGCACGACCTGCTTTTCGATGCGATCAGTGCTGACGGCGCTCATGGTCGGCTCGGTCTTGGTGGTCATGTGCGGGTTTTCCCTTTCAGGGGGTCCGGCGAAATGTGAGATAGCGTTGTTAACATGCAACCAGTATGTTGCATATTCTACACGCCGAACCGACAATACGCAACCGGTATGTTGCGTATTAATGGTTGCGAGACTTGGGGGGAGAGCTGGCGAAGCCGGTTGCGGCGATACACTGTTTACCCCCGAGCGTAGCTCCATCGTGTTCGCCGCGCCGAGGAGGTGAGGATGGGCGTCATCCCGCTGAGTGATGCTTCGCGCACACCGCGTCGCTTTCCGATCGTCACGGTGACGATCATCGCACTCAACGCGTTCGGGTTCATCCTCGAGCTGAACGGTGGCGACGCATTCGTGAGTCGGTGGTCGGTGGTCCCGGCCAACATCGTGGCCGGGCACGACTGGATCACGATCGTGACAGCGATGTTCATGCACGGGAGCTGGTCACATATCATCGGCAACATGGTCTTCCTCTGGGCGTTCGGCCCCGAGATCGAGGACTCGATGAACCCCGTGCGGTATCTGGTCTTCTACCTGCTTGGCGGGGTGATCGCGTTCCTGGCGCAGATCGCGGGCGACCCCGGCTCGACGGTCCCGAATCTCGGGGCGAGCGGAGCGATCGCGGCCGTCATGGGGGGATTCATCGTGACCTACCCGCGCGATCAGATCCGCTCGGTGCTGTTTTTCTTCGTCTTCGCGCGCATCCGGTTCATTCCGGCCGCGCTCCTGATCGGGATCTGGTTCCTGACGCAGCTGTTCAGTGTCGGGACCATCGCCGCCACGCAGCAGGGCGGCGTGGCGTACCTGGCACACGTCGGGGGCTTCATTTATGGCGTCGCGACGGTTCGCCTGTTCGAAGGCCCGCGACGCGTCAACGAGGATCAACCGGTCTGACCGGACCAGCGTGCGTTGAGCCAAGCCGATTGATATCGACGTTCTCCAAAATCCGTTTCGCGTAGCCCCCGACCGCCACGGCAATCATCGCCCGGCCCATGTTCTCGGACGTGGTCACATGAGTCGGGGCGAGCCGTTGGATCACGGGATAGAGCGGTCCCAGCGCCGCGTAGAGGGCGCGATTGACGCGCGACTTGATGCGCGCACCGGGGCGCGGCCGGATGAAGCCGGGCCGGAACATGTAGCCCTCGAGCGGCAGCGCGAGAATCGCGTTCTCGGTCTCGCCCTTCACGCGGGCCCACATCTGTCGCCCGCGGCCCGAGCTGTCGGTGCCCTCGCCGGTGACGTAGCAGAACACGGCGCGCGGATGCGCGCCGGCGAGCGCGCGCGCCAGGGCGAGGGTAATGTCATGGGTCTGCCGCCGGTAATCGGCCTCGCTCATGCCGACCGACGAGACGCCGAGACAAAAGAAGCACGCGTCGACCCGCGCCAAGTCCGGGCGCAAATCCGCGAAGTCGAAGAAGTTGTTGTGCTGCCGCTCATGGAGCTTCGGGTCATGAATCCCGAGCGGCGAGCGGACCAGCGCCAGCACGGAGCTGACGCGCGCATCCGCGAGGCACTCGTGGAGCACGCCGTCGCCCACCATCCCGGATGCGCCCGTCAGCAGCACATTCACGGGTCGAACACTAACGGCTGCCGCGGCCTTGCGCGAACGTGCCCGCTTTGCGTTCACGATCGGACGATTGACACCAGTATATCCCTGTCACATCATCCTGCCGCGCGAATCGCGGTGGAGGCGTGGAGAACATCGAGTGCTGGGCACGTTTGAAAACAACTGCAAGCGTGCCGCTGCGGCGGGGAGGATGGTACCGGGTGATCTCTCATACGACGCTCGAAGCCGTCGTGGCGGTGGAAGGCGCGACGCCCCTGAGCGTGCCGCGTCCTTACCTCGACATTCGCACCGCGCGGCCGGCGGAATGGACGGTGTTGCGTAACCCGGTCGTGGCAGCGCGCACGCCATTTGCCTTCCGGCGCGGGTATCTCATCTGCCCTGGATGCAGCGAGCGGGTGCCGCTCCCGCAATCCCACCTCCAGGAGCAACTGTGCCCCCGCTGCAGCCATATCTTCCCGATCGCCTGGTCCGAGCACTACCTCGAAGACATCTCCGAGTGAGTGGCGCTTCCGCTTGCAACGTTACAGCGTAGCCCGGCTCGAACGACGTAGCCCCTTCAGCAGCTACCCGTTCCGTCGCGTAGCACACTAGCGTACTCAAGGGTCGAGGATGTTAGCGTTCCACTCTGCTCCGCGAGCGGCGGTGGCCGCCGCCGTCGTGCTCATCACCACCGCCTGCGGGCGCAAGCCTGCGGCGCCGCAGCGGCCGGCCGTCCCCGTGACGGTCGGGGCCGCGCGCTTTGCGGACGTCCCCTACACACTGTCCGCCAACGGTGTGGTGACGCCGATCCAGACGGCCGCCATCACGCCCCAGGTCGACGGGATCATTACCGACGTCGCGTTTCGTGAGGGGCAGGACGTGGCGCGCGGCGATGTGCTGTTCCGCATCGAGCCCCGTCCGTACAAGGCTGCCTTTGATCAGGCCCGCGCGGCGCTGACGCGCGACAGCGCCGCGGCCGAGAACGCGCGCCGCGAAGCCGACCGCTACGAGTCGCTCGTGGCGCAGGATTACGTGACCCGGGAGCAGGCGGACCAGATGCGCGCGACGGCGACCTCCGCCATCGCCGTGGTCGATGCGGACCGTGCCGCGCTCGAGGCTGCGCAGTTCAATCTCGCCAATACCACGATTCGCGCGCCGATCAGCGGCCGGACCGGCAGCGTACTCATCCGGGTCGGCAACGTCGTGCACGCCGCAGGCTCTGTGCCGCTGCTCGTGATCGATCAGGTCGCGCCGATCCTGGTTCGCTTCGCCGTCCCGGGCTCGACGTTGCCGCTCGTGCGCCAGTACTCCGCGACGGGTGCGCTACCGGTGCTCGCCGAGCCATCGGCCGGACCGAGACAGGAGGGATCGGGCAGCACGACCGCGAGCGGCGATTCGGCCGTGTCGAATGGCGGTTCCTCGGACGATCCCCCCGCGTCGGCGGGCGCCGCCGTTCCTTCGTCGCAGGGCGCGCTGACATTCATCGATAACGCCATCGATACCACGACGGGCACGGTGATGCTCAAGGCGACGTTCGCGAATTCCGATGCGCTGCTCTGGCCTGGGGAGTTCGTTGCCGTGTCGCTGCGCCTGTTCATCGAGCAGAACGCGCTCGTCGTCCCCTCGACGGCGGTCGAGACGGGGCAGCAGGGGACGTACGTCTATACGGTCGACAGCACGGGCACCGCCCAGCAGCGGCGCGTGGGGGTCGAGCGGACGGCGGACGGGCTGTCGGTGATTCGACACGGGCTCGCCAAGGGCGAGATCGTGGTCACGGATGGGCAGTCGCGGCTCACTCCCGGAGCACGCGTGACGACCAGCGCGCGCACGGCGCCGCAGGGGCCGGATTCCACAGCCGGCAATCATCCCGCGCCCTCGCATCGGCGGGGGTAACTCTCTGCGCTTCACCACGCTCTTCATCAAGCGGCCGGTCATGACCACGCTCCTGACGGCCGGCATCCTGGTGTTCGGCGTCGTGGCGTACCGACGGCTGCCCGTGAGCGATCTGCCCACGGTGGACTATCCCACGATCAACGTTTCGGCGAGCCTGCCCGGGGCGAGCCCCCAGACCATGGCGGCCACCGTTGCCACACCGCTCGAGAAGGCGTTCTCGGCGATCGCCGGGCTCGACAACGTGACGTCCACCTCGACGCTGGGCTCGACCCAGATCACGCTGCAGTTCTCGCTCGATCGTGACATCGACGCCGCGGCGCAGGATGTGAACGCCGCGATCTCGCAGGCCCTGGTCAACCTGCCCTCGAACATCATTCCGCCGTCGTATCGCAAGCAGAATCCCGCGGCGGCGCCGATCCTGTTTCTGGCTCTCACGTCGTCGGTGGTACCGCTCTCCACGCTGGACGAGTACGGCGAGACCACCATTGCCCAGCGGCTCTCGATCGTGGACGGCGTCGCGCAAGTGGCGGTGTACGGAGCCCAGAAATACGCGGTGCGCATTCAGCTCGATCCCGCCGCGCTCGCGAACCGCGGTCTCACCATCAACGACGTGGCGCGGGCGGTCCGGAGCGAGAACGTCCTCATTCCCACCGGGGTGCTCTACGGCACCAATCGCACTCTTACGGTACAGGCGACCGGGCAGCTCACCAACGCGCCGCAATTCCGCCGTCTCGTCGTGGCGTACCGGAACGGCGCCCCCGTGCACCTGGACGAAGTGGCCAACGTGTTCGACGACGTGCAGAACAACAAGGCCGCGAGCTGGTACAACGCGGACCGCGCGATCGTGCTCGCCGTGCAGCGCCAGCCGGGTACCAACACCGTCGCGGTCGCGACGGCGGTGAAGCAGGTGCTCGCGGATCTGTCGCACGAGCTGCCGCCGTCCGTCGCGATGAACATCCGCTACGATCGCTCCGTGTCGATCGAGGCGGCGGTGCGTGACGTCAAGAATTCGCTCCTGCTCGCGCTGGTGCTCGTCGTGGCCGTGATCTTTCTGTTCCTGCGCAGTCTCGTTGCCACACTGATCCCGAGCCTGACCCTGCCGATGGCCATCGTGGGCACGTTCTCCGTGATGGCGCTGTTGAGCTTCAGTATCGACAACCTGTCGCTGATGGCGTTGACGCTGGCCGTGGGGTTCGTGGTAGACGATGCCATCGTGATGCTCGAGAACATCGTGCGCCATCTCGAGATGGGAAAACCGCCGCTCGCGGCGGCGATCGAGGGCGCGGCCGAGGTGGGGTTCACGATCATCTCGATGACGCTGTCGCTCGCCGCGGTGTTCATCCCGCTGGTCTTCATGGGCGGCATCGTGGGACGCCTGTTCCGCGAGTTCGCCATCACGATCAGCGCCGCGATTCTCGTCTCGGGCTTCGTGTCGCTGACCTTGACGCCCATGCTGTGCAGCCGGTTTCTGAAACCGGATCGCGACAAGCAGCACGGCCGGTGGTACAACCTCACGGAGCGCGGTTTCGAGAAGTTGCTCCACGGGTATGAACGGAGCCTCGCGTGGGCCATGGCGCACCGGCCTGCCGGGCTCGTGTTTTCGCTGCTCATCCTCGTGCTGACCGGGGTGCTGTTCGTCGTCGTGCCCAAGGGATTGTTTCCGAGCGACGACACGGGATTGCTGATGGGGACGACCGAGGCGGCGCAGGGCACGTCGTACCAGGAGATGGTCCGGCTCCAGCTCCTGGCGGCGGCCGCGGCCGCCCGCGATCCCTACGTTCAAGGATTCATGTCCTCCGTGGGGTCGGGCGGTCCGTCCAGCGCCTCGAATCAGGGCGGGCTGTTCTTCGCGCTCACGCCCGCCAGCACCCGACCGAGGGCGGATAAAGTCGCCGCCGAGTTGTCCCGCCGCCTGTCGGGCATTCCGGGGCTCGCAGTGTTCATCCAGAACCCGCCGAGCATTCGCATGGGAGGCCGGTCGTCGAAGAGCCTGTACCAGTTCACGCTGCAATCGAGCGACGTGAACGCGCTGTACAGCTCCGCCCAGCAGCTCATGGTGAAGATGCGGCAGCTGCCGGGCGTGACGGACGTGACCACCGACATGCTGAACCAGAATCCGCAGGTCACGGTCCAAATCGATCGCACCAAGGCCGCGCAGCTCGGCGTTACGCCGATGGCGGTCGAGCAGGCGCTTGCGAGCGCGTTCAACGAGCAGCAAGTGTCGACCATCTATACGACGAGCAACGAGTACTGGGTCGTGATGGAAGTCGAGCCGCGCTACCAGCAGGACGAATCCGCGCTGGACCGGCTGTACGTGCAGGGCACGGGCGGCCGGCCGGTGCTGCTCGCGGATATCGCGAAATTCGAGCAAAGTGTCGGGCCGTTGAGCATCAACCACTCGGGACAGCTGCCGTCGGTCACGATCTCGTTCAACCTGGCGCAGGGTGTGTCGCTCGGCACCGCCGTGACCACGGTGCAGCAGCTGGCGCGGACCGTCCTCCCGGGGACGATCACGACCGGGTTTTCGGGAACGGCACAGGCGTTTCAAAGCTCGCAGCAGGGGCTCGGCGTGCTGCTGCTGATCACGATTTTCGTGATCTACGTGATCCTCGGGATTCTCTACGAAAGCTTCGTGCACCCGGTCACGATTCTCTCGGGCCTGCCGTTCGCGGCGTTCGGCGCGCTGCTCGCCTTGTTCGTCACCCGGATCGAGCTGAACGTGTACGGTTACGTCGGGATGATCATGCTGATCGGGATCGTGAAGAAGAACGCGATCATGATGATCGACTTCGCCATCGCGCGTGAGCGGTCGGAGCACGTGCCCCCCGAGAAGGCGATCGTCGAGGCGGCGAGCGTCCGGTTCCGGCCGATCATGATGACCACGGTCGCGGCGATCGCCGGATCGCTCCCCATCGCCATCGGGATCGGGGCGAGCGCTGCCTCCCGCCGCCCGCTCGGCGTCGTGGTGGTGGGCGGACTCGTGTTCTCGCAGATCGTGACGCTGTACATCACGCCCGTGTTCTACACGTACCTGGACGAGCTGCAGAGCTGGCTCGGCACGCTGGGACACGCGCGCAATCCGGCCGCCACGGAGCCGGCGGTCTCATGAACTTCACCGCGCTCTTCATCCGCCGGCCGATCATGACCACGCTCGTCATGATCGCGATTCTCTTCTTTGGCGTCGTCGCCTACCGGCAGCTGCCCGTAAGCGACCTGCCGAACGTGGACTTCCCGACGATCACCGTGACGGCGACGCTCCCCGGCGCGAGCCCGCAAACCATGGCCGCCACGGTCGCGACGCCGCTCGAGCGGCAGTTCTCGACCATCGCGGGGATCGACAACATGACGTCGACCTCGAGTCTCGGGCAGTCGCAGATCGTGATCCAGTTCGCGCTGGACCGGAACATCGACGCCGCCGCGCAGGACGTGCAGGCGGCGATCACGCAGACGCTGCGCACGCTGCCCCAGGGCATCATCCCGCCGTCCTACCAGAAAACGAATCCGGCCGACGCGCCGATCATCACGCTGGCGCTTACGTCGGCGGTGCTGCCGCTCTCCTCGCTCGACGAGTACGGCGAGACCACGATCGCGCAACGCTTATCGATGGTCGGCGGCGTGGCCCAGGTGCTCGTGTACGGCGCGCAGAAGTACGCGGTCCGGATCCAGCTCGACCCTTCGGAGCTCGCCACCCGCGGGCTCGCGCTCGAGGATGTGGCGACGGCGGTGGCGAGCCAGAACGTGAACCTGCCCACCGGCGTGCTCTGGGGGCCGAAGACCGCGCTCACCGTGCAGGCCACGGGCCAGCTGCCCAACGCGCTCGCATTCCGCGACCTCGTGGTCGCGTACCGCAACGGCGCGCCCGTGACGCTGGGCGCGGTGGGGCGCGTGTCCGACGATGTGCAGAACAACAAGACCGCGAGCTGGTATGACGGCTCGCGCTCCATCGTGCTCGCGATCCAGCGGCAGCCGGGGACGAACACCGTCGTCGTGGCGCAGCGCGTGCGCGCGGCCCTGGCGCGCGTGCAGCGCGAGATCCCCGCGTCGGTGCATGTCAACATCCTGTACGACCGCTCGCTCACGATTCAGGAATCGGTCCACGACGTCACGTTCACGCTCGTGTTGACCCTGGGGCTCGTGGTGATGGTGATTTTCCTGTTCCTCAGGAATCTCTCGGCCACGATCATCCCGAGCCTGGCGCTCCCGATGTCGATCATCGGGACGTTCACCGTGATGTACCTGTTGGGTTACAGCCTGGACAATCTCTCGCTGATGGCGCTCACGCTCGCGGTGGGCTTCGTGGTGGACGATGCGATCGTGATGCTCGAGAACATCGTCCGGCATCTCGAGATGGGGAAGCCCCGGATGCAGGCGGCGCTCGACGGCGCCGCCGAAGTGGGCTTCACCGTGCTGTCGATGACGCTATCCCTCGCGGCCGTGTTCATTCCGGTGCTGTTCATGGGGGGCATCATCGGTCGGCTGTTCCACGAGTTTGCCGTGACCATCGGCGCCTCGATTCTCGTCTCCGGATTCGTCTCGCTCACCCTGACGCCGATGCTGTCCTCGCGATTTCTGCGATCACAGCACGGCTCGCACGGGCGCGTGTACGAGGCCACCGAGCGCGTGTATACGCGCGCGCTGCACGCGTACGAGCGCACGCTGGCATGGGTCATGGAGCACCGGCTGAGCGCGCTCGTATTCTCGGGAGTGATTCTCGTGGCGACCGTGTGGCTGTTCTGGGCGAGCCCGAAGGGCCTGTTCCCGGCCGACGACACGGGGCAGCTGCTCGGGACCACGGAGGCAGCCGAGGGCGTGTCGTACGATGAGCTGGTCCACCTCCAGCAGCAGGTGGCGGCCGTCGTGATGGGCGACCCCGACGTGCTGTCGGTGACATCGTCGGTCGGCACGACCGCTGCGGCGAATCAGGGCCAGCTCACGATCGATCTCAAGCCCATCAATGCGCGGCATCGCAGCGCGGACCAGATCGCGCGCGATCTCATGCAGGAAACCGATTCGATCGGCGGGATCACGGTCTTCGTACAGAACCCGCCGGCGATTTCGATCGGCGGTCTGAGCACCAAGAGCCTGTATCAGTACACGCTGCAAAGCGGCGACCTCGCCACGCTCAATACCGCGGCGTCAGCGCTCGAGGCGCGGCTCCGCCTCCAGCCGCAGCTCACGGACGTCACGAGCGATCTCCTGATCGAGAATCCGCAGGTGACGGTCGCGATCGACCGGGAGCACGCAGGCCAGCTCGGCGTGTCGGCCACCGAGATCGAGAACACGTTGTACGACGCCTTCGGGCAGCGGCAGGTGTCCACGATCTACACGTCGACCAACGAATACTGGGTGGTGATGGAGCTGCTGCCGCAGTTCCAGCAGGACGTGCCCTCCCTCGGTTCGCTGTGGGTGCGATCGGCCAATGGCCCCGTTGTGCCGCTCTCCGCCGTGGCCACGTTTTCGACCGGCGTCGGCCCCGTGACGGTGAACCACGCGGGCCAGCTGCCGTCCGTGACGATTTCGTTCGATCTTCCCCGCGGCGTGTCGCTCGGCACGGCACTCGCGGTGGTGGAGCGCGAATCGCGGGCGGTCCTGCCGCCCTCGGTCTCGGCGTCGTTCTCGGGGCTCGCGGCCGCGTTCCTCAGTACCGAGCAGGGGCTCGGTATCCTGCTCATGCTCGCCATCTTCGTGATCTATGTGATTCTTGGCGTCCTGTACGAGAGCTTCATTCATCCCATCACGATTCTCACCGGGCTGCCGTTCGCCGCCTTCGGCGCCATCGTGACGCTGCTCCTGTTCGGCCTCGATCTCGACGTGTACGGCTTCGTGGGCATCATCATGCTGGTAGGAATCGTGGAGAAGAACGCAATCATGATGATCGACTTCGCGCTCGAAGCGGAGCGGGGTGGCAAGGAACCCGCCGAGGCCATCGTGCAGGCTGCGAGCGTACGGTTCCGGCCCATCATGATGACCACGATGTCGGCGCTCATGGGTGCGCTGCCGATCGCCGTCGGGTGGGGTGCCGGCGCGACCACGCGGCGGCCGCTGGGTGTGGCGGTGGTGGGGGGCCTCGCGTTCTCGCAGCTCGTGACGTTGTACGTGACGCCCGTGTTCTACACCTACTTCGATGAGCTACAGGGTTGGCTTGGCCGGAAGGGGTGGAGACGATCGGGAGGGGCGATTCCTGAAGCCGCCCCGCAACCGGCCGCCGATTAACTCACACCTTGGCTTTTTCGTCTGCTCCTCGATACGCGCGCTCGAGCGCAGCGATATCGATCTTCTTCATCTTCAACATCGCTTCCATCGCGCGCCTTGCGCCGGGGGAGTTCTGGTCCCGGCCAAAGAACTGCTCCATCTTGGGCGTGACCTGCCAGGAGAGTCCGTAGCGGTCCTTCAGCCAGCCGCACTGCTGCGCCTTCGGATCGCCGCCAGCGCCGAGCTTTTCCCAGTAGTAGTCGATCTCCTGTTGGTTCTCGCAGTCGATCTGGAACGAGACCGACTCGTTGAACCTGAAGGCGGGCCCGCCGTTCAGGGCGTTGAATTTCATTCCGTCGAGCTCGAATGCCACGACCATCACCGATCCCGCGGGCCGGCCGTGAACGTCCGTTCCCGCGTCCGAGTAGCGGCTGATCGCGGTGATGCCCGAATTCTTGAAGATGCCCGTGTAAAAACGGGCGGCCTCTTCGGCCTCGTTGGCAAACCACAGGAATGGGGTGATGCGCTGAATTGTGGCCATCAGTTGATCTCCTGATTGTTATTTACGTGAACCACTCGAAGCGGTAGGCGAGCGCCGGCCCGCGCTTTCCCTCGTAGGCAAGCTGGGCGATGAGCAGCGCGAACGGCTCGGTGTACCGCGCGACCCGCAACGGTCCGGCGTCGACGGGCCTGAACCCGACGTCACTGATCAATTGCGCCGTGATGTTCTTGCTGCGGGCATCGTCTCCACAGTATGCGAGGCTCGGTCTCGACTTGCGGCGTCGAGCCGCGTACACACCGAACAGGACTTCACTCGGCACGGTGTTGAACGCCGAGACGACGCGCGCCCTGGGGAGCCGTCTGGCCAGCCGCTCCGCGCCCGACGACGTGCGGCCGACCACAAGGTCGCTATCATCCTCGTTCATCGGCAGCGAGCAGGTGAGAACCACCTTGCCGGCCAGATCACCGGCCTGGTGCAGCACGTCGTCGAAGCGGAGCCAATGCACCGCGAGCAGCAGAGCATCCGCGTGGACCGTGGCCTCCGCCGGCGTGCCCGCGTGCGCGGTCTTGCCCGCATCGCGCGCGAGCCGGTCCAGTTTTTTCCTGTTGCGCGCATAACTGAACACGACCTCGTGCCCCGCACGCGCGAAGATGGTCCCGAGCTTGCCGCCCATGAGTCCCGAGCCGAGAATCCCGACGCGCATTCTTCCTCCATTCAGGGCCGCCCGGCCCCCTTCATCGCCGGATGGTAGCAGCAGATGTCATCGTACCCGCCCGGAGTACTGAACCTATGGAAGAATCGTTCATTGAGCGAAACGTACCGCGATGGCGATCGCACCCGTCGCGCGAAGCGGGGACGGAAACGATCGGTACGGGGCTAATCATGTTTACGGCGCGCCGCGGCGCGAGTGTTCAAGAAGCCAGTCGAGCCGGCTGAGCTGATCCAATTCGCCCGCGCGTACTGCGATTGATGTCACGAAGCGCGCGGTCGAGCGCGCTCCGCAGCGCGACATCCCTCGGATCGCCTGTCAGAACCGCTCCGCGCACGGCCGCCGATCCCGCTTAGCTCGTCTGCCGCACCACCCGGCCGGAGAGCGGCTGAGTCGGCCGCGCGTTGTGCGGATACAGTTTGCTGAACGCTGCCAATTGCTGCGACGAGAGCGTCAATGGTGTCTTGAGGACGTACCAGGTGACCCCTTCGGAGCACGGCGGCGTCGTGAGCGATCCGCTGTAGGAGTAGTAGCCACGATCGGCCGGTAGCAGGTCCGCGAGTCTGAGCGCGGCTCCCGACAGCTCGACCGTCTTCCCGGACTCACGCGGCATCCTGCTCCACACCGCGTCGAGCGCCGGGTTCGCAGCGCCGACCTTGAACAGCACCGCGACCACGGCCAAATGGCCGTTGCCGTCATCGTGCACCAGATGCATCACCATATCAGAGTGACGGCCGTCGATCGTTTCTTCGCTCGGGTGATGGAAATGGAATTGCTTGAGCGTGTAGGTCTTGTCGCCGACGCGCAGCGTGTTACCCGCGCCGAAGGTGACCTGGATCGTGTGCCCGTTGTTCACGATGCTCTGCGGCGCGGCGCCGTAATCGAATTGCAGCGGAGGGAGATCCGCCGGCTTCGCATCCTTGATATCGATGGGCGACTGAGCGTGGCCGTCCGAGCACGTCGCATACGAGTGGTCGAGCTGGGCCCAGTGTGCCGGCCCTTCCGCGCCGCTGTACGACCAATGGGAATGATGCGGCTGCTGCACGTTCGCCACGAAGAACAACACCGCGCACGCCGCGAACAGCGTCGCCGGGATCCTCATCGGTTCAATTCCTCCGCTCTGGCAGTCCGACGGCGTGAATGATGGCGCTGTACAGCTCTTCTCCCCCCACCGGTTTTCTGAGGTAGGCCTTGACCCCCGCGGCCGTATAGCGGGACCTGACCTCGGGGGCGTCGTCGGCGGTCAGGACGATCGTCGGCACCTGCACGCCGCTGCGGGACATCTGCTCGTGAACCTCGAGACCCGTCATCTCGAGCATCCGGGCATCGAGCACGAGGCAATCGGGGGCCGTGCCGGCGACGGCGAGCGATTCGAGAAACTGGCGGCCGGACGCGAACACGGTCGGTTGAAAGGCGAGCGCCTGGCACAGGCGGCGCAGGCTGGTCCGCACCGAGGCCTCGTCGTCCACGATCGCGACGGCAATCGGCCGCGACGCCCGTTCCGTAGGCTCGCTCATGCGCCGGCCGTCGCCAGCACGCAATGCATCGTCGCGCCCTGGTCCCGATTGTTCTCAGCCCAGAGTCGGCCGCCGTGCGCCGCGACGATCGTGCGGCTGATCGAGAGCCCGAGGCCCATCCCTTCGGGCTTGGTCGTGACGAACGGTTCGAATACCCGATCGATCAATCCAGCCGGGATTCCCGTTCCGCGATCCCGGATCGCGAAGTGCACGTGGTTGGGCCCGTCGGCCTCGACGTTCAGAAGCAGGCGGCGATCGGTGGCGGGCACGTCGGCCATGGCCTCGCAGCCATTCAGAATCAAATTCAACAATACCTGCTGCACCTGGACGCGATCGCCGCGGACGGCGGGCGTGTGAGCTGGCACATTGGCCGTGACCACGACGCGCCGCGTGACGAACTCCCCGTGTGCCAGATCGAGCACGTCGGCAACCAGCTCGCGGGTATCGAGCGGCTGAAGCCGTGCTTCGCCGCGCTTGAGCAGGGCCGCGAGGCGGCGAATCACGAGCGCCGCCCGCTGATCGGCCGCCACGATGTCGTCCAGGATTTCGCGAATCTCGGGTATGGGCTCGTGGGAGCGGTGTTGCAGGATCAGGAGCGCGGCCTCGGCGTTCGCATGAATCGCCGAGAGCGGCTGGTTCAGTTCGTGCGCCAGCGCACCCGAGAGCTGGCCGAGGACGCTGACGCGCGCGAGGTGCGTGAGCTCGCGTTGCTGTTCCTCGATCTCGAGCTGCGTTTGTCGCCGCGCGGTCACATCGGTCTGCGTGACGACCGCTCCTCCGTCCGCCCGTTCGAGCGCCTCGATGCGCAGTGCGAACCGGCGGCCCTGGCTTCCCGGTTCGTCGTCAAACTCGATCTCGAAGCGGCGCTGCTTCCGCTCGAGCACCCGGGTGAGGCCGCACATGGCCCCGGCCGCCGCCGCATTGCCGCGGTCCGCCGACTGGCGGCAGGCCTCGAGATAGTTGTCGCCCGCGAGCCCCAGACTGGGAAGGTCGGTGCCTCGCGCACTCGTGAACTGACGCCAGGAGTCATTGACCTCGAGGATCACTCCTCGCCGGTCGAGAATCGCCACGTGGTCCGACAGCGAATCGAGCAACGCGCCGTAGAGCTGCACGGCGTCTTCTCGCCCCCTCGAGACCGCGGCGATGCACAAGACCGGCAGCGAGGTCAAAACGGCAAACAGCTGCAACACCAGCGCGTCTTCTTCAGCGGCGAGATCGAAGGGATTGTTGCCACGCGCGCGGCCCCAGATCGCGGCGATGGTGGTCGCGGTGAGCGCCACGCTCGCCCCGCCCGTCCCGAACCGCAGGCCCACCCAGATCAGGACCGGAAGTGGAGCGTACAGCATCACGTCGTGCCACGGGCCGGCCAAGGGCAGCAGAAACGCGATGGCACAGGTGGCGGCGAGCGCCGCCGCCGCGGCCGCGATTTCCAGGACGCGCCGCTCTGCGATGACGGCGCGACGACCCTCTCCCGTGAGCAGGTAGAGCAGCGCCGGGAGCAGGGTCATGCCCGTCACCGCGCTCGAGAGATACCAGGCCTTCCAGGCCGTGGCGTATGGCAATGCGCCGTGCAGTGCCGCATTGGCCGCGCCGATCGTTGCGCCAACGGCCGGCGCGAGGAATACCGCGCAGCCGACGAACAGCAGCAACGCGCGGATGCTGTCGAGGCGCGGCGTGCCCCGGAATACCGCGCGGAGGCTCACGGCGGCGGTGAGCGCCCGCGCGATGTTCGCCGTGTCGGCAAACAGGACCCATGAAAGGCCCCACCGCGGCCAGTGCGTGATGAAGTGGCCGGCGGCGGCCACGAGGAGGTACCACACCCAATCGCGAGCCGGCGCGAGGATGAGGAAGGCCGTGACTACGGCGTAGGGAAGGAAGAGCACGGCCGCCCCGCTCGCGGGGAGTCGCACCAACGCCCCGAACGCGTTCCCGAGCAGGACGAGCGGGGCGAAGAGCAGCAGCCGGCGCGCCAGCGGCGGCAGCTTGAGCTCCGTCTCCGGCAGCGTCGCAACCAGCGTTCCGTCGATGGGCATTCCCGTCAATAAAAAAGTCGATGCACTTTGGACTAAGGCATCGACAATTGGCTGATCGACGGCGAACGGCTATTGTCCTAAGGACCTACGATCATCCTTTCGATTGCGTCATGCTCACGGCTCCGGCCGGAGCACACTCGGCGCAGTAGACGTGATTGTCCCGGATGGTGAACTGCATCTGGTCTCCGTCAAAATCTTCCTGACAGGAAAAGCAGCGCAGCTTGATGAGGACGAAAAACAGATGTCGAGGTTCGATCATCTTGGTCCGTGCGCGAGCGCCGCTCCGTTCATTGCCGCGAGTCTAGTAGTAACCCGTGAGCCGCATGACTGGTTCCCAGGCACTATGTTACCTGCCAAACGCACTTCGTCGAAGCGCCATTTTCGAACCGAGAGGACTTCCATGTACCGAGCTCTATCCGCCCTGCTGATCGCGCTCCCCACCCTGGCAGTTGCCCAGACGCCGCAGCCCGCGCACAAACCGGCCGGGCTCGTGGTTACGAGCCCCGATGTGAAGCCCGGGGCCAAAATTCCCGACGAACACGCCTACAACGCAATGGGCTGTACGGGGCAGAACATCTCTCCCGCCATCGAGTGGAAGGGTGCACCCGCGAAGACCAAGAGTTACGCCCTGACAATGTACGACCCCGATGCCCCGACGGGCAGCGGCTTCTGGCATTGGATCGTCTACGACATTCCCGCGAATGTCACCAAGCTCGACGCTGGCGCGGGGGATCCGGGCAGGAATCTCCTGCCCCAGGGCGCTGTGCAGGGGAATACGGACGTCGGCAAGCCTGGTTATGTCGGGCCGTGCCCGCCGCAGGGCGACAAGCCGCATCACTACCAGATTACCGTGATCGCGCTCGACGTCGACACGCTCGGCGTGCCGTCGGGGGCCACGGCCGCCATTGTCGGATTCACGATGCATTTCCATACGCTCGCAAAGGCCAAGCTGACCGCGATCTACAGCCGGTGATGTGGTAAGCCCCGCCCCGGTGCCCCAAAGGCGTATTCTCCCGGGGAACGGGCGGCGCTACTCCTTCAGCTCTGCTTGCGCCGCTCGACCGGGGATTGCCCGATGACCCGCATGACATTCGCCGTACTCAGTCTCGTCGCGGTGGCGCTGGCCGCACCGGTGCGGGCACCACGCGCCCAGCAGATTGCGCAACGGACCATCGAGCGTAGCGCGGTCGAGGTGGCGATCTGGGGCCTGTCCGCCGTGAGCTACGAGCGCTTGTACCAGGCGCTGCTGAGCGTGAACGGCGCTTCCAATCAGGTCGTGTACTGGTCGCACCTGTCCGACTGGAAGAATCAGACGCTCTGGGCGCACTCGGATGCCGTCAATCTGCTGGCGTTCATCGATACGAAAGACGTCGGCCCGATGGTCATCGAGGTGCCGTGGGCCGACTCCGGCGCGATGACCGGGACGATCGCCGACGCGATGCTGCGCAACCTCGAAGTCATCGGTCCCGCCGGCAAAGACAACGGCAAGTTCGCGCGCTATCTCGTACTGCCGCCGAACTACAAGGGCGGCGATCCGCAGGGTTATTACATCCTGCGGCCCAAGACCTTTCAGGTCGTGATCGCGGCGCACTCGCTGGTGCAGGGCTCGACCACCGCTGACGTGGCTCGGGCCGGCGACTACGTGCGGCAGCTCAAGTTCTATCCGCTGAACCGGGTCATGCGATCCCCACCCATGCGCTTCATCGACGCGAGCGACGTCATCTTCGACGCGACCATTCCGTACGACGTGCGATTGTTTCGCTCGCTCGATGGGCTCGTGGAGCGTGAACCCTGGTTGACGGGCGATACGGTGGTCGCGAATCGCCTGGCCACGATCGGGATCGTGAAAGGGCAGCCCTTCGCCCCGGATTCCGCGATGGAGGCGCTGCTCGACCGGGCCGCGGTGCAGGCACACTCCACGATCGATGAGCGCTACCAGGCCGCGCTCGCGCGGCCGTTCTGGCCGGCGGGCGTTGGAGGAGGTGGGGGAGGGGGAGCGCTGCGTTGGGCCGCGCCCGATTCCGCGAAGAGCGCAACGGTTTCCGTGGCGTTCGCGAGTCCGAAGCGCGAAGGCAAGGGAGAGCTCGCGCTCCTCGCGATCCAGGACTCGGCCGGCGCGCCGTTCGACGGCGCCGCCACGTATCACCTCACGGTGCCGCACACCGTGCCGGTGAAGGGGTACTGGTCGGTGACGGTGTACGATCGCACGACGCACACGGCGATTCGCGAAGTCCCCTGGTCCGGCCGCTCGTCCCATACCGCGGGGCTCGTACGCAACGCGGACAGCTCCGTGACGTTCTACTTCAGTCCGAGTCCGCCGCCGGGCGTCGAGGCCAACTGGCTCCCGACCAAGGCAGGGAATGCGTTCGAGGTGGTGTTCCGCTTCTACGGTCCGGAACAAGCCCTGCTGACGAAAACGTGGCGACTCCCGGATGTGGCGAAAGTGCGCTCCCACTAGGCATTGCGCACCGGGCTTCTAGTCGATCCGCTCCGCGTTCAGCTCGATCACGTGCCGATCGGGATCGAGCAGAAAGACCTGGGGGAACCCCGCGCGCCCGGCCGGCTGCTCCCGAATGCGCCGCAGCTCATCCGCCGCGGTACTGTTGTAGCCACGCGCATGGAGTGATTCGAGCGCCCCGCGATAGCTCCTGACCCGGATCGCGAAGTGCACGTCGTGCGAATCGACGCCCCTCGTTCGCAGCGTCGGCTGGTCGTGGACAATCAGATGTAGCTGCCCGCTGCCCACACGGTACCAGGCGCCTGGAAAATCGAACGGAGGGCGCGGTATTTCTTCCAGGCCGAGCACTTCGCGGTAAAACTGCCGCGAACGCTCGAGATCCGTCACGGGGATGCTGACGTGATGCAGGGCCAGTAACTCGATCATCGTCGGGACGGTGTCATAGTGGTCGTCGCGAATACATTGATCGCACGCGACATCATGTCCATCAATATCAGGGGCGGGGCCAGCGTGAAGCGATGGGTATGGCGGACCCAGTTCCTCTTCGCTGTTGTGATCACCGGATGCACCTCCCGTCCAGGATTGGTCGTGTTCGCCGCGGCATCACTCACAGACGCCTTCAATGAACTCGGTGATTCATTGCGCCGCCGCGATCCCGATCTCCGCATTCAATTCAATTTCGCGGGATCCCCGACGCTGGCCTTCCAGATCGAGCAGGGAGCGATGGCCGACGTGTTCGCATCCGCCGACGAGCGTTGGATGTCCGCCGTTCAGGACTCCGGGTACCTCGCCGGTACGCCGACCACGTTCGTCACGAACCGGCTGGTCGTCATCGTCCCCAGGAGCAATCCCGGGCAGATCGAACGCCTCGAGGATCTGGCGCGCCACGGTACACGGATCGTACTGGCGGCCGATCGGGTGCCGGCGGGACGCTACGCTCGGCAGGTCTTGCTCAATCTTTCCCAGCGCAGTGGATTCGAGTCGAATTTCGCGCAGCGTGTGCTCGCCGATGTGGTCTCGAATGAGTCCAATGTGCGGAGCGTCGCCACCAAGGTGCAGCTGGGTGAGGCCGATGCGGGAATCGTATATGTGTCGGACGTTACGCCGGCGATCGCGGCCCGGGTCCGTCGCATTGACATTCCTGATGCCGACAATGTGATCGCTCACTATCCCCTCGCGCTGCTCCGCCGCGCGCGGCACCCGGACGCGGGCCGATCGTTCATTGGTCTCGTGCTCTCGCCCGAGGGCCAGCGCGTGCTTACGCGCAACGGCTTCTTGCCACGCGAATGACGTTGCGCGCCGTCGGCCTGCGCATTCTCATGAGTGTCGCCGTTGCGGGGCTGCTCTGCCTCCTCACGTTGCCGCTCATGGCGCTCGTCGTTCGACTCTCACCGGCAGCGGTATGGCACCGGCTCGGTCAGCCCGGCGCGCTCGCGGCATTGCGGTTGAGCCTGGTCACGAGCGCAGCGGCGACGCTCGCGGTCGTCCTTCTCGGTTTGCCCGTGGCCTATCTCTTGGCCACGCGCGACTTCCCCGGCAAGCGGCTGGTGCAAGCGATCGTCGAGCTGCCCATCGTGCTCCCGCCGACCGTGGCCGGCGTCGGGTTGCTGCTCGCGTTTGGGCGTACGGGATTGGCCGGCGGCGCGCTGCACGCGGTCGGCATCACGCTGCCATTCACGACGCTGGCCGTGATCGTTGCGCAGTCGTTTGTGGCAACGCCGTTTTTCATTTCCGCGGGACTGGCTGGGCTCGCATCGGTCGAACCGCGCTATCTCGAGGTCGCGGCCACGCTGCGCGCGGGACCCGCCTACCGGTTCTTTCGGGTGATGTTGCCGCTCGCGCTCCCGTCCATTCTCGCCGGCGCCGCGATGTCGTGGGCGCGCGCGCTGGGCGAGTTCGGCGCCACGATCACGTTCGCCGGCAGCCTCGCCGGGCGTACCGAGACCATGCCCCTCGCCGTGTACGACGCACTCGAGACCGACATCGACTCGGCGGTCGCCCTGTCGATCGTGCTCCTCGTGCTGTCGTTCGGCGTGCTGGTGTGCCTGCGCTACGCGCCATGGGCGGCGGGAATCGGCGGAAGCCGTCGTGCTCAGCGTCCAGGCCGTTAAGCGCTTCGGGGCGTTCTCGCTCGAGGTCGCCCTCAACGCGGTCCCGGGCGAGACGCTGATGGTCGTGGGCGAGAGCGGGGCAGGGAAATCGACCCTGCTGCGCATCCTCGCCGGTCTGGTCCAGCCGGATCAGGGATGCATCGCCGCCGGCGAGGTGGTGTTGTTCGACGATCAGACGCGCACGGATCTTCCTGCCTGGCAGCGGCCGATCGGCTATGTGCCGCAGGACTACGCGCTGTTTCCCCATCTCACCGTGTTCGAGAATGTGGCCTTTGGCCTGCGGGCGAGCGGCCAGGCCAACGCCAGGATTGGACCGAAGGTACGAGACCTGCTCGGTCGGTTCGGCATCGCCGACCTCGCGGGGCGTCATGCGCGAGAGATCTCAGGCGGCCAGGCGCAACGCGTCGCGCTCGCACGAGCCCTGGTGCTCGACCCCGAGATCCTGCTGCTCGACGAGCCGCTCGCGGCACTGGATCTCGCCACACAGCAGGCGCTGCGAGGCGAGCTGCGGCGGCTGCTCGCGGACCTGCCATGCATCTCGATCTACGTCACCCATCAACCACTCGAGGCCATGGTGCTCGGAACCCGGATTGCGGCGATCGAGCACGGCCGCATTACGCAGATCGGGACCCGTGACGAGCTGCTGCGCCGGCCCCGGTCGAGCTACGTCGCCGCATTTCTCGGGATCAACCTGTTTCGTGGCACGATCGTGGGGCGCGAGCGGGGAACGGTCCGGGTGCGCACGCCTCTGGGAGATCTCTTCGCCATCGACCCGGGCGGCGACGACGATGTCTTCCTCGTCGTGCGACCAACGGAGATCACGTTGTATCGCGAGAGCGTGCTGCCCGAGGGAAGCGCCCGCAACTATTTCGCTGGCACCGTCGTGGAGCTTGCTCCCGAGCCGCCCCACGGCGAGCGGGTTCGCGTCGTGCTGGCCACTCATCCCCCACTCGTTGCGGAAGTTACCGATCGGGCGGTAGAGCAGCTGGCGCTCAAGGCGGGGACTCCCGTATACGCCACGTTCAAGGCTACCGGGATCGATGTATTTCGCTGATGATACAAGGATCCATGAGCCGCGCCTCGCCGAGCCGATCCGTGACCGCTGACGCCGCAGCCGCGCTGGGCCTCGGGAAAGACGCCTTGCGCCGCGGAGCGTGGGAGGACGCGCGCGCGGCGTTCGGCGCCAGCCTCATGGCGGGTGAAACCGCGGAAGCTCACGAGCAGGTCGGGCTCGCCGCGTGGTGGCTGGACGACGCCACCCTCACGCTCGAGGCCCGCCAGCGTGCCTATACGTTGTACCGCGAGGCCGGCGATGCGCGCGGCGCCGCGCGCGTCGCGCTCTGGCTCGTGTGGGACTATCTCGCGTTCCGGGGCGACACCGCCGTCGCCTCGGGGTGGCTCGAGCGGGCGCGCCGTATTCTCGCGGGGCACGAGTCGATGCCCGAATACGGATTCCTGCTGCTCCGCGAAGGCGAAGTCGCGCTGTTCCGCGGTCACGACCCGGCAACGGCGCGCGAGCGGGCGGCTCGCGCGGCTGACCTGGGCCGTTCGAACGGTGACCTGAGTCTCGAGTTCACGGCGCTCGCGCTCGAGGGCTTGGCGCTCGTGTCCGCCGGCAGCGTGGCGGACGGCATGCGCCGGCTCGATGAGGCGAGCACGGCGGCGACCGCCGGAGAATTGAAGGAGCTGCACTCTGTCAGCGTGGTGTGCTGCTGGCAGATTTTCGCCTGCGAGCGCGTGCGCGACTACGATCGCGCCGCGCAGTGGTGTGCCCGGGTGCAGGAATTCGCGCGCCGCTGGCGCGTGAGCCCGCTCTCGGCGATCTGCCGCACCCAGTATGCCGGAGTACTCGTTTGGCGCGGCGCCTGGGGCGAAGCGGAGGCCGAGCTCGCGGCCGCCACGCGCGAGCTCGAAGCCGCACGGCCGGCCACCGTCACGCAGGCGCTCGCGCGGCTCGGCGATTTGCGCTTGAAACAGGGGCGGCTCGAAGAAGCGGCTCAGCTGTTCGCGCGCTCGGGCGCGCAGCCGCTCGCGCGCCAGGGCCAGGCCGCCCTGGCCCTCGAGCGCGGCGATGCCGCCGAGAGTGTGACGCTGATCGAGCAATTTCTCGCCAAAATCGCCGACGGCGAGCAAACCGTGCGCGCCGGCGCGCTCGAGCTGGCCGTGCGGGCGTACGCCGCGCGCGGGGATGCCGCGCGCACGGCGCGCGCGGTGTCGGAGCTTGATCGCGTGGCGGAGCGCCTCGGCACGGTTCCGCTCATCGCGGCCGCGGCGGCGGCTCGCGGAGTGTTGTCGCGACTGCGTGGCAGTCACGCCCGCGCGGCCACGGAATTCGACGAGGCCGTGAGCCGTTATGAAGAGAGCGGCGCGCCGTTCGAAGCCGCGCGCGCGCGACTCGAGCTCGCCGCCACGCTGTTCACGCTCGCACGGCGTGAAGCCGCGGAGCGGGAGGCGCGCGCCGCCGCGGAGGCACTGGAAGAGTTGGGCGCCGCCCGCGACGCGGTCCGTGCGGGCGATCTGCGGCGCCAGATCGCCGGCAAACCGGAGAATCCGGAGACGTTGTCACTCACCGCGCGGCAGCTGGAGATCCTCCGCCTCGTGGCGCAGGGGATGAGTAACCCGGAAATCGCCGCTCGCCTCAAGCTTTCCGATCATACCGTCAAACGGCACGTGGCCAATCTCCTGACCCGGCTTGGCCTCTCATCGCGTGCCGCGGCAGCCGCATATGCGACCCGCGAAGGCCTGATCTAACCAATCCGTCATGGCCCGATCGGGCCATGCGCCGCGGCGAACCTGTCTGGCCCGTTCAGGCGAAGCCGCGCGCCCGAACACACGGTATTGTCGAGGCGGTTCGTTCGCTGGCTCACGTCAACTTCTTCAGTGAGGTTCTGAATGCGCGCGATTCTTGCCCTCGCCTTCTTCTCCGTGTGCGCCGCGTCATCGGGCGTCGGTCAGGCGCCGGCGATCAATTGGGGGCCCGCTCCCGCGGTGTTCCCGGCCGGCGCAAAGCTCGCGGTCCTCGCGGGTGATCCGTTTCAAACCGGTGAATACACGGTGCGGCTCGACATGCCGGACGGCTACACGATTGCGGCACACTGGCATCCCACCGACGAGAACATCACCGTGATTGAGGGCACGTTCCTCGTCGGGATGGGCGACAAGGCCGATTTCACGAAACCCGTGACACTGGCGCAGGGCGGGTTCATTACGGCGCCGGCCAAGCAGAATCACTTCGCCCGTGCGCAGGGACACACGGTGGTGCAGGTCCATGGGATGGGGCCGTTCGCACTGACCTACGTCAATCCGGCGGACGATCCGCAGAAGAAGGTGGCGCGGCCCTGAGGGTTGAACTAATCCCAGCTCATCACCACCGGCGCATGGTCGCTCGTGCCCACGTCCGCCTCGACAACACAGCTCGTGGCGCGCTCCGCGATACTCGGTGACGCCAGCACGTAGTCGAGCCGCCACCCGATGTTCCTGGCCCGCAGGTTCCGCCACGGCGCCCACCAGGTGAACAGGTTGGGATTGTCGGGATCGAAGCGGCGTCCCAGGTCAACGAGATGCGTGCCCAGCAGCTCCTCGAACAGCGCCCGCTCCTCGGGTCGCTGGCCGACGGCGTTGGGCTTTCGCTCCTTGGGATGCACGTCCATCTCGGTCCGCGCGACGTTGATGTCGCCGCACAACACGAGCTCGCGTTGCTCCGCGTGGAGGGCGGCCGCCCAGGTACCGAGACGCCGCATGAACGTGACTTTGGCCGCGTAATCTTTCCCGCCGTTCGGCACGTAGACCGACGCAAAAACCAGATTGCCATACTCGGCCTGCACGATCCGCGACTCGTGATCGAACGGTGGATGGCTGAACACCGGATCGACGGCGAACAGCGACTTGTGGATGTGCAGCGAGACGCCCGAGTAGCCCTTCAACGCATGCCAGAACACGTGATAGTCGGGAAACTGGCACTGCGCGGGAATCTGCGACGCCTGCGCCTTGAGCTCCTGGAGACAGATGATGTCTGGGCGATCGCGCATCACCCACTCGCACACCTGTGCCGCGCGGGCGCGGATTCCGTTCACGTTCCAGGTCGCGATTTTCATCGTTCCGAGCGCAGCGTCGCGTACAACAGCTGATCCGTGACCTCACCGTCCTTGATCGCACTCTCCCGCATGCGTCCTTCGAGCCGGTAGCCGGCCTTCTCGAGCACCCGGATGGACGCGTTGCTCCACGCGTACGGAACGGCGTAGATCCGGCGCAATTCGGGATGGCGCCCGAATGCGTAATCGGTCACGGCGCCGAGCGCCTGCGTCATCATCCCCTTACCCCAGAATGCCACGCCCAACCAGTAGCCGATCTCGGCGGCGACGCGCTCGACGTCCTCGTGCAGCGTATAGCCGATGCCTCCGACGGCCTGATCGCCCACCGTGATCGCAAAGAACGTTCGGGGGGTCATGGCAGCGGCCATGCGGATGAACGCTGCGGCGTCGGCCGGCGTGTAGGGGTGCGGAAATCGATCCCGCAGGTTTCGCCAGATCCGGCGATCGTTGGCATGACGAGCGAGCGACGGGGCGTCGCTCGCTTTCCAGTCGCGCACGGCGGACCCGGGCAGCTCGATCACCACGTCACGACCAGAATGCCTGATCCCAGCGCATCGACAGCCGGATGGCCGGGAGCGTTCGCGGAGGCCTCACTTTGTAACGTGACCTAGCGGAACAGCGGATCCACGCGGTCGAGGAACCGCCGGACGTCGAACCCGGTCGCATTCGTCATCACGATCGTTGCGATGTGCTCCTCCGGATACAGTCGCATCATGTTGTGGAAGCCGCCGCCTCCGCCTTCCTTATAATAGAACGGGCTCCCGTTGGCCTGGCCGATGTGCCACCCGAGCGTCATCGCGATGGGCTTCCCCGCGGTCGTGTGTTGTTGTGTGAAAAACAACGCACGGGTGGCATCGTTCATGACGCGCGAATGTGGCGCGAGCTGATCCTGCAGGAACATGCCGAAGCCGCGCGCGGTGCCGACGAGCCCCCCGAACGCAGCGCCGTTCACGTAGTGACTCCGGATCGCAAGCCAGGACCCCGTATAGTCTCCGATCAGCTCGCGATCGATCAGCCAGCCTTTCAACAGATTCGTGAGCGAGTACTTGGCGAGATATCCGGTGGCGTGCGGGGCGCCATCGGGAATGGTGTATCCCAGCTCGGCAGGGGCGATGCCGAGCGGTTCGAACATGCGCCTGCGGACGTAGGTCGAGAACGGCTGTCCACTGGCCCGCTCCACGATGCCCCCGAGCAACCAGTAGCCGATGTTCGAATACGCGTACCTGGTGCCGGGTGGGGACGACAGCCGCGGGTGCGCTCGGATGATCGCCTCGAGCGCAGGACCCTCGAGGTAATCCGGATGGCGCGCCGCCGGGTGTACCCAGCGCAATGGGATCGGATTCGGAAGCCCGGACGTGTGCGCCAGCAGCTGGCGTACCGTGATGGCGCGGTCGTACGGCAGCGAATCGAGGTAGGCCGCGATCGGACTGTCCAGGGCGACCCGCCCCTCTTGGACCAGCGTCAGTACGGCCGCCGCCGTGATCGTCTTGCTCATGGAATACGCCATCATCGTCGTCGTGCTGTCCATGGGAGCGCGCTGTGCGAGATCCGCCCAGCCGCCGTCGTATGCGAACCGTACGCGCGCGGAATCGAGCACGAGGTACTGGATTCCGGGCGTGCGTGACCGTGCCACCTGCGCGGCGATATAGGCGCGGGCACGGTCGGCGGGTTGCGCGGTCGTGTCGCTCGTCACGGGCTCCGAGCTACAGGCGGCGAGTGCGGTTACTATCAGGAGCAGCGGGCGCACCCGCATATTCTGACCCCGAGGCGGATGTTGTCAAACCGGCGCAAAGCAACGCCAGCGAAACCGAGCTCCGCCCCGAAACGCGGCGATCACGAGCTCGTCCTCGTTGCCGGACGCGAGGTCACCGTCTCGAACCCGGCAAAAATTCTGTTCCCCGGCCCCAAGTACACCAAGCTCGACCTGGTTCGTTACTATCTCGCCGTGGCGCCCGGCGCGCTGCGCGGAGCGGGCGGACGGCCCAACATGCTGGTGCGCTATCCCAACGGCATTGCGGGCGAGTTTTTTTATCAGAAGCGCGCGCCCGAGTCACGCCCGGAATGGATCGAGGTCGTGTCGCTGCGATTCCCTTCCGGACGCACGGCCGACGAGGTCGTTCCTCGTGATGCCGCGGCTCTGGCGTGGCTCGCGAACCTCGGCTGCCTCGAGCTGCACCCGCACCCCGTGCGCGCCGATGATCTCGATCATCCCGACGAGCTGCGCGTCGATCTCGACCCTGTGCCCGGAGTTACGTGGGACCAGGTTCGTCAGGTCGCGCATGTCGTCCACGGGACGCTCGAGGAGTTCGGGCTCAGGGGATGGCCCAAGACTTCCGGATCGCGCGGCATGCACGTCGTTGTTCGGATAGCGCCGCGCTGGGGCTTCGATCAGGTCCGCCGGGCGGCCCTGGCCCTGGCGCGCGAAATCGAGCGGCGCGCACCGGCCCTCGCCACGAGCAAATGGTGGAAGGAAGAGCGCCACGGCGTGTTCGTGGACTACAACCAGAACGCGAAGGATCGTACGGTGGCGTCCGCCTATTCGGTGCGGCCCACTCCCGAAGCGCGCGTGTCGGCGCCGCTCGGCTGGGAGGAGATCGACGCGGTTACCCCTTCGGATTTCACGCTCGCCACCATGCCGCCGCGCTTCGCGGAGATCGGCGATCGCCATGAGGCGATCGACGCATATCCCGGCTCGCTCGAGCGCCTGCTCGAGCTCTCCGCGCGCCAGGAACGGGAAGGATTGGGCGACGCGCCCTGGCCGCCGCACTATCGAAAGCAGCAGGGAGAACCGCCGCGCGTGCGCCCCTCGAAGCGCCGCGCAGCCGCGCGGGTTACGCCCGCTCGCCGCACCCCCACCCGGCCGCTCATCGAGGTGGCGCGCGCCAAGCGCAAAGCCGATGCGTTGGCCGCCCTGGAGCAATGGAAAGCCGCGCATCCCGACGCGGCCGCGCACCTCGAGGAACGCGATGTCCTCGTCGATTCGATGCGCGGGCGCTCGTCCACGTGGACCCGAATTCGCATCAACCTCGAGCACGTGCCGGCAAAGCTGCGGCCCCGTCAGGAGTCGATTCACGACACGCGGGACTATTACTAAAGGAAACGGCCTCTTGCGCGCGGGGCGCGCGCACGTCTCTTCTCCGACCATCCCGTCCGACGGAGCCATGCATGTCCTCCCCCGCCCCCACGACCCTTCCCTCGTTTCCCGCCACGCTCGAGGTCGAGTACCCGGATCGCGAGCTCAACCGCCTCACGACGGCATTTCGGATCTTCACCGTCATCCCGATCTTCGTGGTTCTCGGGCTCATCGTAGGCCCAGGGTCCGGCGGGGGCGCGGCGGCACACCGTCATGGTGGTGGGTTCGGGTGCACGTCGGCTGGGGTGCTCTCCGCCGCCACCGCCCTCATGATCCTGTTCCGGCAGAAGTACCCGCGCTGGTGGTTCGACTGGAACCTGGCCCTGATCCGCTTCTCCGCTCGTGTGTGGGCGTATCTCGCGCTGCTGCGCGACGAGTATCCCTCGACCGACGAGCAACAGGCGGTGCATCTCGATCTCGAGTATCCCAATGTCGAGCGCGACTTGAACCGCTGGATGCCGCTCGTAAAATGGTTGCTGGCCATCCCGCATTACATCGTGCTGACCGTCCTCGGGGTGGCCGCCGTGATCTGCGCGTTCCTCGCGTGGGTCGCCATTCTCGTCACGGGGCGTTATCCGCGCGCGTATTTCGATTTCATCGTGGGCGTAATGCGATGGGCGCTGCGGGTGGGAGCGTACGCATTCCTGCTCACCACGGATCTCTACCCGCCGTTCAGTCTCCGGTGATTGGCTGACAGGATGTTCTCGAGCTTGTAGGCCCGCGTCACCTCGAGCTGATCATAGCGGCAGTCTTTGGGTTTCTTGTCCGGCCGCCAGCGGAGAAACGCCGCCGCGTGGCGGAACCGGCTCCCCTGCAGGTGATCGTACTTCACCTCGCACACGCGTTCGAGGCGAAGCGGCTCCCATGAGAGATCCTTGCCCGCGTTCCAGCGGCTGTGCCCTCCCGGCATCCGGCCTGCGGCGCCGTCCGCGGCCGCCCAGGCGCGCCACGGATGCTGCTCGAGCGCCTTGTTCCGGAGCGGCGCCAGCTCCTTCACGAGCGCCTTGCGTGTGGTCAGAGTGAATGACGACGTGACACCGACGTGTTGCAGCACGCCGCGGTCGTCGTACAGGCCGAGCAGCAGCGATCCAATGGCCTCCTTTGCATCCTTGTACCAGCGAAATCCCGCCACCACACAATCCGCGGTGCGCGCGTGCTTGATCTTGATCATCGTGCGTTTTCCCGGCTGGTAGAGGCCGTCCGCCGGCTTGGCGACGATGCCATCGAGCCCCGCGCCCTCGAATTCCTTGAGCCAGCGTCGCGCCAGCTCGGGATCGCGCGTCATCGGCGTGACGTACACTGGCGGCCGCACCCTGGCGAGCAACCGCTCCAGAGTCGCGCGCCGCTCTTCCTGCGGCGTATCCATCAGGCTCTTGCCGTTCGCCGCCAGCAGATCGAAGGCGACAAACGCGGACGGGGTCTCCTTCGAGAGCCGCGCCACCCTGGAGGCCGCGGGGTGCAGCCGCAGCTGTAGGGCGTCGAAGTCGAGCCCCTCGGGTGTGATGATGATGATTTCGCCGTCGACCACCGTCTTCGCGGGCAGCCGCTCGAGCAGCGCGTCGTGCAATTCCGGGAAATACCGGTCCAGCGGCCGCAGATCGCGGCTCTGGATGTACACGTCATCCGCGCCGCGGAATGCGATCGCCCGAAATCCGTCCCACTTCGGCTCGAACAGCAGCGAGTCGTCTTCCGGGACTCGGTCGGCCAGCTTTGCGAGCATCGGCTCGATCGGCGGCGCGATCGGGAGCCTACCGCGCTCGCGCGCTCGCGCCACGGGCTATTCCTTCGTACGCTGGATCGGCAGGCGCACCCGTGTGGTTTCCCACTCGATCACGAGCTCGCTCGCGTTCTTTTGCGGGGGCGTGAACGTCATCTTGAGGGCCTGGACCGTATCCCGCGTCTGCTCGGTTCGCACCGAGTGGGACGCGATGTCTTGGTTGCGCACGCCGTTGTCGATGGGAATGCCCCAGCGCTTGGCGCTACGGTTCACATAGATCTTCCAGCTTCCTCCGATTGGCACGACGTACAGCGAGTACATCCCGGCATCGAGACGCACACCGGCGAATTGGACGGCAAACGGAACGGAGATGGTCGTGGCTTCGTTCGCCCCGAGCCGCCAGGGTTCGTTATACGGCACGAGCTTTCCCATGATCTTGCGGCCCCGGATCGACGGACTGCCGTAGCACACCTTTACTGAATCATCGCCAAGCGCAACCGTGGTCGAATCGAGCGGGCTGACGCGATGCTCGAGCTGCACCGCGTTCGCGCGGGTCCAACAGGGTTCGGGAGGAGACAGTAGCGGAACCGCGATCAGCGCAAGCAACGCGAGCATCAATCACCTGACGTGAATTGGGTGCATGAACTTAACACGTCTTGGGAACTCACTCTCAGTGCTGGGTGTTCTAGCGGAGTCGCCAAATGGGGTGCCAGATGCGTCGAATCGCCGGCTCGCTTGGATTGGTCCTGCTGTTGTGTACTACGTCCCTCCATGGCGCTGCTCCCGCACCGGCTGCGGATACGGCGAGCGCGGTGTTCGCCGGAGGGTGTTTCTGGGGAATCGAAGGCGTGTTTGAGCACGTGAAGGGCGTCATCTCGGCGACGTCGGGATACGCCGGCGGGTCGGTGAGCTCTCCCTCCTACATGCTCGTCTCGACGGGCACGACCGGACACGCCGAGTCGGTGCGGGTCGTCTACAATCCGACGCAGGTGAGCTACGACCAGTTATTGCAGGTGTTCTTTACCGTAGCCCACGATCCGACGGAGCTGAACCGGCAGGGGCCTGACGTGGGTACCCAGTATCGTTCCATCGTTTTTTATCAGGATTCACTGCAGCGACAGCGCGCTCTGGCGTACGTCGCCGAGCTTACGAAGGAAAAGGTGTTTCGGGCGCCCATCGTGACGGAAATCGCGCCGCTCCAGGCCTTCTATCCGGCCGAGGACTACCACCAGCATTTCATGGCGCGACACCCCGACTATCCCTACATCGTCTACAACGATGCGCCCAAGATCAAGGCCTTGCAGCAGAAATTCCCGGCGCTCTACCGCGAGCCGTCCAAGGGATAGCTCACCAGCGAAACAGGTAGGTGAGCTTCACGAAGAAGCCGTCCGACAGGCGCCGAATCCCCCGGAAGGCGAACGCCTCTGCCTCCGTCAGATTGCTGTCGTAGCCGGCGTAGAACACCGTTCCGGGTGACGGCGTGTACGAAACCAGCCAATCGAGCTGGAGCTGATTGTGCGCTTGGCGCCCCGCGGGCAGATATCGTCCCGAATCGGGGTCGAAGATCAGGATGGGATAGTTCGTGCGCGAGTCGTCGCGCAGCGAATCCCGCCGAAACGCGTCGTACTCCCCCACTAGCCTGACGAACAGCGGCCGGCTCACCTGGTATTCCAGCTTCACGCGCGGAATGACTTCGCGGCCGACCGAGCTGCCGTCCGTCTTGCGCCAGTATTCCTGGTGCAGGTAGGTCGCGTTGATCCTGAGCCGGCTCGAGGGCCGCCAGTCGAGCCCTGCCTGGATGAAGAGAATCCATGCGGGCGCCCACTCGTAGAAGTTCTCGTCCTGAATGGCGGGCAGCACGAGCAGTGAGGCGTTGAAGTGCCGGAATTGTGGCGTCTCGACTGTGAACTGAAAATCGTAGTTGGCGATGCGCGGCGTTCCCATGAACGGCAACGTGTCCGATCCTGCCCCGTGGTTGGCGAGCAGCGCGTACCCGGAATAAAGCGCGGTGTCGAAACTGAACGACTCGAGATAGAACGCGGCGCTCGCGTTCCACGCGCGCACCTGCCACGTGGACGTGAAGTGCAGGAACTGGTCGTCCGGGGGCCGGCCGGAGAAGAGATGTGGGTACACCCAGCGGCCCGAGAGCGAGACATCGCCTTTCCAGTTCACGACCGCCGCGCCGGGCTTGCCGTAGCGGGTCACCCAATGGTCGAGCGTCATTCCCACGAGGCCGGAACGCGAAATGAATCCGCTGGCCGCGACAAAGTCCGGTGCGATACCCGACACCGCGTAGGTATACCCGAACGTGTGGCCGGTACGATCGAGCGTCGCGTTCCACAGGGGCGCGCTCGTCGTAACGCCCGACGCTCGTGTGACGCTGCCCGCCAGCTGGAAATCGGCTCGCTTCGCGCCGCCGAGCATGACGTGCGCATCGACGCCCGCAACGCGGTTATAGTCCGGTCCGTCCACCTTGTCGGTATAGACGATTCCCGCGGACGACTGCCCGCCGAGGTCGCGCACGAGGCGGAGGATCTGGTAGCGCGGATTGTCGGTGCCGGTCGCGGAGTAGGGACGCCCGTCCGCCGCCGAAAGGAATCCCACTCCGATCCCCGCCATCTTGCCCGCGAGCTGCAGCGCGGCCACGGGCTGCACGATGCGCCGCGTGTAAATCAGTGTGCTCGGCGTGTTGAACCGCTCGAGTCCATCGAGGAAGAACGGCCGCTTTTCTGGATAGAACAGCGCCTGGCGCGGATCGAACACCAGCTGACCGGCATCCGACTCGACCTGCGAGAAGTCGGGACGCGCCGTGGCGATGAGCGTGAGATTGTTGGTGACGCCCCATCGCACATTCCCACCGAAGTCGGGGCTCCCCGTGGCGTACGTCCAGTGCGGGGGGACAGGCGCCTGGACGCCCGTCGCCTTGCCCGTCAGCTCGGGAATGACGTCCAGCACGATCTCACGATCGAGATCGCTCAGATCGTCGAGCGTCCCAGATTGCGCTAGGAATGACGCCGCGTCGAGCCGGGCCGCCGTCCAGGTCTGGCGCTGGCCGGAATGCTGGACGCGGCGGACGACGTTGATGCCCCATTGCTGCACGCGATTCGACTGGTACCGGATGCTCTTGAAGGGAATGCGGATCTCGACGTCGTACCCGTCGGGCGTAATGCGCCCATTCGATTGGAACACGAAGTCGGCCGAAAGGTCGACCGTGTCGCGCTGGCCGCCCTGCGATTCGATCAACGTTCCGTCGGATTGTACACCCAGCGGGTTCACGCCGAACACGAGCGCCTGGCGGCGGTCGTTGAACGTATCGAGCAGGATCTCCACCCAATCATCGTTCGTTATCCGATCGCGGTTGGCGTGCGAGCCATGCACCGGACCGTGATGCTCCACGGCATGCACGCCAAAGTAGATCGCATGCGCCGAGTACCAGACGAATACCAGCGTCGTGTCGTCGGCTGCACGGCCGTCGACGGGGGCGTACTCCGAGAAGCCGGACAGGACTGCCGCCCGGCTCCACTGCGGCTCCTCGAAGCTGCCGTCGATCACGACGGCTGTTTCTTCGAGGCGTGGTGGTGCGATGGCATAGGGACCCGTGCCACCGACGACGGCGATCAGGAGCGCGGAGACGGCGATGCCGATACCTCCGGGAAGGACGGTGTAACCACTCCTCTACGCGAGCGCCCGCGCCGCAGTTTCACGGACCAAGGAACACTTACCTGTGCGTGAACCGCGTAGTACCGTCAAACATGATCATTGGTGCTGCTTCCCCTCATGCACGGGAGACCCGCTCTGTGACGACCTGACGCTCGCCGCTACGTCTTCTGAAGGAGTCCATTATGTCCAAGATTCTTTGCGTGCTCTATGACGACCCGATCGACGGGTACCCACCGAAGTACGCACGCCGAGACGTTCCCAAAATCGAGCGCTATCCCGGCGGCCAAACCACGCCCACGCCACATCGCCTGGACTTCACCCCGGGCGAGCTCGTGGGTTGTGTGTCCGGAGCGCTGGGATTGCGACGCTTTCTCGAGTCGCTCGGGCACACGCTCGTCGTTACGTCAGACAAGGATGGGCCGCAGTCGGTCTTCGAGCGAGAGCTACCTGACGCCGAGGTCGTGATCTCACAGCCGTTCTGGCCGGCCTATCTGACTCGCGAGCGCATTGCCAGGGCTCGCGAGCTGAAGCTTGCGATCACCGCGGGCATCGGGTCCGATCATTACGACCTCGAGGCGTGCATCGAGCGCGGAATCACCGTGGCCGAGGTTACGTTCTCGAACAGCATCAGCGTCTCGGAGCACGTAGTCATGATGATTCTCGCGCTGGTGCGCAACTACATCCCGTCCTACCAGTGGGTGGTCGAGGGCGGTTGGAACGTCGCCGATGCCGCGTCGCGCTCCTACGATCTCGAGGGCATGGTGGTCGGCACCGTGGGAGCGGGACGGATCGGCACTGCGGTGCTGCGCCGGCTGAAACCGTTCGACGTGAAGCTCCACTACACCGACAAGTATCGGCTGGCCCCGGCGGTCGAGCAGGAGCTCGCCCTGACCTTTCATCCGAACGTCGCATCGCTCGTTGGCGTGTGCGATGTCGTCACCATCAATACCCCGCTTCATCCTGAGACGGAGCACCTCTTCAACGACGCGCTGCTGGGAAAAATGAAACGCGGCGCGTATCTCGTGAACACGGCACGCGGCAAGATCTGCGATCGCGACGCGATCGTGCGGGCTCTGGAGAACGGGCAGCTCGCCGGCTACGCGGGCGATGTCTGGTTTCCACAACCTCCGCCCAAGGATCATCCCTGGCGCACCATGCCGCACCACGGCATGACGCCGCACGTCTCCGGTACGAGCCTCTCGGCCCAGACGCGCTACGCCGCCGGCACCAGGGAAATCCTGGAGTGCTGGTTCGATGGCCGGCCGATTCGAGAGGAGTACCTGGTGGTCTCGGGAGGTCACCTGGCGGGGGTAGGGGCACACTCCTATACCGCAAAGAGGAATTGAGCCTTGACGGCCGTGCCCTGGAGGTTGGAGAATAGGCGCCATGCAATGGGCTCGGCTGGCCGGAAGCGTGCTGCATCCCCTGCGCTCCGGCGCGTGGTATCCGGTGTTGAGTGTGAACCGCGACGAGATCGTGATCGCGGTCCACCAGAAATCGATCGGTATTCCGCGCGCCCGTCTCGAGATCGTGGACGCACGGCCCGAGCGGTGGACGCTCGTGACCCGCGAGTGGGGCGCGCCCTATCTGGTGTGCCCCAACTGCGCCGAGCGCGTGCCATTCGCCGCGCCGGCTGAGCGGATGGGATGCCCGCGGTGCGACGGATGGTTCGCGGTCGATGCGGGCGGCGGACTCATGGAGTCACTGCGTGGGAACAAGCCGGCGCCGTCGATCTCCGCCGACGACGTGGAGCCGAGCGCCACGGAATCCGGAGCGATCAACATCCTCCTCGTCGAGGATGAACAGAACGACGCCGCGTTGACGATCCGTGCCCTCGAGCAGGCGCGGGTCCAGAATCTCATCTGGACCGTTCACGACGGCGTCGAGGCCCTCGCGTTTCTCCGCCGGGAGCCGCCGCACGAGGAGGTCCCGAAGGCCGACCTCGTGCTGCTCGATCTGAATCTTCCGCGTCTCGATGGCCGCGACGTGCTGCTCCGTCTCCGCGAAGACGCGGTGCTGCGCCGCACCCCGGTGATCGTGCTCACCGCCTCCGAGCAGGAGCATGAGCGCCTGGCGACGCTCGCGGCGGATGGATTTCTCACCAAGCCCGTCGACTTCGAGCGCCTGGGGCGCGCGCTGCGTTCGATTCCCAACCTGGGCTGGGCGATCGTCAAGCTGAATCCCTGAAGGAAGCCTCACCCCGAACGAGAGACGAGCCGCAGCGATTCGCCGCATTCTGGCGCTCGAAAATCCGTCGCGGGAATCGCGCGCGCGGACAGCGCTGCGGAGAGCGCGCGCTCCGGGGCATCGATGGCCTCCGGCGTGAGTTGGAAGGTGCCGAAGTGCATCGCAAGGCTGTGTCGCGCTCCCAGGTCCACATGCGCTTGCACGGCTTCGGCCGGATTCATGTGAATCGGTCGCATGAACCAGCGCGGCTCGTACGCGCCGATCGGCAGCAGCGCCAGGTCGATCGGTCGGCTGCGTTCGCGGATCTCGCCAAAATGCGGTCCATACCCCGAGTCGCCCGCGAAGAAAATCTCGGTGTCCCCGGCGTGGATCAGAAACCCGCCCCAGAGCGCCCGGTCGCGGTCGAAGATGCCGCGCGCCGAGAAATGCCGGGCCGGCGTGAGCTGCACGGCGAGCGGCCGCAAGGACTCGGCTTCCTGCCACCAGTCGAGCTCTTCCACGCGCGCGGCCCCCGCGGACTTGAGCAGCGCCGCATTACCCAGCGCGGTGACAAATCGCGGGCCAAACCGGTGTTGCAGCGCGCGAATCGTATGCAGGTCGCAATGATCGTAATGATTGTGGCTGATCAGCACGACGTCTATTTCCGGGAGATCGGTGAACCTGACCCCGGGGAGCCGCGCGCGGCGTGGCCCGGCGAATTGTACGGGACTCGCGCGCCGCGCGTACACCGGGTCGATCAGGACATTGCCCGCAGGTGTTTGCACTAGAAACGTGGAGTGACCCACGAACGTCACAATGACCTCGTGGATGCCCGTCCGGCCGGGCGGAACCCGCTGTTGCACAGGAACGCTCTTGGGCCAGCGCGCACGCCGGGTGAGCAACAGGCGCGGCACCATCCAGACTGGCTGGGCAGGAGCCGCGCCGGGATTGAAGAAACGCGTTCCGTCGTAATGTGCGTGCATGGGGTATAAGAGTAAATGTTCGGGAAGCAGATTCAGCTATTTCGCTTGTTCGGATTTCCGATCCGAGTCGACGCAAGCTGGCTCGTCGTTGCCGCGCTCGCGACCTGGTCGCTCGCGAGCGGATACTTTCCGCTCCGACTCCCGGGGCTTTCGCCAAGCACATACTGGGCCATGGGGGTTGCGGGCGCCCTTGGCCTGTTCGCCGCGATTGTGGTGCACGAAATGTTTCATGCCCTTGTCGCGCGGCGAAACGGGATTCCCATGCGCGGAATCACGCTGTTCATCTTCGGCGGGGTAGCCGAAATGACCGGCGAGCCGCGCGACGCGAAGGCCGAGCTGCTGATGGCCGCCGCGGGTCCGTTCGCCAGCATCCTGATCGCGCTTGCGTGTTACGCCCTCGCGCTCGCGGGCCGTAACACCTGGCCCACTCCTATCACCGCCGTGCTCGGGTATCTCGCGGTCATCAACGCCGTGCTCGCTGGCTTCAATCTGCTGCCCGCGTTCCCGCTCGACGGCGGGCGCATTTTCCGCGCGATTCTCTGGCGCTGGAAGGGCGACCTGCGCCGGGCCACGCAAACGGCGGCGCGGGTTGGCGCGGGCTTCAGTGTCCTGTTCATGGCGCTCGGCGTGGTGAGTTTTGTCGGCGGCGATTTTATCTCCGGAGTCTGGTGGTTCCTGATCGCGATGTTTCTCCGGCAAGCTGCGATCGCTTCGTCTCAGCAGATCGCGCCCGGCGCCGCGCGATGAGTGGTGTGCACAGAATGCGACAGGCGGCCCAGCAGCGCCTCGTCACTGTACCTGACTCCAATTGCTTGGGATTGTGACACTTAAGGGTTTGCTCCAGACTCTCTCAATGGGGCTCGAGCGGGAATTGTGAACCACGGGCCAACATTTCCCCCCCGATCTGCGTCCAAATCTCTGAACCCGGCATCTACTCAACAGATGACATTCCCAGGAGGTTTGAAAGTGAAACGACTCAGTCTAATGTGTGCCGCCCTGCTCGCGGCCGCACCAGTGCTCATGGCGCAGAACCCCGCTGATACGAGCAAAGCCCAGCATCAACGGCCCTCGCGCGCGCAATTCGAAGCACGGCGGCAGGCGCGGATGCGGGAATACCTCGGCTTGACCGATGACCAGTTCACAAAATTCAAAGCGACCCAGCAGCGGTTCCAGGAGCAGCGTGAGCCGGTGATGAAGCAGCGGCGCGATCTGTCCGAAGCGCTCCGCGCGCAGCTCCGTCCTGGCGTCGCGGCGAACGTCGATAGCGTCCGCAAGTTGCTCGATGCTCGCGATCAGAACGCGGCGAAGCTCGCGGATTTGCGTCGCGCCGAGGCCCGCGAGATGTCCGGCTATCTCTCGCCCGTGCAGCGCGCGCAGCTCGCGCTGGCCAGCGATCGGTTCCAGGGGCGCTTCGGGCATATGCGCCGCGGCGACGGCGGACGGGGTGGACGCGGCGAGCGTGGGAACAATGAGTGGCGTCACTCGAAGCAGGGCACCGATAACGGTTGAAGGAGGTTAGTCCGACAATGAAGCGACAGGCCGTTCTCTGGAGTGCCATGCTGGGCCTCATGCTGGGGCCCAGCATGGCGTTTGCTCAATTCGGCGGTTGGGGAGGTGGGGGCGGACGCGGGCGCATGGGTGGTGGCGGAGGGCAGCAGTACGTACCGCCGGAGCCAAAAATGCCGGGCGCCGAGCTCGACGGACCCGCAGACCCGAGCACCGCGCAACAAATCCTGAATCTCACCGACGACCAGGCAGCGCGGTACGACCAGATGTACGAAGACTATCGCAACGCGACGCAGGCTGAGCACGATAGCGTCGATGCCGCCCGCACCAAGATGTTCGACCGGTTGGATGCGGGTGACCGCGCCGCGGCCGAATTCTATGCGCAGCGCATTCAGGATCTGGGAAAGCTGCTCAAGGACGAGCAGGACAAGTTTGAAAAGGGACTGCGCAAGGTCTTGAACGGCGACCAGCTCAAGGCGTACCAGCACTGGAAGGACGATCAGGACCGGCAGGCTGAGGAGCGGAACCGCGAAGAGGCGCTGCGGTGGCGCCAGGCCACGATGGCCGGGTTCGGCCGCGGCGCCGCGCGTGGTGCCCCGCTCAGCAGCGCGATTGCGGAGTCCAAAACCTACCCGCGCAACACCGCCGTGCCCGCTCCAGACCTCGGGTCTCAAGCGGTGCGTGTGGGACGGACGATCTACGCCTCTCAGCAATTCGCGGTCGACAGCTTCGGGACGATCGTTGCCGAGGCCGATCTCGAGTCGCAGGCGAAGCGCGCGTTCACGAACCTTGCGGAGGTGTTGCGTACCGCCGGCGCCTGGCCTCAGGACGTCGTCTCATTGACGATCTATGTGGTCGATTACCGTCCGCGGGATCTCGATATCATTCGCGACGCGGGGGCGGCGTTCTTCGGCCCGAATCCACCCGTGGCAACGGTGGTCGGCGTGGAGTCGCTTGGCCGCGAGGGCGCGTTGATCAGCGTGGGCGCCACGGCGGTCGGTCAGGCAGCCGGGTTCGCGAGCTCGGATTCCCCGCAGCGCTGAGTTCCCCGCACCGCATCGTCTGACCCCCACCCCCTCTCCGCAACCACGGGGAGGGGGTTCATATTTGCTGGTCCCTTTTTTCTCGCGAGTCTCCGTTGCGACAGCTCGTCATTCCGCGATATGGCCCTCCCGAAGTGCTCGAAGTGCGCGACGGCCCCGTCCCGGAGGTGACACCGGGGTCGGTTCGCATTCGCGTGCACGCGGCAGGGATCAACTTCTCGGACCTGCTCGCGCGCCAAGGTCTCTATCTCGATGCGCCGCGCCCTCCCGTGGTGATGGGATACGAGGTCGCGGGCGTGGTCGATGCCGTGGGAGACGGCGTGGACACCCCGAGGTTGGGCGACAGAGTGATGGCGCTCGCACGGTTTGGCGGGCAGGCGGAGCAGGTGGTGGTATCGGCCCGAACCGCACTCCCGCTGCCCTCCGACTGGACGTTAGAGGAAGGTGCCGCATTCCCGGTCGTTTACCTGACGGCCCATCACATGCTCGTATACGTCGGGGCGGCCCGACCCGGCGAGACCGTCCTGGTGCACGCGGCAGCAGGTGGAGTGGGCCTCGCCGTGGCGGAGCTGGGAAGAATTCTCGGGCTCAGGGTTATCGGACTCGCATCGCCCGGTAAGCACGACGTCCTGCGGACCTACGGCGTGGAGCCGATCGACGGGCGCGCGGCGAACTGGGCGGAAACCGCTCGCGCCCACGCGCCGCACGGCTTCGACATCGTGCTCAACGGAGTCGGTGGGGCGTCGTGGCGGGCGGGATATCGCATGCTCGCCCCGGCGGGACGATTGATCTGTTACGGCGCGTCGGAGATTTCCGTCGGCTTGCGCCGCAATCCTCTGGCCGTGATCTGGAAGGCGATTCGCTGGCCGCGCTTCGGCGTGCTGCACCTGATGAACAGCAATCGCGCGGTGGCGGGCGTCAATCTCGGACATCTCTGGTCGTCGGAACGAATCCTCATGCCGCAGCTCGAAGCCCTGCTCAGGTACGCCGCCCTGGGCCAGATTCGTCCGCGCGTTGATCGAGGTTTTCCGCTCGAGCAGGCCGCTGCAGCGCATCGGTACATCCACGAGCGGCGAAACATCGGGAAGGTGGTGCTGACGATCTGAGAGCGCCCGGCGCGCCCACACGCCTTGCGCCTGTTTCCCGACGAGGGGTGTGTCGGTACGCAGGACCGGGCCACTCGCAGCTTTCAGACAACGTCAGCCGTCCATCAACATGCGGATGCACAATTGTGGACGGCTCACACCTCGAACGAACCACTGCCTGTTGCTAATGCTTTTGAAACCGCTGACCGCCGATAACTCCTGTTTTACTCCAGAACGCTTTCGGGGTTCCCCGCAAGAGCCGGGCCCGGGTTCCCCCGCCTAGCGGGCGACCAGCAGGACCGCAATGACCCCGATCAGGATGAGCATAGCGTCGAGAGAACAACTGCATGCTGGTCATTGAGATCGACCGTTGCCCCCCGGAGGGGTCGCGCCCCGATTCCCGAGCCCGCGTCGGTAAGCGTCTGGGCCTGGATCGGAAGGAACTGCCACCGGTAGGCTCCGGAGCCTAGGGTCAGGGTCAGCACCCCCTCTGCCGCACCGATGACCTCGCTGTTCGGTCCTGCGGTGCCACGCGTTCGTAGAACCACTCCAGCCCGTTGAGCAGGATGTGCACCTCAGCGCCGTAGAGATCGGTCCAGAACGGGCGAACCTCCGCCGCGCTTTGCCAAGAGGAGTCGTTCTGGAGCCCGACGGCGGCGAGCACCACCCGCCATGGAGGCGACCCAGGGACTGCGAGACGTGAGGGGCATCGGTGCCGTGCCATCCACGCGACAAGCGGCGACATGAGAGGAGAATGAGAAGCCTCTCATGTTCGTCGAGAGGCCTAGGCGATGCCTCGCTACGTCCCGAGCTTCTTCCCGCACTACGAAGGACAGCTCACACTCTTTCTGCGGAGGAGCAGCCGATGAGAAATTACATCACAGGCATCGCCTTGCTCGCGGCGCTGGCCGCTTGCAATCGAGACGGGGTCGACACGGGGTTGCCCGGGGTCGCGGCCGATCGATCGAGCGCAATCGGCGCCGACGGGGATGCGGCGCGCAGCGCCGTCTATACGCTGACGAATCAGACGAGCGGGAACGCAGTCGCGATATTCGCACGAGCCGGAAACGGGACCCTCACATCGGCCGGCACGGTGGCGACCGGAGGAACGGGAACGGGCGCGAGCCTCGGATCCCAGGGCGCGCTCGCGCTGAGCGAAAACGGACGCTGGCTGTACGCCGTCAATGCGGGATCGAACGACGTCTCGATCCTTCGCGCGGAGCACGGTGTCGTGCTCGTGGACCGCTTCTCGTCACTAGGATCGATGCCGATCAGTCTCACGGTTCGCGATCACCTCCTGTACGTCCTGAATGCGGGAGGGAGCGGCAATATCACGGGATTCGCCGTTGACGAGCAGGGCGGTGCAACACCGATCAGCGGGTCGACACAGACTCTGAGCGGCGCGGCGGCTGCCGTGGGGCCGGCTGAGGTCGCGTTCTCGAGCGATGGCCGCTGGCTGGTGGTGACGGAGAAGAACACGAATCTCATCGATGTCTACCCCGTCGGTCCCCATGGAGTGGCCGGACCACGCTCGTCGCATCCCGCGGCCGGCGTCACACCCTTCGGTTTCGCGTTCGGCAACCACAACGATCTCTTCACGTCGGAAGCGGCCGGGACCGCGTCGTCCTACGATCTCGATCATGGCTCGTTCACGGTCGTGAGTAGAGCCGTGAACACCCACCATGCGGCGCCGTGTTGGCTCGTGGTCAGCAAAGACGAGCACTTTGCGTATACGGCGAACGCGCATGACGGCACCATTTCTGGGTTCGTGATCAGACCGGGTGGCGCCCTCTCGCTGCTGGACGCGAATGGCACGACCGCGACTCCCGGGGCCGGGAATTTGGACCTCGCCTTCGATCACGACGGGAAATACCTCTACCAGCTCCGGAGCAGCGGGCCGATTACGGCATACCGAGTAGAACGGGATGGACATCTGAGCTTCCTGGGGGTCGCAGGGAGCATGCCGGGTGCCGTTGCGGGGTTGGCTGCGAGATAACGGGGCACGGAGAGTACCGACGCACAGTGGTGAACAGTGGTCGGTCTGTTTACCGCTGTGCGTCTATGCGGCCAGCCCGTGCCTGTGCAGTTCCATCCGCCACCGGAAGCCACAGCGTAAAGGCACTCCCCGCTCCCAACGTACTGCTCACTTCGACGGAACCGCCTTGCAGCTCGGCGAGCAGCCTGGCGATCGCGAGCCCGAGTCCCGTTCCCCCCAATTCCCTGCTGCGCGACTGGTCGATGCGGTAAAACCGGTCGAAGATCCGCCCCAGGTGCTCGGCGGCGATGCCGGGGCCGGTGTCGATCACGCTGACGCCGACCCGCCCGTCGTCCCGCACCACGCGCAGCGTGACCGTCCCGCGTGGAGTGTACCGCACCGCGTTGGACGTGAGATTCAACAGGACATGTCGCGTACGATCGGCGTCACCCTGCGCCCAGGTGGGGGGCGAGGGTTCGACCCGGATCTCGATCGGCTTCTCGGCGGCCATCGCCTCCGTGATTTCCCTCAATTCGTCCACCACCGGGACCAGGTCGAACGGGGCATGGGCCAGTGCCAGCTGGCGATTCTCGCCGCGCGCGATGAGCAGCAGCTCGTCGACCAGCTTCGCGGTGCGGTCGAGTACGCGTTCCATCGCGGCGAGTGCGTCGTGAATATCGGCCGCCTTGCGGCCGTCCGCCGCCGCCCACTGCACTTGCGCGCGAAGATGCGTGAGCGGCGTCCGCAGCTCATGGCTCGCGTCGGCAGTGAACGACTGTAGGGCGCGCTGCGCGCGGTCCACCCGCTCGAGCATGCGGTTGATGCTGTCGGCGAGATCCGTGATTTCCGCCTGACCGGTGGGGCTCGTGATGCGCTTGCCGAGCTCCGCCGGTCCGATGGCACGGGTCTCGGCGGCGACGCGATCGAGCGGGTGCATCGCGGCGGCGACTGCGGCCCGCGCGCCCCGGCCCGCGCTCATTCCAACGATCGGCAGGAGCAGGAGCGCTGCCGCGGCCAGCGAGCCGAACGCGACCAGGTACGGATCGCGACTCGCGACAATGTAGATGTCGTACGGGCCGGTCGGCCGATGGAGCACGCGGTAGTGCCAGCGCGCTTTCTGCGCGATCGCGACGAGCAGCGCCTGCCGGAGATCGTCGGGTGAGGCGCCGGGACGTATCCCCTCAAGCCGCTTGGCGGGCATGCCGGGCGAAATGAAATACACGCGCGGCATGCCGCCCGCGGTCGTCGTCCTGGTGATGATCACGCGGCCGCCCATCGCGACGAGCTGATCGGCGAGATTCGCGGGCATGACGCTTCCCGGGCCCGCGGTGGAATCGCTGTACGCGGCGAGCAGCGACTGAATGACGTCCGCCGTATGCTCGACCGAGCGATGCAGGACCGCTTCGGCGGCGATCGCAAACGCCACCATGACGAGCAATGCGTAGCCGGCGAGTGCGGCCCAGGCGACCCGCGCAAACCGCCGGACCAGCACCGCGGCAAGCCGGCGCTCGCTCATGGCTGGTCCAGTCGGTAGCCTGTCCCGCGCACCGTACGGATGGGGGCCGACCGACCGGCGAAGCTCAACTTTTTGCGCAGGTAATTCACGTAGACGTCCACGACGTTCGTCTCGGGGTCGAACTTGTAGTTCCAGACCGCCTCGGCAATGCGCGCGCGCGACACGGTGCGTCCGGCGTTCCGCATGAGAAACTCGAGCAGGGCGAATTCACGCGGGCTCAAGTCGACCAGCCGCCCGTCCTGGGTCACGCGGCGCTTGAGCGGATCGAGCATCAGCGCTCCGACTTTGAGCGTCGCGTCGTTGTGACGCAGCTCGGCGCGGCGGAGGAGTGCGTGCACCCGCGCGATGAGCTCGGAGAGGTCGAACGGCTTTGTCAGATAATCGTCCGCCCCCGTCTCGAGTCCGCGCACGCGGGCTTCGACTTCGTCCTTCGCGGTCAGCATCAAGACGGGGGTGTTCACGCTGCGAGAACGCAGTTCCGCCAGCACCGCGAACCCGTCGCGCCCCGGCAACATGACGTCGAGCACGATGCAGTTGAACGGCTCGCCGAGCGCGCGTTCGAGACCGCGATCACCGGAGTCGGCCTCGACCACGCCGTAGCCCTCTTCGCGGAATGCCTTGCTCAGGAAACGGCGCAGATCGCGGTCATCTTCAACGAGGAGAATCTGCACGCGCTAACGTACGCGCTCGAAAAGGCGCGAAGCAATAACGGTGGGGTGAGAAGATCATGAGAAAGCTCCAATCCACGCGACGCCGCACTGCAATGACGCGCCTGACCCCGCGACATTGCTGCGCACAGTCATTCGTATTCGGAGCATACCCATGCCGACACATCTGCTTCTCACGCTGCTCTCCCTGGCTCTGCGGGCGGGGACACCCCCAGCGACCGCCGTTTTCGCGGGAGGGTGTTTCTGGTCGATGGAGCACGCGTTTGACGGCGTAGGCGGAGTCCTGTCCTTGGCCGTCGGCTATAGCGGCGGACACACCGACAACCCGAGCTACTCCGCGGTAGGGACAGGAACCACGGGCCACCTCGAGTCCGTTCAGATCGTGTACGATCCGGGAACGGTGCGCTATGATCAGCTGCTCGAGGTATACTGGCACAATATCGACCCATTCGACCCTGACGGTCAGTTCTGCGACCACGGTTCGGAATATCGGACAGCGATCTTCTATGGTAGCAAGACTGAGAAGGATGTCGCTGAAGGGACGAAACTCGAGATCGAACGCCGCTTCGGCCGCCCGGTCACTACGATGCTGCTCCCACGGGCGGCGTTTTACCCGGCTGAGGAATACCATCAGCACTATGCACGCAAGAACCCGATCAGCTATCTCGCCTATCGTACCGGATGCCGCCGCGATGCGCGGCTCGCCACCGTCTGGGGCGGGGGCGGGGGCGGGGGCGGGAACGGCACGCGATCGGAGAAAGGATGGAGCCCGATGAACTTTCGAAAGCCCGATGATCAGGAGCTGAAGCGCACGTTAACTCCGCTCCAGTATCAGGTCACCCAGCACGAGGGCACCGAGCCGCCGTTTCGAAACGAGTTCTGGGACGATCACCGTCCCGGGATCTACGTCGACGTGGTTTCGGGAGAGCCGCTGTTCAGCTCGCTCGACAAGTACGATTCCGGCACGGGGTGGCCCAGCTTCACCCGGCCGCTCGACCCCGCCAACCTGCAGGAGCGGACCGACCACAAGCTTTTCATGTCGCGCACCGAGGTACGCTCGACGCACGCCGACTCGCACCTGGGTCACGTGTTTCCCGACGGACCGGCTCCCACGGGGCTGCGCTACTGCATGAACTCTGCGTCGCTGCGGTTCATTCCGGTGGAGCGGCTCGAGGCGGAGGGCTACGGCCAATACGCCCACCTGTTCACGGAGTCGGCCCGGCACTGAGCGAGGCGGTCACCGTCCGGGCCGAGCATCTCGGCAAGGTGTACCGGGTCAAGGTTCGCGATCCCGGCCTTGCGGGCGCGGCGCGCGCCCTGGTGGCGCCGCGCTACCGCGAGGTTCGGGCGGTGGAAGATGTGTCGTTCGTAGTCGAGCGCGGCGAAATCGTCGCGTTTCTCGGGCCCAACGGGGCCGGGAAGACGACGACCCTGAAAATGTTGACGGGACTCATCTACCCCTCGGAGGGGCAGGCTCAGGTCGCCGGGTTCACGCCGTGGGAGGGCGGCTCGCCATTCAAGCAGCGCATTTCCCTCGTGCTCGGCAACAAGCAACAGCTGCTGTGGGATTTGCCCGCCGAAGAAACGTTTCAGTTGAACCAGGCGATCTATGCGGTGCCCGAGGCGCTGTATCGCGAGCGGCGCGACGAGCTGGTCGAGCTGCTCGAGCTCGAGGACGTGATCGACAAACCGGTGCGCCAGGTCTCACTGGGCGAGCGGATGAAGTGCGAGCTCGCCGCGTCGCTGTTGCACGCTCCCGAGATTCTGTTTCTCGATGAGCCCACGCTCGGACTCGACGTCACGGCGCAGGACGCCGTACGGCGGTTTCTCTGCACGTACCGTGAGCGGCACGGCGCCACCATCCTGCTCACCTCGCATTATATGGCCGATGTGACGGCGCTCGCTTCGCGCGTGCTGATCATTCACCGTGGGCGGCTGCTGTATGACGGCGCGCTGCAATCGCTGGTCGCCCGGATGACGCAGGCCAAGCGCATCGAGCTGGTACTCGGCAACGGCGTGACACGCGAGCGGCTGGCGGAATTCGGTGACGTGCGCGAATTCCGGTTTCCCAACGCCACGCTCGAGGTGCCGCGCGACGAGGCCACCGCGGCGGCCGCTCGGCTGCTCTCCTCGCTCGAGATCGTCGATCTGTCGATCCAGGACCCGGCCATCGAGGATGTGATCCGCCGCGTGTTCGCGGAGGCATCGTGAGGATCTGGGTGGCCCGCTATTGGGCGCTGATCCGCTCCGCCTGGCTCGTCGATCTGCAGTATCGCGCGGCGATCGCGATCTGGATGCTGTGGAACGTGACCGAGCCCGCGATCGCGCTCGGAATCTGGTGGTCGATTGCGGGGCAGGGAACGGTGCAAGGGTTCGCGCGCGCCGATTTCGCCCGATACTTCTTCGGCGTCACGCTCATCAATCAGCTCACGCTCGCCTGGGACGCCTGGTACATCGACCGCTGGATCCGGCACGGCGAAATGAACTATCGCCTCGCGCGTCCGATCGGACCGGTGCACGAGGCCATCGCGGATAACATCGCGTACAAGGCGCGCACGGCGTCGATCATCCTGCTGCTCTGGATTGCCGTCGCGGCGCTCTGGCCTGCGGTGCGGCTGCCGTTCGATCCGGCCCGGTGGGCGCTGGCGTTGCTCGCGACCGTGCTTGCCGCGGGCATCCGGTTCTTCAACGGCTACACGACCGGCCTGCTCGCGTTCTGGACCACCCGCGCGACGGCGATCATGGAGCTGCAGTTCGGCGTCGCACTGTTTCTCTCGGGCCGCATCGCGCCGCTCAGCCTGCTGCCCGCGCCGATCGCCGCCGTGGCTCGGGCGCTCTGGTTTCCCTACGTCCTCTCGTTTCCTGTCGAGGTGTTGACCGGCACTGCGCGCAGCCCCGCCCAGTACCTGCACGGTTTCGGGGGTCAGCTTGTCTGGCTCGGCGCATGGGCGGTGGCGTGTCTCGTTGTGTGGCGGCGCGGGGTGCGCCAATACGGAGCGGTGGGCGGATGACCGGGGTTGCTCGCGTACTTCGAGCGTTCTGGGACATCAACGTGGTCAGCGAGCTGCAGTACCGCGCCAATTTCATCGGCTCATTTCTCGGCACGGCATTCCGCATCGCCACGGCGCTCCTCACGCTCGCGATCTTCTTCAGTCACGCCCAGCGACTCGGCGGCTGGGATTTCTGGGAAGTGGTGGTGCTGCTGGGCGTCTTCAACGCGCTGAGTGGAGTGATCGAGGCCGTGCTCCGTCCCGGCATCGGCGACCTGGCGAGTGAGGTCCGGAATGGCCAGCTCGACCTGATCCTCACGAAGCCGGTCGATGCCCAGCTCTTCGCGTCGGCTCGCCAGCTCGACGTGTGGCGCTTCTCGGACGTCATTCTCGGACTCGCGCTCTCGGGCTATGCGCTCGTGCGCATCGGGCAGCTGCCCTCCGTCGGAGCCCTGGCCGCGTTCGCCATTACCCTCGTTGCCGCGGTGGCGGTGGTGTATTCGCTGTGGGTGGCCCTGATGTGCCTCGCGTTCTGGTTCGTGGCGGTGGAGAATCTATCGGTGCTGTTCGATGCCGTGTTCGAGGCGGCGCGTTATCCTGTCACCGCGTATCCGGGATCACTCCGCTTTGTGTTCACGTTCCTCTTGCCGATCGCCTGGACGACGACGATTCCGGCGGCGGCGCTCACGGGGCGGCTTGGGTGGAGCACGGCGCTGATCGCGGCGGGCGTGGGACTTGTTTCACTACTCTCGAGTCGAATGCTGTGGCTCATGGCGTTACGGCGTTACACGAGCGCGGGAGGATGAATCCCGGGAAGCGGAGGGCCGGAAGCCGACTACTGCCCGGCCGTCGCGGCAGCCCCGAGGGCGGGCCACGCGGCGATGCGCCGAACCGCCGCGAGTACCGCCGCCGGATCTTCGGCGTACACGTATAGCCCGGTATTGGGGACGCTGTCGACGGCGAAACGCGGGACGCGCGCGCTCAGCAGTTCCAGCTCGTCGTGCCCGATGCCGCCGCCATGGGGCGCGGCGCCGATGACGAGCAGCACGGGACAGTGAATCTGGCTCAGGTGCGCGCTGAGGCGCTCGGTCTCGTGCGAACGTCCCATGGCGATGTAACTCTTCAAGGCCGCGTCGAGGTCGTGGTCGGGCCCCGCGGTGAATCCGCTGACGATCTGATCCGTCACCCAGCTCGTGTCGTGCGAATCGCGCACGAGCTCCGCGCGGATGCGCGTGCGCATCATGTGGACACCGCCGAACCACTTGAGCCAGGGAATGAGCCGCAATGCGCGGCGGAAGCCGGGGGTCGCGGCCGCTTCCGCTGGACCGCCATCCAATGAGACGATGCCTTGCACGAGGTCGGGATGGCGATAAGAAAGGCGGTACGCCATCGAGGCGCCGACCGTGTGGGCGACGAGGATCGCTTGCCTCACCCCAAGACGGTCGAGCGTGGCGGCGATGCGCTCCGCCTGGGCCGTCAACGAGTAGTCGGCGTGCTCCGGATGGCCTCCGGTCCCAATGCCGAGCGCTTCAATGACGATGGTACGGTACCCGGCTCGCGTGAGCAGGCTGATCGATCCCTGATAGCACGATGCGCACCCGAACAGGCTCGGGATCAGGACGACCGGCTGCCCGGTTCCCGCGATGGTCACCTGCACCGATTCGGCGGGAGTGATGGCGAGAGGGAAGGTATGCGCGCCGGTATCGGCGGCGAGGAGAAGCGCCAGGTAAAACATTGCGTCATCTCCTCGGTCGAAGCATCGCGTCCGTGCACCACACGACAAGGGCATCGTCCGCGACTCTCCTTCAAGGTAACGCCAAGGCCCGGATTGAGTGAGATGCCCCTAACCGGCGGGCTTGGTGGGCAAGCGACCTCGGATAAAGCGGGAGAGGCTTCGCGTGATCCGGCGGAATTGCCGGCGGACAGCGTAGTGGGGAGAGACCCACGTTCCATCTTGGCGCGGCCAGGCAAGCCAGGAGAGAGCAGCGAAGGCTTCGCGGGGTGATGCGATCCAGACGAATCGCTCGCGCACGCCCGGAAGAGGGTGTAGCCGTTGCGCGGAGGCCGGCGACGTGTCCCGTACCAGACGCCGCAGCCGGCGCGGCGCCGAGTCGCCCGCATGCGCGAGCACCTGGGAGTCGATGGTTCCGGGCACGAGACGCTCGGCGAGCGCCAACGCCGGGAATGCGAAGCGCCCGGTACGCGTGGATGCAAGCAGCCGGTCCAGCGCGACCCAGCGGTCGGGGCGTCCCTGATAATCGTGTTGCGCGACGAGCACGAGCTCGATCAGACGAATCTGGGAGATCGTGTAGAAATGGCTCGACGCGTGTACCGCGAGGTACGCGAGGAGGAGCGGCTGCGGGAGTACACGCACCGGACGAGAGAACTCGTTCCATACGGGCGCGGTCGCAAAATCCGGCGTGCCGAGCGATGTCGAGAGTCCCGTAAACGGCGTGCGCTCGAGCGAGCGATGCGTATCGACCGACCACGCGTTCTCCGCATGCACGAAATCGAGAGCCCGGATTTCCCGTGCGTCGGGAAGGGTCCAGTACCGCTGTTCCGGGTCGCCCGAATCCCGTTGCTCGAAGAATCCCAGGGAGCGGAGCACGTCATGGGCTCCGTTCCAATCATCCTGCCGGAACAGGAGATCGATGTCGCTCGTGATGCGCGTGCCCGGGTCGGGGAAATAGGCGTAGCGGGTATGCGTCCCCTTCAGGATTATTGGCTCGATGCCCTGATCGGCCAACGCGATCAGCAGGCGATCGAGATAGCCGCGCATCCGTTCGGCGCGTTTGCGTCCCTGCTCGAGCTGGTCGGCGAGCAGCCCGTGCACGTCCCGTTCCGCAGATACGACGCCGGTTTCGCACCAATACCCGATCAGCGCACCGACGCCCGCAATCGCCGCGGCCACGCTCAGGGAGCGCGGCGTCGTCCCGCTCGGGCAGGCGAGCGACACACCCGACGTCGCGCCGCCGAGGACATCGCCGGCCACGCGCGCCAGCTCTCGCTCGGCGCTCCGGAATTGCGATTCGCTGATGTCGGGCCAGAGATCCCGCGCGTGGTGGCTGCGTGAGAAGCGGGCCAGGCGGTTCGCAACAGATTGTTCAGGTTTTGGAATGGACACTGTCATCAGTCGTCTGCATAGCCCGCGGCCGCCAACTCGGTGCCGAGGATCTGTTCGATCCGCGAGAGTTCGGCGGCTGCGAGACGCGCTTTTGCCGCTCCGATGAAACGGACATCGATCGGCCCCCGCGCGTTCTCGTAGTACCTGAATTGGTGGAGATCGTCTGCCGTGCGCGGCACCCGATCATGACGGAGCATTCGATCGTCGAACGTCAGATCGAGAAATTTCGTTATGCCTTTGATCGCGACCACAGGCTCTCGAACGAGGTCCTCGTAGCGAACCTCGAGAAATTGCGAGGGAAATGCGGCTCCGAAATGTCGAGCATCGCCGACGGATCGAAGCCAATGCCGAGCGGCTGCTTCCAGGGTGGGCGGTGTCTTGCGACGAAGGAATGATTCCACGACATCGCGTCCATCTCGCAGCATGTGAATGACTCTCAAGTCCGGGAAGATCTCGCGCAAGTCGGATAGCACCTGAGTGTTGCCCGGCGTCTTGTCGCCCCATCGCGTCGCGCCGGGCTTGTAGCGTCGCGCGCTGGCCCGGTACAGCGCGTCGAGAACAGCCGCAAGATTGCGCTCACTCGGATCACTGATGAGAAGCTCCTCGAACATCTCGTGCGATACGGGGTGGTACTCGGCCCAGGGCGATTGAAATTCCATGTGGCCGAGGACGATCTGCAGCACGATGCTCCACGGAAGTCGCGAGTATCGCTTGTAGTCACGGATCAAGCTCGCCAGGGGATTCTCGGGCGGAATGTGCACCTGATCGTGGACGTCGAGAATCGCTCGCAACAACGTTGATCCACAGCGGCCAGACCCGACGATGAAGAATGGTCGGTAACGCTTGACGCCATGTCGTGGGCGTCCGGCGACGAAGACGGCAAGCCTTTCAAAAATGTCGGTCTTCACACCTCCGCTCATGGCGAACCATCGAGATCGTACCCGAACCGGCTCAGCGTCGATCCGAGTGTACGCTCGAGATAGGCGGCCTGTGCGCCGGTGAGCCCGCTGCGCCACTTTCCGACGGACCGTCCGTGGATCGGCTCGCGCACTCCCTGCATGTACGGCGTGCGTTCGACGTCGCCGAAGCGCAAGCCCAGCCGCTCGTGACGCAACAATTGCTCATCGAAGTCCAACGCGAGAAACCTCGTGATCTGGCGGACGGTCGATTCCGGAACGCGCACCAGGTCTTCGTAGCGCACGCGGACATACTGCTTCGGGTAGCGCGCGCCGAATGCCTCGGCAGCGGTGACTGCGCGGATCCAGGTCTCTGCGGCATCCTGGTAATCCACTTTGAACGCTTCAAGGAAGGAGCTGACGACGTCGCGGCCATCCCGGACGAGGTGGATGACCTGCAGATCGGGGAATACGGACTTGAGCTGCTCGAGCGACAGCACGCTGAACGCGCTCTTGTCACCCCAGCGACGTGCCGACGGTTTGTGGTGTCGGAGATGGGCGCGATACACCGTATCGAGCACGAACGCGAGGTTCCGATTCTGCGGGTCCGTCGCAACGAGCTCCCGAAACACCGGCCCGAGCGGCAGCTCGAACGCATCCCATTGCTGGTGAAATGAGAGCTGGCCCAGGACGATGGACAGGAGCGCCGGCCAAGGCAGCCGGGAGTATGTCCGGTATGCCCCGATGGTACTGCCCAGCAGGACGTTCTCGGGCGGGATGTGCACTTCCCGGTGACTCTCGAGGATGGCACGCAGCAGAGTCGACCCGCAGCGGCCCGACCCTACGATGAAGAACGGCTGATATCGTTCGAGGCCATGAAGCGGGTGTCCCTTCACGAACCACGGCAGGTGGCGCATAGCGCGAGGGATACGCCCGGACGTGCTCATCGCTTACGCCGGCGTGGGGCACGCCACGCTGCTCACGTCTGGCACTGTGTACACGGGAGCGTCCAGACTCGGCGTTGAAAAGTCGAGCTCCAAGGCAAGGTTGTTTGCCGTCGCGTCGCGGACGGTGAGCGGTTGCAGCCCCCATCGCCATTCAACCAGGCGCAGCACCGACGTGTGGTCATACACGTTGTGTGCGACGTAGCGGCGCCGCGCAAATGGGGAGATCAACAACGTGGGGACGCGAAACCCCAGTAAGCCGTCCGTATTCCCCGCCGCTCGATCGGCGTCGGGAATGGGAGCGGCCGGCGGAGGCACGTGATCAAAGAACCCCCCCCATTCGTCGAATGTGATGATCAACGCCGTCTTCATCCATGCCGGGCCCTGGGTTACTGCCGCATAAACGCGATTCAGGAAACCTTCGCCGGCGCGGATGTCGGCGAATGGGTGATCGTCTGCGGCGCTGTTCGCGCGCAGCAGTCCTCCGAAGGGGGGATCTACGAACGACAGTGCGGGCAACGTTCCGGCCGCGCAATTCCCGTAGAACGCATCGATCGATTCCGTGATCGAGTCGTACTTGCTTCCCCACAAGGACATGACCCCTTCGACATTCGAGTAGTAATGCCGGCCATCGAGTCCCGCGTCGGCCAGCCGGTCAAAAATTGTGGGGAGGGCGGTGGGTGTGGGTCCATTGCTCAGGCGATCTGTCTGTCCGGCACACAGGTAAAGGCGGTTGGGAGTCGTCTGCGACAGCGTGGCGCAGAAGTATCGATCGAACGCAGTCCAATCGACCGCCGCGCGTCCAAAAAATGGGAGATCCTGAGCCGTGTAGTAACCGATCGAATAGATGCCGTTCGCCCTTAGCCAGCCGTCGCATGCGCCCCCGTTGTACTCCATGCGTCCGCCGGCAAATGAATTGTCCGGATTGCTGTAGTCGCAACCTTCAAAATCGGGTGCGAGTGGAAACGTTGCGTGTGCGACGCCACTCCCATCGGTGTACGTCACTCCCGCCTGGCGCCCATCGGCACCCGGCAGCCAGCCGAGCAAGTGGTCGAACGAGCGATTCTCCATCATGACGACGATGATGTGGTCGATGCCCGATGACGCGGGGTCCGGCAACAAAGCAGGTGGGTCGGCCACGTCGTGGCTGCACCCCTCCCATCCCAACGTCAACGATCCAAGAGCAGCCGTCGAGCCGGCGATAAATTGACGTCTCGTAAGAGTCATCGTCTGGAAATTGCAGCGGGCGAGCGCAGAGTTGAAGACCTCCGAGGCGAAGCGCTTAAGTCCTGGTAGATCTTTTCAAATTCTCGCGCGGTCCAGTCTGCATCCTGGGCGAGTGCTCGCCGCTGCGCGGCATGGGCCAGGGAAAGCCGACGCGGCTCGTCGTTCAGAAGTGCGACGGTCTCCTCCGCGAGCCGGTCCGCGTGCCCAACCGGAACCGCGACCGCCGCTTCTGGAGCCCACTCAGCGATGTGTCCCACGGCGGTACCAACGGTGGGAACCCCAACCACCGCGGCTTCCAACACGACCAGAGGACCCGCTTCGTGACGTGAGGACATCCACAGAATGTCCGCTGCTGAGACGAGACGGTGCAGCCGGCGATGATCGAGATAGCCGTGAAACTGCACCCGCGCCTCGAGATTTAGCTGTCGTACCAGTGCTTGTAGTGCTCCATGCAACGTGTCACCTCCGGCAATGTCGAGCCGGAAGTCAATTTGGTCGACAAGTCTTCGTGCTGCGTGGATCAGTATCGCCTGGTCCTTAATACCATTCAGCGTGCCCACGTGCACAAGTCTGACGGGCGTGTTCTGCGCTCGTGGGCGGGGTCGAACAGGCGGCCACCGCTCCAGGTCGACGCCCAGGGGTACGAGTTCGGCCGCATACCCCCGGCTCGAAAGCGCGGCAATCAACTGCTGACTCGCAGCAGTGATGCGGTGCGCACCGGCAAGTCCGGCTCGAACCTGGATCCGTCCGCGTCGCGTGAGCATGCCGCCGTATTGGATGTCGGGGAACGCGCTCAACTCGTTGCCAGAAACGTGAAGCACAATGGGGCGGCGAAGCAATCGTCCTGCGAGAGCGGCGATCACACCTGGAGGCGAGACCCAGAATGCGTGGAGCACGCTGAATGGACTGCGTCGATGCTCGCGCATGATTTCCCTGAGCGTGCGATATCGCGGCAAACCGGTTCCGGCGTGGTGAACCGTGGCCCCGACAAAGGGATACCGAGTCTGGTGGCGCGCGCCGTACAGCGAGAAAACGTGCACTTCGTGTTGTCGAGCCAGCCGTTCGATCAGCCAGTGCAGGCAGGGGATCCATCCTTCCTCAGGCACCTGCGCCACTCCCCCCGGGACGATCATCGCGACCTTCAGGATCGCCTCGCGGCAGCGAGCAGCCGTCGTCGCGTACCGCGGCCGACGGCGAACGCCAGTGGGTCGGTGATGGAGCGCAGACGCAAACCCCGGAAGGTGCGATCCTCGAACGCCATCGAGTCGTCGGTGTGCAGCGCGGTATACGCGCTCGGGGACATCTCCCAAAACTCCTCCGCCGGCCCGCGCACCCTGTGCGCTCGTCCGGCGTACTCCTTCAGCCGCAACGGACCGCGAAGTGAGCCTTGCTGAGAGCGGTAGCACGCAACTGCCGACTCGAATCGTCCCCACACAGGGGCAATAGGGGTCACGAGATTCGCCAGGAGCCGGGTCAATGGAACTTGGACTTGGTACACGCGCACAGTACGAACGCTCTGCAGAGCCGGTAGGCATGCCAGAACTCGTGCTACGCGGTCATGCTCGGGGTGGAAATCCACTCGCGACGGAGCGTACACAATACTGGGATCATGAAACGTGAGAATACGTGTCAGCGCGGGGGCGAGCTCTCCACCTTGCCAATGGCCCTCTTTGAGCCCAACCCAGTGGCGCTCGCTGACGCCGAGGGCTGCGAGCGCTTCCGCGGCCTCGGCCTCCCTTGTGAGCGCCATGGCGTCGGGTTCCAGACCGCCCGAGCGTGACTGCCGTCCGTCGGTTGCGTACACGACGGCGACGGAATCGCCGGCGAGAAGGTGCAGCAAGATGACCCCTCCGCAACCCGCAAGCTCGTCGTCGGGGTGCGGCGCGATCACGAGCACGCGTTCTCCACCCGTTGTGCGCCATTCCTCGGTAGGGTGCCGGAATCGGCCCACAAGCGAAAATCCGGTTGCCCAACACGCAGTCACGCAGGCTTGCCCAGCCGTAAGCACTCTAGACGAAATCGAAGTCACCTCCCGCAATCTCCCACTTCCCAATCGGGAGGACGAAGTCCCGGGTCAGGCCGGGCTCGAGTGGCACGTATTCTATCCCGAACGCGTGGCGTCCCCTGAACAGCCCCATTCTGCGCCATTGCCGATCGGATGGACTTCCCACCGCAGCGAACCCGCGGATCGAGTCGCGACCGCGTTCCAACGCGAGCGCGATGAGTGCTTCGACCAGGGCAGAGAACGCAGCCGGGTCTTCCGGCGCAAAAATCTCTGGGACGACGGCGGCATGTGGTCCCCGCTCGCCGTAGATACCGAAGCCGGCCGGTGTCGCCCCGCGCATGGCGATGAGGATCTCGTATCGTGCCGAGGGCGCTTGCAGATACCGCCACTCGATCCAGGAGCGATCGCGGGCGAGTGAGTGGGTGATTCGCGTTCTCGCATTCCGCCAAAGGATATCGAAACGCTCGTCCGCGGTTTCTACAGGCCGAACCGTAATTCCCGCTCGCCCGGGCGCCCGTTTGCGGATAATCGCCCTCCATAGGTCTCCGAGGGGATGCATGCGACCGACCCACGACGCACCGGTGCGCCGACCCAGGAGACGCTCCGGTCTGAGCGGCAAAACCCACGACCCGAGCTTGGCCAGGCGCTGCCACCCGAGCGCATGCGTACGCGAGCGCCAGTTCTCGTTGGGCAAACCGAGCACGAGCGTCACCCCGGCAGCTTTCCACGACTCGAACAGCTCCGCCGCGCACGTCGTCAACAGCCCCTGGCGGCGATGGTCTGGCCTGGTCATGGCGTCCACCGCGACCATTACCCACCGTTCCGCTCCCCCGAGCCAGCAACGACACGGAATTCCTGCGATGTGAAACACGGGCTGATTCAATTGATCGAGCGCGATGACGGCGTTGTGTACCGGGGAAGGGCGGGTCTGCAGCTTCCAGCGGTAGTGCCGCTCGCTGATGGGGTGGCCGAAGACCTGTTCAAACAGGCGCAGCACGCCCGGAACATCACCCGAGGTAACGGCGCGCGAGCGCGTGTCTTGCTCGATCATGTGCCGGCGACGTGGTCGTAAACCGACCGGAGTTGCCGTCCGATGGCGTCGAACGACAGCTCCCGCTCGAAATGCGCTCGCGCTTGCTGGCGCAGTGCCGCCCGATCGCGCCCACACCAATCGCGCAATGCGGCCGCAAACGCATCGACGTCGTCCAGGGGAACGAGCGCGCCGCGCCTACCGTCGCCCGTAATCCGTCGAAACGACGGGATATCCGTCACGATTGGCGTTGTTCCGCATGCCAATGCTTCGATGACGCCGTACCCACTCCCTTCGGCGTGACTCGCCTGCACGAGAAAGTCGGCCGCTTGGAAATGCGCTTGAATTACCGGATATCTGATCTCTCCGAGTAAGACGACGCGGTTTGACAGCCGCGGATCAGTGGCGATGCGCTGCCGCACGTTGGCGAGGAGGGGCCCATGCCGAAAGCACATGTACAGGCGGACTCCAGGGGAATGTTCCGCGAACTGTGAGACTGCGTTCAACACAAGGAGAGGGTCTTTGTTTGCGTCGAGATTTCCTACCCAGAGGAGACAAGGATCACCGCGAAGCCCGGTTGCGTTTCGTGCCGCTGCGACGTCGCCCGGGATGAATGGCGAAGAGCCTTCCACGACCTCGAACACAGGCAGATCTCGTCGCAACGCCCTCGCCGCCATGAACGGGAGGGCTTGAGCGCGCGCGGTGAACATGACTCCTGTCAGCGGGGCGAACCCCCATCCATACCACCGGGCCCTCCACCCCGTTGGACACTTGGTCCCGTGGTCCTGCGCGAGGATGGGGACGCCGGGCAGGGCATGGGCGAGCCTGCGCGCCTGGGCGGGGAGGATCAGTCCTTTGTAGTGGATGATGTCCGGCTGGTGGGATTGCACTCGAGCTAGCAGCTCATGAGGGGCTCGACGCAGTTTGCGGCCGCCGGGCAATGACACAAAGGGATCGCGAGGCTCGCAAACGAAGTGACAGCGGACCCCCTCGACCTCGAGCTCCGCGTTCTTCCAGGCTGATTCGAGAACCGTTACGTCGACGCCGGCCCGCTTGGCCGCGCCGGGCACCCGTCCGAAGTCCCGCCACACCCCGGATACCAACTCCTCCGGGTTCCTCCGTAGGGGATCCAAGTAGGCGCTGACCACGGCGATGCGGGCCGGCGCCCCATGACTGCTCATGGGCAGAAGGCTCGCCTACCGTGTTTCCAGAGTCAACGGAGGTCTAGTACATCACGTAGGTAACGACGGAATGTATAATCACCGGCTACCGGATTAGGTTGTTTCGCTGCTGACCTAAGGGCTTATCCTACGACGAGCACCCAGGCGGAGTTACGGCCAGTCGATTTTCAGCTACCTCATGCAGCGATCCGACTCGAGGCGGACGACGCACGCGTCATCGGGCTAGCGGATTCTCTTTGGTGCCGGTGCTCTCGCGCTGAGCAGACTCACCCCCTCATTCTGTTGAAGATTGAGGCTGTCGTGGGTCCACTCGGGAACGGCGCGCCATTCGCCGAGGGTGAACGATGGTCAGTTGGAGACGATTACGCCGATCTCACGTTCGAAAATCGTCTCTCTGTTCACATCGATTGGGCCAACGGCACCGCGACGGTCGCGGTGAGCACAGCATTCCTGCGCTCGGAACCCTCGTTCGTAGCCCGACTTGGTCTCGAGACGCCGGTTGCGACGCTCCTCGCTTGGCGCGGGTATGCCGTCGTTCACGCGGGTGCCGTCGTCGGCGCGGCGGGTGCGGTGGTGCTCCGTGGACCGTCGGGAGCGGGGAAATCGACGCTGGTCGCGGCCGCGCATCGCGCCGGGCTCGAAGTGCTGGGTGACGAAACGATTCTCGTCGCGCGTGAGGATCCGGACGAACTCGTCGCAGCCGTGCGCGATCCCCTGTTGTCGCCCGAGATGTACGAGGCGCTTGGCTATAACGGTGCTGGGAGCGCGGGCTCCGGGGAAAAACGGCGATTGGACTTGTTCGCGTCCTCAACCCCTCACAAACGCAAGGCACGAAGGCGTGCCGTCGTTTTGCTCGGCCCGTTCGAGGGGCAAGCTGCCCGGCTCGAGGCGCTGTCGCCTGAGCGCTTTCTGGACGAGTTTAAAAGGGGAGCCATTCCGCAGGAGCGTTGGGGGGGAACTCCGCCCACCATTGCGGAACACTGGTCGCGGCGCGCGGCCTACCGTCTCTTCGGAGCTCGAGACTTGCACGGTGCTGTCCGGTTACTCTCGGACCTGTGCGCAAACCCTGACTCGGGGGATTCACAGTGAGAGGTTCCTCAAACAGGAGCGCTCCGGTCCTGTTGACGCACTCGTACTACCTCAGGTACGACCAAAAGCAGTGGCGGAAGATGAAGCCGTACGCGCCGCTTTCCACGTTGATCGTGGCCGCGTTGTTGCGGAGAGCCAACCACCCCTTCGCCTTCTTCGATACTATGCTTTCGGAGGGCGTAGACGAGTACCGCGACTTCTTGAGAGCAGCCCGCCCCAAAGTGGTCGCGATCCTCGACGATAATTTCAATTTCCTCACCAAGATGTGTACGACGCGCATGCGAGCTGCCGCCTTCGAAATGATTGCGGCTGCGAAATCGGCCGGCGCCCGGGTGGTGGTGAACGGGTCGGATGCGACCGATCAAACCCTCGCATATCTCGATGTCGGCGCCGACGCGGTGATTGTAGGGGAACCTGACGAAACGCTGCTGGAGTTGCTCAAGCATTGGGAAGACGGTGGAACCGAGCTGCACGGCATCGCGGGGCTCGCGATCCGCGAAACGCTGAACGGCAGAGGCACCGTCCATCGGACCTTGGCGCGTCGCCCGATTCCCGATCTCGACGCCTTGCCGTTCCCCGCCTGGGACTTGATCGACGTAGAGCGCTACCGCGTGGCGTGGACCGCGGCGCACGGGCGGTTGTCCTGGAATCTGGCGACATCGCGCGGCTGTCCGTTCGCCTGCAACTGGTGCGCAAAACCGGTGTTCGGCCGGCGCTATACGCAGCGCAGCCCGGAAAACGTGGCCGCCGAGTTGGCAGAGCTCGGAAAGGCGGTCGGTGCCGATCACCTCTGGTTCTCCGACGACATCTTCGGGCTCACACCGCGGTGGATAGAGCACTTTGCGCGCGAGGTCGTGGTGCGTGGTGCGGCGACCCCATTCATGATGCAATCGCGCGCGGATCTCATGACGCCGGCTGCGGTGAAGGCGCTCGCGGAATCACGGTGCGAAGAAGTGTGGCTCGGCGTTGAGTCGGGGTCCCAGGGCGTGCTCGACGCGATGGACAAGGGCATCACGCTGGATGACGTGCGGGCCGCGACCAGGACGCTCAAGGAGCACGGCATCCGCGCGTGCTGGTTTGTGCAACTCGGCTATCCCGGTGAAGACTGGGACGCGATCCTCAGTACGCGTGATCTGATCCGCGAAGCGCAGCCCCACGACATCGGGGTGTCAGTCGCATACCCGCTTCCGGGGACGCCGTTCTATGAACGTGTTCGGGCTGACCTTCGCGGCAAAGCCAATTGGTCGGACAGCGATGATCTGGCCATGATGTTCCGCGGAGCGTACACGACGGATTTCTACCGCGAGATCCGCGACCTTTTGCATCAGGAGGTGAACGCTCGCACCGAGACTCGCTCCGTGCACTTCAGTGCGTTCGACGATCAGTGGGAGCTGCTGCGGGCCCGGGAAGGGGCGAATCGCTCTACGGATGGCAACCAGTTGCGGCGGGCCATCGCGGGAGCCTGAGATACCGGGCCGCACCTACGCCAGCGCTGGACGGTTTCTTAGTACAAGCTTCTCAACGGGCAAACCGTATACGTCATTGCGGCAACGCCAGCGCGCCAGCGCTTGCAGCGGTCTTTTCCACCCCGGTGCCCGATCCCACGCGAGCCGTTGATAAAACTTGAAGCGTTCGACGCGCCGATACTTTGCGTCTGAGACCCACGGCCCCCGCGAGCCCACGAAATCGAAGTCGGACCACTCAGCGAGCGTCCGGGGCAACTGATAACCACGCGCGACTGCTTGCTGCGTAATCGATGTCCCCGGATACGGTTTGAAATAGAAGATCTGAGTTTCAAAATCCGCACTCATTGTCCGTAAATGTTTGATCAGCGCCAGGGTGGCCGAGACACTCTCCTCGTCCTCGTCCGGGAATCCCACAATGAACGGGAAACGCACGCGGATCCCGGCTTTGAGGCATCGTTCGGCCGTCTCCAGGACCTGCTCGATCGTCACATCCTTCCGGATGCGTTTCAGCATATCGGGGGATCCGGACTCGACACCCACGAGCACGCGACGCAATCCCGAACGCTTGCAGATCGCGAGCGCGTCGTCCGGAAGACGTGAGCACTGGTCGGCCCGCATGGTGGCGGCCCACGTGATGGGGACCTTGCGGCCGAGAAACTCCTCGGCGATCGCCACGACGCGAGGCGTGGATGTAAAGAATGTCTCGTCCTGAAAATTGACGTCCTGAAACCCGTAGCGCTGCCACAGCTCGGCGATTTCCGCGCCCACCCGGGCGGGCTCGAGGCCGACCCAGCGCCGCTGATACACGAACGGATCGGCGCAGAAAGCACAACGGAACCGGCAGCCTTGTGAGGTGATGTAATCGAGCTGACGCTTGCCCTTCAGGGCGTAGTAGCGTTGCACGTCGATCAAGCTGTAGTCGTGAGGCTCGAGCGTGTTCACATCGGCAAGCGGGCGGGCACCGTTGTCCACGACCGAATCGCCGCCGCGGTACGTGCACCCGGCACATCCGTCGAGCGTGTTCTTGCCGGCGAGGCGATCCACGATTTCCGAGAACGTGACCTCGCCCTGCGCCTGAACCGTAACGTCGATGCTGGGCTCCTCGAGACAATCCTTCCCGAACATCGACGGATGCCATCCGCCCCAAACCACGGGCAGCTCAGGATGGCGCGCCTTCACCGCGCGCGAAACCCGAACCGCATCGCGGATCGGTTGACCGGACAGGACGGTGACACCAAAGCACAGTGCCTCACCGACTTCCTGGAGTACTCGACCGATGGGATCGCGCTCGAGCCGCCCATCGATGATGATGGGCTCGAACCGCTGCCGATCGAGGTGCGACCCGATCGCCAGCAGCGCGAGCGGCATGGTGTGAAAATCGGCCGTCGGGTTGTACAGGACCACGCGCTGCTTCATGCTCGTACGAACTCCATCAGATAATGATCTCCGAGCCAAGCCATCAGCGGCCAACGCTCGAGACCCGTTTCCCAGCGATCCAGGCGCTCGAGCCATCCAGGATGACGGCGTGCCCACTCTGCGGCGAACGTCGGAGGAACCAGTACCCCCAGACCGGCACTGTGCCGCAAAATGAACCCCTGCCCAAACGCCTCCCGCAGCTGCGTAGGGGTCGGATACCTGACGGTAATTCCCCGCCACGACGTACCGCGCGCCGCGAGCCGGCGAAACGCCTTGCGCCACTCACCCTGGGTCAGAAACCAGACCCACTCCCATGGGACCAGGGGCCCCATGACACATACGACGACGTGGGCACCCGGCTTGAGGAGGTCGGCCAACACTTGGGCGACGGGCGCAATCTCGGCAACGCAATTCAGTCCGCCGAAGCTGGAAAACGCCCCGTCAAATTTCCCCGCGTACCCAAGCAGTACATCCAATTGCCCGAGTTCGACTTGCTGCACGTCTACCTGACCCTGCAGCTCGCGGGAGGCAATTTTCTTGCGCGCGATCTCGAGCATCGCCTCCGAGGCGTCCGTTGCCAGCACGTTCACGCCACGGGCCGCGAGGTGCACGGCATCCTCGCCCGTTCCACAATTCAACTCGAGCACGCGATCGCCGCGCGCAAACGCGCGGTCGAGCCATCGCCACACGCGCCGACGAAGCAACCGACCCAACTCAGACTGGGTGAAATCGCTGTCGTATCGCTCGGCGAGCGGGTCGAACACTGCAGAGGTCACGCTGGCGAATCTAGTCCTCTCGCTGGCGGGTACAACAGCGCGTCACTACCCTTCACATATGGCACCGGTGCTACTGACCCACGGGTACTTCGTCGGCGAAGATCCGAAAGAGCAGGCGATCATGAAGCCGTATCCGACGTTGGGTCTGCTGTACGTCTCTGGCTATTTGAAACGGTCTGGAATACCGGTCGAGGTCTTCGACACCACGTTTGCGACCCGCGCTGACCTCAATCGCCGCCTCACAACGCCACCCGTGGGTGTCATCGGTATCTACACAAACCTAATCACCCGCAGTTCGGTCCTCGCCATCGTGCAGTCCGCGAAACACGCGGGCTGGACCGTCGTGCTCGGCGGCCCCGAGTCGGCCAACTATCCCGCCGAATACCTGTCGCACGGCGCCGACGTGATCGTGATCGGGGAGGGCGAGGAGACCATGCGCGAGCTGCTCCCGGCCATCGATGCGCTCGGCCCGCACCGGCTGCACGGGATTCCGGGAATCGCGTTTCGTGACGAGGCGGGAAACATCGTGACTACGCCCGAGCGGCCGCAGATCAAGGACATCGACGCGCTGCCGTGGCCCGATCGCGAGGCGATCGACATCGACCGCTACGTCGATACCTGGCGCACGCACCACGGGATGGGCAGCGTCAATCTGATCACCGCGCGCGGCTGTCCGTATCGCTGCCGCTGGTGCTCGCACGCGGTGTTCGGTTACAGCCACCGTCGCCGCAGCGTGACGGGGACGGCGGACGAGCTACAGCACATCGTCGAGCGCTACAAGCCCGATATGGCCTGGTACGCCGACGACGTGTTCACGATTCATCATCGCTGGCTGTTCGACTATGCCGCCGAGCTGAAGCGGCGCGGCCTCCGAATTCCCTTCGAGACGATCTCCCGCGCCGATCGCATGATGAAGGACGACGTGCTCGCGACGCTCGCCGAGATGGGGTGCTTCCGGATCTGGATCGGCGCGGAGAGCGGCAGCCAGCGGATTCTCGATGCCATGGAGCGGGGTGTGACGGTCGAGCAGGTGCTGTTCGCAACCGCGGCCGCCAAGCGCCACGGGATCCAGGTCGGAATGTTTCTGATGTGGGGCTATGACGGCGAGACCGTAGAGGACATGGCGGCGACCGTCGATCTCGTGAAGCGCGCCAGCCCCGACACATTCCTCACGACCGTGGCGTACCCGATCAAGAACACGCCGTACTTCGTGCAGCTCGGGGAGCGCGCTGTGGGGCCTACGGACTGGGCAGCGTCTACCGATCGAGACTACGGGGTGCGCGGACGCTACTCGCGCGAGCTGTACCGGCACGCTGACAGGTGGCTGCGGGAAACAGTGGGCGGCAATCTGGCCGAAGCCGGTGAGGCCCGGGACGCTGTGCTGCAAATGTCGAGGAGCGAGCAGATCCCGTAACCCTCTGCGCTGAGCTGCCGACCCTCAGCCCTGCTCCATGGACTTTCTGCGTTCAGCTGGCGAGAAGTTGCGCCGCGTAATGGACGCTCCGCGCCCATCTCCCGAGAAGTTGCTCCGATCCATAGACGCTCTGCGCCGTTCTGCCGAGAAGCTGCTCCCATCCATGGACGCTCTGCGTCGGGTTACCGAGAATTCGCGTCGATCCATGGAAGCTCGGCGCGGGGAGGCCGGGTGTCGCATTCAAGCAATGGAAGGTCAGCGCGGGGAAACCCAGTGTCGCGCTCGATTCATGGACGGTCAGCATGAGGAACTCGAGGGTCACGGCCAATTAGTGGACGCTCAGGTGAGGAACTGGAGAGTCACGGCCAATTGGTGGACGCTCAGCGTGAGGAACTGGAGAGTCACGGCCTATCAATGGACGCTCAGCGTGACGAACTGGAGCGTCACGGCCTATCAATGGAAGCTCAGCGTGAGGAACTGGAGAGTCGCGCCCCATCAGTGGAAGCTCCGCCCGAGGTAGCCGAGTCTCTCGGCTGCACAGCGGAGAGCCCGTTCGTATGACTGGGAACAACGCAGGGGAACCGGGACGCGCACGGGATGGTTGAATTGATGGGTAAACTCACCTACACTTGGTGCTTCATGAGATCTGAATCGGCTCGTTCCATCTTGCGCCATGCGCTCGCAGCCATGACGCTCGCGGCCCTCGCCGCTCGGTGCGGCGGCGGGAACGGCCCGCCGGCGACGATCACGCCCGATCCGACGAACCCCATGAATCCGATGGGGTACCGCGTCGTATCTGCCGCGGATTCGGGCGGGAGCATTGTATCGCAACGAAAGGAGCTAGTCAGTGTCGTTCGTTGAGAAACATTCTCGTCAAGCGCGCCGCGTGCTCGCGGCGCTCGGCCTGACGCTGCTCGCCGTGGGATGCAGCGGCAATGGCCCGCCGGCGAACACGATGCCCGACCCCATGAACAACCCCATGTCATATCAGGTGGGGCAGGCGGCCACGACCTGCACGAGTGGCACCACTGCAAGCGTGCCACTGGCCGAGTGCGTCCGGAGCCGCTGATGAAGCACGTTCTCGCCTCCCTCGGTATCGCGGCGTTTGCGTTGGGCTGCCACGGAAGTAACGGACCCTCGAACGTGCCCGATCCCATGGGGACGCCGGGGATGTATCATCGCTCGGGTGCCGGTGCCGTGCTCGGCAACCGCTCGGCGAGGAGCGATGTAAATGCCTCCTGCACCGACGCGACAGGAATCCGCGCGACACCATCAGCGTGTAACAGCGCGCGATAAGGCGAGCGGTAGGGGTACCACGGCAGCGGTGCCCCGGACGGAGCGTGAAACAGCGCAATCGTCGGAATCTTCCACGCCGCGCCGAGGTGTAGCACCGACGTATCCGGAGTGAGTAACACGTCGGCTTCATGGACCATAGCGGCAAATTCATGGAATGACGGCGAGGCGGGGATTACCCCCGCCTCTGTTGCGTTTGCGATCGACTGAACCTCGGCCATGTCGTCGGGCGCGCCGCCGATCAGGATCTCGAAGCGCGGCTCGCGGCCACGCACCCAGCGCAGAAATTCGACGAAGTTGTCCCGGCCCCAGTAGCGGGCGGGGCTCAATCCCTTCCCGCCGCCCGAGATATTGACGATGAGCAGCGGCTGGCCGCGCCCGGGTCCGATTCGCGAGCGCGCCTGCGACCGATCCGTGTCCGAGAGCGGGTATTCGAGATCGAGGGGGATCCGTCGGGGATCGATCCCGAATGGCAGCAGCAGCTGTGCGATGCGCTCGACGATGTGCACCGTCTGCCGATCGAGCAGCGGGACCGCATGGGTGTAGTGGGCCGAGCGCTCGTGCCGAATGCCAACTCGGAACCGCGCGCGCGATAGCATGGCGATGAGCTGCGCGCTGGTCGAGGGATTATCGATCAGATCGATGACGACGTCGTACCGCTGGCGACGCACGCTGCGCGCGAGCCGCAATCCCCCCACGAACGACTTGTCGTACCGCCAGGCATGGTCGATATAGCGCGCGAGCGCTGGCTGCACGCCGTAGTTCGTGCGCGAAAGCAGAATATCGATCTGTGCCTGGGGAAATTGTTGCCGCAGCGTGCGGATCACGGGCGTGGACACGAGCACGTCACCGATCCGGTCCGGGCGGAGCAGCAGCATGCGAGGACTGGGGCCGAGCGCGAGCGCATCGCGCGGCTCGTTCACCAAGTCTCCCGCGAACGGGCGGTCGGTGAGCGCCAGGAAGCGGCGCCGCAGGAAACGCTCGGCCGGTTTGAGGGGGTTCACCAACGAAAAACGGCGCCCGCAGTTACGCGAGCGCCGTCCTCTTGTTCGGCTCTGCCGCTGATTAGAGCTTCACCACGTTCTGCGCCGCGGGGCCCTTCTGGCCCTCGACGACGTCGAACTCCACCCGCTGGCCCTCGGCCAGGGACTTGAATCCCTCGGCCTGAATCGCCGTGTGATGGACGAAACAATCCTTGCCGCCGCCCTCGGGCGTGATGAATCCGAATCCCTTGGCGTCGTTGAACCACTTCACCGTGCCGGTCATGCGTGCCATACTGTGTACTTACTCCTCGGTAATTAAGACTGTTCTCGGCGACGAGCGCCCTTCACCTTGCGGCGAGCCGCTGCCTTGTCCTTCCGCCGCCGTCGAGCAGAGCGACTCTCGTAAAACCGTGTTTTCTTCAGATCCTGGAACAGACCCGCCTTGGTCACCCGCCGGCGGAACTTCTTGAGAATGAAGTCCAGTCGGTCGTTCTCCTCCAGCGTGACTTCCATAACGGTCCTCCCTTACGGGGAGAGTTGCCGACCAGAAACAAAAAAGAGACCTGAGGCGACAGCCCAGGTCCTTCTAGCTACAGTCTCTGGTGTTCAGCACGCGGCACTGCAGCCCGCGGCTCTTTCGCTCGGGGGTGAAACTCGCTGGTAGGACGAGATACGTCAAGTACGAGAACGTCAAGGAAATACGTCAAGGAAATACGTGGGCTATGTTAGCACTCCCCCTTTTTGGTGTATGCGCGTGACTACTCGTCGAGAGTTCGTCGCCGAAACCGCCGCGTTGGTGGCCGGTGTTGCCGCCGTTCCGCAGGAACCCCGTACAGCGTCGAAATCCCCCGCCGTGATGCCGCCGTTCGAGCTCGAAGAAGCGACGATCGCGGACCTGGCCAAGGGGATGCAGGCCGGTAAGTACACCGCCCGCTCGCTGTGCCAGGCGTACCTGTCCCACATCGCACAGGTGAACACGCGGGGCCCGGCGATCCGGGCGGTGCTCGAGGTGAATCCCGATGCGCTCGCGATTGCCGACGCGCTCGACGCCGAGCGGAAGGCGAACGGGGCGCGCGGGCCGCTGCACGGCATTCCGGTGCTGCTCAAAGACAACATCGCCACGGCCGATCGTATGGCGACCACGGCGGGCTCGCTCGCGCTGGTCGGCGCCACGGCGCCACGCGATGCCTTCGTGGCCGATCGGCTGCGGGCCGCGGGTGCCGTGCTTCTCGGCAAGACCAACATGAGCGAGTGGGCGAACTTCCGCTCGACGCACTCGTCGAGCGGCTGGAGCGGCCGCGGTGGCCAGTGCCGCAACCCGTATGCGCTCGATCGCAGCCCGTGCGGGTCGAGCTCGGGATCGGGAGCGGCGATCGCGGCCAATCTCGCGGCGGCGGCGATCGGAACGGAGACGGATGGCTCGATCGTCTGCCCGTCGAGCGCCCAGGCGCTCGTGGGGATCAAGCCCACGCTCGGGCTTGTGAGCCGCTGGGGCATCGTGCCCATCGCCCACAGTCAGGACACGGCCGGGCCGATGGCGCGCACGGTGGCCGACGCCGCACTCCTCCTGGGCGTAATCACCGGCGCGGATTCGCGCGACGCGTCCACCGCCGGCGCCGAGAGCCACCGGTCCGACTATGTCGCCGCACTGGATCCCAACGGCATGCGCGGTGTGCGCGTGGGCGTCGCGCGCACCAAGCTCTTCGGCTATCACCCACCGACCGACAAAGTCGCCGAGGCGGCAATCGACGCGATGAAGCAGCTTGGCGCCGTGATCGTCGATCCGGCGGATATCCCGCACGTGGGCGAGTACGACGACGCGGAGCTCGACGTGCTGCTGTACGAATTCAAGGCTGACCTCAAGAACTACCTCGCCGAATTCGGTGCGGGCGTGCCGTACCGGAGCGTGCGCGATCTGATCGATTTCAATCTTGCGCACGCGAGAGAGGAGCTAGTGTTTTTTGACCAGGATCTCTTCGTGAAAGCCGATGCGAAGGGGGGGTTGGACGACGCGGGCTATGCGGCGGCTGTCGAAAAGTGCCGGACACTCGCGATCAAGCAGGGTCTCGAGGCGGCGTTCGCGCAGTTCAACGTCGACGTGTTCGTGGCTCCGACCGGCAACCCCGCCTGGACGATCGATCTCGTCAACGGCGACCATTTCGTGGGATCGAGCTCGACGCCCGCCGCAGTGGCCGGCTATCCGAGTATCACGGTGCCGGCGGGGTTCGTGGCCGGCCTTCCGGTGGGGATTTCGCTCATCGGCAAGCCGTACAGTGAGCCACTGCTCGTACGCGTGGCGTACGCGTACGAGCAGGCCAGCAAGATGCGTCGTCCGCCGCGGTTTCTTCCGAGCGCCGACCTCAGGGCGCCGTGACGACCGCCCCCGAGCGGGTGGCCGGCGCGGTGCGGCTGGCGCCACCGGACACGAGCGCATGGAACCCGCCGTTGCCGTCGACGTATCCGGTCGCCGCCTCGTTGTACACGGGGCTGGGCAGATTGACGGCGATGTTCGAGAACGTACCCACGGTGCCGTCGGCGTTAATGGCCGCGTACACGTCGTTGCTGGCGGATGGCGAGAGCCCGCTGAACACGATCGCGCTGCCGCTTCCGGGTGGGCCCATCACGATGGCGCCTTCGGCCATGCGTGCCGTGGGCAGACTGTTCGGATTCGCGGCCCACGCCCCGACGTTGCGGCTGTAGAGGTCGACTTTCGCGTAGTAGATCGTAGCTGACGCTGAAGCGGACGTGCTGTCATTGGGCGAGTGGGCCGTCCCGTCGCCGCCGAACACGTACAGCACGCCGTTGTACTGGCCGTAGCCAAACCGCGCGCGTCCGGAGGGAAGGGCGGGCTGAGAAGTCCAGTCACCTGTCTTGATGCTGGCGTCGGGCTGGATCACGGCGCGGTACACGCTGGTTACGGGAGCATTGTTCGTCCCCGCGCCACCCCACACATACAGGTGACCCATGAAGATCGCCGCACCTTCCGCATGGATGGCCGCGGGCAACGTGCTCGACTGCGTCCAGCTGCCTGCGAGAATGCTCCCGTCGGCCTTGATCGTTCCGCGGTACACGACGTTGCTCGAGGTCCCGGCGGAATCCGTGGTACCGCCGATCACGAGGAGGTGCCCGCCCAGGCTCGCGGTGTCCGCGCTGTTGCCCGGCGTGGCAACGACCGCCGCCGCGAACGCGCGTGCGGCCGGCAGAGCGGTCGTGCTGGTCCACAAGCTGATGGATCCCGATGCGGGAATCGTCGAGAAGTACACGCTCGTGCCAGGCGTTCCACCCGCGCCTTCACCACCGACCACGTAGATCGCGCGGACGGTTCCGCCGTTCGACCGGATGTTGCCGGTCGCGACGGCCTGACCGGACAGGACCGCGGGAAGCGCCGGCGGGATGGCCCACGACGTGATGCTGGTAGGCGAGAAGGCACTGGCCGGCGTGACGTTGAACACCTCCAGGCCGTTGTTCAAGCCGTTGCCGTTGTTCACCGCGACCGGTCCCGTGATCGAGCCCGCTGGGACTGTGCCGACGATGAACGTGTTATTCCATTGCGAAACATTCGCGGGGACAATGGCCGCGCCCAGGGAGTTCGTGAACAGCAGCGTGCTCGTGCCCTGGACGTCTCCAAACTGGATCCCCTCGACGATCACGGTGCTCCCGACCGGTCCTTCCGCGCTGAAGGCTCCGTTGACGTCGGAGATGAACGGGAATCCCTGTACCGGCGGGTTGTCACAGGCGGCGATCGAACCGGTGAAGGCGAGAAGTACGAGCAGCGAGCGACTCTCTAGCGTCATGACTCCCTCTTTAGTTCTTGGATTGTGAGCGGCTAAAGATACAACCGCCGCGGCGCTCAGCCTGGTTCGCGAAGCTCCGCACCCGTCATCAGATTCGCGAGCCCCGCCCGGCCCGTCACGACAGCCGCGAGCGCCAGAACGGGAAGCACTTCGATGGCCTGCAACGCGAACCCCGCCGCCACGGCCTGGTCGGCTTCGACTCCGAACGGCAGGAGTGCCCCCACCATAGCCGCTTGGAGTACCCCGATATTGCCCGGTGTGATCCGGATGAGCCCACCCAGGTTGACCGCGATGAGGGCGGTGAACGACGCGGCATAACTGACGGGGATGTGCACGGCGTGCAGGGTGAGATGATACGTGGCCCATTCCGCGGTCCAGGAGACCAGGGCGAGGGCGGTCGGGGCGATCAAACGGCTGCCGCTGCTCATGGCGGCGAATTCGGACGCGCCCGTCCGCAGCGCTTCGGGGAGGCGATCGATCAGATCGTTCCAGCCGCGAAACCGCGCCACGAGCAGCACGGTCACGAGCGCTGCCGCTGCACCGATTTGCAGGCCGCGGAGCGGCGGCGGCAGCTCCAGCACGAACGGCGCGAGCACGAGAAACAGCGTCAGCCCGAGCGCCTCGACGCCACGTGACCACACGATCGAAAGCACGGCGGCGCGCACCGGCACCTCGTCGCGGCGCCGCACCAGGGTGACCCGCACCGCCTCACCGCTTACTCCCGCGGCGATGCTGTTCACGGCGGTGCCCAGGAGGTTCGCTTCCTGTGCGATCCAGAAGCGGTTCGGGCTCACCGTGCCGAGCAAGAGATGCCAGGCCCATCCCTTGGTCAGGGGTGACGCAAGGTTGATGAGCAGCGCGGTCGTGAGCAGGCCGACATTGACCTCCTCGAGGGCGTCCAAAGTCCGGTCCCACGGGAAACGGAACACGAGGACTGATCCGAGGATGATGCAGGCGAGGATCCCAATGCCCCACAGCCACCGTTTCATCACGCCTCTCATGCGACGAGTTCCGAGAGTGAGCCGAATGCGTAGCCTGCTGCCCGCGCGTCCGCGATGATGCCCGGAAGGGCCTGCGCGGTTTGACTGCGATCGCCAGTAGGATCGTACCCGTCTCCATCATGCAGCAACACGATCGCGCCGGGTTTCGACTTGGCGCGGACGCGGCGCCGGATCACCTCGGCTCCCGGTTGGGCGGAATCCCACACGCCGAACGTCCACGCCATGACGGCGTAGCCGTGCCGCCGGGCTGCGCGGGCTACGAAAGGATTGCGGTAGCCATGCGGCGCCCGAAACATTCGCGGCGTGCGTCCCGTGGTGGTCTGGATCACGTCATGCGCCCCGTCGAGCTCCGCCCGAATCCGGCTGGGTCCCAGGACGTGCAGCTTGACGTGGGTTGCGGTGTGGTTGCCGATCTCGAATCCGTGATCCGCTACGTGCCGCGCAAGGTCGGGAAAGCGGCGCACGTGTGCTCCGACCATGAAGAAGGCGGCCGGCACCCGCTCACGCTCGAGCGTGGCGACGATCGACTCGGTCCCCG
>Ga0335081_10000453_pt1 | contig 72357 bp, 67 predicted proteins | sample Lox_Sample_35_FD_206713 | JGI IMG/M metagenome (GOLD analysis project Ga0335081, IMG submission 206713) | Soil microbial communities from Loxahatchee National Wildlife Refuge, Florida, United States - Lox_Sample_3.5 | ecosystem: Environmental > Terrestrial > Soil > Wetlands | place: USA...
TGCATTGCCGTTCCGGTGCTAACCTTCTTCATTGCCGGTCTCCTTTATCTCTTGTGCCTTGAGCACGTCGATAACTTGGGAGCGTACACCGCATCCCGTCCGGAGACCGGCCTTCTCATCCCATCTGATTTCGCCAGTTTGCAGTCTGGAACACGGAAACCTCTTGGGGTAGAGTCTTGGAATGAAGACTTGGACTGGAATTGCTCTCATGTCCATCATGGTCGTTTGCATGTTGGCGCAACAAGGCACGCGTCCACAGCTGAGGCTCCGAATCGTTGTGGACAAAGAGGTGTATGCGTTAAATGAACGAGTCATGGTCAAGTCTGAGCTAACTAACTTAACCTCGAAAACGCTTTGTTTTCCCGTGCCAGATCAAGACTGTGAAACTACCCGGACCGGATGGGTTATCACTCAAGGGGAACCCGTGAATGCCGGGGACGAACGCGACCTGTTCATCTGTCATGCGGACGGTGGCGGCGCGTCGGGGGTGGAACTGGAGCAGGAAATAAAGAATCGCTGGATCAAGTTGCCTCCGAACGCAGTCCATGTAACGAAGTCCACAGAGGCCAAGGCAAGTCTCAATGAGACCGGAGATTGGCAACTGAAAGCCTCCTACCATCCACCAGTTGGCGCATTCAGTCGCGACTACGTAACAGTCCTGCAATCCGCCGCCGAGCGAATGGGCTGCAAGCTGCCAGATTCTGCGGCGGTGGCGGAGCCGAAGATCATTAGCGTCTTACCCTCTAATCGTGATCGTTGATTGGCGAAATATCCCCCTTACACTCATTGACCCGGAAAATAGATCGTCCAGCCGCGCTGTGAAGCCACGGCATCCAGATCCGGATTCGGATTGACCGCAAACGCAAATTTCGCCATGGCCAGCATTTCGGTATCCCAGCGGGAATTGCCGAATGCGGCGTCGATGGGCTTGCGAACGACTTCACGCAACGCCACCGGCTTGCCCGGTCCGGAAGGAACGCGCACCAGGCGATCGGTGACGACTCCGTTTTCAATTTCTACTTTCGCAGCCAGAATTCGGTATTCCGGAATATCGAACCATTTCATGCCGGCGCGAATCACCCACTCGTTTGACGAAGACACCGCCCAGACATCGCAACCGTTCGCCTGCAACTGCCTGACCAATTCCTGCATTTCAGGAAAGACTCGGCCGGGAAACGCAGAACTCATAAATTCGGTCGCCGCAGCCATGACGGCGGCATCGGTAAGCCCTTTGTGCATGGTGACCATCTCGCCGCACATGTCGTCTTCGCTGACCTTGCCGGTTTTATATTCGGCATAACGCGCGCGCATCGCACGTCCGACGTCGGCGGAAACGACGCCGCGCTTGATTTCCCAGTCAAAAAACGTCTCGCCCGCGTCTCCGGACCAGAGCGTGCCGTCGCAATCGAAGGCGGCAACCTGTGGTTCGAGACGAAGAACGGAGTCGATGAACTTCTGTCCGGCGGGATGAAGAGTGGGAGCAAGAGTGCTCATGCCCTTCGACGATAACGTGCGGCAGGCTCAAGGCGCAAACACCGTTGTTATTCGGTAGTGGCTCAATTTTGAATTCTTTTCCGCCGCGACGTCATCCCGAGGGCCCGCGTTCTCACCAGCGGGCCGAGGGATCTCCCTTGCGACGCAGCCGACTAGGGGGAGATCCCTCACTCCGCCTGAAGAGCGGCTTCGCTCGGGATGACGCCTTGTGGCGCCCTTCCAATTCAAATCGAGGCCATTACCTGTCATTCCTTGCATGATGCTTGCGCGAGGAATCTGCTCCTCCGCAGCTTGAGGTCTGGAAAATCAGTTTCCTCACGCTTCGCTTCGCGACGAGTGAGGAACGACAAGACTATTTTGGATCGGATGCCAGTGCCGCATAATCTTCCGGCGTGTTGATGTTCGTCGCCACGAAAGGATCGTTCACGGCCACGTACTGAACATGCTCCTGATATCGGTGCTCGATGTCGCGTGCACTGCCGGTGGCCGGTTCGCGCAGAAATCGGTCGATCATCTCGCGTCCCACTACATAGGGATGCCCGTGCTTTCCCTCGAACTGCGGCACGACCGCCCAAGTGCTGGTCGGCGCGGCCTGAAACGCTTCTTGTAAGGCCCGCACGGTTTTCGCCGCGGCCGGAGGACGATCGACCAGCGTGATAATTGCGGCATCCCGTCCGCGATTGAGAACCTCTTGCAGCCCAATCTGCAAGGAGCTGAACTGTCCCTGGCCAGGATCCGGATTAACAATCACCGACGCGCCGTCCGCGTAAGCTACCGGCGCAAGTACCGCTTCGTTCTTTCCGACAACAACCAGAACAAAGTCGGTCGCAAGCGATAAGGATTGAATCGCAGCGGAAAGGAATGTTTCGGCAGGAACCTCTCCCTTTGGAACCGGCGGCCAGGGAAGCAGAGCTTTGTCAGTGCCCATGCGCGAAGAATCGCCGGCCGCCAGAATCACTCCGCCGAAACTTGCCGCGCGGAACATGCATCGGAAGATAGCAGAAAACAGGGCAGAAAGTCAGCGCGCGAGATCACAATCATTTTTCAGTATCGCCGTCGGCGAACGCCGCTTCGTGTCCGCAAGCGGCATGGCCCGGCACGTTCTCGTCGCGGTCACCTTTGAACCAGCTCATATGCGGCAGGGTCGCTGACGCATGCCGGCGAATTGCGATCAATTCGGCAGTGATGGCGACTCCAATTTCTTCAGGAGTCACTGCGCCGATATCCAGCCCGATGGGCGCATGCACGCGATCAAAAAGATGCTCCGGCAGACCCTCCGTGCGCAACTCTTTGAAAATCCCGATCACCTTTCGCTTCGAGCCGATCATGCCGACGTAGCGCGCCCGGGTCTGCACCGCCCAACGCAGCAGGCGCATGTCGTCGCGATGGCCGCGGGTGACGATCACGATGTAAGAGGCCTCGGTGGGCTCGAACTTCTGCATCGCCTCGTCGAAGTCCAGTGCGTGGACTTCGCGGGTGGACGGAAAGCGCTCTTTCGTGGCATAAGAAGATCGGTCGTCGGTTACGATAACTTCAAATCCCGCGAGAGTCGCTGTACGGCAAACATTGAGGGCAACGTGGCCTGCACCGAAAATATAAAGTAATGCTGGAGGCAGGACCGGCTCGACGAAAATTTCGAGCGTCCCTCCGCAGACCAACCCGGTGTCGTACTTCGGGTCCTGGTTCAAGTCAAACTTTAAGGTTCGAGGCTTCTCCGATTCCATAACCTCGCGGGCGGCCTGCCAGACGTCGGCTTCGACGCATCCGCCGCCGATCGTGCCCACGATCGACCCGTCATCGCGCACCAACATCTTGGCCGTCTTGAACGAGGGAATCGAGCCGCGCACGTTGACGATTGTAGCCACAGCACCACGACGACCTTGGTGGCGAAGCTCGACGATTTGCTCGTAGATATCCATGGTTTCTCGGCTGACCTGATTATGAGTCGGTTAACAGAAGAGAGTCAAACTAGCGCGGGAAAGCAAAAGCCCCGGGTCATCACTCCGGGGCTTTTGGCGTAAACCAAGTAGGTACTCAAACCCGACCTGCCAAGCAACTCTATGGTTACGCCTTGCAAACGTCTTGTCAAGGATACTTTTGGTGAGTGAACCGCAGAGGGCGGCGGAGTTGAACCGCAGTGGCTGATGGCCCACTCACCGACTTGGCAGGCCGGGTCCAGTACCCACTGGCAACGCCCTCTAGATTACGGCCTGCCGATGTGCATATTACTTTCAGCCTGTCGGGCTCTCTTGTGATGTACGTCACACTGATGACAAAAAACTCTGGACTTCTCCCAAAACGGGAACTGGCGCATGACTTATATTTGACTTCCACGCGAGGTTCTATATGAAAGCCGTTCGCATTCATCAATTCGGTGGACCTGAAGTTCTGACATACGAAAACATTCCCGACCCGCAGCCGCGGAAAGATCAGGTGCTGGTGCGAGTGAAGGCTTGCGCGCTGAACCACTTGGATCTTTGGGTCCGCAAGGGGCTGCCCGGGGTGAAACTGCCGCACATCCTCGGCAGCGACGTTGCCGGAGAGGTCGCCGAAGTCGGCGAATATGTCAGCGGATTCAATCCCGGCCAGCGGGTCTTACTCGCGCCCATGCATTATTGCGGACACTGCGTGAAATGCGTGGCCGGACTGCAGAATCAGTGCCGCGAATTCACCGTCCTCGGCAACGGAGTCGATGGCGGCAATTGCGAGCTCATTGCCGTTCCGGCTGCGAATGTGGTTCCTATCCCCGACTCGCTCGACTTCGTGCAGGCGGCCAGCGTGCCTCTGGTATTCGTCACTGCGTGGCACATGCTCGTCGGACTTGCCGGTGTGCGTCAGGGACAGACCGTGCTGGTGCTGGGCGGAGGATCGGGTGTTGGCATGGCGGCTATTCAGATCGCCAAGCTGTTTCACTGCCGCGTCATTACCACGGCCGGGGACGAGACCAAGCTGGAGAAGGCACACGCACTGGGCGTGGACCACGGGATTAATCACTACAAGCAGAAGATTTCAGAAGAAGTGCGCCGGGTTACGAACGAAGAAGGTGTCGATATCGTCGTCGAGCACGTCGGTGCTGCTACCTGGGATGAAAGCATGCGCTCACTCAAGACGGCGGGAACGCTGGTCACCTGCGGCGCGACCACTGGTCGCGATGTGAAGATCGATCTGCGGCACTTGTTTGCGCGCCAGTTGCGGCTGCTCGGCTCCTACATGGGTACGATGGGCGAGCTGCACGAAGTTCTCGGCCATATTTTCGCCGGACGCCTGAAACCGGTGGTCGATCGCACATTCCCACTGAGCGAAATCCGCGCCGCCCATGAGTATCTGGAGAAGAGCCAGATGTTCGGGAAAGTGGTGCTGGATCTGTGAACGGAGATCCTTGGGATTGGCGCGCGCGAGTCTTGAATAGTGTGCTTTGTGGCTTGAGCCGGAATCAAATGAGCGAAATCGCGGATTTGTCGCCAAACAACGGCAACACTGCTTGACGGCAAGTTACCGTTGGGCTGTTCCTTTGTTGCTTTTTTCGGTGTCCAATGAAGGAATGAAACCTCTGCCGGCATTTGTCTTGCTGATGGGTTTGTGCAGCATCGCCATCGGCCAAGACGATCTCAAGATCGCCTACCGCGATGGCCTCTACGGATATATCGATCACTCTGGAAACTGGGTGATTGAACCTCGTTTCGTCGAGGCGGGTGGATGGCAAGATGGAGCTGCAACTGTAAGGCTACCCAACGGCTATTTTGCGTTTATCGATACCAATGGGGAGTATTTGATGCGGCCACGACGATTGCAGCGGCTCGGTGACTTGAGCGAAGGTTTGGCTGTCTTCGAGCCGGAGGGCGCTAAGTATGACAACGCGGACGGATTTGTCAAAAACGTCGGCTTCATCGATGTCACAGGCCGCGTTGTGATCGCACCCCACCTCTTCGCTGCGTATGACTTTTCCGAGGGAGTTGCCGCCGCAAGCGTCGAGTTCGGCACGTGCGGGTACATTGACAAGCAAGCAAATTTCGTAATTGAGCCTATATTTGAATTTCCGAGCTATCAATCCTGCGGGCCTTTCTCTGACGGATTGGCGCATGTAGTGAAGGGTGGAAAATTCGGCTACATCGACCACGCAGGCTCTCTTGTCATACAACCAGCTTATGACTACGCCTACGACTTCTCTGAAGGGTATGCCGTAGTTGGCATCGGGTCGAGGTATTTCTTCATCGACAAGCGCGGTGCCGCTTTAGGTACGTCTTCGTATGGTTTCGCTAGAGCATTCTCCGGAGGGCTTGCCCCAGTCGTGCCGAAAGACAAATGGGGTTTCATCGACATGTCGGGCGCTTTGGCAATCCCTACTAAGTACGACGAAGTGGGAGGCTTTTCGGAAGGACTTGCGTGGGTTCGAGTAAACGGGAAGTACGGCTACATAAACATGCATGGTGATCTGGTCGTACCACTCAAATACTACGGAGCGTCTGACTTTTGGGATGGCATGGCAGAAGTGATACAGAATGCGACGCCAGAACGTGGTCAAGGAGTTCGCACTATTATCGACACCGCTGGCAATCCCGTTTTTTTGGGGAAGAGATAACCTCAAACTGTCGAAACCGGGGCGATTTCACAGTCACCGAAAACCATCAGGGGTAGAACTTCGCGAATTGATAATAATCGCTGCCCATTTTGCAGATGTATGCGCTCAGCGTGAACAATGCTGCCAGCACTATACGAGCGCCCGCTCTGCTGTGGGTCTGTAGCCCAAGCCGAATCGCAGTCAGCAACGCCATTGTCGTGAAGAACATCAGGATTGTTCGTAGAAGGCTATAGCTGCTCAAACCCGCCAACACGAAAACAAAGCCGTATTGCAGTGCAAATGCCACCATGGCTACGGGCAGGCGTGGAGTATCGTTGGATCGTTCCCACCGCAAATAGTGATATGCCGCAAGTCCGCTACACAACAGTCCCAGTGAGGCCAGAAGAACGAAGCCTGTCGGCAGAAGTAGTTCCCAATCCACGTCGCCGATTCTCTCAGAAGGGACCCCCGCCATCCAGATCACTGACGTAAGCAGCCTTTCCACTCAAAACCCCGGGCGGGGGGAAACACGTGTACAATCGCTGCCGTTCTCGGAGTCCCAGACGGGAGGAACGACGCGCATGAACTGGAAAAGACTTATTCTTGGAGTGTTCACTGCTCTCGCAATGTTGGCGGCGACGTATCTACTGCCCAGAGGAGGTACGCTGCGGGAAGCCTCTCTGGCGCAGTTTCCTGTAACGGTCGGGGTATGGGCAATTTTCGTGTTGCTCTTCGTGAAACTGAAATAACAAGCTGTTCCGCTTTCGGAGTCCACCCAATCCGATTGACAAAAAACGGCGTTATTGACTTTTGCCCCGATTCAGCCCGCCAATGTTCCCCCGTGTGTTCCGTGGTTTAAAATAGATTCATAATGTCTCGCGAACTCAATTTCGGTCCTTACGTCGACATCGAGAACGGCAAACGGGTAGTCAAAGACCTGACTTACGGCAATCCGACGCCGGAAGGGTTGGTCTTGACGACGCTCGACTCCGCCGTGAACTGGATGCGCAAAAGCTCGATTTGGCCGATGACTTTCGGCCTGGCCTGCTGCGCCATCGAAATGATGTCGATGGGTGCGTCGCGGTTCGATATCGCGCGTTTCGGCGCCGAGGTTTTCCGTCCGTCGCCGCGCCAAAGTGACTTGATGATCATCGCGGGCCGCGTCTCCAACAAAATGGCTCCCGTGATCCGCCAGCTCTGGGAGCAGATGCCTGAGCCGAAGTGGGTGATCTCGATGGGCGCGTGTGCGACTTCCGGCGGGGTGTTTCAGAATTACGCGCTGGTACAGAGTGTGAACCAGGTGATTCCGGTGGATGTCTACGTCCCGGGATGTCCCCCTCGGCCGGAGCAGCTTATCTACGCCATCACGCTGCTTCAGGACAAAATTCAGAAAGAGCGCGGCACGATCCGCAAGGCTCTGAATCTTTCCTAGGTTGAACCAATTACATTCTTTCAAGTGATGTCATCCTGAGTCCGGCGAGAGCCGGACGAGGGACCGTACGACACTGGCCCCGGCCGATGACGTCAAAGGGGCGACGACGCCGTATCCGGTAAGGGCATTCTTGTCCACTGCATCGAGGCTGCAAGCCTTCGTACGGTCCTTCCGACCGCTCGCGCGCTCGTCAGGATGACAAGAATTGAAGGAAGCTCGGTTCGAGCTCTGCCGCGCTCGTCAAGATGACACCCCTAAACACGTGATAGGACGGAAACGTCGGGACTCACAATCGGATGTCGGCAACCTCGCCCCCGGCAGCAGGCATCGTTTCTAGGCCAGTATTCTCGCCGGACCGATATGGAGCTATAATCGGGCGTAGTCGGGGCTTGGAGTGGGTATGGATCGCCTTCGCTGTCTCGCAGTTCTTCTCTGCTTTTCCCTTGCAGCGATCCCGCTCTCGGCACAAGAAAAGCCTCAGACCCCTGCTCCATCTCAGGCCGGTCCCGCCCAACCGAATGCGATTCCAGAGCCCGGCCACAGTCCTCCGATTGCCTCGAATGCTCCGCGCATGTTCAAAGAAACCCGGCTGGAAATCATCCGCGATTTCGAAACCCAGCTGGTCTATTCGCGGACGGTATTTCCAATGGGCGCCAAAGGCCTGCAGCTCCGCAATGGTCAGATGGCTCCTAACGGCCAACAACTGCAGCAGCTTCTTGCTCTCTGGGGACCGGCTATCAAGGCCGGCGATCCGGCGCACATCTCTTATGTCCGGATGTATGGCGATCACATTCATTTTGATCTGAATGGCGGACCGATCCGACGAAAGAAGTGGTATCAACGGATCGAGATTTCCGGAGCCGGAGGAACTCCGGTCACCGGCGGCAGTGACGATCCCATCCAGAACCCGCATGGCAGTTATCTCGATCTTTATTTTGACAAATACGTCCCCGAGATGACCGCCGCGCAGCTCCGGGACCTGCTGTTTCCCGCCCTCGATTTCACCGCTCACAACAAAGAAGAAGCCTACCTCGACACTTTGCCTCCGAAAGTGAAAGACGCGATTAAGGCGCATCACGTGCTCGTCGGGATGAATTCTGAAATGGTGCTGCACGCCATGGGCAAGCCACCAAGAAAAGTGCGGGAAAAAGACGCCGACAATAACGACTATGAAGAGTGGATCTATGGCCAGCCGCCGCAGGATGTGGACTTTGTTCGCATCGTAGGCGATGAAGTGGTGCGCGTCGAAACGATGAAAGTCGGCGGACAGAAGGTCGTCCGCACCGAGCGAGAAGTGATTATCAAGAAGCCGGACGAAGATCAGCAGGCCAAAAGCGAGCCGGATATGCGTCCCGCCAATGCCCCCACGATGCGCCGGCCGGGAGAGGAAGTCGAGGGTCCGAAGCCTTCCGACAGTGTGAATCCCCTGCCGCCGGTCGCGCCGCCCGATGTCGGTCCCGGGAGCACACCCTCATCACCGGGAAGTCAGGGACCTACCGACAATATCGCCAGCCGCTAGGCGATGTGCTTGTTCGTTAGCTATTTTGAGGCGAGCGTGCCTCCCGAATCGGCAAAGGAAAACGCCAGAGATACGTTCGAGTATTCCTTGCCGTCCACCTCAACATAGGGATAGACGAAATAATTCAGCGGCTTTCCGTCCTGCGGTGGGCTCAGCTGCAGATCGCGCCCCATGCTGAACTGCACGCGGTTGACGTCGTGAGACCCGAAGAAATAATCGCGCTTCTCGGGATGCTTCCATGCCTCGGAGATATCGACCGGAATCCATCCCTTGCCGTCGATGTAGAAATCGGACCAGCAGTGATAACCCGCGATCTCGGCCGAATGTTTATCGGACGGCAACGGAAAGCCGATCTCGAAGCGCGCGGGAATGCCTTGCGACCGTGCCATCGCGATGAACAGCGAATGAAAATCCGTGCAGTTGCCTTTCTTGGCATCGCAGGCGTAAAGAACGTCGCCGCGTCCCCAGCCCGTGCCGGTTTTGTCGTAGCGCATGGTAGTAAAGACGTAATCGTAGATGGCGCGGGCTTTGTCGAGCGGTTGCGTCTTGCCCTCGGTCACTTTAATAGCGAGTTCGGCGGGCAAGCCGGTGGTGGGAACGAGAGCATCTGGTTGCAAGTCCATTTTTCGCTCGCTTGAGGTCAGGGAAGCCGGAATCACACGTCCTGTAGGACTAAGCGCGATTCTCTCCTTGCGGGTCACTTGGTATTCAACGTCAAAGTGCAACTCCGGTTTCGCTTCGGAGGTCTCGCCATAAAAGATTTCGTTTCCGAACCTGGTTTCACGCGTCTTCTTCAGCGGGAGATCGCTGATCGTCGAACCGATCTTGACCTGTTGAAACGCGTCAGACTGCGCCGCCGGAACCCAGATTCGGACCTTCTTTCCCGCCGGCAGGTCCTTGACAGTGAAGGCGTAGTGGAAAGTGAACTGGCGAGACTCCTGGCTGAATCCGAGTGGGACAGTGAGAAGCAAAGAGGCGAGAAGGTAAAGCTTGCGCATAATCGTGGGCTTCCTTTCAAAGATTTCGGAAACTGGCGGTGAACGACGCACGGGCGTTTTAGAAGCAACGTCGTCAAGTGAAGCCGCGCTTGCGGATGGGCATGTGCGAAAGGATGCAGAAGACCGCAATCAGGATGCGGTATTTTAGCAAAGCAACCCAATAATGCTCGAGCGGGACGACGTTGCAGGCGATATCCGGTAAAATTCCCCAATGCCCACCGCCATCCAGTGCCGCGATTTGCGCAAGACCTATGACGGCAAAGTCGAAGCCGTGCGCGGCCTGAACCTCGAAATCGAGACGGGAGAATGCTTCGGCCTGCTGGGGCCGAATGGGGCGGGGAAGACCACGACCATCGAAATCCTGGAAGGCCTGCTGGCGGCGACGTCTGGTGAGATGAAGATTCTCGGCCATAGCTGGAATGAAAACGAACGCGAGATGCGCGAGTGGCTCGGTATTTCGCTGCAGGAGACGCGGCTCTCAGAAAAACTCACCGTGCGCGAAACGATTGATCTTTTCGCCAGTTTCTATCGCGAGCCGCGGTCGACGGACGAAGTGCTCGAACAGTTGCAGCTTACCGAGAAGGCCGACTCGTGGGTGGGAAAGCTTTCGGGTGGGCAGCGGCAACGTCTGGCAGTAGCCACCGCGCTGGTGTGTAATCCGAAGATTCTCTTTCTCGACGAGCCGACGACCGGTCTCGATCCGCAGAGCCGGCGCCAGCTTTGGGACATCATTCGCGCCTTCCAGCACAGAGGCGGGACTGTTTTGCTCACGACGCATTACATGGACGAAGCGGAACGGCTTTGTGACCGGCTTGCAATTGTCGATCACGGGAAAGTGATTGCCGAAGGGTCGCCTGATGATCTGATCAACCGTCTCGGCGGAAATCATGTGGTGGAATTTTCAGTTTCTCCAAGTCCCGACGGAGCGGGACTGGCTGCGTGGCGCGCGCTGCCGAGCGTGGAATCGGTTCGCGAAGAAGAAGGCATGATCGCCCTCAATGTCAAGCAACCGCATTTGACCATTCCGGCGCTGCTCGATGCAATCGACCAGCAAAGCGGAAAATTGCAGCATCTGACGACGCGCCAGGCGAGTCTGGAAGACGTCTTCGTGCGGCTAACGGGAAGACATTTGCGGGAAGAGTAGAGCAATTTCTGATTGTTGATTTTTGATTGCTGATTGAAAACCTGGGGTGCCCCAGGTCTCGCCGGTTTTTTCAATCAGCAATCAGCAATCAAAAATCAACAATTAGAATCTGAAGGCCTGGAATGAAATTCCTATGGATGTTATTGATAGCGTCATCACTCACGCTAGGGTTGCGCGCTCAGACCAGCCCGTTCACTCCCGCCAGCGCAGATTTTCCGCCCTTTCAGCAGTGGATGGCGGCGGTGCTAACCGGCGATGCGGCGACTCTGAAGTCGCTGTACCGTGCCGATCCCCCTGCTACTGTGCAGATCAATGGGCAAAAGAGTGATGCGCATGCCGACATTAAGTATTGGCTTGACTTGAAACCGAGCAGCATGAAAGTTGATGTCGTCCGCAACGAGCCGCGTCGGGGACACATCAGTTTCATTTTTCGCGCGCAGGTAGGACTGCCGAATGGCCAGACGATCTCGCTGACGGATGACCAATCGTGGCTGCAACAAGGGAATGACTGGAAGTTGATTGACGTCGAGCGCACGGACGCGCCGCATCTGGCGCAGCCCGCGAACATGAAGAAGAACCTTTATCCGGCGAACGCGGACGCGCACGCCGAAATCAAGGAAGCCGAAGACAAAGCCGCGCGCGACCATAAACGCATTCTGCTGGTATTCGGCGCGAACTGGTGTTTTGACTGCCACGTGCTCGATCTCGCGTTTCACCGGCCGGATCTGGCGCCGATTGTGAATACGAATTACGAAGTTGTGCACATCGACCTCGGTGAGAACGAAGAGAAAAATGCCGACCTGGTGAGTGAGTATCAGATTCCCTTGAACAAAGGAATTCCAGCATTAGCAGTGGCAGAGAGCGATGGCAAACTTGTAGTCAGCCAGAAAAACGGCGAGTTCGAGGACGCGCGCGGATTGACGCCGGAGGCGCTGGCAGAGTTTCTGAATAGATGGAAGCCGACGAAGAGCAATTGAATCATTGAGACAATGAGTCATTGAATCATTAAGTGTCCCGTTCGTTATTGATTCAATGACTCAATGATTCAATGACTCAATAAAGTTATGAGCCTTGCACAAGAAACTCCGATTCAGGCTGACCCAGCACCGCAGCAAGCGCCTCCGCGCCGCAACGGCCGCTGGGCGGGCTATTCGCACCTGCTGATGGCGCGCATGCTCGAGCTTAAGCGCGAGCCGGAAGTTGTATTTTGGGTCTTTGTCTTTCCTCTGCTGCTGGCCTTGGGACTCGGCATCGCGTTCCGCAACAAGCCGGGAGATGTGGTCTCGGTCGCGATTGTGCAAGGACCGGGCGCGCAGGATGCGCAAACCCTGCTCGCGCGCTCACAAAATCACGAACTGTTCAAATTACAAATCCTCGATGCGGAGGCCGCGCGCAACGGATTTCGCCTGGGAAAATTCGATGTCGTGATCGAACCGGACGGCAACGCTGGATTCACTTACCGTTATGATCCGGCGCGGCCGGAGAGCGTTCTGGCGCGTTCCGAGACTAACGATGCACTGCAATCGGCGGCCGGTCGCAAGGACGCGGTTTCAACAACTTCGATCACGTCGTCGGAGCCGGGCTCGCGCTACATCGACTTCCTCATTCCCGGCCTGCTCGGCATGAACTTGATGAACTCCGGCATGTGGGGCATCGGTTTCGCGCTGGTGGATATGCGTCAGCGAAAGCTGCTGAAACGGTTCGTCGGAACTCCTATGCGCCGGGGAGATTTTCTGCTTGCGCTGGCCTCCAGCCGCCTGATCCTGATGATCATCGAAGTCGGGCTGCTGCTCGTCTTCGGGGTGCTGTTCTTCCACATGCGGGTGCTGGGCTCGGTCGGCGCGATTGCTCTGATCGCTGCCATCGGTTCGCTAACGTTCGGTGGTGTCGGCTTATTGACTGCCAGCCGCGCGCAGAAAATTGAATCGGTCAGCGGATTGATCAATCTGGTCATGATGCCGATGTGGATCTTCTCGGGCGTGTTTTTTTCTTACGAGCGATTTCCGGCGATCATCCATCCCTTGATCAAGGCTCTGCCGCTGACGGCGCTGAATGACGCATTGCGGGCCAGCATTCTCGAAGGCACACCGCTGCTGCATCAGTGGCCGAGGATTCTGGTAATGCTGCTGTGGGGTGGGATTTCTTTCGTGCTGGCGCTGAAGTGGTTCCGCTGGACTTAGGTCAAGATATAACTCACCACGAAGGCACTGAGGCACGGAGAAAACTAACTGCCTGGTATTTGATGAGGTTTTCTCCGTGACTCCGTGGTGAAACAGCTTATGACTGAATTACGACTTGGCTAGCTTGGCCTTCCGCACTTTGGCCCAGCGTTGTCGTTGCGCCTCGGCGATGCGGCGGCGGGCTTCCTTGCTCAGGACGCGTTTTGCTCTCCTGGCTTTATTCCGACCGCGGACGCCGAGAGCGTCCAGCGCCTTCCCAACGAGCGCCATCTCTTTCTCGAGACGGGTATACTCTTGCCGCAGGGAAGTCACAACTTTGCTCAAGTTGGCCATCTACGTTATACCTCGTGACTGAAGACTAACATAGGCTCGATTGATTCGAGCGAAAATTAGAAGTTATAGGATGAGTGACTACCAGTCGACATGCCGGGGCTGGTCAGATTCTCGACGCTTCGACAAAAAGAAGGCCTTCGATCTTGCTGGAATCGTCGGTTCCGATGGTGAAGGTAACCTGCCGACGCGCGTCGGAGTAGCGCGTATCCCAAAGCAATAGTTTGTGCAGTTGTGCATAGGTGCCGCCCTGTCCATCCGGCTGCCAGAAATAGGTCACGGCGTGGACCACATACACATGGGAATTCCATTGCATGAGCCCCGCGTGCTGGTCGTGCAGCATCTGGATCAGATGTCCGCCGCCGGTATTTTTTCCGGCAACATACTCAGTCTTCATTTGAATGGGCCGGCCATCGCTGAGAAGATGTCGGCCTTCCAGCTTGGCAGCCACATCCTTCAATGAAGTCGCATCGGCGGTCATGATGCTATCTTCGAGGGCTGAATCTTTGCCGCAGCAAATCTCGCGGTCGTGCAGAATGGTGTCGAGGGAAGTCTGCAGAACCGCCCGGGGATCCGTTGAGACCGCCATCAGGGAGGGAAGTCTCTCGACGCGCTCTTCCTGATCCAGATAAGGCAATTGGCTATGGGCTGTATACGAGATTGCAAAGAAACAAATGAGCAATGTCAGCGGAAAGAAAGAACGGCCACTACGGAAGCTGATCAAGCGCCACCTCCGCATCACCCTTATTCTACTCTTGCTCCTAAGTCGGCATGATGCTCGCCAGGAACTTCGGCGACTGCCTGACCTTAATCGCCTGCTCGAAAGCACCGGCAATCCGGATCAAGGTGGGCTCGCTCCAGGCCCGTCCGAAGAATGAAATGCCGACGGGCAACCCGGAGATGAATCCGGCGGTCACGTTGATGTTCGGATATCCGGCGACAGCCGCGGCATTTGAGCTACCTCCGCTGAAATGATCCCCGGTCACCAGATCCGTCAGCCAAGCCGGGCCTCCGGTGGGTCCGACGAGGGCGTCGAGGCGGTGTTTGTCCATAAGTGCATCGATACCGTCAGTCCGGGCCAGTTGATGATTCTTCGCGACCGCATCCAGATAGTCCTTCTCGGTAAGTGGACCCTTGGCTTCCGACTTGATCAGTAAGTCCTGCCCGAAGTAAGGCATCTCTTTCTGCTTGTTGCGATCATTGAATTCAATCACATCTTTCATCGTGCGCACAGGAGCATTTGGCCCGAGACGAGCAAGATAGGCATTCAGATCGGCCTTCATTTCGTAAGCGAAAAGGAGGCCTTCGCTGTCATCGAACTTGCCGAGCGTCTCGATTTCGGCAGGATCGACCAGCGTCGCACCTTGCTTTTTCATGACGTCGAGCGACTGTTCCATCAGCGCATCAACGTCATCGCTGAAACCGAAATATTTCCGGCATACACCAATTCGAGAGCCCTTCAGTCCGTTGGGATCACAGAATTGCGAGTAGTCGGGCTGAGTCTTGCCGGTGCTAGCACTGGTGGCCGGATCTTCTGGATCGACTCCGGTGAGCGCGCTCAGAAGAATCGCAGCATCGCGCAGGGTGCGGCACATGGGTCCGGCGCCATCCTGTGTATGGGAGATGGGGATTATTCCGGTGCGGCTGACCAGGCCAACGGTGGGCTTGATTCCGGCGAGGCCATTGGCGGAAGACGGGCACACGATCGAGCCGTCGGTTTCAGTGCCGATGCCGACAGCAGCGAGGCTGGCTGAAATGCCCGCGCCGGTGCCGGAGCTCGATCCGCAGGGATTGCGGTCGAGCGCATAAGGATTGCGCGTCAGCCCGCCACGGCCGCTCCAGCCGCTGGTCGAATGACTGGAGCGGGCATTGGCCCACTCGCTAAGGTTCGTTTTGCCGAGAATAATCGCGCCAGCGGCACGCAGCCGCTGCGCGACGAACGAGTCTTTTGGCGGATGCGAACCCAACAGCGCGAGAGATCCGGCGGTGGTCATCATGCGATCCGCCGTATCGATGTTGTCCTTAATGAGGACAGGTATGCCATGCAGCGGGCCACGCGGGCCTGTAGCTTTACGCTCGCGGTCGAGGGCGTCGGCGATAGCGAAAGCGTCAGGATTCATCTCGATGATGGCGTTGATGGCCGGCCCGCGTTTGTCGATGGCTTCAATGCGCTCCGTGTACTTTTCGACGAGTGAGCGCGCTGTGTTTTTGCCGGACTTCATGCCATCCTGCAGGTCAGCGAGCGTGACTTCTTCGAGTTCGAAGGGCCTGATGTCGGGCGAAGGCGACGGTTGGGCGATCTCACGCGCAGCGGACAAAGCCGGACGCGCCGCGGCGATGGCCGAGGCCGCGAGAGTTTTCTGCAAGAACCTTCGACGAGACGAACCAGATGTGAAGAAAGGCATAGTCTCCCACAGGAATTGGAATCACAGGGGCCATCATTAGAACACGAAAGGCACGTGGAGAGTACAGCGCCAGTCCGAATGATTGCCAGGCGTTGACCCATGCCAACGATTGAGATCGTGACCTTTCAACAACTACGCGCTGCACCCTAATTGCATTTGTCGGTTTGTGAAAGAATGGACCGCGGAATATCAAGGTGCGATCCGTGTTGGATAGTGGTGCGCGCAGAGTGCGACGTGGCTGTTTCGAAGTGGCAGTCTTGTTCAGTGTGATATTTCCCATCCGCGCCCAAGAGCCGCTGCCAACAGTAAGGTCCGAATCGAACGTCGTCTTAGTTCCCACCCTCGTCAGGACGAAAGCCGGAGAGATTACGTATAGCCTCCAAGCCAGAGACTTTATTGTCGAAGACAATGGCGTGGAACAAGTCGTCACTTTAGATGAATCGCCCGAGCAGGAACCCGTGTCCCTGGTCGTGGCCATACAGGTCGGCCACAAGGCTTCCTCACAATTCAAGAGACGGAACGACCTTTCCCTCTATGACAGTTTCTATCCTGAGGATCAGAGAAAGGACTGTCGCAAACGGAAGGTTCCGTGTCCTACGGCAATCGCCGGGCTCGGCACGATGCTGCGCGACTTCATGGATCAGACTGAGGGCGAGATGGCGCTGGTCACCTTCGACAGCATGGTCCACCAATTCCAGGCATTCACCGAAGATGCTGCGAAAATATCCGAGCGGTTGACCAAGCTGACGCCGGGTGACAACGGAGCTGCCATCCTCGATGCTGTCAGCTATTCCGCAAGGCTTTTGGAATCGCGTCCCAGGAACCGACGACGTGTGTTGTTGCTGATCGGCGAAAGCCGAGATCATGGCAGCAAGACAACTACGGCTCCGAATCTCCTCCAGCAGCTTGCCGCCAGCAATACGCTTGTTTGCAGCCTTACTTTCTCGCCGCTGCGCGGGCGATTTGCGGAGGATTTGAAAGCCTTACCTTCTGGTGAGAACTTCGACCTGCTTGTTCCCCTTCGGGCCTCGATCGGAACCCTCCATCGGAACTTCGCACAAGACATCGCGGCGATGATGGGTGGTGAAGATGGAAAGTTCAATAACAAAATCACATTTGATTCCACTTTTGCATCCATTGCCAATGGCATTCGTGGTCGCTATCTGCTTAGCTTCCAGCCGAAACAGCCCACTCCTGGCCCACATTCGATCCGAGTCCGTCTGCGTGATCCGCGAAAAGACTTAGTGCTGAGAGCCCGATCCGAATATTGGGCAACCGCCCGTCAACCTTGACCGGTACTTGCAACAGTCATCGAACCTTCAGTCTGCTCCGTTAGAAGCCGCCTCCCACGCCATCGCTAGACTGGCGTTGTTTAAGGTCAGAACGCCACAGGGGGTGGAGTGCGATCCAAGCTATCTCAGGAGTGTTGTGAACCTGCACAAGGAATACATATTCCTGACCTGCTCGGAGCGGAGACCCAGCATCCGCGGTGGTCATCATTTCCGGTTTATCGACATGAACGTTTGTCAGTTGAGGTGCGTACTTGTCCGGCTTCTTGATCACATTGATGATTTCGAGGTCCCGGAGTTGCGGCGACCGGCGGCTGGAGGACGAAGGGCTTAGTTCGACTGTTCTTGGGCGGACGACTGCGATTGCATCCGCGACTCGAGCCACGCGCTTCGCCAACTCCGGCGTGCATGTCAGGACTTTCGGCGACTGACGGACGTCCTCAACCGATTGTGCCCAGACAGCAGGCATCAGATCACGCTCTCTGCAGGAAAGGAGTCTCGTCAGACAGCTTAGATCGAACTGCATCAAGCGGGAGACGTCTGAGGGATTCGCACCCGGGAACAATTCCGCCCAAACGATCACAGTAGGAGATCCCCCTGTGTCGGCATTCTCCCACTCCGGAAAGGCCCCAACGACGTAGTTGGGATGCAACAGGGACTGCCTTAGCTTGATATCTGGTTGCTGGTGCGAACTCCACCCACTCCTACGCACGCCGGTGTCCGCATAACCCATTAGTGTGCATTCAAGTCGACCCCTTCCGTCGCACCCTCGTCCCATTGTCCAAACAGAGAATGAAACAGAGGTGAGCGTCTTCCTTCGTATCTGCAGCCACGCGTGAACGACAGTGAGACGCAATCCGAGCCACTCGAGAGGGTACGCCTCGAGTGCCGAAAGGAACGGATCCGCCCGATGACCTTGGCGGGTATGCACGAGTTCAAAACGGTAGAGGCAGTTGTCCTCGGTGCAGGGATGCCCTGGCTGGTCTGGCTCTTCCCCCCATTCCTTAAAACCCCACCTCGTGGCGACGACCTTCACCTGCGCTGCACTCGCCTTTTTCAGTTCCAACTCTCGCACTTCCGTTAGCAGACGCTCCGCTTGTCTGCGAAACTTGTATTGTTCAATCCGGAGGTAAACTGAGAGACCCGCCACGAAGGTAAACGCGGTCAGTGCGATAAGCAGCGACGCCCGTTTCACGAACCTGAGCAGTCTCATACTTGAATTGGACACCGGCAAAGCGAACTGTGGCCAGTAGTCGTTGGTAACTGCTGACAATGTGCAGAATTGGATACCTGCGGCAGCAATTATCAATAGCTGTGTAAGATCGCAATTTCACTCATTGGCCCCCGAGCGAGGGATCTTGAGTGTTAACCCCTTAGCATTCAAAACCCGCCGTCGGCATGCGGGTTTTCCAATCGTTGAGACCGTTCACGCAGTGGTGATAAGCTAGAACCCGGCTTTGAGCGGGAGTAGTTCAGCGGTAGAACGCCAGCTTCCCAAGCTGGATGTCGCCGGTTCGATCCCGGTCTCCCGCTCCATTGTTTCCATAAGATTTTCCGAAACATCTGGCCATTACATTCTCTTTGCTTCTTATTCGCGTCGCGCTGAGTCTCTCCGAAGCGCCCTTGAGTCTCCGGATGAGCTTGCATCTTCCACGGTTACTTCGGTTTGCCTCAAAGGTGCCTTTCCGTGATTGCGATCACGAACAGCCGTGACGAACGCCCTTTGTGCGAACCGACCCGTAGATTGAAGATGACATTGGACAAAGCGGAAGAATTGCCGCTGGAGTCCGCTCCCCGGCTGCGGTCAGGGGAGACAGGGGAGGATCCGATGGCCACAACCGAAATCCACGAGCCAGAGGTCAAGGAAGTCAAGCCGACAAACCGGTCAGCTGCGGCTGTCCTGCCAGGCCGAGACATTGTTGTGCCTCCGGCAGCAAGGCGGATGATGTTTTCCGACAGCCTGCTGGAGTTTGGTCCGCAGCGGAAGCGGAAGTTCTTTTCTACGACGGCATCTTTTGTTTTCAATTGTCTGGCGGTGGGCGTGATGCTGATCGTGCCGCTGGTGTTCACCGATACGCTGCCCAAAGCGCAGCTGCTGACTTTCCTGGTGGCGCCGGCACCTCCGCCGCCGCCCCCACCTCCCGCCGCGGCTGAGCCGGTGCGAGTCGTGCGCCAGATTCAGACCGACATGCTGAATACCGGTCAATTGCGCACGCCCAGCAGGATTCCGAACAAAATCGAGATGATTAAGGAAGAAGAGGCGCCGCCGCCGATGATGGCGACGGGTGGTGTAGTGGGTGGAGTGCCGGGAGGTATTCCCGGCGGACAGCTGGGCGGAGTGATTGGCGGTATCGTAGCTGCCTCGAACGCCGCCGTGCCGAAGTTCGTTCCCGTGACGCCGCAGAGGGTTCGCATCTCGCAGGGCGTCACCAGAGGATTGCTGGTCCATCGCGTGGAGCCGACGTATCCGCCGCTGGCGCGAGCTGCCCGTGTGCAGGGGGATGTGATTCTGAGCGCGGTCATTGATATCAACGGCGAAATCAAGAACCTGCAACTGGTCAGCGGCCATCCCATGCTGGTCCCGGCCGCCCTGGAAGCGGTGAGACAGTGGCGTTACAAGCCGTATCTGCTGAATGGTCAGCCGGTTGAGGTGGAGACCACCGTTACCGTGATCTTCACGCTGTCGTCGTAAAGCTGGATGGCGCGGGAAAGCGCCAGGAGTCAGAACATGGCTGCAGAATACACGTACCGCGTATCGGCCTGGTGGAGCTCAGGCCGCACCGGGCTCGCCAAATGCGAGTCCTCGCCGAACACGATCCATTTCTCCGAAGCTGCCGAACTGGGTGGGCTGCAGGGCCGGTGGACGCCGGAACAGCTGCTGTTGTCCGCCCTGGCAGGCTGCTTCACGACCACCTTCCATGATGTCGCGCGCAGCGCGAAGTTCGACTACACCGATCTTGAGGTGGAAATCGAAGGCAGTGTGCGGCGCAGCCGCGCAGCGGGCTGCAGTTTCCGGGAGATCCTGCTCCGTCCGATTCTCACGGTGCAATCAGAAGAGCAGCGTGAGTTGGGGTTGAATCTGCTGCGGCGCACCAAAGCAATTTGCATGATCTCGCGCGCCATCACCGTCCCGCAGACACTGGAGCCGAACGTGGAAACCATCAAGGTTCCGGTCGAAGGCTGGAGCATGCAAGACGCGGAGGTGAAGCTGGGAGTGTAGGCCCGGCTCATCCGAAGCGAGGGGGTGTTTATGATGTTCTCCTACAGGTTAGTGCGCCTGATCGAATCACACGCCGAGGCGCTGGCTGCAGGGCTGGAAGAAAAAGTACAGGGGACCTGCCAGATCAGTCATTTTCGCGAGATTCCTGCCCACGAATTGCGGGAGCGTGTCTTTGAAATCTACCGGCATCTGGGGGAATGGCTGCTGGGAAAGAACGAGCTCGATATCGAGCATCGTTATCGTGAAATCGGCATGCGCCGGGCTCAGCAGGGAGTTCCGCTCAGCGAAGTCGTGCAGGCGATCGTTTTGACGAAAGAGAATCTCTGGGACTTCCTCAAGAGCGAGGCGGTCTCCGATCGTGCCGTAGAGATCATGGGCGAGCTGGAACTTTTGCAGATGCTCGAGATGTTTTTCGACCGGGCGATTTATTATGCCGCTGTGGGGTATGAAGAAGCGAAGGCTCGTGCCGAGCGCGGAGATGCGCTGCGGGCGAGCTAGGGGAGCGGAACTGGATGTCGATGTCATGGGAAATGGAATACAAAAAGCGTCTCCGGACAGCCGACGAGGCTTTGCATTGCGTGAAATCGGGGATGCGGGTCTACATTCAACCGGGCTGCGCCGAGCCTGAGACACTGGTCGAGGCGCTGATGCGGCGGGCGCCCGACGTCTTCGACGTAGAAATCGTTCACATGATGACCATGGGCTGTGCGCCCTACGTGGCTCCCGAGATGGCGGGCCACTTCCGGCACAACGCCGTTTTCATTGGCGCCAACGTGCGCGAGGCCATCAACGACGGCCGCGCCGACTACACCCCGATCTATCTGAGCGAGATCGAAGGCCTGTTCGAAAGCGGGCAGATGCCGATCGATGTGGCGCTGATCGAAGTCTCGCCACCGGACTCGCATGGATATTGCAGCTTCGGAGTGGGCGTCGATACGACGCTGACTGCGGCCAGAGTCGCGAAGCATGTGGTGGCGCAAGTCAACGACAACATGCCGCGCACCTATGGCGACAGCTTTATTCACGTCGACGATATCGACGCATTTGTGGAGTCTTCGCGTCCGCTGTGCGCGTTGAAAAAGCCGATCGTGAACGACCTGCAGGTGGCCATTGCCAAAAACGTCGCAAGCCTGATTGACGACGGTGCGGTTCTGCAGACTGGCATCGGGGGCATTCCCGATGCGGTCTTGCCCTTGCTGATGGACCGCAAAGACCTGGGCGTGCACAGCGAGCTGGTCTCTGACGGGGTGATTCCGCTGATCGAGGCGGGAGTGCTGACCGGCGCGCGCAAGAATTTCAAGCCGCGCAAGATTATTCTAGGCTTCGCGCTCGGGACCAAGCGGCTGTTCGACTTCGTGGACAACAATCCGATTTTCGAATTTCATCCCACCGCCTACACGAACGATCCCGGACTGATCGCGCGCAACGACAACATGGTTGCGATCAACTCCGCCATCCAAGTCGACCTGACCGGGCAGGTGTGCTCGGACTCGATTGGCAATCAGTTCTACAGCGGCATCGGCGGCCAGGTGGATTTTCTGCGCGGCGCGTCGCGATCGAAGGGTGGCAAGCCGATCATCGCGATCTCTTCTACGGCGAAGCGCGAAACAATTTCGCGGATCGTGCCCATGCTCGATCCTGGGGCGGGAGTAGTGACGTCACGCGGTCTGGTGCGCTACATCGTCACGGAATTTGGTGTGGCGTACCTGCATGGCAAGTCCATTCGGGAACGGGCGAAGGCGCTGATTGAAATCGCGCATCCGCGGTTCCGGGAAGAGCTGTACAAGTATTGCGAACAGACGAAGTGGTTGCAGCATCCGTCGGTAGTTCAGGCAGCCGGCACGAGGTGACTATGGCTGGGGCAGCGCGCGGCAACATAGCGATTGACGTCGAGGAGTGCAAGGGATGCGGGCTATGTGTTGAATCGTGTCCGCCCAAGTGTCTGGAACTCGCGCCGGAGTTGAGCCACTACGGCGTGCATCCCGCCCGCTACACCGGCCACGACTGCACGGGATGCGGGATCTGCTTCTACTGCTGCCCGGAGCCGGGCGCGATCACGGTGTATCGGCTTGCTGCGCCGCCGAAAGCGGCTGTTCCCGTCAATGCGGGAGGCGAACATGCGCCAGCTTTGTAAAGGCAATGTGGCCGTCATCAAAGGCGCAGTGCTGGCCGGGTGCCGCGCCTACTACGGATATCCCATCACTCCGGCGAGCGAAATCGCCGAAGCCGCGGCGCTCTATCTGCCGGAAGTCGGCGGAACCTTTGTGCAGGCCGAGAGCGAAACCGCTTCCATCAACATGGTGTATGGAGCGGCATCGGCGGGAATGCGCGTTATGACCGCGTCGTCCGGTCCGGGGCTGAGCCTGATGCAGGAAGGCATTTCGTATCTCGCAGGATCTGAATTGCCCTGCGTGATCGTCGACGTGATGCGAGGCGGGCCGGGGCTCGGCAACATCGCACCGGAGCAGAGCGATTACTTCGCCATGGTTAAGGGCGGAGGTCACGGCAATTACCGAAACCTGGTGGTCGCGCCGGCATCGGTGCAGGAAATGGCCGATCTCACGGTTCTTGCTTTCGAACTTGCAGACAAATATCGCAACCCGGCGGTGGTGCTCACGGACGGGTTTGTCGGGCAGATGATGGAGCCGCTCGACCTCGAGTATCGGGAAATCAGCGCGCCCCTTAAGCCCTGGGCGGTGCAGGGGACGGCCGGCACGAGGCGCAATATGATCAGCTCGATCTTCCTCGAAGCGGACGATCTGGAAGAACATCAGCGGCGGATGGAAGCCAAGTACATTCGCGCGCAGCAGACTGAGGTGCGCTGGGAAGAGTATCGCACCGATGATGCCGAACTCATTGTGGCTGGATACGGCATCGTCTCGCGTGTGCTGCGTTCGGCGGTGGATGAGGCGCGCAAGCAGGGAATCAAGGTCGGATTGTTCCGGCCGATCACGCTGTGGCCATTCCCGGCCAAGGCGCTGGCCAGCGCGGCTGAACGGGCCGACAAGCTTCTGGTCGTTGAGTTGAGTAACGGACAAATGGTTGAAGATGTCCGTCTGGCCATCGAAGGCCGAAGTCCGGTCGAATTCTACGGACGCGTCGGCGGCAACGTGCCGGATGTCGAAGAATTGCTGGTGAAGATTGAAGAGCAGGTGGCGGCGGGAGTGTAGCGCCGGCGGCGCTACGGGAGAAAGCTCCATGACGGAAAACGTCATCACGAAAGAAGAAAAGATTGGAAGCGACCGTTACGAGATCGTGCACTCGAAATCGGAGGTCTTCTATCCCGAATACGAGCGCAAATCCGACCTCAAGCATCAGACGCATTATTGTCCCGGATGCGGACACGGCGTCGCGCACAAGCTGATTGCAGAAGCCCTCGAAGACTTGGGCCTGCAGGATCAGACGATTCTGGTCAGTCCGGTTGGATGTTCCGTGTTCGCCTACTACTACTTCGATGTTGGCAATGTGCAGGTGGCGCATGGACGCGCGCCTGCCGCTGCTACGGGCCTGAAGCGCGCATGTCCGGACAAGATCGTGATCGCGTATCAGGGAGACGGCGACCTGGCGGCGATCGGCACGGCGGAAATCGTGCATGCCGCCAATCGCGGCGAAAAGATCAGCGTTTTCTTTGTGAATAATGCGATCTACGGGATGACCGGCGGGCAGATGGCGCCCACCACGCTGGTGGGCCAGCGCAGCACGACTTCGCCCTGGGGACGGCGCCCGGTCAACGAAGGCTTCCCGCTGCACATGGCCGAGATGCTTTCGTCCCTCGAGGCCCCGGTGTACATCGAGCGGGTCGCACTCTCCGACAACAAGAACATCATGAAGGCGCGGCGTGCGGTGCGGAAGGCACTTGAACTGCAGCGCGACGGCGCGGGATTCACGTTCGTCGAAATTCTCTCGCCATGTCCCACGATCTGGGGCAAGGATCCGGTTCAGGCGCGAAAGTGGGTAGCGGAAAAGATGATTCCCAACTTTCCGCTGAACGTTTTCCGCGACCGGAAGATCGAGATCGCCGAGACGAACGCTCCGCCCCACAAGACGGTGCAGGAATTAGTCGAAGGCGAGCGTCAGAAAGCGCGAGAAGGAATGGTGCCCGGTAAGCAACATCACTTCCGCCATCTGGGAATCAAGATCGCCGGTTTCGGTGGGCAAGGAGTGCTCCTGCTGGGCCAACTTTTGGCGGAAATGGGCATGCGTGAGGGATTGGAAGTCAGCTGGCTGCCATCGTATGGTCCCGAGATGCGGTCCGGCAGCGCGCATTGTCACGTATGTCTCTCAAAAGACCGCATTGGATCGCCGGTGCTTTCGCGGCCGGACGTCCTGATTGCGATGAATGAGATTTCGCTGCGAAAATTTGCCGCGCAAGTCGTTCCCGGCGGCACGATCATTTACGGCATGGAAAAGTTGCCCGAGGATCTCGCGATTCCGCAGGCGCAGGTCATTTGCATCCCGGCGTCAGAGATCGCCGACAAACTGGGCGCGGCCAAGGTTGCCAACGTCGTGATCATGGGAGCGCTGCTGGAAGAGACCGAATGCCTGTCGGCATCCACGGCTGAGAAAGTCCTCGAAGCTAAAGTCAAGAATCCGGCTTTACTTGATCTCGATCGCAAGGCGCTTGATGCGGGCCGCGTCTATATCGACCACACAGTAGCGATCGGCGCGGTAACGCAGGCGGATGGGTTTGCGCAGTAAGAGTGGATAGCCAGAAAGTTCAAAACCCCCACACCACGAAAACCGCGTACGGTGGGGCACCCTCGCTGCTCCTATTTGTTCACCAGTTCCTGTCGTTCATACTTCTCCATTCGCTTCTTGAACAGCAGTAGCACGCTCGGTCCGAACGCGAGCAGCATGATGGCAATTCCGCTGGTGATTCCAAAGCCAGTCCAGGCTGGCGCACAGCAATCGTGCCTGCGCCGCACAATGACATGGGTCGGAACAGCCACCAGTAGTTCCAACACGCTTCCACGGAAGAGCCAACTCACCGCGCGTGTCACGGGATCGGTCGAGTTCCGGTACATCAGGTAGAACAAGATTCCCCACATCAGCCATAGCACAAACGGGGGAACGATCACGGGTGTAATCGTATCGAAGTCAGGGATAGCATTTTCGCCGCGGATCGCGACGAACAAGGCCACGGCGACCACAAAGGTCACAATAGCCAAGAAGAATCCTGTCAGCACCGCAGAGAACAGCAAAGGCCGTTGCGGCTTGAGGCGTTTGGAGTTCTTGTCGACGCTGAGCCAAAGCAAAACGAACTGCGGGATGACGAAGATGCAGACGATCAACCATGTAATCCACGACTTATATAGTTCTGCGAAGTCATTCAAAGTTGGAGTCGAGCTTCCGGCGAGCACACGGAACGCAGGGACAAGCAAAGCCAGAAGAATGAATGCGTAGAGAAGACTGACGACTACGCCCCACTTGCGCATGGATGCCTCCTTCCGATCACGGAGGTCGACGTCCAGCGAAGTATACATCTGGAAGGAGTGTCCTTTAGTGAGCCAGAACGAGCCTTGTCCAACGTCATTGCAGCGACGCGACTTGCGAATGGTGTGTGATCCCAATCACAAAAAGTGGTGATACACGGCATACTCCCTTGCGCCCATTGGCGCGATTCTGAAGGTGGGTGCAGGGGGTGTTCAATGGCACTCATCGAAGCCAACGTCGAAACGCCGCAGGGCAAGAATGCCGCAGGCAAAGCCACCTGCAAGTTCAGCGCCCTGGCGGTAAGAAACATTCTGTTTGCCACCGACTTCTCAGTTACGTCCGATGCGGCCCTGCCTTACGCAACCGCGATCTGCCGGCGCTTTGGAGCCACACTGCACACGGCACACGTGCTCTCCGAAGCCAGCCTGTTGCTGCTTACCGGCGGCGTAGATTACGTGAGCATGGGGACGATTTACGAGGACGCGCACAGCGAGGCGAAAGAGAAACTGGATCAGCTATCGGCACGATTTGGAGGGATTCCACACCGCGACTATGTCCGTCATGGGCAGGTGTGGAAGAACCTGGAAGCCATCATCGAAGAGAGCGGCATCGATCTCATCGTCGTAGGCACGCATGGTCGTGGTGGCCTGGGCAAGTTGCTGCTGGGATCGGTTGCAGAAGATATCTTGCGGCATGCGTCATGCCCGGTGCTGACAGTGGGTCCGAAAGTGTGCGGACGAGCGAAGTTGCCTGCCTTCCAGAACGATGGTCGCGATCTGGCGCCGCCTGATTTGGACGTGCGGCAGATCGTCCTGGGGACAAATTTCGCGCCGGCAGCGGAGCGGATCGCGAATGAGGCCATTGCCCTGGCAACCGAGTTTGGCGCGCGCCTGACCGCGATCCATGTCCTCGAAGACTACACACAGTTGGGCAGCCGCCCCGGTCCGATTGAGGAGAGCGTTCGGAGACTACAAGAACTGGTGCCGAGTGATTCCGGACTGCAGTACCTGCCGGAACTTGTGGTGGAATTCGGATCGCCCGCGGAGCGCATCCTCAAAATCGCATCCGACCGCGAGGCGGACATGATCGTGCTGGGGGCGCGTTCGGCGCGGGAGGTTGGCGGCACCCATCTGCCCTGGTCGTCGGCACATCACGTGATCGCCAAGGCCCATTGCCCGGTGTTGACGATCCGCGAATAATTGCGGCCAATTTGAACGGGAGTCCATCATCCGACGGCCGAACATAAAGCGCTTCGCGCGACGGCAGCAGAGCTTTATTGCGATTGCTGTCGCTATCTATGCCGGATTGTGGGCCGTGGATCGTCCGGCTGACATCGGCAGCACGCTGATCTATACCTTGCCGCTCTGCAATCTGATCGTTCTGGTCCAGGATCACCTGGCTTTTCTCTACCGGCGGCGTCCTACGTTGCAGTCCTGGGCGATCTACCTCGGGCTCGTCTTCATCCTAGGGGTGCTTGGCGTGGCTGTAGTCAACGTCATTGAGTTTCACCTGCGCAGACTGCCGGGCCAGACGTTGTGGCAGTTCCTGGCGTCGGGATGGAAGCTCCCCTTGATAGCGACAATGATCGTCGGCGTGAGTACGGAACTCTACAAACGTACCCGGGAGCGGCTGGAAGCAAGAAATCGCGAACTGCAGCGGACGATCGAGCAGGAGGCGGCCGAGCGCGAACAGCATGGCCAGGAATTGCAGCAGGCGCGTGAGATTCAGGAATCGCTGCTGCCCAAACAGATCCCGCAGATTCCCGGATTCGAGATTGACGGCGCGTGGGAGCCGGCGCGCGTGGTCGGTGGCGACTATTATGACGTGATCAAGCTCAGCGAGACCAAGCTGGGGATTTGTATCGCCGATGTGGTTGGCAAGAGCGTTTCTGCGGCGCTGCTGATGGCCAACGTCCAGGCCAGCATACGGGCTTTCGCCGGAGAATCGACCTCGCCCGCAAATCTCTGCAGCCGGGTAAACTCCGTGCTCTGCTCGAGCATTACGCCGGGGAAATTCGTAACGCTGTTCTATGGCGTGCTGGATGCGACAACGCGCACATTCTCTTACACCAACGCCGGACATCTTTTGCCGAAGCTGATCCGGAGGAATGGCAAAACGGAGGAACTCGTTGACGGTGGCGCGGTGCTCGGGGTTTTCCCCGGATGGAAGTATGAAGACTTTCTGGTAAAGCTGGAAGCCGGAGATCGCCTGTTGTTGTATACCGACGGCATCACGGAAGCCGAGCCGCCGGGTGGCGAAGAATTTGGGGAGCAGCGTCTGGTTTCCAGCGCGAGGAAGTATTCCGCGGCGTCCGCCGCTGAGCTAAAGTCGGCACTGCTGCTTGACGTCAAAGAATTCTGCAATTCACAGTTTCGCGACGACGCCACGCTCATTGTGATCTCCGCAGTGCCGGGGCTTTACGACAGAGAGCGCGAACTCGTAGCGACTGCCCGTATCTGATCTGATTCCCAAAACGAAACTCCAAAGTAATCATCGTGACTACCATCACAGTGAGGGACCTCACCTGGCGTGTAGACTGAAAAGTTTTGTGACAACCCAGGATCTCGCTTTCTTGTATCCTGTCACGAACTGACGAGCTTATATGGCCTCTTACGTTGCAAAACCTGCTCCACCGAATCAGGACAAGCGCTGGAAGTTGGTGGACGCCACAATCCGGCGGCAGGGCGCGCAGGCTCGCGGATTGATTGAAACGCTGCACACTGTGCAGGAAGCGTTCGGTTTTCTGGATGAGCAGGCGCTGCGTTATGTCGCGATGTCGTTGCGCGTGCCGCTGAGCCGCGCCTACGGTGTGGCAACCTTCTATCACTTCTTCACCCTCAAGCCGGCGGGCGAGCACACCTGCGTCATCTGCATGGGCACGGCCTGCTACATCAAGGGCGCGCCACAACTTCTCGACGCAGTGGAGCGCGATCTGGGCATCAAGCCGGGCGAAACTACGACCGATAAGAAGGTATCTCTGCTCACCGCGCGCTGCCTGGGTTCGTGCGGGCTGGCTCCGGCAGTCGTCTATGACCAGGAAGTGGCAGGCAAGGTGAGCACGGCGGCGGTCCGCGATCACCTGAAGAAATGGACGCATGCATGACCCCTGAGGAACTGGATCAGATTGCTGAAACCGAACGCGTCGAGCAGGCGCAGTTTACGCAGCGAGTCAACGTCTGCGTTGCGGCGGGATGTCTTTCCTGTCAGAGCCAGGGCGTGAAGGACGCGCTGTCGCAGGAAGTGGACCGCCGCGGCGCGAAAGATCATTGCCAGGTCAAGGGCGTTGGCTGTATGGGACTGTGTTCGGAGGGGCCGCTTGTCTCGACCAGCAGCGGTGTGCTCTACAAGAAAGTGGAAGCGGCCGACAGTCCCGCGATCCTTGACAGTCTCAGTGGGGAGACTGTTTCGCGGCTGGTGTGTCCGACCGATATTCCGTTCTTTCAGCGGCAGAAGAAGATCGTCCTGGAAAACTCGGGTGTGATCGATCCGGAGCGCATTGAAGACTACATCGCGGCCAACGGGTACGCGGCGCTGATCAAGGCTCTTACCGAGATGTCGCCGCGCGAAGTGATCGACGAGGTCACCAGGAGCGGCTTGCGCGGCCGCGGCGGCGCAGGCTATCCCACGGGATTGAAGTGGAGCACGGTATCGAAGTCGGTGGGCACACAGAAGTATGTGATCTGCAATGCCGACGAGGGCGATCCCGGCGCGTTCATGGATCGCAGCGTGCTGGAAAGCGATCCGCATCGTGTGCTGGAAGGCATGCTGATCGCAGGCTATGCAGTAGGCGCGTCAGAAGCCTTCATCTATGTGCGTGCGGAATATCCGCTGGCGATCAAGCGGCTGCGCAACGCGATCCGTCAGGCCGAGCGCGTGGGCCTCTTGGGATCGAACATCTGCGGCACGCGCTTCAGCTTCCGCATCGATGTGCGCTTGGGTGCCGGTGCCTTTGTCTGCGGGGAGGAGACTGCGCTCATCGCCTCGGTCGAAGGGAAGCGCGGCGTGCCGCGTCCGAGGCCGCCGTACCCGGCCATGGAAGGACTGTTCGGCCAGCCCACGCTGATCAATAACGTCGAGACGTTCGCCAATATTGCGCCGATTATTCGTAATGGCGGCGAGTGGTACGCGAAGATCGGAACGGAAAAGAGCAAAGGGACAAAGGTCTTCGCGCTCGCCGGATGCATAGAAAACACCGGCCTGGTGGAAGTTCCGATGGGAATTTCGCTGCGCGAAATGGTTTTCGAAATTGGTGGAGGCATTCCCGGTGGGAAGAAATTCAAGGCGGCGCAGACCGGAGGGCCATCGGGCGGCTGTCTTCCGTCCGACTGCCTTGACATGCCCGTTGACTACGAGTCTCTCGCGAAGGCGGGATCGATCATGGGTTCGGGCGGCCTGATCGTCATGGACGAAAGCTCATGCATGGTCGATGTGGCGAAATTCTTCATGGATTTCTGCATGACCGAATCCTGCGGGAAGTGCATCCCTTGCCGCGTGGGGACGTATCAGATGCACCGCATCCTGAGTGCGATTGCCGACATGACGGCTACGCAGCAGGACTTGAAGATGCTCGAAGAGTTGTGCGATCTGCTGAAGCACACCAGCCTGTGCGGACTGGGGCAGTCAGCTCCCAATCCGGTGGTGAGCACGCTGCGTTCATTCGGAGAGGAATATCGCGCTCACATTGATGAGCATAAGTGCCCCGCCGGTGTATGTGGCGAGCAGCGTGTAGGAGAGCCGGCATGAGACCCGTGACCAGCGTCAAGACCTTGCAGATCAATGGCCGCGACGTGACCGGCAGGCAGGAAGAAAGCATCCTGAGCGTAGCGCGGCAGAATGGCATCTTCATCCCGAGGTTGTGCGAGATGGATGGGCTAACCGACGTCGGTGCCTGCCGGCTATGCCTGGTCGAGATCAAAGGACAGAACAAGCTGCTGCCGGCCTGCGTTACCGCCGTGGAAGAGGGGATGGAAGTCACGACCGATTCGCCGCGGCTGCAAAACTACCGGCGGATGATCCTCGAACTTCTTTTCACCGAGCGCAATCACGTCTGCTCGGTGTGCGTGTCGAACGGCCACTGCGAGATGCAAATGCTGGCGCAGCGGCTGGGGATCACGCACGTTCACTTTCCCTACCGCTATCCCAAAGAAGACGTCGACGCCTCGCACGATCGGTTCGTGATCGATCACAACCGCTGCATTCTGTGCACGCGCTGCGTGCGGGTGTGCGACGAGATTGAGGGCGCGCATACCTGGGACATTATGGGACGCGGCATCACGGCGAAAGTCATCACCGATTTGAACGAACCATGGGGATCGTCGGAAACCTGCACCAGTTGCGGCAAGTGCGTGCATGTGTGCCCGACCGGCGCTCTGTTTGAGAAAGGCCGCTCGGTGGCCGAGATGCTCAAGCGGCGGCAGTTCTTGCCTTATCTGACCATGATGCGGGAAGAGAACGAATGAGCGGCCCGGCGAAAAAGCGGATCGCCACGGTCTGGCTCGACGGCTGCTCCGGCTGCCACATGTCTTTTCTCGACATGGATGAGCGACTGCTGGCAATTGCCGGCGCTGCCGATCTAGTCTACAGCCCGCTGGTCGACGCGAAGGAATTTCCCGAGAACGTCGACGTGACGCTGGTCGAAGGCGCGGTCAGCAGCGAAGAAGATCTGCATAAGATCCAGAAAGTTCGCGAGCGGACGAAGATTCTGATTTCCCTGGGCGATTGTGCCGTCACGGCGAATGTGCCGGGTATGCGCAACCCATTTGGGCGGAAAGCGGTATACGACCGAGCCTATCGGGAGAATGTGACGTTTGATCCGGGGATTCCAGACCAGGTAGTGCCTGCGCTGTTACCAACCTCGCGTCCGGTGCACGAATTTGTTGACGTGGATGTATTTGTCCCCGGGTGTCCGCCATCGGCCGACACGATTTATTACGTGGTCACGGAATTGTTGGAAGGGCGGACGCCGGATTTGAGTTTGAAGACGAGGTTTGGATCGTAAGGAGTCAAACAAAGCTTTTCCCAGGTCTGGCAAAGGCGGCGAGATCCTTCGACTTCGCTCAGGACAGGCTCTGGGGGACCCCCCGAAATCCGGGGCTTCCCGAGGAAGGTGTAATGGAAGGCAACACCATCATCATCGATCCGGTCACCCGCATTGAAGGCCATTCCAAGATCACGCTGCATTTGAACGAGGATGGCCGGGTTGAAGACGCGCGCTTCCACGTAACGCAATTCCGCGGGTTCGAGAAATTGTGCGAAGGGCGGCCATTCTACGAAATGCCTTCGCTGATGGCGCGCATCTGCGGCATCTGCCCGGTAAGCCATCTGATCGCTTCGGCCAAGGCTTGCGACTCGCTGCTGGCCGTCCGAATCCCTCCCACTGCCGACAAATTGCGGCGCATTTTCGGACTGGCGCAGGTCACGCAATCGCATGCGCTCAGCCTGTTTCACCTGTCTTCGCCCGACTTGTTGCTGGGGATGGATGCCGATCCGGCGAAGAGCAACATTTTCGGAGTGGCCGAGAAAAATCCCGAGCTCGCCCTCGACGGCATCCGCCTGCGGCAGTTTGGGCAGAAGATTATCGAGCGGCTGGGAGGGAAGCGCATTCATCCAGCCTGGATCGTTCCCGGCGGCGTGAGCGAGCCGCTGACCGAGGCCAACCGCGACGCGATCCTGCACTCATTGCCGGAAGCGCTGGCGATTGCCGAACGCACGCTCGAGTGGTTCAAGAGCTCCATGGAGAGGTTTCGCGAGGAGATCTCGACTTTCGGAAATTTCCCCACGATGTTCATGGGTATCGTGAAGAAAGACAATGGCCTGACCTTTTACGATGGCAAGCTGCGCATCGTCGACGCCTCGGGACACGTCGTGGCCGATGATCTCGATCCGACGAAGTACGCAGATTACATTGGCGAAAAAGTCGAGCCATGGAGTTACCTGAAATCCACCTACTACAAGCCGAAGGGATTTCCGGAGGGCATTTACCGGGTGGGGCCGTTGGCCCGGCTGAATGTTGCCGACCGTTGCGGCACACCGCGCGCCGATCAGGAGCTGGCAGAGTTTCACGAGCTTCAGCGGACGGCTGTGTTGAGTTCTTTCCATTACCATCATGCGCGGCTGATCGAAATTCTCTATTGCATTGAACGGCTGGAAGCCTTGCTGAATGATCCCGAGATACTGTCAAAGCATGTGCGCGCGGTCGCACGACCGAATGCTTTGGAAGGCATAGGCGCCTGCGAGGCTCCACGCGGCACGTTGTTCCATCACTACAAGATTGACGAACAGGGATTGATTCGTTGGGTAAACCTGATTATCGCCACCGGTCACAACAATCTCGCCATGAACCGCAGCGTGCTGCAGGTGGCCAAACACTTCGTGCAGGGCAGGCGCCTGAACCCCGGGATGCTGAATCGAGTCGAAGCGGTCATCCGTTGCTACGACCCCTGCTTAAGCTGCTCGACCCATGCGATCGGGCAAATGGATCTGCAGATTCAGCTGGTCAGCGCGGAAGGCGAAATTTTGGACGAAGTGAGCCGCGGTTGACGCGTGCGTTCCGGGCGAGCGACGGAGAATAGCCCACCCAGTTCACTGGCGGAGACGAGCACAAAAGAATTCCCCGCGGTAGCCAGGGCTGAACTGGAGCGCGAAGGTAGTAAGTTTCAGGCGTCCCGTCCGGGACGCTATGCATTTTGCCGGCAACAACCCGGCGTTAAAACGCCGGCTACTATCCGATGTCCCCCCGGGACAAAATCGTGCCTCCCATCCTTATCATCGCCTATGGCAACCCACTACGCTGCGACGACGGCATCGCGTGGCGTGCGGCCGAGGCGCTCGAACGCAAGTTTCCGAGATCGCAGGTCGAAATTCACCGTTTGCAGCAACTCGCCCCGGAGATCGCGGACGATTTGAGACAACGTGATCTCGTAGTGTTCGTCGACGCGGCTTGTTTGGATCGAGGCGATCAGGGTCAGGCGGGTGAAATACGCCGGCATGAAATCTCAGGAAGCGACCCCACGGATCGGCCGCCCAGTCAGTTCACGCATGTATATTCTCCCGCCAGGGTTCTCGACCTTGCCCGTGAACTTTACCGCCGGACGCCAAAGGCTATTACTATCAGCGTGACCGGACAACATTTCGAACACGGCGAATCGCTCTCACCGTACGTTGCGAATGCCCTGCCCGAGTTGATCGCGACGATAGAGCGCCTCGTTCAGGAGGCCCTCCAGCGAGCATCAACCACGAAGGACACGAACTGACACGAAGAAACTTAGTGAGCGTTGGTGTCTTTTGTGGTTAAAGATTCCCCTTGAGCTTAGAATCAGATGTCATGCCGGTGGCGTCGCAACCAACTCGACAGCGCCTGCGCATCACTCTGCGCGGAGCCGTGCAGGGCGTGGGTTTCCGGCCATTTGTCTACCGGCTCGCGACCGAGATGTCCCTCTGCGGATGGGTTCTGAATTCTTCGGCGGGGCTGGTCGTCGAGGTTGAAGGTTCTCCGGAGCAATTGCTTACGTTTGAGGTACGGCTCGAACGCGAACGCCCAAAGGCGTCCGTCGTGACGGTTCGCGAAACGGAGTGGCTTGCGCCGGAGGGCTTCACAAGGTTTGAAATTCATCAGAGCGAAACCGATTCGGCCAGATCAGTCAACGTTCTGCCGGATCTCGCCATGTGCGCCGACTGCCGTAACGAACTACTCGATCCGGCCAACCGGCGCTTTCAGTATCCCTTTACCAACTGCACGAACTGCGGGCCCCGCTACACGATCGTGGTCGACATTCCTTATGACCGGCCGAACACGACGATGCGGGAGTTCGTGCTGTGTCCGGCGTGCCGCGAAGAATACGAGAATCCGGCGGATCGCCGCTTCCATGCGCAGCCGAATGCGTGTCCGGTGTGCGGTCCGAAATTGGATGGAACAATCGCTGAGACCGCCGAAGCATTGCGCCGAGGCGAAATTGTCGCGTTGAAGGGAGTTGGCGGATTTCAACTGCTTGTCGACGCACGCCAGCCCGCAGCGGTGGCGCGACTGAGGCAGCGCAAGCACCGCGAGGAAAAGCCGTTTGCGCTGATGATGCCCTCGCTCGAAATGGCGCACGAGTATTGCGAAATATCATCGGCGGAAGTTGAGGTGCTGGCATCGCTGGCGGCGCCCATCGTTCTGCTACGGCCAAAGCCTGGCACTGACATCGCCTGGAATGTGGCGCATTGTTCGCCTTATCTGGGAATCATGCTGCCATATTCCCCTTTGCATCTTCTGCTGATGCGGGAATGTAATTTTCCGCTGATTGCGACCAGCGGCAACCGCAGCGACGAGCCGATTGCGATCGCGAACGATGAAGCGGCGGTTCGGCTGACAGACATCGCCGATCGTTTCTTGATGCACAACCGCCCGATTGTTCGCGCCTGCGACGATTCGGTCGTTCGACTTACGCGAGGTCGCGCCGGCATTCTGCGCCGGGCGCGCGGATATGCGCCGCTGGGAGTCCGGGTTCCACATCCTGTTCCGCCTGTGCTCGCCGTCGGCGGCCATCTCAAGAATACGGTTGCGATTGGAATCGGACAGGATGTTTTTCTCAGCCAGCACATCGGGGACTTGGAAACTCTCGAGGCGCGGCTGGCTTTCGAGCGCGCGATCGACGATCTCTGCCGTTTGTACAGCTTTAAGCCGGAGGCGGTCGTGTGCGATCTGCATCCGGACTATGCCTCGACACACTGGGCGGAGAAATCTGGGCTGCCGGTGTTTCGGGTGCAGCATCATCAGGCGCACGTGGCGGCCTGCGCTGCGGAGAACAATGTGGAAGGTCCTTATCTCGGGGTCTCATGGGACGGCACCGGATACGGCCTTGACGGCGCAATCTGGGGCGGAGAGTTTTTCCGCGTTGAGAACAATCAATACGAACGCATTGCGCACCTGCGAATATTTGGGCTGCCGGGCGGAGATACGGCGGTTCGCCAAGGATGGAGATCCGGAGCGAGTTTGTTGTTCGAGGCTCGGAAAGAGTTCCCGGGTCTCACCAAACCGGTGAGACCCGGGGCACCCCAATTCGTTGAATCCTCCCTATCGGGGGTGCCCCATGTCTCGCTTCCTTTGCGAGACATGGGAAATTCAGATGCAACAGTTCAACAGATGCTGGAGCGTGGAATTAACGTGGTTCCCACAACCAGCGTGGGCCGGCTGTTTGACGCTGTCGCTTCGATCACGGGAATCGCACAACAGAACCGCTTCGAAGGCCAGGCCGCGATGCTTCTGGAGAACGAAATTGGAGCTTTGAAAACAGAAGAGGCGTATCCTTTAGACGGTGGGGATTGGGCTCCCTTGATTGCAGCTGTGATGCGGGCCAAGCAGGAGGGAATGCCTGTCGCCAAGATTGCCGCCCGTTTTCACAACTCTTTGGTGAACTGGATTCTGGAAGTTGCGGACCAAGCCGGGTTGAAGCAGGTCGTGTTAAGCGGGGGCGTTTTTCAGAATCGGTATCTGACGGAGCGCACAGCGGCGCTCTTGGAGGCGCGCGAGTTCAGCGTGTATACGCATGGGCAAGTTCCGCCCAATGATGGCGGGATCGCATTGGGGCAGGCAGTGATGGCAGCTTGCGCAGCAAATTGCGCCTTGAGCTAGCCGTGGAAGAGCGGCCCTTCAGGGCCGCGTTAAGAGCTTTTCTTCAGTCGGGCTTTAGCCCGTGAGGTTCTCGCTATGTGTCTTGCAGTTCCAGGCAAGGTGGTTGAAATCATCGACGGTGGCGATCCTGCCTTTCGTGTCGGCAAAATTGACTTCGGCGGCATCCGCAAAGAAGTCAGCCTCGCCTACACTCCCGAAGCAGAAGTCGGAAAGTATGTTCTCGTCCACGTGGGCTTCGCGATCAGCGTGATCGACGAAGAAGAGGCCCAACGCGTTTTCGAATATCTGAAGCAGATGGGCAATCTGGAAGAGGAACTCGGTGAAGTTCGTCAGTGAATATCGTGATCCGAAAGCTGCCGAGCGGCTGGCGGCGGCGATCCGGCAGAAGGTCACGCGCCCGTGGTCCATCATGGAGATCTGCGGCGGCCAGACCCACACGATCGTCAAGAGCGGGCTGGAAGATCTGCTGCCGAAGGAAATCACGCTCGTGCATGGCCCAGGTTGTCCCGTGTGCGTGACGCCGATTGAATTGATCGACAAAGCTGTGGCCATCGCCAAGCGCCCGGATGCGATCTTCTGCTCGTTCGGAGATATGCTGCGCGTCCCGGGATCGTCGAAGAGTTTGTTCGACGTTAAAGCGGAAGGCGCGGATGTGCGCATCGTCTACTCGCCGCTGGATGCGCTGAAGCTGGCGAAGGCGAATCCCGAAAAGCAGGTCGTATTTTTTGCGGTTGGATTTGAGACCACGGCGCCGGCCAATGCCATGGCCGTCTGGCAGGCCGATCACGATGGCGTGGAGAACTTCTCGATCCTTGTTTCGCACGTGCTCGTACCCCCGGCGATGGAGGCGCTGCTTTCATCCAACAACTGCGTTGTGCAGGGGTTTCTGGCAGCCGGGCATGTATGCACGGTGATGGGCTTTGAAGAATATTTGCCGATCGCTGAGAAGTACAAAGTTCCGATTGTCGTGACCGGATTCGAACCGCTCGACCTCTTGGAAGGCATTCACATGGCCGTGAGCCAGCTCGAAGAAGGCCGGTATGCGGTGGAGAATCAATACACGCGGGCGGTGCGGCGGGAAGGGAATCGTCCGGCGCAGAAGACCATTACCGAAGTGTTCGAAGTGAGTCCCCGGCAGTGGCGCGGCCTGGGAGAGATTCCCGCCAGCGGGTTTCAACTGCGTGGACGTTTTCAGAAATACGACGCCAACCGCCGCTTCCCGTTCTCCGGCGAGCCCGCCAAAGAATCGCCTGAGTGCATCAGCGGACTCATTCTTCAAGGACTCAAAAAGCCGCACGAGTGCGCCGCCTTCGGAGTGAAGTGCACGCCGGAAAATCCGCTGGGCGCGCCGATGGTATCGTCGGAGGGCGCGTGCGCGGCCTACTATCACTATGGCAGACGCCAAAACACCAGCGTTCAACCTGAGCTGTCCCGTCCCGCGAGTCGCTGACGACCGCATCGTGCTGGCGCACGGCGGCGGCGGACGGCTCACTCACCAGCTGATCGAAAAGATTTTCATCCCTGCCTTCTCGAACGAGGCTCTCGAGCAGCGGCACGACGGCGCCGTTCTCTCGCTGGATGGCGCGCGGCTGGCCTTTACCACCGATTCGTTCGTCGTTCGTCCGTTGATTTTTCCTGGCGGGAATATCGGTGACCTTGCCGTGAACGGCACGGTGAACGATCTGGCCATGTGTGGCGCCCGGCCGCTGTACCTGAGTGCGGGATTTATTCTCGAAGAAGGATTGGAGATGGAAACGCTGCGGATCGTAGTGAACTCGATGCACGAGGCCGCGGCGAAAGCGAACGTAAAGCTCGTGACAGGAGACACGAAGGTTGTGGATAAAGGGAAGGGTGATGGAATTTTTGTGAATACGTCGGGGATTGGACTCGTTGAGGCGCGTACTGAAATTGGGCCGCAGTCGGTTCAGCCCGGCGACGCGGTGATTATCAGCGGCGATCTCGGACGCCACGGCATTGCGATCCTTTCTGTCCGCGAAGGCCTCGAGTTCGAATCGCCGATTCTCAGCGATTGTGCCAATGTCTGGCCGGCTGTGGAAGCGCTGCTGAAGGCGGGAATCGAAGTTCATTGTTTGCGCGATCTGACGCGTGGCGGCCTGGCGACGACTTTGAATGAAATAGCGGCCGCTCGGAATGTCTGCATCAAACTAGAAGAAGCATTGATTCCGGTCGATGAAGTGGTGCAGGGGGCGTGCGAGATTCTGGGTCTCGATCCCCTGTATGTCGCGAATGAAGGGCGGTTCGCGGCGTTTGTTCCGGCAGCTCAGGCGGGCGCAGCGCTCGAAATGATGAAGAAGGTCGAGGTGTCGCAGGGCGCAGTGCGCGTCGGACGAGTCGAAGAGAGTCCCGGCCGGACAGTGATCCTGCAAAGCCGCATCGGCGGGAATCGGGTGGTGGATATGTTGAGCGGGGAACAGTTGCCGAGGATCTGCTGAGTTATGAAAGCAGTTTCAGATTCTTTGCTCCGTGCGAAACATTGGCAGATCTTCCTTGTGATGCTCTCGTTTGTCGGTGCGGCAATAACGGTCATGCTGAGGTCTTTCGTTGTGACACCGCCGGGAAAGTTTCCGTCGAGTGTCCCATTCTTTGTCGTGATGGAATTGTTCGCAATTTCATTCGGACTTTGGCTTTGGTCCTTAGGAATGTTTCTGAACTCCTTTGTTCCCCAGCCGAAGAGAATGAAGATGACTTTCTTTCGCTTCTCGATAATTTATGTACCGCTGTATTTGGCCATATTTGACATCTTCTTTGAGGGCCAGAACCTGACACGGAACATATCCATCATCCTGATTTCGTGGGCGGTGATCTTTCCGATGCATTTCTTCGCGATGTTCTGCCAAATCTATACTTGGTATTTTGTGTCGAAGACCCTCGCGGTGGCCGAAAGTGGGCGTATCGCAACTTTTCCCGACTACATCGGATATTTCTTTGGTCTTTGGATTCTCCCTATCGGCATCTGGATCATCCAACCGAGGATCAACCGCCTCTATGCAGCAACCTGAATCCTCGACCTGCATAGGTCTTTCGCTGCGCTCAGGATGACATTGGGGTGACGGCTGGTGATCACGATGCAGATTCGAGGTTGCTGGTTAGCGACGGGGGGGCTCAGATGTTCCTGTTTACTGCATGAATGGTTTCGCGCCGACGTAGGGTCCTTCGCGCCGGCGTTGCCGCCGCTCAGGATGACAACTCTCGGGTGCGATCCGTAGGTTGCATAGCTAGCCGCTTTCCCTCACAATGGCAGGAAGCAGGAGGTGCCCATGCCGGCACTATCCAGCCCGCCTCGTAACTCACTGATTACACTCCAGCTACATCCCCCGTGACCGCAATCACCCCCTGGGGTGAGAATTATCACTGCCCCATTCTTATGGCTTGCGACAATGAGAAACGGAATCATGTTTCCCCGCAGTACGCTTCTTATGTTTTACCTACGGAGGTAGGCCTATGTCTGTGATGACGCCGCCTGGAGTTCGCACTCCGGCGGATTACATTGAATCCGTGATGATCAGTGTCAAGGCGAAGAACCCTGCCGAACCCGAGTTCCATCAGGCGGTGCAGGAGGTGTTTGATTCTTTGCGGTTGGTGTTGGCGAAGCATCCCGAGTATCAGTCGGCGAAGTTGCTGGAAAGAATTGTCGAGCCCGAGCGCGTCCTCATGTTCCGCGTGCCGTGGTTCGATGATCTGGGCAATATTCAAGTCAACCGTGGATTCCGCATCGAGATGAACAGCGCGATTGGCCCCTATAAGGGCGGGCTGCGCTTCCATCCCAGCGTAAATCTCGGCATCCTGAAGTTCCTGGCGTTTGAACAGGTCTTCAAGAATTCGCTGACCACGCTGCCCATGGGCGGCGGCAAGGGCGGAAGCGATTTCGATCCCAAGGGCAAGAGCGACAACGAAGTGATGCGCTTCTGCCAGAGCTTCATGACCGAACTGCAGCGTCACATCGGGCCGGACACCGACGTTCCGGCCGGCGACATCGGCGTGGGCGGACGCGAAATCGGATTCCTCTTCGGCCAATACAAGCGGCTGCGGAATGAGTTCACCGGCGTGCTGACGGGCAAGGGCCTGGGCTGGGGCGGATCGCTGATTCGTCCGGAAGCGACGGGATACGGTTGCGTGTACTTCGCGAAAGAAATGTTGAAGACTCGCAAAGAGTCGTTTGACGGCAAGCTCTGCCTGGTTTCGGGCAGCGGCAATGTCTCGCAGTACACCATTGAGAAGCTGCTCGATCTGGGAGCGAAGCCGATCACGGTGTCCGACTCGAACGGCGTGATCTACGATCCGGATGGCATCGACCGCGAGAAGCTGGCCTGGGTCATGGAGCTGAAGAACGTGAAGCGTGGACGCATCCGCGACTACGCCGATCACTTCAAGAAAGCCATCTTCATGCCGACGGATATCAAGCTGGAGCACAATCCGCTGTGGAACATCAAGGCGGACTGCGCATTCCCGAGCGCAACGCAGAATGAAATCACCGCGAAGGATGCGGCGAATCTGCTGAAGAATGGCATCAAGGTGGTGGCCGAGGGCGCGAACATGCCGTCCACGCTCGAAGCGACCAAGATGTTCCTGGATGCGAAGATCCTGTACGGACCGGCCAAGGCTGCCAATGCCGGCGGCGTAGCCACGTCAGGCCTCGAGATGGCCCAGAACAGCGCACGGCTGAGCTGGACGCGCGAGGAAGTCGACGACCGTCTGCACAAGATCATGATCGCTATCCATCAGACGTGCTACGAAACGGCCGAGAAATACGGTACGCCCGGCAACCTGGTGAACGGCGCCAACATCGGCGGCTTCGTGAAAGTGGCGAACGCGATGCTGGATCAGGGGCTGGTGTAGGAATTTGTAAGTGAAGATGAATCGGATGCCCCACCCTAACGACGCGTTCTGTGCGACGTTAAGGTGGGGATTTTTAGCTTTGGTCATGAGAGAATTCCGAATCATGCGCTGTGCAGCCATCACATTCGCTCTGGCCCTGACTGCCTGCATCACTGCTTGTCATAAGACTGACGCAGAAGGGCGCATGTTTCGTCGTGCGGCCGCGAGTGGCGACGTAGCAACAATTCGAGTGATGCTGCAAAAGAATCCGAAAGTCGTGTTTAGCGATGACAAGTCTGGCTCAACAGCGTTGGAATATGCAGTTTCTCGTCACCAAACGGAGGTGGTCGAATTACTGCTGGCCAACAACGCCAGGGTCGACGCCAGAAACTATCATGGCATTACGCCGCTCTTCGCTGCGTCTGCGAAAGGCTATGCTGACATCGCCCGGTTGCTAATTACGGCTAAAGCCGACGTAAACGGGAAGAACTCTCACGGCTTTACACCGCTGGATGTGGCGGCGTTCAATGGGCACATTGATGTCGCCGAACTTCTCCTCGACACCGGCGCGGGCGTCAACATAGCGGATGGCCGGGGCGCTACTCCTCTGTACTGGGCCAGGAAAAATGGACAGAAGACGATGGAAGATTTTCTCCGGCAGCATGGTGGTCAGGATTTCGCTCCGTCGTACGGTGGGTCGGAGTGGCCCTGAACAACGCGCGACAATCTGATTTGATTACTCCTAATCGGGACTATCGGTTCCCATGTCTCGCAAAGGCGGCGAGACCCATTCGACTCCGCCGCGCGCCAGGCGCGGCTCCGCTCAGGGCAGGCTATGGGGCACCCCACTGTTGTTGAGAGTTCCACTCTTCAAAACTGCGCGATCTTCGAGCGAACCGTCATAACTAGAATGTCTGTGTCATTAATTTTCACCGGGCCTTTCTCTCCAAGCAAATACCATCGATAACTGCTCCAAGGCCACTGCTCCGGCGAAGTTACTAATCCACGTTTGACCGGATTTCGGTGGATGTAACGGAGTTTCTCTACCCGTTTCTTTTCCGTCCAGACGTTGAAGTCGTAAAACCGGTTCTGCCAAAACCGATTGGCATTCGAAGAGGAACATGGGGTGCCCCAGGTCTCGCCGTTTTTGCGAGACCTGGGAATAACGGTCTTCTCCAGAACCTGGACGAAACCTAATTTCAACGCCTGAATCGCGGTTGAGAGCGTACTCCGCTGAGGTTCGGTCACGAGCAGATGAACGTGTTCGGGCATGACAACGTAGCCAAGCACTACGAGACGATATCGACGTCGGACCCGTTCAAGAGTCTGCAAGAACAGGTCACGTTTCCGTGCGCTGTCGAGTACCGGTTGGCGCAGATAACAGCTGAAGGTCACAAAGTGAAGATCCCTTCCACCGTAGGAGCGGTGAAGGTTTTCAGGCATGGGTTCAAGGTAAAGAACTCACCGGGCGGTTGTCTGTGACGAGTGAACATTTCGACTGTGAATATTTCCCGGGTCTCACAAAAGCGGTGAGACCCGGGGCACCCCTAGTTTCGTATCTTTACGGGAAAGACATTCTTAACCGTCCACTCCCAGGTCTCGCAAAACCAGCGAGACCTGGGGCACCCCCATTCTTCATTTAATGGCTGGAGACGGACTATGATTAACGGTTAAAGATTCGCGCCATGATCGTGCGCCCCATCGCCGAGCCGATCCTCGACGCCGAAGAGCGTTTCGAAGGCTTCGAGAACCTGATGCCCTTTCGGGTGCAGAACATCCTGCTCGTCTCAAGTTTCTACGATTCTTTCATCCTGCGCGAAGATGGAAGACTCAACGAACTGCTGATCGACGAATCGCTCGAGCTGAACCTGCGGCAAATTCCCGGAATCACGCATGTTTCGAGTTGTGCCGAGGCGCTGGATCTGGCGAAATCGAATCCGCAATTCAACCTGATCGTGACGAATCTCACGGTCGGCGACACGAATGCCGCCGATCTCGCCCGCTCAATCCGTGCCGCGGGACTGGATGTGCCGGTCATCGTGCTCGGGTACGACTATCGCGAGATCAAGAATTTCGTGGCGCGCAATCCTGTCACCGAAATTGATCGCGTATTTCTCTGGCAGGGAACGGCGCGCATCCTGATCGCGATCGTCAAGTACATCGAAGACAAGCGCAACGTGCTGCACGACACGCGCGCCATGGGCGTGCCCGTGCTGCTGGTGGTGGAAGACAACATCCGCTATTACTCCTCCTTTCTGCCGGTGATCTATACCGAACTGATCAAGCAGTCGCGGCGCGTGATCCAGGAAGGGATCAACGTAGCGCACAAGCTGGTGCGGATGCAGGCGCGTCCTAAGATTTTGCTGGCCTCGAATTTTGAAGATGCCGCACAGTTGGTCGAAGAATATCGCGAATACATTTTCGGCCTTGTCTCCGATGTCGAGTTTCCGTGGGAAGGCAAGCTGAATCCTGACGCCGGATTCGAGCTGTCACGCCTGGTAAAGAGCCTGGCGCCCGACGTTCCTGTGGTTTTGCAGACGAGCCGGACGGAGTTTCGTCCGCGGGCACATGCCGAAGGATATTCATTTCTGCGCAAGCGTTCGCCGACTCTGCTGAAGGATTTGCGGCGCATTCTGACCGACTATTTCGGTTTCGGAGATTTTGTCTTTCGTATGCCCGAGCAGAAGGAGGTCGGGCGAGCCAAGGACTTGAACGAGTTGGAAGAAATGCTGCAGACGGTCTCGGCCGATAGTCTGATGTATCACGCGCAGCGAAATCATTTTTCGCACTGGCTGATGGCACGGACGGAATTTGCACTGGCGGCAAAGCTGCGGCCGCGCAAGGTTTCGGATTTTCGCGACGCAGAGCACCTGCGGCGCGATCTGATCGAATCGATCAACGATTACCGGCGCGTGCAGAACGAAGTTCTGATCGGAGACTTCAGAGCCGACACATTCAAGCCGTCGCAGTCGAGTTTTCTCAGGATCGGTTCAGGCTCTCTTGGCGGCAAAGCCCGCGGCCTAGCGTTTGTTCGTCATCTATTGCGCACCCGCCGTATCGGCAAGCGGTTTCCTGGCGTGCGGATTTGCGTTCCTCCAGCGGTCGTGATCGCGACCGACATGTTCGATCAGTTCCTGACCGAGAACAATTTGGCCGAGTTCGCACTGCATTGCGATGACGATAGCGAGATCCAGCAGAGATTTCTGGATTGTCCTTTACCTGTGGCACTGACTGAGAACCTGAAAGCCTTCCTCGAGGAAGTCCGATATCCCCTGGCCGTGCGTTCGTCGAGTCTTCTGGAAGACTCGCAATATCAGCCCTTCACCGGCGTGTATGAAACATTCATGCTCGGAAATCAGCAGCCGCAACTGGAAACGCGGCTGGATGAGCTTTCCGAGGCGATCAAGCGTATTTATGCGTCGACATTCAGTCAGCATGCCAAGGCTTATGTCCGGGCGACGCCCTATCGGTTGGAAGAAGAGAAGATGGCAGTGATTTTGCAGCAAGTAGTGGGAACCGCGCATGGGCAGCGGTTCTATCCGGATTTCTCCGGCGTGGTGCGCTCGCATAATTTTTATCCCGTGCCACCCATGACGTTTGCCGACGGCATCGCGGCGGTCGCGCTCGGATTGGGACGCACAGTGGTGGACGGCGGGAAGTGCATCAGCTTCTGCCCGCGCTACCCGCGAAACCTCCTGCAGTTCTCATCTGTGGAAGACATTCTGGCGAACACCCAGACGGAATTTTGCGCGTTGGAACTTGATGGCGTACCCCACGGGGGCGGGCCTGGGCATCTGCGCGAGGCGCGGTTTGGGCTCGACGCGGCCGAAACAGATGGCACGCTCGACGCGGTTGGCTCAACGTACTCCGCCGACAATCATGCAATTTATGACGGTTTGAGCCGGCCGGGCTCGCGGGTTGTGACTTTTGCGCCGATGCTGAAGTACAACCTGTTTCCGCTGGCGCAAGTGCTGGAGGTGCTGGTGCGCTCGGGAGAAGAAGCGCTGGGCAATCCGGTGGAGATCGAATTCGCGGTTCGTCTGCCACGAGCCGAACAGGAGGCTGCGGAATTCGGATTCCTGCAGATCCGGCCGCTGACCTTAGCACGCGATCATCAGGACCTGGCCGTCGCCGATATCGATTTGCAAGCGGTGATCTGCAAAAGTACCAAAGTCCTCGGCAACGGCCGGATGGACAACCTCTTTGATGTCGTCGTGGTCGATTCACACCGCTTCGAGCGGAGCCGTAGCCGCGAAGTGGCCGAAGCGGTGGCGCATTTCAACGCCAGGCTAAATGCGGAAGGCAGGCCTTATTTGCTAATCGGTGTTGGGCGCTGGGGCTCGAACGATCCCTGGCTCGGCATTCCCGTCGAGTGGGACGAGATTTCAGGAGCGCGCGCGATCGTTGAGGCAGGATTCCGCGACTTCCGCGTGACTCCTTCGCAGGGCAGCCATTTTTTTCAAAACCTCACCGCCTTCCAGATCGGCTATTTCACCGTTAACCCGGACGCCGGAGAAGGCTTTCTGGACTGGCAATGGCTTGCCCAGCAGCCAGAGGTCGAAGAAGAGGGATGCGTACGGCATCTGCAGCTGGCCCAACCCTTGCGTGTCGTGATGAATAGCCGGACGAGTGAGGGCGTGATTTTCAAGCCGGAAGGGAATTAGCGGATCACATGGACCGGAATAGCAAGTTTCAATTGTTTCCACGAGCGATCAGTGGTATAGACGGGCGCCTTTCGCTCGAGGGCAAGGGCCAGACAAGCCCGGTCACCGAGTGACAGTCCGAGCGGGCGGGTTTCTGTGATTAGGCTCCCGGCGACGTTAGCCTGTTCGGAGGTGAACGGAACAGCTTCTGTTACCGAGTAGAGCGTCGCCAACCACGCCTTCGCAGGAGCCATGCCATCACCAACTAGTTTGCCTTGGACTTCCGCCAAGTTTACGGTGCTGCCCACTGCGACGTTCAAAATGTCGGAAGTCAGCTGATCAGCACCTGGTTCTTGGTTCAGAACGGCTAGAATCGCGGAGGCGTCAAGAACGGCGCTATTCATTTCGACCTTCGCGCCTCCGTTCGGCGATAAGCTCATCCGAGAGCGACCGTCCTGGCTTTATGTATTGGCGTACGAGCCGTTGGGCGCGGGCGATTCTGCCCTTGACTGTGGAGATCTTCAGTTCATCATCTTCCAGGCGTGCGATGACCTCGTCTCCCGCGTTGATTCCAAGCGCCTTGCGGAACTCTGCCGGGATCACTACTCGGCCATTTTCGTTGACTCTCAGCCTCGTTTCAGTCATGCTTTCCCCTCAAATGACATAACTATATCATCATGTCATTAGACTGCACAAGTGACAGATCGGATGACGCACGTTCATCCGTGACTCAAATCACAGCCCATTCCTTGTGATTCCAGACACAATCGAACTGTCTGGGGTGCCGTATCTCGCCCCACCGGAGCGCCTGTGTTCAAAATTATCCATGCAGAATTTCTTGCGCCGGGGATCAAACGCTTTGTCATCGAAGCCCCCCGCATTGCCCGCAAACAGAAGCCGGGACAGTTCGTCATCCTGCGGATCTACGAGGAAGGCGAGCGGATTCCGGTCACCATTGAAAATTCCGATCCGGAGAAGGGCACGATCAACATCGTGGTGCAGTCGGCGGGCAAAACCACCAATCTGCTGAACTCGCTCGAAACCGGAGACTCGATTCTGGATGTGGTCGGTCCCCTCGGCAAACCGTCTGAGATCAGAAATTACGGAACCACAGTGGTGGTGGGCGGCGGGGTCGGGACGGCAATGGCATATCCGACAGCGGCGGCCTTGAAGCGGGCGGGCAATCGCGTGATCTCGATCGTTGGTGCCCGGAATAAAGAGTTGGTGATCCTGGAAAAGGAAATGCGCGCGGTCAGCGACGCTCTGCTGATCACGACCGACGACGGCAGCTACGCCGACAAGGGCTTCGTCACTGACAAGCTACGGCAGTTGATTGAAAACGGCACACGCATCGATCTGGTTGTGGCGGTCGGACCCATCGTCATGATGAAAGCCGTTTCGGAATTGACGCGGAAAGAGAACATTCATACGGTCGTGAGCCTGAATCCGATCATGATTGACGGGACAGGAATGTGCGGCGGGTGTCGCGTCATGATTGACGGCAAGAGCGAATTTGCCTGTGTGGATGGCCCCGAATTCGACGGACACAAAGTGGATTTCTCGGTGCTGGTGCAGCGCAACGCGATGTACCGCGATGCCGAACAAAGATCGATGGCCGAGTTTCAGGCAAATGCGGGTCGGCCAGCAGATGGGGATCCCAGGTCTCGCAAAGGCGGCGAGACCTGGGGCACCCCACACGCCCGCGCGGCCCAGGGAGAACAACGATGACGACGGTTGCCAAGAAGTCGCTGAACCCTGTGCCGATTAAAGAGCGCATGAAGGTGCCACGGCAGCTCATGCCCGAGCAGCCTGCCGAACAACGCGCCCACAATTTCGAGGAAGTGAATCTCGGCTACAGCGAGGAGTTAGCGCGGCAAGAGGCCCAGCGCTGCCTGGAATGCGCCAAGCCGACCTGCACCGACAACTGTCCGGTAGGAATTGACGTAAAAGAATTCGTCCAAAAGATTGTCGACGGAGATTTTCTGGGGGCGGCGGCCACAATCCGCCGGGACAATGTGCTGCCCGCGATCACGGGCCGCGTCTGTCCGCAGGAAGATCAGTGTGAAGGGAAGTGCCTGCTGTCGAAAAAAGTAAAGCCGCTGGGGATCGGGTATCTCGAGCGCTTTGTCGCCGATTATGAGCAGCGCATGGGCGTGCAGATCGTGCCAAAAGTTGCGGCGACGGGAAAGAAAGTCGCTATCGTCGGCAGCGGGCCCTCTGGATTGACCGTTGCTGGCGATCTGATTCAAAAGGGCCACAAGGTGCACGTATTTGAAGCGCTGCACGAACTCGGTGGCGTTCTGGTTTACGGCATTCCCGAGTTTCGCCTGCCCAAACAGATCGTCCGCGAACAGCTCGATTACATGCGCGCGATGGGAGTCGAGTTCGAGACCGATGTGGTTGTCGGCCGCACCGTCACGATCGACGAACTGATGGAAGAGGAAGGCTTCGATGCGGTCTACATCGGGACCGGCGCGGGATTGCCGCAATTCATGAACATTCCGGGCGAGCACCTGAACGGCGTGTACTCGGCAAACGAATTCCTCACACGCATCAATCTGATGAAGGCGTACAAGTTTCCTGTCTATGATGAGCCAATGCTCGACCTGCACGGCAAAGACGTAGCCGTGATTGGTGGTGGAAACACTGCACTGGATGCGATCCGATCAGCATTGCGGCTCGGAGCGAGAAAGGCGTACGTGATATATCGCCGCAGCGAAGCTGAGATGCCGGCACGCGCCGAAGAAGTGCATCACGCGCAGCAGGAGGGGATCGATTTCCAGATGCTGACTGCGCCCGTTGAATTTCTTTCCGATGGCAAGGGATGGCTCACCGCCGCGCGCTGTGTCCGCATGGAACTGGGCGAGCCCGATGCCTCCGGACGGCGGCGTCCAGTTCCGAAGCAGGGTTCAGAGTTTGACGTGCCGCTCTCCGTTGCCGTGATCGCGATCGGGACGAGCGCCAACCCCATCGTGCAGAGCACCACTCCGGGGCTGGATACGAATAAACGTGGTTACATTGTCGCCAACGAAGAGACGCAGCGCACTACGCGCAAGGGTGTCTTTGCCGGTGGAGATATCGTGACCGGCAGCGCGACCGTGATCCTCGCTATGGGCGCGGGCCGCCGTGCGGCCAGGTCGATTCACGAATACTTGACGACGGGTGAGTGGTGAGGGAGTTCCTTGTCCGTTCGATGATGGCGGATAACGGCAATCCGATTCTTCATCGCTTCCTGGCTTTGAACCGCAGGCGCATGTAATCGGCGGTCCAGCGGCCTTTCTCGTCGCAGAGTACGGGCCTTAACCTCGCCGTCGCCTCGTCGAGGAAGTCTCCCCTTTGATCTTCAGGCAGGGCAGCACAAAACGGATTGGCAAATGTTTCCAGCCATCCGCGCATGCCAGCCGGCAGCGGAGTCGGTCGTGGGATCAGTTGGACACTCTCTGCGATAAATCCCGCACGCTCCAACCGTGCGGTGTAGTCGTCCACGGTCGGGAAGTACCAGGGGCTGAACCTGGCGGCGCTTTGGATTCCACGTTGTTCCAGCCCAACGATGAGGGCTAAATTAACGGCGGCGACGCATCCGTGCCCACCCATCTCTCCGACGAATCGCCCCGGATTGCGCAGGGCGCGGTACGCCGAGGAGATGGCGGCATCTGGATCGTCCTTAATCCAGTGCAGGACCGCGTTTGAAAACACGGCGTCAAACTCAGCGTCAAACGTCAGGTTGGTCGCATCCATTACACGCGCATTGAGTCCGCGCAGGCGCGCGGCGGCGATCATCTCGGGAGAGCTATCCACACCCACAACTTTGGCTCCCGTGGCGGCCAGTTTTTCGGTTAAAACGCCATCGCCGCATCCGAGGTCAAGGATGCGCTCTTCTGGCTGGGGACGTAGCAAGTCGAGCACAGCTTGTCCCAGGGCAGGGACAAATGCTGCATTCACGGCGTAGCGGGAGGCATCCCAAGTTTGCGTGGACATTGCGATATTGTAGTCGCGGAATACCTCAGGAAAACGCGATCTCGATATACGTGTCCGTTCTGCGCCAGATCAAGGGCAGCCGAGCCATCCAATATTTTCGATTTAGCGTTTGCCGCGCGCTCCGGTGTTCGTCCACTGGAAGAATGCGCGCTGCGGCGGTGAAATCTGGTCCCGTGACTTTCCCGGACATCGTGCAAGGCGCGACTTTTACCTGCGGATTATTGCGAATCCGCTTCGTTTTGCCCATGTCACTGCGCGTCATGACATAGAGCTTATTGTTCTCCTCACCGAACCAGACTGGCGTGGCGACGCCCGTCCCGGTTCTGCGGTACGTGGTCAGGGAGATGTATTTCTGGTTGTGGATCTCGGCAGGTATCTGGCTTGGCATGCGATGATTCTAAATCGCGAACAGAGTAGTTGTGCGCGTCTGTGCCCTCCGTCGTAGAGATTGAAAACCTGGCCACAGAGTTCGGAGAGGAAGAAAGAGGAAGCGCTGTACCTTCCTATAAATTGCTCCCACACTGTCATCTGTGTTACAAGCCTGAACATGCGGAAATGGATGCGCGAGCGCCTAGAGCGCCGCAAGAAGAAGGCAGGGGAGAGTCAGCCAGCGCCCCCGCCACTGCAACCCGCGTATTTCGAAGCGGATGAAGAGGCCAAGGCACCCACTGAAGCCCCTGTCAGTGAACCTCAAGAGGCCGCCGAAGCGCAGCCGGCGGGAGCCAGCGAAGCCGCGGAAGGCAAGGGCAGCGAGCAGGCCTCGGAAGCGAGCAGCAGCGGTCGAGGGCGGCGCGGAAAAGGGCGCCGGCGCAGGGGAGGCCGTGGGCGTGGCGGACGCGGCCGCGAGCAGGCGGTGGCGCAGGCGTTTACTCCCAAGGGAGTTCCGGCGAGCCCTGCAGAGCAATCCGAAGCTGTCGAAGCTGAACCTGCTGATGCGGAGCCTGTCACTGAACCGGTTGAGACGACGCCCGCACCACAGGCTCCATCCGCTCCGGCGGCAGTCGTTGCGCCGGCTTCGCGTCCACCGAAGGGAATCGTCGTGCTTGCGATCGGGCTGCCCGGTTCGGGCAAGAGTTCCTGGTTCAAGCGGCACAACCTCGCCCCGCTCTCCAGCGACATGATGCGAACTCTACTGTTTGACGATGTGCGCGAGCAGCGTTTCCAGGATCTTGTCTTTTCGAATTTACGATCGATGTTGAAGGCGCGGCTGATCGCCAAACGTCCCATGAACTATGTGGACGCGACCAATCTGACGCCGCAAGAGCGCCAGCACTGGATCAAGCTGGCCAAGGATTACAACTATGAGGTGCATGCGGTGTTTTTCGATGTCCCGCTGGAAGTTTGCATTGAGCGCCACCAGCGCCGCGATCGCGTGGTGCCGGAAGACATCATGCGCCGCATGGCGGCCAAGCTAAAGCCGCCGACATTCGACGAGGGATTCGCAAAGATTACTGTGGTGAGGGTGAAGAAGAAGGAAGCCTAAAACCCCAGGTTTCAGAGTTTCAAAGCGAGAAACCGGCGCCGCGGTTTGTCTTTGAAACTTTGCAACTTTGAAACTCTGCGAGATTATCCTTTCAAATGCGGCAACAATTCCTTAAACGCCTCTGACGAAGACGAGCGCATCAGCTCGTAGATCATCATCTCAGTCGAAGAAATGACGGCGCCGGCGGCGCGCATGCGTTCGAGACCGACTTTCCAATTCCATTCCGTGCGCGAGCTGACCGCATCAGAAGCGACGTGAACCAGATATCCCTCGCGCAGAGCTGCAAGTGCCGTCTGCGTGACGCAGATGTGGCTTTCCATTCCGCAGAGCAACAGCGTGTTGCGCTGGCCGGGTAGGCGCTTGAGCACTGAACAGAAGACGTCGCTGCCGAAGCATGAAAACAGAGTTTTATCGATCGCGTCGGTACCCGGAAGCAGGCAAGCGACTTCGGGCACTGTGGTGCCGAGGCCTTTTGCATATTGTGTGCTGACGATGGCAGGAATCTTGAGGATTCCAGCGGCGCGAATCAGCAACTGCGAGTTGCGCACGAGCTGTTCTTTTTGAAAGATCGGCGGCAACAATTTTTGCTGAATATCGATGACGATCAACGCGCACTGGCTGGCTTCGAGCGGCCGGCGCGCGATTTCGGCGTAATCGGAGGTAGTTGGAGCGGTGTCAAATGAGATTGCCATCACGGTCCTCGGTCTTCACTTCATTTTATCTTCCCGATTGTTGAGCAGGCGAGCGACACCGCCGTCGAGGGTGTTGACGCTAGGGTCGTCACTGCGATAGCGAACGCGCACTGGCTGACGTGCGTGCACCTTCTTGCGTGCCTGCGCCACGCGTCGAATCGAGAAGAAGATTGGCGTCCAGAACGACTCGCCAGTGTAGGGTCCGTCGTCTCCGACAGAGAATTCGTAAGCGACCGCAAGACGAGCCCGTTTTTCCCCGGCGCGAAATTCGATGTGCTCGCCAAGAACTTCTGTAACGCGACCTTCCGCAGTGGGCCAATGCCAGGACCACAGCCGGGAGATTCCGTCGTATAGATCTTCGAACACGTTGTGCTTGCTCCCAATCGAAATGAGCCGATGGTGATTGGGTTCGGTCTGCGGCACATTTTAGCGAAGTTGACCAGGCTTGCGCCTCCCCATAAAATCAGAGTGAGCCTGCAGTTCGGGCTTTCTCACTGGAAAACTGCCCCCTCGTTCAACGGCAGGACAGCTGACTCTGGATCAGCATATCGGGGTTCGAATCCCTGGGGGGCAGCCACTCTCGGTTTTCTATTCTGCTCTCTATGTACCATCCCGGGTGGCTATAATTTCCTGGGTGGATTATGTCTGATGCTAGCGAACTCCTGATTTCGTTTCGACATTTTATTCAGCAGGCGGAACAAGGCGCCGCCATTCCCAGCGTTTCTGAGCGTGATCTGAAAGCACTTCATGAACTCGCCGTGCAGCGAGCCAAGCGCTACTGCGGAAAAGATGGCGCCATCAGTCTTGAGATTATGGCGCGGGTCTGCAGTCCGGACGCGAATGTGCCAGCCGTCTGGTTCCGACACACAGAACTTCGGGGTCTCTATCGCGAAGGCTTGCTGGCGGAGTGGCAGCATGGAACCGAGTTGGACGACATGGTGTTTCGGCTTGCGGCCAGCACTCCGATGAACGGGACGAAGCTGGACCGCGAAGCTTTTCTCGAGCAGTTGCGCGCGGTAAGAGTGCCGTGACGCACTCATTTTGTCTCGATCACCTTACCTAATGGGCGGGGACGCTCGAGCGACAAGTCGCCGATGACTGCGCGACTAACTCAACATCCTTTAACCGCGGACCGGATCTTGGGTGTCCCTGAAACGCTGGCTTTCAGGTCGTCATCCTTGCGGATCAGTTCCAGAACGTGACGCGTCATCTCTTCGTCGATATCCGGAGCTTTGCGAATCTGGATGGGATACCGGACGAGTAATTCCAATCCATCATCGGCGAATTGCAGGCGAGCTTCAGGACGCGGCGCGCGAATCTGAATGTCAACGCGCCGCTCTATACCGGCATGCTGGCGCTCGATTTCATATTGATACTTCGAGTACACGGAATTGACCGCGGCCACCAGCTTGTCTTCCGCGGCCTTGATATTCGCGTCTGGCGCGATCTTAACCACGACTTCGTGCCAGGAATACTCGGTTCCTGGAATTTGCTTGAACAGCGGCGTGGTCGTTTGAAACAGAACAGAATTGGAAAAGACGACGATCCGTCCCGTGGGATAGAAATCCACTCCGGTGCCGGCGAGTTCGACCAAGTACATCCGGACCAGGCCGATGTCGACAACATCCCCGGTGACTCCGGCAACGCTGATGCGGTCGCCGACGCGGATGCCATAGCGCCCAATGATGAAGAAATAAGCCGCGACCGACAGAAGTACTGCTTGCAGCCCGACGGCTATGCCGGCGGTGATGAATCCAGCAAAGGTCGCTAATGAACTGAACTCGCTGACGAAGCCGAAGATCAGAACCAGGCCGACCATGAAGCTGATCACGACGCGGCGCAACACGAGGAATTGACGCCGCCGGCGTGGATCGCCGACATAGCGAAAAGTCACGCGACGCCATACGTCTGAGACCGCGAAGATCACGGCCAGTGCACCGAGGATGGCAAAGACCCGCAACAACACACCCCGTAAAATGTATTTCGATTCGCGGGCGATAGAACCGCGCCAGGCGTCGAAGTTGGCCTTGGCGTCGTTCAGCACGATCATTTCCTGGCTCAGCGGAATCAAAGCGGCGGAAAGCTGCTTGAATCGATCAGTGAGTTGTTGGAATTCCTGGCGCTGATCCTGGAGCTGCTGAGGGTCAGTCGAGGACGGCCGGTTGGCAAGACTCTCGCTCCGCTGGATTGTGGCGCGCATCGCATCGCGCATTGGAGTACGCAGGCGATCGGCGACCTCGCGCGTATAACCCGTTTCCCGGATTACCTGATCGATCTGGTGAACCGTGCGCATGTAGTCGTAAAACATCAGGGCGTCGCCGATCAGGCCGCCGGAGGTCGCCAGAGTAGGTTTGGAAGCTGGAGGAGTGGTGGTGGCGGGCTTGGTTGGATTGGTCGCGGTCCCGAGAACTTCTGGGATTGATTTTGCCAGCTGATTAATACCTCCTTCGAGGCCGCCTGTGGCCTCTCCATTGGTCTCCATGAATGAAGTCATTTTCTGCAGGGCATCGAGCAGCGCTTTCTGCAGATCGAGTTCGCCCTGCATCGCATCTCGCTGCGAAAGCAGGCCGTCACGTTTCGTGCCGCGCGCTTTCTCGATTTGCGGGTTGAGAACCTGGATCTGAGATTGCAGTTGAGCGATGCGATCGGAAGTCTTGGTCTGTAGTGGTGCGAGATTCTGCGACTGCGTGGTCTCGGTTGGCGCCGGGTTCTCACTTTTTTGCTGTGCAGTGATGAACTCGCTCTCGGCCTTGGCCGACTGAAAGGCGAGGCGCACGACTTCGGCTCCGAAGCTGCGGGTGTTGTCCTGGTAGATGGTGTCGGTAGGCAGGCCAATACTCTGGATTCCGGTCGTCGAGTGACGATACCAACTGATCGTCTGATTCAAATGATGCAGCGCAAGCGAACCATCGAGTGACAGAGTTGGTAGATGACTTATGGAGTTTTGTGACGACTGGGATGGAGTATTCGTCTTTTCCGGCCCAGCCTGCTTCGAGTTCTGTGCAGCGGTCAGGCCTGCGATGAGAAAGAAAAGCAGGGCTCTTCCCGGCTGCGCGACGGGGAATTGGAAAATCCAGTTTGCGAAAGGAAACGTCTTGATGGAGTCCATGCGGTTTTTCGTGTCGTCTCTTGGACGCCATTTCTCGGCCCTGGGGAGGCCGACTTTTTGACGCCAAGGCCTTAAAACGCTGGTAACCGGATCTAACCGAATCAGTAGCGGTTGAAGGCTGGGTTCCGTTACCATCGGTGAAACTCATGAATGCCATGCTTCTCAAGCAGAATCTCCAGCGCTATGCGCATTGCGCCGCGATCGCGCTCCTGCTTATTGGCTCGCTTTTGCAAGCGAATGCGAAAAACGGAATCGAGATTGTGGTCGTACCGGTCACAAACATGTATTCCCATCCAAGCGACAAGTCTGACGTGGTTTCACAGGCAATGTATGGAAACAACGTGACGCTGCTGGTCGCAAAGGGCGAATGGTCGCGGATTCAGACTTCGGATCGCTACAAAGGATGGGTGCCCAGCCGTCATCTGAGAATTGTTCTGAACGGCGATGGCTACGCAACGTCGGGCCCCGTGGTCCAAGTCGACAGTCTTTTCGCGAATATTTATAACGAGCCCGACATCACCAAGCACAAACCGGCAATCACAGTTCCGTTCGAGACGCTGCTGGAAGTGGCAGTAACAAAAGACCCGAAAAACTTGCCGGCAAAGCCGGCACCGGAGGGCTGGATTCAAGTGCGCTTGCCTGTGATGCGCACCGGCTGGATTCAAGCCGGCGATGTAATCGATCCGAGACCGTTGTCGATTGCTCAATCGATCGACCTGGCGAAGCGTTTCTTAGGAATTCCGTATGTGTGGGGCGGCCGCTCCAGCTACGGATTCGATTGTTCCGGATTCACGCAGATGCTGGTGCGCGTACGCGGCATCAGCATGCCACGCGATGCCGATCAACAAGCAGCGTGGAAAGGCGTGGTTGCCGTCGACCGGAAGGATCTGCAAGCTGGGGACCTTCTTTTCTTTGGCTCTTCCGCCAAACAAATTACCCACACCGGTATGTATATTGGCGAGGGACAATTCATCCAAGCCACTTCGACCGATCATCCGGTCGTGCAGATCAGCCGGCTCGACGATGACCCCTGGACGCATCTGCTGGTCGCGTGCCGAAGAGTGAAGCAGCGTTGATTTGACAGCTATGGGGTACACTGTCGCGGGAATCCGATGCCCGCCACGCTTGACGCGCTCATTGCCGACCTCGAATCCGCGAAAAGTGAATTTGGACCGGCGTCTGCGAGGCGCGTCACATCATTGCTTGAGCAGGTTTCGCGGCGTGAATTCCGAAATCCCAGGCTGCTGATCCGCTTCCACGAAACTCTCCTCTTCCTGCGAGCATTTCCTCAATCGCGGGCGCTCGTCCCCAGAATTGAAAAGCTTCTCGACGCATTCCACGGGCGAACGGAAATCGTCCGTCGTCACGGCGCCGACATGTCGGAGTTCGACGACTTCGACACTTCGGGAATTGCCGGAACGATAATGCAGGACACACTCAACTTCGAGGCTGCGCGCTGGCTGATTCGCCGCATTCCGCGCAATGTCGAAATTGCCTGGGATGACTACGACGAAGAACGGGCGTGGGGAGCGACCTGGCCGAGATTCATTCCCCTGCTGGAAGAAGACGCGGATGTAGAGGCAAACATCCCCTGGCGGCGCTGGCTCGATTCCGCGCGCGGCCGGAAACGCGAAATCGAATGGCTGATTCAACAGTTTGAGAGTCTGTCGAAGCGGCGGGTTTCGCCCAGAGAGATCAGCGAAATCTACGACTCGCTCCGTGTGCCATTGCGCTGGAAGCTCGAGAACTTGAAACTTTCACGCACGCGGAATTGGCGGCGGCCACAAAGGTTCTACATTCATGATGTGCCGCTTATCGCGCGCAAGCAAGTATCTCTGGCTGCTGAGCTAGCAAAACCGGCGCCACAGTTGACTCGCGTATCGCCAACGGAAGGCGATCGAGTCATCGAGTTCATTCGCGAGGTCATGCTGGTCCGCTATCGCGAATTGTATGGGACGACGCTGGGTGATCCGCGCTCGGTCGTCCGCTTCGACGTTGGGCGCGGCGTCATGATGTATTTCTGGAATCTGCCCCCCGATCGCCGCCTTCCGCTGCGCGCCTATGTTGCGGGCTTCACGCTGAAAAATGGCGTTCCCATCAACTACATCGAAGCCATCGGGCTCTGCGAATGGATTGAGGTCGGCTTCAATACCTTCTACACATATCGCCAAGGCGAGACGGCGTGGACTTATGCCCAGTCCCTGCGCGGCCTGTGCGCCTTGACGGGTGCGAAAGTGATTTCGGTTTATCCCTACCAGATCGGACAGAACAACGACGAGGCGCTCGATTCCGGGGCGTTCTGGTTTTATCGCAAGCTGGGATTTCGTTCGGGAAATCGGGAGATTGAAGCTTTGGCCCGGCGGGAAGAAGGGAAGCTCGCGGCGAATCCGAGCTACCGAACTTCACGGAAAACTCTGAAGCAGTTGGCAGGGGCGCACGTGTTCTACGAGTTGCCCGGAACAGAGCCGGGAGCCTGGGATAGATTCTCCACACGCAATATCGGGCTGCGCGTGAATCGAAAGATGGCGCGGGATTTCGATGGAGACGCCTCGCGAATGCGCGAGGCAGCGGTCAGAACTGTCGCTCGTGCTTTGGGGATATCTGCTGCGTGGCGTAGCGTAGCGGAACGGAAATCACTGGAAAACTGGTCAATGGTCCTGTCGTTGGTTCGGGATTTCAGTGGCTGGTCTGCACGGGATAGGCGAGGCGTTGCCGAAATCATCCGCGAACAGTCTGGGGCAAACGAGTTGAAGTATCTGCACCTGACGCAGAAACATTCAAGATTGCGGGAGGAATTACTGCGGCTGGGGTCAAAATAGGAGCTTTTGGGAAAGCAGGTTCCTCACTGGCTTTGCCGGTTCGGAATGACATCCGATAGGAGGATTAGGCGAACAGCCGCATGAAGCCGGAGGGCGGCAGGTCGGGCGAGATGAACTGGCGATCCTTCCCACCGGCCGAACGCAGCAGAGCTTCTGCGGCGAAATATCCGCTGCGAACGGCGCCTTCCATGGTTGCGGGCCATCCCGTCGCGGTCCAGTCTCCGGCCAAGAACACTCGAGGCCAAGCCGTGACGGCACCTGGTCGATGCGCATCGATTCCCGGACGCGGCGAGTAGGTTGCATTCACTTCTTTAATCACGGTCGATTTCACAAGATTGGCGTCGCGAGCACCGGGGAAAAATTCGCGGACCTCGCTCAGTGCCAGGTCGACAATCTCGGCCCGGGATCTGTCGATCAGCGTCTTTGAGGAGCTGACCACAAGTTCGATATAGCTGCCCTCCGCCTTTCCGTTTGTCGTTTGCATTCGCATTGGCTGCAGGCGTGACTTGTGAAACATCCACTGAATTGTGCGATCGAGAAGGACGGCGTGATCGAGATCGGAAATCTGGCGGTCGAACCACAGGTGAATTCCGGTGATGGGCGAGTTTTCGAAATGAGAGATCTTCTCGCGGATCGCCGCGCTTTCCGGAGCATCCGGAAGAATGCGTTCCAAGCCATCGAAGGGAAGGGCAACGATCAGGTAATCGAACTCTTCCGCCGGAGTCGCGGTCGCGTCTTCCCGCCAACGAACCCGCACGCGAACTTGCGCGTTCCGGGGATCGAAACCCTCGACTGGACTTCGGAAGCAAAGCACTCCACCGCGTGCGTGAATGTAATCTCCGGCCGCATTGTACAGGTCAGTCAGCGGAATGGTGGGCACGCCCATGCACCGCGCCGCCGGAGACTTCATCGATTCGCGCACCACCTGAGCTGCTGCCGGAACAGAAATGCGGTCGAGATCCTCACTGAGCGCGCTGACCAGAATCGGCCGCCAGAAACGCTGGACAGCCGTCTCGGTCTGACCGTGGCGGGCGAGCCATTCGTCAAATGATTTTCCGTTATCACGTTGCACTGTTAGCGTGAGGGGCGTTAACGCGCGTGCAACTGAAAGCTTGTCCGCGACAGTGAGAAACGAAAATCCGAAGAATGATGGCGCGGTGTGCAGCGGGGCAGGAAGGATGGACGACTTCATCTTCGATACGCGCCCGCCAGGCTCGATGAAGGTCATCTCGTCATACCAGCGGATGTGCTCGGCCACGCCGATGCGCTGATAGAACTCAACGAGATTGGTGCAGAGCCGAAACAAAACATGCTGACAGTTATCCACCACCTCGCCCGTTCCCGGGTGTTCGTAAGAAGAAGCGCGTCCGCCAAGGAATGGGCGCTTCTCGAACAGCGTGACGCGAAATCCAGAGTCAGAGAGCGCGCAAGCCGCGGCAAGTCCCGCCAGGCCGCCCCCGGCGATCGCGACAGTAGGTTGGGACGATGTGGATTGACTCATTGAGACATTGAGTCACTGAATCAATTTCTGAGTTTGCAATGGCTCAATGACTTAATGATTCAATGTCTCAATGATTACATGAGCCGCTTGAGGAAGCCTTTTCCCAGGACGCGTAGCTTTTCCCACCTGCTTAGCGCCACTTTCGAGGTGAAGACGTCGTACTGTTTTTCGGCAATCTTTTCCAGCAGGCTACGGTAGATGTTGACCAGCACCCAAAGCGCGGGTTGACTGTCTTCGGAAATGTAAGAAAGCAGTTCGTCCCCTGCGGTATAGAATTCGCGCGCGCGGTCGGCTTCAAAGGCCAGCAAGGGTCGGGCGCGCGCGGCGTCGATCGCGCCCAGCAGATCGCCGGCGGACAGATTGAACTTCGCCAAATCCTCTTCCGGCAAATAAATGCGCCCGAGGCTGGCGTCTTCCTTTACGTCCCGAATAATGTTCGTGAGCTGAAAGGCGAGGCCACAGCGCTCGGCCAGCGCTTCCGCGGCAGGATCGCGATATCCGAAGACGTGTATGCAGACCAAGCCGACCACGGAGGCTACTCGATAACAGTACAGCCGAAGATCTTCGAACGTCTGATAGTGAAGGGTGAGTCCGCCGGCAGCGTCCGAAGGCAGCGGCGATTCTTCCAAATCCATGGCTGTCCCATGCGCGAGCTCATCGAGCAGGCCGGCGGGAATTGCGTAGCGCCGCTGGGCGTCCGTCAGAGCCAACAGGATGGCATCATCGGTGGGATGTCCCTGTTGCGCCATATGAAGCGCATCGAGCCATGCTTCAAGCTTTTGGCGGCGATCGGGCAGGCTCAAAGCTGGATCGTCGGTGATGTCGTCGCAGCGGCGCATGAATGCGTAGACCGCGCATAAGGCATCGCGCTTGCGTCGGGGAAGGACGAGAAATGCGTAGTAAAAGTTCTTTGCCGCCGTGCGCGTGATGCCTTTGCAGACGGAGTACGCCATTACGAGCTGCGGCGGCGCCGGAGTCCAGCGCAGCGAAACAGGTTGTGCGCCGGCGCTCACGGGTGGTCCACCTCAGAGGCGAAAAACTTCGCTGCCACGGATGAACACGGATTCACGCGGATAACCCCCTGTCATCTCGATCGGTTCGATTTTGATCGATCGGCGTCGATCTGCGTGAATCTGTGGAAGAGAAGTTTGAGATGAGTTTGCGCATCGCGGCGCGGAAAACCAGCGCCAGCTTGCGCGACTTCGAGATTGCTGGACGATTCCCCAACACGGCGTACCCTTGCCGTTCGATCGCGTTCAGAATCTCCAATCCACCACGGCTGAATAGATCGAGATCCACGGCTAGTTCGCGATCGACTCTGCCGACTAGCGGCAAACCTTGCCGGAACCAGTCGCGTGCGCGTTCGACTTCAAACTTCATCATCGAGCAAAAGGCGGGTGTGTTGCGTTTCTGCGCGACATCTTCTTCGTTTACCCCAAAACGGTGGAAGTCTTCGAGGGGAAGATAAATTCGGCCTTTCTCGTAATCCACGCTGACATCCTGCCAAAAATTGGCCAGTTGCAGTGCACTGCAGGTGAAATCGGAAAGTTGTTGTCGCTCTGGATCGCGATACCTGCACAGATAGAGCACGAGATGCCCCACCGGATTAGCCGAGTAGCGGCAGTATCCCAGAACGTCATTGAAGGTTTCGAAGCGAGTAACGCTTTGATCCTGGCGGAAGGCGATCAGGAGGTCTGAAAACTCGTGTTTGGGAATGTCGAAGTGGCGAACCGTTTCGGCAAGGGCGACGAACACAGGATGCTTCGGTGTTCCTTGATAGCAAGCATTCAGTTCGCGCTCCCATTGATCGAGCAGTGCGAGCGCGGCCGAGGCATCGCCCACTTCATCGCCAAGATCGTCCGATATGCGGCAGTAGGCGTAAACATTGAAAAAGTGCTGACGCAGGTGTTTCGGCAGAAACCAGGTGGCAACAGAAAAATTCTCGTAGTGCGTGCGCGCCAGCCGTGCGCAGTATTCGTGAGCCTCAGCGAGTGTGGGCGCAGAAGCAGGCATGGCGTACGCAGCCGGCAACCGGCTCCAACCCACTGCGGCCGGCGACGTTCGCGCCATAGGTGCCACAGGCAAGTTCCCATCGCTGACAGTGGGTGGCTGATTGTCGATTGAAAGGCTCATAGTCCGTTTTTTTCAATCCACAATCGCAAACTCATCAAGCATCAATCGAACTCAATGTCCTGGAATGATGGCGGTCTTGATGTCGCCGCCGCGGTTCAGCATGTGGCGAAGAACCTGTTGCAGGCGCGACAGGGGCGCCTCGCCGGTAATGTAATCGGTGGGCCGAATCTTTTTCGCTGCGATCAAACCGAATGCGCGGCGCACGGTCTCCGGCGTGTGATGGAACGTTGCCTTGAGCGTGATCTCGGAATAGTGCAGACGGTTGGTTTCCAGTTGCACCTTGGTCCCGCTGGCGCAGCCGCCGAAGAAGTTCACCGTGCCGCCTTTGCGGACCATATCCACAGCCCACTCCCAGGCTTCGGGTTTGCCGACAGCTTCGATCACCACGTCGCAGCCACGTTTTTGCGGAGAGAGCGCGCGAACGGCATCGACGACATTCGGAACTTTGGTGATCTGAATGATTTCGTGCGCGCCCATCTGTTTGGCGGCTTCCACCTGTTCGTCGCGCTTCACCACCGAGATCACGTTGCATCCGATCGCGCGCGCGACTTGCACGAACATCAACCCGATTGGGCCTCCACCAAGAATCGCGACCGTATCGCCGATCTCGACACCGGTTTCATGCAGGCCGCGAAGAACGCAAGCCAGCGGCTCAGTCATGGCCGCATCTTCAAATGTCACGTTCGGCGGAATCACCAGCATGTTCGCTTCTACGATCCGTTTGGGTACACGGATGTATTCCGCATAGGCCCCGTTATTAAAGAGCAGATCTTCACAAAGATTTTCCTGATGTTTGGAGCAGTAGAAGCACATCTGGCAAGGCGCGGAATTCAGCGCCACGACGCGCATGCCCTTCTTGAATCCATTGACGCCCGCGCCAACTTCCTCGATCACGCCGGCCAATTCATGCCCGAACAATGCAGGAGGAACGATCATGCGCGCGTGGTAGCCGCGCTGATAAACCTTAAGATCCGTCCCGCAGGTCAAGGCGACCTGAACCTTCACCAGCACCTCGCCATCTTCCACCCGAGGAATGGGAACTTTCTCGATCTTCAGGTCTTCTTTGCCGTACAGGACGGCGGCCGTCATTTTTCCGTTCACTGCGTTTCCTTCCACGTGCTGCCAGGCTGAATCACGATTTTCATCGACGACGGCTGCGGATGCGCCGCCAAATCCAGCGCCTCCGTGCTCTGAGTGAGCGGGAAGCGATGGCTGACCAACCGTTCCAAATCCATTTCCCTGCTCATGACAAAGCGAACCGACTCTTCCTGCAGGTCGACCGACGCGCTGTACGATCCGAGCAGCGTCTTTTCGTCCACGCAAATTGCGGCAGGATCGATTACAGCTTCCCCATGCTGCGTCTGCGCAAACAACAATACTCGCCCCCCAGGACGGGTTGCATCCATCGCGGTGCGAATCAGGGAATTGCTGCCAACGGCCAGAATCACCGCATCAGCGCCACGTCCCTGCGTCAGTTCGCGGACACGATCCACAACATTTGTCCGCGAAGCGTCAATTGTAAGATCTAATCCGAAACTTGATCCTATTCTAAGCCTCTCGGGATACAAATCGGAAGTAATTAACCGGACCCCGGCCCGCCGCGCCAAGACGCTCAAAATAATGCCGATAGGACCTTGTCCGATGGTAAGCACAGTTTCTCCCTGCCTGAGCCGGAGAGCTTCAATGCCCTTCATGCAGGTGTTGACCGGCTCGACGAAGCAGGCCTGCTCAAACGAAACGTCATTGGGAATGCGGACCGTCCCGTGCTCGACGATCCAATCCATCACGCGTACGTATTCCGCAAATCCTCCACCGGAGGGCTCAAATCCGGCGGTGCACCCGACTTTCTTATAGGTGACGCATTGGGCAAAGGTCTTGCTTTGGCAATAAAAGCATTCGCGGCAAGGGATGTGGTGAAACACGATGACGCGATCGCCGGCGCGGAAATTGCTGACGTCTGCGCCGACTGCGGCGACTACGCCGGAAGTTTCGTGTCCGAAGATGCGCGGGGCCGAATGCGAGCCGGTAGAGATCTTTTTGAGGTCGGTTCCGCAGACGCCGCAGGAGTGAACGCGGACAAGCATTTCTCCGGGGCCGATCTGGGGGACGGGAATAGTCTCGACGCGAACATCGTTCACGCCGCGATAGACGGCCGCCTGCATCGTCGATGGTATGGAGCTACAGTCGGATTCAAGGGCGGACTGCCCGGCAGTCGACATAAGTTCGTTTAGATGAGAGCCTCTGGCATTCGCTTCACACAGGCGGATCGGAACATTGTAAAGCAGAGGCGGCCCGCAGCGCCGAAACGCATGGGTGCTCCTTGTCAACGTCTGATGCTTGCGGTGCAGTGTGGGATGGATCGCTCGGCGGTTTTCACACTACCGCCCTCATGACGCTTATCCAATGTGGCGTAGTCCGTCCACGATGTCTACCCGCGATGCGTTGTAGGAAGGAAAAACTCCGCTCAGCAGGCCCACGATCCCGGAGGTGAGTACAGCTACGGCCCAGATCCCAAGCGTGGCCGTCAGGGGGAAAAAGGTCAGCTGTACCAGACGGCCGAAGCCGTAGGCAAGCATCTCGCCAAGGCAGGCCCCGATGATTCCCCCAACAACGGATAGCCCCACTGCTTCACTCACAAATAGACTCAGGACTCGACTACTAGTGAAGCCCAGAGCCTTGAGTACGGCTACTTCACTGGTACGCTCACGGATAGACATGGCCATGGTGTTGCCCGATACCAGCAGAATTGCAAAAACAACCGCCAAGCAAATCACGAGAATGAAGGCTTTCACATTGCCCAGCATGTTCACGAAATCCAGCATGAACGCCTTATCGGTCTGTGTTTTGGTGGGCTGGGGAGAATTGTGGAACATCTCGTCCACGGCGATGGCGACTTTGCTCACATCCGCGGGAGAATCCGTCAGAATGCCAAATGTCTCCGCCTGTCCCTTGAACGAAGGAAGGCTCTCTTCCAGATATTTGCTGTTGAAGTAGACCGACTTGTTATCGGGATCGGAATGGAAAATTCCACGCACCTTCAGTTCCAGGTTCGCGGGATAGAGATCGCCTTGGATAAAGATGCGGTCGCCCAGCTTCCACCCATAATTTTTGGCCAGAGTGTCATCGACGATCACTCCCTGGCGATCGCGCTGCCAGGCTTTGACCTGTTCGTCCGGTATCTGCATGTCGCGATAGACCTTCAGGAGTTCGTCCGGGTCAGTTGCGAAGCGTGCAAAGTAATTTCCTGCCTTCTGATCCTTGTAAATCCCCTGAAACCAGGAGAGCGGCACCACCGCGACCACTCCCGGAACCGCCCGAATCTTGTCCCGATAGTAGCTGGGCAGGTTAAACATGAGAGAGGCCCGGTGCCGCACCACCAACCTCTGTGCCGACTCAGAGCTGCCTTCATTGACCCCGAAAGCGTGCCACAAAGTCATCAGGAACGTCAGTAGAAGCAGCGAGAATGCGATACTCAACATGGTTAAGGTGCTGCGCCGCTTGTTGCGGAATGCGTTTTTGGTGACGAACCGCGCCAGTGTCATGATCGAACTCCAGAGACGGGATCTCCAGGCTTTCCCGAGCTCTTCTGGTGGTGAAGGAATCTCCGCCAGCAGATTGTGACCGCATAGGCTTCCCCGGTCAGTGAGGTCCGTCACATAGGACGATTGCGGCTTTTGAAACCATGCGCATTAGTTGCAGAGGGCACTGTGTCGGTTCATGCTATCCTTCGCCGTCATGAAAGCGTGGAACAGTCTCTCCGCAGGTTTGTTGCTGATTCTATTTTTGATTCTGACGTCCGCTGTGGCGACGGCGCAGCAGACTTCGCCTGGCGCGATGGGATGCACGCATCCGAATGGCCGGGTTTGCCCCAGGTGCGACCGAAACGATCTGTCGATCGTCGTCGGCAACTGCCTGCAAGGCAAATCGCGCTGTTTCCTGCCGGAGGATTCCAGCCGCGGATACGTCGTGGTGAAGGATATCTCGCCGATGAAACCTATGGCGTTCCTGCTGATGCCCGCGGGTTCGGTGTCAGGCGTGGAAGATCCAAAGATCTTCGAACAGCCGGTTCTGGACTTTTGGCAATATGCGTTCGAAGAGGCGCAGAGGCATCCCGGGGCGCAACCGAATCACACGATGGCGGCAGCGATCAATTCGGAGTGCACCCGCACGGAGGGGCGACTTCACATTCATATCTCTTGCGTCCATGCATCGGTCGTGAGGACTCTGAAGCAACGGGACTCGAACATTGGATTTAACGCTCCAACGACAGAGACATTTCCTGATATGCGAGCGCAGTATCAGGTGATCAAAGTGCGAAGCCTGGCCGGCGAAAACACCCCGTTCAAAATCGTCAGGAAATTCCTGAGCCGGCCAGAAGATATGCAGGATGAAGGCATTGCGGTCATCCCTTCAGAGAGGCCGGGAGAGTTCTACGTACTGAGCAGCACATATGGGGTGCAAGGCGGTGGCGGCGCCGAAGAACTTCTGGATCAACACTGCTCCGATCAATAGTCGTTGGCGCGTTTTCCAGCGAGCAGGCCGACGGATCGGGAAGCCATTCACGAAGCCGAGAATGCAAGTTCTCTCGATGCGTTCGCCGGCTTAAAAAGTGTACACTGACGGCTTCCAAAGGCCTGGAAAGGGCAACTCCCTGTTCTGTTGAGCAGAATTGCAATGAGCAACGATAAGGACAAAGAAATCTTTTCGCGACGCGGCTTCCTTGGCATCGGGTCAGCAGCACTGGCCGCGACCGGAATGCTGAAAGCGACCGAGATGGCGGCCCAGGAACAGAAAGCCTATCCCACCAAGGACGATCGCAGCGCCAGTGCGCCTGGACCTGGCAATCGGGCGATCGACGAGCAAAATCCCGACTCTTTTTTGCCGCCATCTACCGACGCCGGCGGCGTACCGACGTTTAAATATCCATTTGGAATTTCGCACAAGCGAATGCAAGAAGGTGGATGGTCGCGGGAAGTGACGGTCCGCGAACTCCCGGTTTCCAGGTCCATCGCCGGTGTCGACATGCGATTGACGGCGGGCGGCGTACGCGAATTGCACTGGCACACTGCTGGCGAGTGGGCGATGATGCTGTACGGAAACGCACGCATTACCGGCCTCGATGCTGAGGGCAAGAGCTTTGTAGCCGATGTGACCGAGGGCGATCTCTGGTATTTCCCCACCGGCATCCCGCATTCGATCCAGGGTTTGAATCCCAACGGCTGTGAGTTCCTGCTCGTGTTCGATGACGGCAATTTCTCGGAATACGAAACCGTCTTGCTGACCGACTGGATGGCGCATACGCCTCACGACGTCCTCGCCGCGAATTTTGGCGTTAATCCGCAGGCGATGGAGAAAATGGTCCGCCGGGAAAAGTTTATTTTTCAGGCGGCAGTTCCCGGCCCCTTGGCTGATGATCAGAAAGCATCCGCAGGTTCGCGAGGCTCATCGTCGCAGGACTTCGCTTTCCGGAAATCACAGATGAAGGTGACAAAGCGTACTCGAGGTGGCGAAGTCACGATCGTCGATTCAAGTACGTTCAAAGTTTCGACCACAATCGCAGCCGCGATGGTTACGGTTCGGCCGGGGGGAATCCGCGAACTGCATTGGCATCCTAATGCTGACGAATGGCAGTACTACATCAGCGGTCAGGGAAGAATGACAGTATTCGCTACGGGCGGCCGGGCGCGCACTATGGATTTCCAGGCGGGAGACGTTGGCTACATCCAGAAGACCCTGCCGCATTATGTGCAAAACACGGGCAGCACCGACCTTAAGTTTCTGGAAATGTTTAAGAGCAGCTTCTATCAGGATCTCGCGCTTTCGGAATGGCTGAGTCACACGCCACCCGCGTTGGTCATGGCTCATCTTGGGATTGACAAAACCACGCTCGACGCGATGCCGAAGGATGAGCCAGTCATAGCGCCCGAATAGCGGGCTTTTTAACCCTCCGAACCAGCCAGGGGCCTGCTCACGTCGTTTCATGCTATTCTTCGCAAAACTTCGTCCCGGGATGGCGTGTGCTCACTGAACTTCGCCTCGAGAACTACGCGGTCATTGACAACCTCGTCGTCGAGCTTGCCGGCGGATTGAACCTGCTCACCGGCGAGACCGGAGCAGGGAAGTCGATCCTGATCGACGCGCTGGCGTTGCTGCTTGGAGATAAAGCTTCGACTGACGTGATCCGCGCCGGGGCCGAGCGTTCGGTGGTGTCAGCGGTCTTTGAGGTCGAAGGTGCAACTGGGAAGGCGCTGGCGGAAATTCTGGAAGCGAATGGACTGGACGAAGCCGAGGATTCTTCGCTGATCTTGCGCCGCGAAATTGCTGCCGGCGGCAAAGGGCGCGTCTTCATCAATAATCAGCCAGCGACGGTGTCGGTGCTGCGGCTGCTGGCGCCTCATCTGGCCATCATTCACGCGCAGAACGAAACGATTCTTGCCTTCGATGGTCCGGCTCGGCTGGAATTGCTGGATTCATTCGCCGGCAGCCAGCTTGATTCTGTGGCGAATGCCTTTGCCGAGTGGAAACAGATTCGCTCCCGGATCGACGAGCTCGAGCGCGGCGAGCAGGATCGGCTCCGGCTGGTCGATTTGTGGATTTTCCAGAAACGCGAGATCGAAGACGCCCGGCTGCAGTCCGGCGAAGACGAGCGTCTGGAAGCCGAAAAGCGCGTGCTCGCCAATTCCGAAAAAATTTACAACGCAGCCATGAATGCTTTCGATCTGCTCTACGAAGGCAGCGGATCGACGGCGTCGTCGTTACGTGCAGCGCAGAAGCAAGTTGAAGAACTCGCGAAATATGACCCTAAATTCCGGGAGGCGCTCGCAGCTCTCGAGAGTGCGCGCATCAGCGTGGAAGACGTCGGGGCTAGCGTGCGTGACTACGCGGGCGGAATCCAGGCCTCGCCCGAGCATCTCGCCCAAGTAGAAGACCGGCTCGCGCTGATCGATCGCCTGAAAAGGAAATATGGGCCGACACTCGATGAAGTGATCCAGTTCGGCGCCGACGTGTCGCGCAAGTTAGCGGAAGTCGAGAACAAGGACGAAATCCTGAGACAGTTGCGCGGCGAGCTGACGAAAGCCGCTGACGCGTATCTGCAAACCGCCAGGGTGCTCTCCAAGAAACGTATCGAAGCTGGAGGGAAACTCGAAAAGATGGTCGAGGCGGAAATCAACGATCTGGCCATGAAAGCGACTTTCCGGATCGAGATGATGCGGTCGGAGGAGCCAGCTGATTGGACTGCCTCTGGCATTGACCAGGTCGTCTACATGATTTCAACGAATCCCGGCGAGCCGTTGCGACAGCTGGAACACATCGCATCGGGCGGGGAACTGTCGCGGGTCATGCTGGCGTTGAAAGCCAGCGTGGAAGCGGGGGTTGATCCCGGATCTCGCAAAGGCGGCGAGACCCGGGGCACCCACGGTGGAATAGATCCCACCCTGTCGCAAAAAACGCGACAAGGGTGGGGCAACCAGCGAAAAGGGTTGATCGAGAAAACGTTGGTGTTCGACGAGATCGATACCGGCATCGGCGGCCGTGCGGCGGAAGCGGTCGGGAAAAAATTGAAGCAATTGGCGCGGTCCAATCAGGTGTTATGTGTTACGCACTTGCCGCAGATTGCGACCTTCGCCGACCATCATTATGTGATCGAGAAGAAAGAATCCGGCGGACGCACCCGGACCAGCATCCGAACGGTCGAAGGCGAGGAGCGAACCGAAGAAGTGGCGCGCATGCTCAGTGGTGCGAAGTTGACTGAGACCTCACGCAAACATGCTGAGCAGATGATCAAAGCGAATGCGTGAGAGGTAGGATTCTTACCGCGTGATGATGAGGCTGTCGGTGCTGCGGCTCTCGGCCAGGGTCATCTTTTCGGAGCCGTCGGCGACGCGGATCGAGAAGTTCACCGTAATTTTCGCTTTGCTCTCGACCGCCTGCCCGTTCTGGAACATCGGCTTGAAGCGCCACTCCATGACGGCCTGACGCGCGGCCGAAGCGAGGATGCCGGGGCCGCTCAAAACCTTCAGATCTTCGATCTGGCCCGCGGCGCTGATGATGGCTTGCAACACCACCGATCCTTGCACGTTCATGTGCTGCGCTAGGGCGGGATAGGGCTTTTCTTCCTGCACGGACGGTGTGACCGACTCGCGCTCAGAAGCGTTCGTTGTCGCCTGAAGGCTCTCAGCCGCCGCGGGCTCTGGAGCCGGAGCCGCTACCTGAATCTTCACGCCATTGCCCGGACGAACCCGTTTGTGCGTCTGGCCGGCGACGACTTCGACATCCAGTGGAGGCAACACCGTCCGGCTGATGGTGGCCGAGCTGTCGGCTGGCTTTGCCGGCTCCTGAATCTTTAAAGCTGGAAGTTGCTTCTTCGCGGCAACATGAGCCTGCAGGCTGGCTGCCGGAGCGGGCTGCGAGGCAGCCTGCTGCGCGGGCATATCGGACTCGATCGTGGCCTGCTCGGTCCCGAACCAGAAGTCGCGGTCCTTAATCAGCAGGACGGCCAACGCGACGAGCAGCAGTGCGAGGGCTGCCAGGAGCTTGCGCGGTTGCTGACCCTGAGCGGAGTTTCGCCGCTGCGCTGGGAGGATCGGTCGCCTTTGGTTGAATTCCGTCATGACCTAGGAGTCCGTTGAAAACGCCGACAGTGTGCAACAAATTGCGTGCAGCCGCAATGGCCCACCGCGGCTAAGGTGATGGCACCAGGGTGCTATCCCCCGGAAAACCGCAAGTTCTTGTGTCCGGAGGCGCTTTAGCCTGTGATTTCGGTCACAGCCTGGGCGACAGCGCCGGCCTAAAGTCGGCTTATGACGTCTCCGACCAAGAACACCCGCGCTGCCTGGCTTCAGGGGCCCTCTGCCCGATGCGAGCAAGTCCCAGACGGAGGTTCGGCGCCCTGGCGGCTTGTCCTGCTGGGAGCGCCCGGCGTGGGCAAGGGCACGCAGGCTGACCTGATCTGCCAGCGGCTCGGCGCGTGTCATCTTTCGACAGGGGATGTCTTCCGTGCCGCAGCCGGCAGCCCAGGATGCGAGCAGAGTCCGGCGATGAAAGACGCGGTCTCCTATATGCGCCGCGGAGAACTGGTACCGGATTCAACCGTGTGGGAGATGGTCCGCGAGCGCAAGGCCTGCCTGCACTGCCAGGGAGGGTTTGTTCTCGACGGATTTCCCCGTACCGTGAGTCAAGCAGAGTCATTGCAGCATTTCATGCTGGTCGAAGGCTTGGAGCTCACGGCCGTAGTGAACTACGAGCTAGCTCCCGCTGCCATCGTGGCGCGCCTCGGTGGTCGTAGAACCTGCGAAAAATGCAAAGCCGTGTATCACGTTACAGAACGTCCCCCGAAAGTCGACGGGCAATGCGACCGCTGCGACGGCAAGCTGTTCCAGCGGGAAGATGACCGGCTGGAATCGATTCAAGTTCGACTTGAAGCCTATGACCGCAGCACCGCCCCGCTGATCGACTTTTACCGTAAGCAAGGGCTGCTCCTGCGAGTGGACGCCTCGGGCACGCCAGATCAGATTTATGACCGCACCGCCCCACAGCTCAACGACCGCCGACTCTCCGGTTTCGCACACCGGCTCTGGGGCGCGGAAGAGAATCGCCGCTAGGCGCCCGAATCCGCCCATTCGCTGCTAATCCTTGCAATTTCTTTGGCTTACATTGACCATCTTTGTACTTTCCGATAATTTAGTAACATCGCGACAATGGGGTTTTGTGTACTCTATAGGCAGGGGTTTGGGGGTCCGTTTCGCATCAGGCCGCGGTAACCTAAGGCGGAGAATGAGAAATCGGGGAAGCTGCTGAAGACTAGAGGAGCAAGTTCATATCGTGTCAGCCAGTCACGGAAAGAGCGATAAAACAGTACTGCTGCTGAAGCCCCGCGGCTTCTGCGCCGGAGTCGTACGCGCCATCGATGTTGTCCGCATCGCGCTGGAGGCTTTTGGCCCGCCGATTTATGTCCGCAAGGAAATCGTCCACAACAGCTTTGTGGTCGAGGAACTGCGCGGCAAAGGCGCGATCTTCGTCGATAGCGAAGACGAAGTGCCCAATGGGGAGCGCATTATTTACAGCGCGCATGGCGTCTCGCCCGAAGTTCGCGCGCATAGCACCAAGCGTGGCCTGCGCGTGATCGACGCGACTTGCCCTTTGGTGACGAAGGTCCACGTGGAAGCAGTGAAATTCGCGAAAGAAGGCTATTCGCTGATTTTGATCGGCCACAAGGATCACGACGAAGTCATTGGCACCTTGGGGGAGGCGCCGCTGGTGACCCAGGTGGTGGGATCGCCCGAGCAGGTCAAAGATCTCAGCGTTCCCGATCCCAACCGCGTGGCTTATCTTACTCAGACGACGCTCAGCCTCGACGAAACCAAGGACATCATTGCGGCGCTCAAGCAGAAGTTTCCGAATATCAAAGGGCCGGCTGCACAGGATATCTGTTATGCCACCGAAAACCGGCAGGTCGCGGTGAAGCAAGTCGCGTCCGAGTCAGATCTGCTGCTGGTGGTGGGTTCGGAGAACAGTTCCAACTCGAACCGCCTGGTAGAGGTGGCGCGGA
>Ga0335081_10000454_pt1 | contig 72119 bp, 64 predicted proteins | sample Lox_Sample_35_FD_206713 | JGI IMG/M metagenome (GOLD analysis project Ga0335081, IMG submission 206713) | Soil microbial communities from Loxahatchee National Wildlife Refuge, Florida, United States - Lox_Sample_3.5 | ecosystem: Environmental > Terrestrial > Soil > Wetlands | place: USA...
GAGCGGCCATCGGACAACTGTGCAACGAGCCGTCAGGTCGAATCGTGGTCAGCAACGCAACCCTGAGTCCGCTGATCAGCTCGTTCAGTCTTGCCACAGGATCGGAGGTTTGCGCCATGTAAGCTCCGCAACGCAGGGAATCGCAGCTCGCCGGAGTTATCCGGCGGCGGCAGCGACATCGGCCGCTACCTCGTCCGGTTTCCAGGCGTTTCCTGAGTATACCTTGAGCACTTTTCCATCTTTGCCGATCAGCACGGTGCTCAGACCGTGCACGATCTGGCCATCTTTCGTGTCATACGCCAGACCAAAGAAATTCGCCGCCCGGCGCACCTGCGCGGGGGAGCCGGAGGCGAACTGCCAGTGCTGGAATCCGGGGTCAAGCCGGCCGGCATATCGTTCGCCGTAGCGGCGCAGTTCGGCCGGCCTGTCGTGCTCCGGATCGATGCTGATGCTGAGAAGCTGCGCTGCCCGGAATGCGGCAGGATTCTTCTGCAGGTCCTCCAGGACCTGCGCGAAGTTGCTGCTCAGGCGCGGACAATAATCGGGAAACGGACAGCGCGTGTAGATGAAGGTCAGCAGCAGCGGCTTTCCGGCGAACTGGCTGAAGTGGATCGTGCGGTCGTTCTGATTCGTCAGCGTGAGATCAGGAACCTGCTCGCCCGGCTGCGGAATGTGAAGCTGCGAACCTGGGCCTCCGGTGCTCTCGCCCACCTTGCTGAAGCTGACGTCCTGCAGCTCCGCATGATCGCTGACCACCAGGGTGGCATGCACCTGGTCGCCCGGCGCGATGGAGCGGAATACCCATTCGTCACTTTTGCTGACCAGGTACGGCATGGTCATGGCTTCCATGACGCCGGGAATCTCCCCATGCGCGATGGTCAGTTCCCGGCTCGCGGCATCGACCGCGACCACGCGGCCCTGTAACTCGTAACGCTTTGCGGCGGGCTGATGGGAGCAGGAGACACAAACCCACAGGGCGATGAAACAGAAGAACGTTGCCCAGGGTCCAATCACGGAACGCAATGAATGAACACGCATAGCTCATTCATTGTAGAGAACCGTTTCCGGATGCTCCACTAACCGGCCCCGCGCTTCAGCACCTCGTAGAAGGCGTGCAGACCGTTAAAGATGATCTGGATGCCGATGCAGACCAGGATAAACGCCGAAAGCCGTATGAGGATGCTGCTTCCGGTCGGACCGAGCAGTCGCTGCAGGCCCTCGGAAAACCGGTAGCAGAGGAAAATCGTCAGCCCGATGAAAAGGATGCCAACCACCGCTGTCAGCGCGCTGAAGATAAGCTGCAGGTGACGTTCTTCGTGCAGATTGCTTCCCAGCGTCAGGGCCACCGCAATCGATCCCGGACCTACCGTGAGCGGCATCGTCAGCGGGTAAAATGCGCGCGCGAAAATCTCCCGGCTGTCGGGCGCAGTCCTGACCTGGCGGTCCTCGGTGTCGCTCTGCCGATTCAGAATTTTCCATCCCGCGACGGTGACCACAAGCCCGCCTCCCACCTGCACTGCCGCCAGGCTGACCCCAAAAAACTCCAGCACGTACGATCCGATGAACAGGGACGCGACCAGCAGCGCGACCCCATTGATGGCCACTCGCAGAGCTACTGTACGGCGAACCGCGTCGGAGTAGCCCAGGGTCATTTCGGCGAAGATGGGCGCGATGCCCAGCGGGTTCACGATGGGCAGCAGGGCGGCGAAAACCAGCAGTACATCCCGGACGACAGCGTGCATCGCAGCCCCAGCATAGCCGACCACTTTGCGCTTGCCAATGCGCATCAGCCTCGTTGACTTGCGCCGGTCCTGCGGGTTCAATGAAGAAACGGCTGCGGCTGACAGTGGCTGCCGGTCAACCATGGGAATCCCGCCCCGCACATACGGCGCGCTTCAGGTCAGGCTGCGCGAGTCGCTGGTGACCCGCGCTCTTGTGATGCCCGTCCAGCAGTTCATCCATATCCAGGGCATCAGCAGCATTTTGCTGCTGGGCGCCGCCATTGGCGCCCTGGTCTGGGCCAATTCGCCATGGCGCGGCTCCTACCATCACATGTGGGAGATCGAGCTCACCGTGTCGCGGCTTCAGTTGCCGGTGCACGCGTGGATCAATGACGCGCTGATGGCGATCTTTTTCTTCCTGGTCGGCATGGAGATCAAACACGAGATCGTGCACGGCGAACTGGCCGACCTGCGCCGGGCCGCGCTGCCGGTTTTTGGCGCGCTGGGAGGAATGATCGTTCCCGCGCTTCTGTTCGCCGTCCTCAATGTCCGGCATCCCGGCCATCACGGCTGGGGCATTCCCATGGCCACCGATATCGCGTTCTCGCTGGGCGTGCTGGGAATGGTGAAAGGCATCCCGTCAGACCTGAAGATCTTCCTGCTCACGCTGGCCATCGCCGACGATATCGGCGCGATCCTCGTGATTGCGGTTTTTTACAGCGCATCGGTGGACCGGGGAGCGCTGTTCGCGGGTCTGGTAATCCTGGCATTGATCTTCGTGCTCATGAAGGTAGGCATCTCGCAACCCGTGCTCTATTTCCTGCTCGGCGCCGGCTTCTGGGTGGCGATTCTGCGCTCGGGAATTCACGCTACCATTGCCGGCGTAATCCTGGGCTTCATGGTGCCGACCACAGCCGCTCTGTCGCTGGAACAGTTCCGGGACATCGCCACCGAGATGTCCTCAGGGTTTCGTGATGCCATGGCGAGGGGCGAGCTGCAGGAGGCCAAGAACCTGCTGGGAAGCTTCGACGCCCTGCTGAACAATACCGAGTCGCCGGCCGAGCGCCTGACCCGGCTGCTGAACGACTGGGTATCTTTCCTGGTGCTGCCGCTGTTTGCCCTGGCCAATGCCGGAGTAACGTTCTCCGGCGGAGCATGGCGCGATCTGCTGACCAGCCGCATCGCCTGGGGTATCATCCTCGGTCTGGTCCTCGGCAAGCCGCTGGGCATTGTTGGTTTCGCCAAAGCCGCCGTCGCCGCCGGCCTCGCGCAAATACCGGCCGGCATCACCTGGCGACACCTGAATGCGGTCGGCATGCTGGCCGGGATCGGCTTTACGGTTTCCATCTTCATCAGTTCCCTCGCCTTCGACGATGCGGCGCACCTGATGGAGGCGAAGGCGGCTGTGCTGGGAGCTTCCGTACTTGCAGGTCTGCTTGGTTATCTGGCTTTACGGGGTGCCGGTTCCCCGGCGCAAAGCAGCAGTTCTGTCCCTGTTCCGGCGGCATCAGGAACCACGGTCGCATCCCATTGAACGGGGCAGGCTGGGCGGCGAACGGTTACAATCTACCAATCAGCGGCCACCCGTTTTGATTGCGCGTTCGTCCCGTAAAGATGTTTCCTCGCCGGTAACGCCGTTCCGGCGCTGTACCCCGGTTCCGTGCCGCCACCGGAAGCCCTCTGGTCCGGCAGTACAACGAAAGGAAAAGCTATGCGTTCCCGAATGTCAGCTCTCGTGCTTGCGTTAGTCCTGACCGTAAGTTTCGCGGGTTGCAGCAAGAAGAACCAGAGCCAGAACCAGCAGCCGGCGAACCCGGCCTCACCGGCTCAGGAGAATCAGCCCTCAGCAACCACATCGCAAGCCGGTCAACCAGCGCAGAACCAGCAGCCGATGGCTCAGGCTACCGCGCAGCAACAGCAGGCGGCGCAGCCTGCGGCGCCACCCCCGCCTCCGCCGATCGTGGTTCCCGCGGGAACTTCGGTGGTGGTCCGGATGGGCAACACAATTAACACCAAGACCGCCAACGCCGGCGACACCTTTACCGGTAGCGTGGCGCATCCGGTGGCGGTGAATGGCGAGGTGGCGATTCCTGCGGGCGCCGGGGTCACCGGCACTGTGGTCGAATCGAAATCACCGGGAAAGTTCAAAGGTGAAGGCGTCCTGGCGATCGCGCTGACTTCAATCAATGTGCGTGGCGTACCAACCACGGTCGAGACCTCGCAGTATGCCGTGAGCGTGAAGGGCAAAGGCAAGCGGACAGCGGTAATGGCCGGAGGCGGCACCGGTGCGGGGGCGCTGATCGGCGGGCTCGCCGGCGGCGGCAAGGGCGCGCTGATCGGCGGCCTCGTCGGCGCAGGCGCCGGCACCGCGGGCGCGGCTTTCACTGGAAACAAGGAAGTCCAGATTCCGGCCGAAGCGGCGGTCACTTTCAAGCTCTCGAATTCGATCACGGTCACGCCATCGGGGAAGAAGGGCTCGGAGGATCAGTCCGGAAACAACCCCTCGACGCCAACCCAATAACCGACAAGGAGCAAAAAATAAGGGAGGCCGGAAGGCCTCCCTTTCTGTTGTCGGTTGCAAGCGGGTCGCGAAGGGCGGTCACGACGCGACCATCCCTCCGCGGTAGCGGGGGAGGAAAAATTTCCAGGCGATCGCTCAGGCAGCACGGCGGTGAATGGCGTCGCGCACTCTGTTGCGCATGCCTTCACTCCAGTCCTTCAGACCATGATTTCTTCGGCCATGCTCTTCCACGCGCTGCATGACCTCTTCTTCCGTGCGGCCGCTCGTTTCCCAGCGGCAGTCGGCATTGCCCATATCGGAGCAGCGGAAGGTATGAGCTGTTCCGCCCTTGCTGGTGTTCATGGAATGGGCACTGGCGCTGGTACGCCGCGACAGGTCTGCCGGGTTGTCGCCTCCGCCGGCATTCGACCGCGCAGCGCCGCTCGCGCGCTGTGACGCTGATGTCTGACTGTCTCCGGGATTGCCTTTCATCTGCCCGCTCCGGGTTGCTGACGGATCGCTCTGCGAGAGTACACGCCGTTCATCGCTGGTGTTGCCCCATGCTTCCGTGCCGGTCGTGGGCGCGGAGGGGTTGATGGCTCCCTGTTGGGAATGGAGGTTGGGATTCGTGCCGGGAACGTTTTTCGCTGTTTCCTTCTTCGCAGTGTCTTTTGGCATGCAGCCCTCCTCAATCTGCGCGAAGTTCATCATGACGCGAATCCAGAGCTGAATGGGGCAAAATCGAAAGCTGCACCGCGAATTCGGGAGCTGCAATAACTCCAGCGCTTGCAACTATTTTGCCGCCGGTCTCATCCTCGCCCGGCGTTCCCGGGCCCAGCCTTCCTTGTTGACCTGGCGGCCGCGGGCCAGCGCCAGCGCGTCTTCCGGGACATCTTCCGTAATGCACGACCCCGCTCCGATGTAGGCGCCGCGCCCGATGCGCACCGGGGCCACCAGCGAGGTATCGCTGCCGACGAAGACGCCGTCTTCGATGATGGTGCGGTTTTTGGCTGCGCCATCGTAATTGCAGGTGATGGTTCCGGCGCCGACGTTCACCCCCTCGCCAATTTCGGCGTCGCCGAGGTAGCTGAGGTGATTGGCTTTGGAGCCCCTGCCCAGCCGTGTCTTCTTGGTTTCGACGAAGTTGCCCACTTTTGCGCCTTCCCCGATATCGCAGCCCGGCCGCAGCCGCGAATAGGGCCCTAGCTGCGCGCCGCTGCGCACCGTCGAGTCTTCCAGGAAGCACCCCGGCAGAATGAGTACGTTGTCGCCGATCTGGCAGTTCGTGATCACCGAATACGAGCGGATCCGGCAGTTGCTGCCGATTTTCGTCCTGCCGATCAGCTGCACGAAAGGCTCGATCACGGTGTCGGCGCCAACCTCCACGTCAGAATCGATATCGCAGCTCTTGGGGCGAAAGATGGTGGTGCCGGCCAGCATCAGCTCGCGGGCTTTGCGGGCGCGCAGCCGGGCATCGAGCTCCGCCAGTTCGATACGCGTATTGACGCCCACCACTTCCTCCGGATCATCCGCGCGCAGGGCCATCACTTTTTCTCCCGATTTCCGCAGCCGCTCGGCAATGTCTGTCAGGTAATACTCGTGATGCGGGTTAGCGGTCCCCAGCTTGCCGATGTGACGGTAGAGCGGGCCGGTGGCGAAGGCGTAAATTCCGGAGTTGATCTCGCGCTGCTCTTTCTGCCTTCCCCGCAACGCACTCTGTTCGACGATGCGTTCGACCTCGTCCGTCTGTCCGCCTCTGGCCAGCCTGCGGAAGATCCTTCCATAGCCTGTCGGGTCCGCCACCTCGGCGGTGAGCACCGTCATGGCAGCGCGGGAAGCGATATGGAAATCGCGCACCCGCGCGATGGTTGCAGGGGTGATCAGCGGGACGTCGCCGGAGAGCACCAGCACATGTTCGAAGGATTCGAGCGCCGCGCGCGCTTCCATCATGGCGTGCCCGGTCCCGCGCTGCTCGCGCTGCAGCACAAAGCCGACGCCGGTGGATTGCACGGCAGCCCGCACCGCCTCCGCTTCATGGCCGATGATGGCGAAGATGTTCTGCGGCGCCACCACCCGCGCGGCCGCCGCGATCACGTGGGCCAGCAGCGGCTTGCCTCCGATTTCGTGCAGTACCTTGGGGCGGTTGGACTTCAGCCGCGTGCCTTTTCCGGCGGCGAGAATCGCGATGGCGAAGCTCGATGACTGGTTGCTGTGGCGGCGGGCAGAGGCGCGGGTCCTGGGCATGAGGGTTGACGATCAGAGTTTCCCGGCATCCATTATGGCAGGGCGGCAACCGGCGAGTCGCGTACCTGCGTCATGAGCCGCAGCAGGTCCTGCGCCACCCGATACGTGTCATGGCGGGCGATCAGTCCCTCGAGGGGGTGCACCTCCTCCATCAGGTACTCGCCCGTGACCGGCCTGACGCCCATGGCTTCGATCTGCGCCACGTCGGGCTCGATCTGCGACTGGCGCTTTTCCGCGTATTTCGCCGCCAGCTCCGGCGATGCCGGCGTGCGGTTCACCAGCGCATAATCGAAGAATTCGTGACGCGCATGCTTGTACAGGGCGCGGATATGGTCCGAAGCCGTCAATCCCAGGCTTTCGTTGGCCTGGGTCATCAGGTTGCAGACAAAAACCTTTATCGCCGGCGAACCGGCGATGGCGCGCGAGACGTCGCGCACCAGCAGATTGGGCACCAGGCTGGTGAACAGCGAACCGGGGCCGATGGTGATCAGGTCCGCGCTGCCGATGGCCTCCAGAGCCCGGGGCAGCGCCCGGGCGTTTGCCGGCGCCATGCGCAGCTCCACGATGCGGCGATCGCTGGCGGTAATGTTCGTCTCACCACGCACCACCGAGCTGTCGTCCATGATGGCGTAAAGCTGTGCGTTGCTCGTGGTAGCAGGATAGATATGCCCGCGGGTGGCGAGAATCGTCGCCGACTGCTCGATCGCCTGGGCAAAGTCGCCGGTAATGGCGGTCATCGCCGAGAGGAACAGGTTGCCGAAATTGTGCCCGCCCAGTCCTTCCCCGGGAGGAAAGCGATACTGAAAGAGGCGCGAGAGCAGTGCCTCCTCCTCCGACAGCCCCACGATGCAGTTGCGCACATCGCCCGGAGCCGGCAGGTTCAGCTCCCGGCGCAGCCGGCCGCTGGATCCGCCATCGTCGCTGACGGTGACGATGGCCGAAAGCTCGGAGAAATACGGCAGCGAGGTGGAAATCTCCTCCTCCGCCGGGACCCTTACGTAGTGCTTCAGGCCGTGCAACAGCGTGGAAAGTCCCGTGCCTCCGCCCATGGCCACGGCTTTGACGGCCCATTCGGCGGCGGAGATGGGATAGCTCGGCATGCCTCGTCTGGATGTTCGGAAGCTAATAACGCCACTTCTCGGCTTCCGCTGAAGCTTCGGCGCTGGTATCAGGATAGAGCAGTTCGGTAAAACGCGGGTCGTCGGCCAGGTTCCGGAAATCGGAGTCGTTGCGTGCCTGGTAGCGGTTTGCCGGATTCAGGCGTATGGCCTCGCTCAGGTTGCTGATCGCCTCCGGGAACCGCCCGGTCAGGCAATTGAGGGCCGCCACTCCATACCAGATGAAGTCCAGCTTGGGGGAGCTCCTGGTCAGCGTCTCGAAATGCTCCCGCGCGCTGACGTAGTCGCCCATGTTCATGAGCGACACCGCGTAATCAAACTGCTCCTCGGGTGTCCTGAACTGGGTGGAAGCCCGGCTCATCTGCTGGTTGCAGGTGTTCAGATGTACCGCCGCCCGGTCCGCCAGCTCCGGGCTGGGACCGGCCAGCACCTTCTCGAAATACGCCTTCGCCTTGTCGTATTTGTGGCCCTGCAGCGCCTTCAGCCCGGCTTCATAGTTTTGCACCGCCTGGGCAAAGCGGGGATCGTCCGCCACCTTCATGGCCTTGTTACCTCGGCTGGTATCTTCCGGCCCCGTGCGGGACCCCGGCAACGGCTTTGCCGGGCCGCTTTTGCGACCGCCTTCCTTTCGGTTGTCTGCGGGTTTCCTGTTCATGGGGCAAGGGTTCCTGAGTCGCGCGACAAGCCATTCCGGGCGCGGAAAGCCCGAGGACATGCAGGCTGTTTCGCTGAGTTATACCTGTAATTCGGGAACTCCGTCAACCCACCCGCCGCGCCTGGTGCATCGTTACTCCTGTTCTCATCCGCTAACAGGTGCCGCTCACGTAACTACTCACTGGCCGCTGTTCCCTGGCAACAGACCACTGCCTTTCAGTGCACGGTCCTCGTCTTGCGCGACATGTAGTCCATCAGCAGGTACTGGCCCAGAGTGTAGGGCGTGGTGAAGTACGCCTTGCCGCGGCACATCTCCGTTACCTTCTGCACGAACTGCACCAGTCCGTAGTCCGAGGCCAGCATGAAGGTATTGATCAGCACGCCCGCGCGCTTGCACTTGGAGACCTCCTTCAGGGTTTCGCTCACCACCAGCGGATCGAGGCCGAAGGCGTTCTTGTAAATCCGCCCGTCCTCCAAAGTCAGAGCCGAAGGCTTGCCGTCGGTAATCATCACGATCTGCTTCATGTCCTTGCGCTGGCGCTGCAGGATGCGTTGCGCCATGCGCAGCCCCTCGCGCGTATTGGTGTAATACGGGCCCACCTTCACGCGCGCCAGTTGCGACAGCGGCAGCTCTTCCGCCGAATCGTGGAACAGCACCAGCGACAGCGAATCGCCGGGGTATTGCGTGCGGATCAGGTGCGACAGCGCCATCGCTACTTTCTTGGCCGGAGTGAAGCGGTCCTCGCCGTAAAGGATCATGGAATGCGAGCAGTCCAGCATGAGCACCGTCGCGCACGAGGATTGGTACTCGCACTGGTGCACCTGAAGGTCGGCGTATTCGATGTTCAGCGGCAGGTGCAGCCCTTCCCGGTGGATCGCGCTGGATAATGTGGCCGTGATGTCCAGATTCAGCGTATCGCCGAATTCGTACGTCTTCGATGCGCCGCTGGCCTCGATGCCGGTTGCGTTATCACGCGTGTCGTGCCGGCCGAAGCTCGATTTGCCCAGCGAGCCGAGAAGATCGCGCAGCGCGCGGAAGCCGAGAAAATCCAGGCCCTTGTCGGTGATCTCGAAGCGGGCCTGCGATTGCGCCTCCCCGACCTGCCCGCCCACGCTCGACGCCCGGGCGGGGTCCTGCGGCTGATCGATGTTGATGTAGTTCTCCTGCTCCATGCGCTCGATGAGCTGCTCGATCAGTTGCTCCAGCTGCTCGTTGCTCATGTTCTCGACCTGCTGGCGCATCCGCTCCTCCAGCAGATCGCTGTTCAGCAGGGCTTCAGCGATTGCCTGGCGCAGGTTTTCCAGCGTCTGTTCGGCGTCGTTCAGATCGTAGAAATCCATGTACTGCTGCTGGAAACCGCTCTGCAGCAGGTAATCGGAGAGTGCATTGAGCAGGTCCTCCATGCTCATCTCGGAGGCCGGCTCAGGAACGTACTTTTTGTACTTGATGTACTTCATGGAGAAGCAATCAGCATTCAGCAATCAGCATCCGGCCATGGAACGTACTTTCGTAGGGAATGAATATCATAAAAAAGCAGTCAGTGGTCAGCACTCAGTATTCAGCCATGAACACCTCAGGATGAGGTCGTACGAGTGCGTTCCACGTCAACGCAACGAATCAGTGACGCTAGCATCTTTTTGATTTCCTGGACCCGACCAGTCAACGCCTGAAACTTGTCCGGATTAAGGAAACCGAGGTCGTGGGAAAGAAGAAGGTGATACTCCAATTCGCTCGCAGAGCCCGTTGCAATTTGAAGAAATCGGTGGAATTCACGGTTTCCACGGCGCCCGCAGCCCTCCGCGATATTCGCCGGAACGGACGCACGGCAACGTCGCATTTGCGAGGTCAATCCATAAAGCTCTTCTTTCGGAAAATCAGCAGTGGCCCGGTAGACAGAGAGAGCCGCAGCGTGCGCCTTACGCCAAACTTCAAGATCTCGAAAATCTTTCACGAGTTCCTCTCAGGTTTGATTTCGGGCGCCAGAAAGCATTCTGTCCCCGTAACAACTCGCAAGGGCTGAATGCTGAGTGCTGAATGCTGAGTGCTGAGTGCTTCAGTTGAACGGCCTTCTGTGCCTCCGGAAATCCGGTACCTCATCGTCCTCTTCCAGCCGGCGCGGCTTCTCGCGCGGCTGCTGCGGTTTCTCGCCGGCGGTAAAGGTACGCTCCTCGCTGCGGCCGATGCGCTTGTGCGAGTACAGACCTTCGAGAATGAATTCCGCTGCCGCCACCAGCACTTCCGCAGGTTCCTTGCCGGTCAGCCCGAGCGCGTCCAGCTTCTCGAGCAGCCCCTGGATGGCGCGCAGCTTGTCCAGCATCTCCTGCGCCCCCGCCGCGTCGCGCAGCTGGATCTCGCCGCCCAGGTCGAACCACTGCACCACCTGATTCATGTTGCTGTTGCCGTGAAAATACTTGTCCCAGGCGCGGGCGACAGCGGCGCGGATGATCTCCCGCACCACATTGTCGGCGCCTTTCAGCTCGCCCTCGTATTCCAGCTCCAGTTTGCCGGTCATGGCCGGCATGGCGGCGTAAACATCGCCCACCCGCGGCACGATCAGCTTCTCCCCCCAGCGGATGGCGCGCCGTTCGGCATTCGATATCACGTTCTCCATGACGCTGATCGGCAGGCGCTGGCTGACGCCCGAGCGCTTATCCACACGCTTGTCCTCGCGCGAAACGAACGCGATCTGCTCGATGACCAGGCTGACGAACTCGGGGATCTGCAGCGGATGACCGCTGCGCCCGGTCCACGCCTCCTGCGCGGTGATGGCGATGCCCTCGTCCACCGTCGCGGGATAATGGGTGCGAATCTCCGAACCGATGCGGTCCTTCAGGGGGGTGATGATCTTGCCGCGCGCCGTGTAATCCTCGGGATTGGCGCTGAACACCAGCGCCACATCCAGCGGCAGGCGCACCGGGTAGCCTTTGATCTGGACATCGCCCTCCTGCATGATGTTGAACAGCCCGACCTGGATCTTGCCCGCGAGGTCGGGAAGCTCGTTGATGGCGAAGATGCCGCGGTTGGCGCGGGGCAGCAGTCCATAATGCACGGTGTATTCGCTGCCCAGCTCGTGTCCTCCCTTGGCCGCCTTGATGGGATCGATGTCGCCGATCAGATCGGCGATGGTGACGTCCGGGGTCGCCAGCTTCTCGACGTAACGCTCCTCCGGGGTCAGCCAGGCAATCGCGGCCTCCTCGGGATTGCTGGCCAGCAGCTCACGGCAGCGCCGGCAGATCGGCTCGTACGGGTTGTCGTGGATCTCGCAGCCGCGCAGATACGGCAGCTGGGGATCGAGCAGGCTGCTGAGGGCGCGCAGAATGCGGCTCTTCGCCTGCCCGCGCAGACCCAGCAAGATAAAGTTGTGCCGCGAAAGCACCGCATTGACGATCTGCGGCACCACCGTATCGTCGTAACCCACGATGCCGGGGAACACGGTCGCGCCGTCCCGCAGCCGCGCCATGAGGTTGCCGCGCATTTCGTCCTTCACGCGGCGGTTACGCACCCGCTGTTCACAGAATTGCTGGCTGCGGCGAAGCTCCGACAGGGTTTGCGGCAGATTGCTCAAGGGCTGGATACCTCCGGATTCGGCCGCCCTCTCCCATGGCGGACCAGAAGCGCTTGCGGGTATTCTACGCCATCACATCCGCGGGTGATGGAGGTCACCAGCAACGCGGTTGATCGCGGGCGGGCGGAAGTCCTGCCTTCCGGAGCCCGGCAGCGAAGCGCGAATGGCAGACGGCAGCATGTCGCCGGCGCTGGCTCAGCCGCGGTCCAGTTCCTCCAGCATGCCTTCCATTTCCGCCTGAGCGTGCTGGTTGCGGGTGCGGCGGGCGCAGTCGATGCCCTGCTGCAGCATCGTTCGCGCCTCTTTGGTGCGGTCGGCGCGCACCAGTGTCTGGGCCGCCATAAAGTATCCGTTGGTGTAGTCGGGGTGCGCCGCCAGCAGACGCCGGAATTCGGCAAGGGCGGCGTCCGTCTCTCCCGCGCCGGAATATTCCATGCCCAGGGCATAGAGGGCGAAGGCATCGTCCGGCTTCGTCTCCAGGATCTGCTTCAGTGCGGCTACGCGGCTCTCATCGGCCATGCCTGGGGTCTCCCGAGGGATCATCGCACGACCGGCGATGCTGGTGGAAGAGAGCGCCTTCGGTCTGGATGCAAAACGATGTCCCCAGTACAATTGCCATTTGATTTTGCCGCCGGGAGAAAACGTTGTGGCCTGTCCCTATTTCATGCCTGAGAGCCGGTTCAATGGCACCTGGCCTTTTCCGCAGCGGCTGCCGCTGGGAGCCGGATGGAGCGGCACCTGTTGCGCGCCCGGTTACGAAGGCGTCCGGCCGGGCGATGAAGAGCTAACGTCAGGCTGCAACATGGGCTATGCTGCCAAATGCTTCCGGCTCCCTCCCGATCGTCAGGCCGACGCCGTGCGATTCGCGCTCGGGGAAGAGCGCGAGGGAGTCCTGCATGTGCTGTTCGTCTGCGAGCGCAACTATCTGCCGGCCGGGCACGGCGAGCTGTGCTATGACCGCGCCCGTGGCCGATGGCTGCAAACTCATGATGACCCGCGCATTCAGCGCATGGCCGAGTGCTATGTGCTGAGCCAACTGGAGAGGCGAAACAGTTCGGCCACAACCGGCAATCAGTCTTAACTGCGGTCACTATCATGCATCCGGAAACCAGAGCAGGTATGCAACAGATCGAAGGCACCTTGCGGCCCAAGCCGATGAGCGAGTCGAAGTCGGAAATGATCGAGCTGGTGTTGCCCAACGATACCAACCCGCTGGGCGCGCTGCTCGGCGGCCGTCTGATGCACTGGATCGATCTCGCGGGAGCGCTGGCGGCGCATCGCCATTCGCATTCCTACGCCGTCACAGCTTCCATGGACCACATCGATTTTCTCGTGCCCGTGCACGTCGGCGACATGGTAATCCTGCAATCGGCGGTGAACCGGGTCTTCCACTCCTCGATGGAGGTCGGCGTAAAAGTGCTGGTCGAAAACTACATTTCCGGCACGCGGCAGAAAATTGCCACCGCTTATCTCACCTTCGTGGCTGTCGACCGTCATGGAAGGAAGCTGGAGGTAGCGCCGGTCATTCCCGAGACGGAAGACGACAAGCGGCGCTATGAGGGCGCGCTGCGCCGCCGCGAGGCCTCGAAGGCGGAACGCGAGCGGAGGAGTGCGGCCAGAAGGGGGAAGGATTGAGACGGTCAGCTGCGGTGTTGACGCTGTTGCTGGGGCTGTTCTGCTGCAGCGTTGCGGCTCAGGAAAAGCAGACCGAAGAGAAGAGCGCCGGCAATCAGGAGCAGACCGTAGAAAAATCTGCCCGCCTCAAGGCACCGGGCGAGGCGGCAAAGCCCAGCGAGGAGAAGAAGGAAACTCCTCCCGTCGTCACTCACCACGAGATCCGCGTGGGCGGACGCGTCCTTCGATATACGGCGACCACGGGCATGATGCCCATCCGCAACCCGGAGAGCGACGAGATCGAAGCCAACATCTTCTTCATCGCCTATACCCTCGACAACGCCGGAGCGAAGCGCCCGCTGATGTTCTCCTTCAACGGCGGGCCGGGTTCCGCCTCGGTGTGGCTGCACCTGGGAGCCATCGGGCCGCGCCGGGTGAAAATGCTGCCCGACGGCAGCATGCCGCCGCCGCCCTTCGAGCTCATCGATAACGGGCAGACCTGGCTGGACCAGACCGACCTGGTGTTCATCGATCCGGTAGGCACCGGCTACAGCCGGGCCACGAAAAAGGACTATGCGAAAAAGTTCTATGGACTGAAGGGCGACATCTCTTCGGTCGGCGAATTTATCCGGCTGTATCTCAGCCGCTATGAACGCTGGACGTCGCCGCTGTTTCTGGTGGGCGAGAGCTACGGCACCACGCGTGCCGCCGGGCTCAGCGGATACCTCATCGACCGCGGCGTGGCGCTGAGCGGCGTCGTCCTCGTGTCGTCCGTTCTGAGCTTTGAAACTCTTGGCTTCGCGCGCGGCAACGATCTGCCGTATATTCTCTATCTTCCCAGCTACGCCTCGACGGCCTGGTTTCACAGGAAACTTCCCGCCGATCTGCAGCAGCGCGAGCTGCCTGCCGTCCTGCGCGAGGCCGAACAGTTTGCCACCGGCCCGTACGCCGCCGCCCTTGGCAGGGGCGATACGCTCAGCCCCCAGGAGCGGCAGAGCACCATCGATCAGCTCGCACGCTTTACCGGGCTGGAGCGCAGCGTCATCGAGGAAAACGACCTGCGCGTAAGGCAATCCGTCTTCTGCCGCGAGCTGCTGCGCAGCCAGCGGCTCGTCGTGGGACGGCTCGACAGCCGCTTCACCGGCCCTGAACTCGCCCCCGGCCAGTTCACCGATCCCACCATGGCGGTGATCCGGCCGCCCTTCACCGCGACTTTCAACAACTATGTTCGCGCCGATCTGGGCTACAAAAGCGATGTCGAATACAACATCCTCAGCGGCCTGGAATGGGACTGGGGGTCGGCCGGACAGGGCTTTCCCGACGTAAGCGAATCGCTGCGTGAAGCCTTCGTCAAGAACCCGTACATGAAGCTGTTCGTGGCTTCCGGTTATTACGATCTGGCAACCCCCTACTATGCGACCCAGTACACGCTGAACCACATGCAGCTCGACCCGAAGCAGCACGAGAAGATCACCCTCGGCTATTACGAGGCCGGCCATATGATGTACATCCGCAGCGACTCGCTGGGCCGGCTGAAGCAGGACGTTTCGGGATTCCTCAACAGGGCGCTACAGTAGTCATTCGCCGCCGAAGGACGCCGCCGGAGAACATTCGCAACGGGAAACTTCGGGCGGCCGGCACGGTGTGCGCGGTCTATCTGCCCTGGACCTGCTTGGCTCCCGCGAAGCGGTAGGTAATGCCGTTCCATTCGTAGCTGTAAAGCGTGTAGTTGACCACGCCTTCGTTCATGGAACGAGGTACCCGGATCAGGACCGCGCCATCCACGGCCTCGGCGCTGGCGCTGCCGAAATCGGTGTCGCAGAAGCCGGCGCCGCCGGGAGGCTGCTCGACCGACCACAGCTTGTCGAACTTTGTCTGCGAAAGCTGGTGGAAGACGGTGATGGTAAGGCAGTTCTTCTCGCCCGCATAGGTAACCAGCAGCACATCGTGACGCCCGGCCAGCCCTTCGAGGTCCAGATTGGCGATCCGCGAGTCGTCATCTTTTTCATCCGGAGCGCGGGAGGCCGCGCGCCATAGCTTATGAACGGCGAACGCATCGAGTCCCGTCGCCTTCGCCCACTTTTCATCATCTTTCTTGTGGACCTGCTTCCAGTTCTGGGCGAGGGCCGCCATGGAGAACATAACGCAGAACATCGTTATTGCGGCACGCCGGCGCATCACTCCCGATAATGCCGGATATGGAATCGCGGAACAAGCTGCTGCCGCAAATTGCGCCGGTAGGCCACCCCTAGTCGTACCGCTCGAAGACAATCCGCGTGCGCTCCCAGCCGAGTTCATCTTTGAGCAGCTTGCGGTTGGCGTCCACCATCTGATGCAGTCCGCAGATGTAAGCCTGCATGTCCCCGCGCCCGGAGACGATTTCCCGCACATGATCCTGGACATAGCCGCGGCAGCCCTGCCAGTCGTTGCCGCATCGGCTGAGCGTCGGCACATAATGGAAGTTGGGATTGCCGGCTGCGATCCCCTCGAACTCGTCGCGGTAGTAGATGCTGGACTCGTAGCGGGTTCCGAAAACCAGCCAGTATTCGTGGCCGCGGTTGCGCTCGGGCCGTTCGAACAGCCACTGAATCATGCCGCGGATGGGGGCGATGCCCGTCCCAGTGGCGATAAACACGGCGTCCTGCCGCGGCTCGCGCAGCACAAACAGGCCGTGCGGGCCATGAAATTGCACGCTTGCGCCGACCGGCAGATCGCAAAGCCAGTTCGACAGAAATCCATTCTCGATCCGGTTCAGGCACACATCGAAGCTGGCGCCGGCCCGCGGCGCCGAGGCGATGGAATAGGCGCGGGTGTGCACCTTGCCATCCGGGCGCGGCTGTTTGATGGAGACAAACTGGCCGGGAACAAAACGGAATTCCTCCACGCCCGTCACCGCCAGCTCCAGATGTCGGGTTTGTGGCGACAGCGCAACCGACCTGGTCAGCTCTGCCGTCAGCAGCTGGCGCTCGAACGTAGTACGTTCCTGGACCTGGGTGCTCATGGATTGTACGTATTTATCTAGATGCCGGCCGCATGACAGCAGACGCAGGCGGCATCGCGGTCTGCTAGCGGGCGTGCTCCGGCGCTAAAGCCATGCCCTGAAGGCTGTGCGGGGAAAGAGGAGAAGAGAACAAAAACCGACCCGCGTGGCCGTGCCGAATGGGCCGTCAATGAACCCGTCGAAGACGGTGGGAACCCTCCGCGGTCTTTAGGCATCTCCGCATGGCGGAGCATCGCACACCGACCAATATACGAGCCGGGCCCCCTGCTCATTGAATGTTGGTTCAAAAAACGGTGACCACCAGCACCAACTTTGCAGGCCGGTTTTCCTGATGAGATGCTATGGAAAAGCGGGGTAGATGACAAGAGCGCAGGATGAAATAGTTGGAAACTTACGTGCCGGAGAAACTGTGCGGAGCGCCTGCGGTTATGGATGTCGCGGCGCAGCGGATGTGAAACCGTGGGGGGCGCCTATCCCGCCCGCCGGCCCTCCTGCAACACCTCATCCAGCGCGCCCGCCAACTGCTCCGCCCGCTCCCTGTAGTCGCTATCGATGCATTCGTACCTGCGCCGCAGGACATGCAGCTCGTCGGCGATGTTCAGCGCTGCCAGCACCGCAACCCGCAGCGAGTCGACGGTTGCAGCCTGCTGCGCGATCAGCCGCATCTTCGTGTCGACATAGCCGGCCAGCTCGGTGATGTAATCCGGATCGGAACCCCGGAGATGATAGGTCTGGTCGTAAATGTCCACCCGCACATTGCCGCCGCCGTTCCCGTTGGACTGACTCACACGCGACCTCCCTGCCTGTAGATCGTGGATAGCGCATAGAGAAGTCACATCAGCGGCAACTTCTATCGAACAACACTACCCAGGGACTCCATTATCCTGCCGATTCCTCCAGCGCCAAAGCCTCAATCTGGCCCAGCATCTTTTCTATCCGGGTACGTACCTCGTCACGCTCGCGGCGCAGGGCGACCAGCTCCTGGCGCATGGTTTCCACTTCTTCCTCGCGCTCGTTCAACTGCTCGCGCAGACGCGCCGTATCGCGTTCCGCCACTGCCCGGGCCTCACGCGCCGACTTCAGCAGCTCGATGGTGCGCAGGATTTTCTCTTCCAGGGACTTGAAATCCGCGGTTGCGGGAGCGACTTCAACTGCATTTGCCGTCATCGTCAGCTCGTGACCTTCAGGAGTATTGGTATTTCCGAGCGCAGTATATCGTAGAACTCCGTGTGCAAAAGTGCGCGGCGGGTGATTGTGCCGCCATTTCCGGGCGCTGAACCTTAATATGCAATGAGGCAGTGTGCAATGAGCCGGCGCTGCGCGCAACTCCGCTTTGCTATCGTGCGTTGCCATCTGCGACAGGGTTCCGGTACGCCGGAGACAGGAGTGAATTTTACTTCGGCGATTAAGGCGAGGCCGGGAACCTCCCCGGCATCGTGTGCTGCAAGGAGGGCCGAGCTCCGTCGCGAACATATTGTTCGCTCACCTGTTCAGTTTCTGGGCATTGATTTGCCCAAGACTTGGACGTTCTCCACCTTCCCAGCCACGCCTCTCCCGCAGGATTTTCCTCCGCAGGGCGATGACTGGCAAGTTCTTAGCCGCACAAGACTGGAATTCGCCGGGGTGGAAAGCCAGTTGCTTGGTAGGCACGTTCGCGTCATATACAACTAGCACGGAAGTTGTTCAGGTCGGTTCCGAACGACCTGCACCGTCGTCCTGCGTCCAGCTCAACCCCAAACCTGGGACTGAGAAGGGCGAAGCTGTTTGCCGGCCCAGGATTTCCCTGTGCGGCTTATGGAACACACAGACAAACAGACGCGCAGATGCTGGCTGGCCGCCTACACCCGTTCGCGGCACGAGCACGCGATTGCCCGGCAGCTTCGGCTAAAGAACGTGGAGTGCCTGCTGCCGACCTTCGAGCAGCTGGTGCGCTGGTCCGACAGAATCAGGCGCTCGCGAACCCCGTTGTTTCCCGGCTACATCTTTGTTTACGTCTCCGAATGCGAGCGGTTGCCGGTTCTGCAGACCGTGGGAATCGTCCGTCTGGTTTCTGTCGCCGGCGAGCCCGCCGTTCTGCGCGAGGAAGATATCGAACGGCTGCGCGCCTGTGCTCTGCGGCCCGCCGACATTGAGCCGCACCCGTTTCTAAGAATTGGACATCGCGTGCGCGTCAAGCACGGTCCGTTCGCCGGCTGGGAAGGCACTCTGGTCCAGAAGCAGAATTCCCGGCGGCTGGTCATCAATGTCGACCAGATCATGCGATCGGTGGCAATCAACATCCACGGCGCCGACGTGGAATCGCTCTGACCGCCTGCCTGTTCAGCACCGGCAGCCCCAAATCCCGGCGTGATCCCCAACATCGACAACAGTCCGGCTTCCTCGGCAACCGCGGGCAGCATCCCGGGGCTGGCTGCGGCTGAACTGGACGGTCACCTCGCGCGACTGTTTGGCGTGGCGGAAAGGCTGGCCGATTTCGCTGCCGTCGTCGCCGCGGTATTTGCGGCGAGCCGGCTCTATCAGGCGCTGGAACCCTATCGGGCAGCACGGTACGGAAGCCCCAGGCTTCTGTTTTGTGCTGCCGGTTTTGGCGTGCTGTTTGTCCTGCTGCTGGAGCGCCACGGTGGCTATCGTCCATCGGTCAGCCTGCTGGCCATCCGGGAGACGGAACGGATTTTGCGGGTGACGCTGCAGGCTTTCATGGTTGCCCTGCTGGCAGCGTACTTCTTTGCGGCATCGGTCTCGCGCCTGGCGTTCGGGTTCGCTCTGCTCGCCGTCCCGCTGTTCGTCACCATCGAGAAATGGGAGATGCACAGGCTGCTGTGCGCCCTGCGCAGCCGGGGATACGCCGCGCGAAAGTCGGTGATTCTGGGGACAGGCCCGGCGGCGAGGCGAATCTACTCAGCGCTGGTGCGCTCCCCCAGGCTGGGCATCGAGCCCGTGGCTTTCCTGGGCACCGATGGGCAGAATTCGCCCGGCGAGATCTACGAGTCGTCCTACAGGCGCTCGCGTCACGCGAAGGTGCTGAGCGCCCCGCTCTGTCCCGAGCTTTTCCGCCAACTTGACGCTTCGGTTCTGGTCATCGCCGAGCCCTCAGTGGACCATCAGTCCATGCTGCTCACCCTTGAGAAGACGTCCGAGGCGGGTGTCAGCACATACGTTGCCTCCGGGGACTTCGTGGAGCCGGGTTACTGGGTGGACTACACCGAACTGGACGGCATCATGCTCGCCTGTCTTTCCCGCGGCACCACACGCATGGTCTACGACGCCGGAAAACGGACACTGGACGTGCTGATTTCCGGAGCTGCACTGCTGCTGCTGGCGCCGCTGGCGGCCGTCATCGCCGTCGCCATCAGGTCGACATCTCCCGGCCCGGTCCTCTTCCGGCAGCAACGCGCCGGCAAGGGGGGCCGGCTCTTCAGCATTTACAAGTTCCGCACCATGTACCAGGAGGTGCCGCAGTACGGTTATTCGCCGCAGGGAACCGGGGACCCGCGGGTTACGCCCATCGGGCGATTTCTCCGCCGCACCAGCGTGGATGAGCTTCCCCAACTGCTCAACGTATTTCTCGGCCAGATGTCGCTGGTCGGACCGCGGCCGGAAATGCCCTTTCTCGTGGAACAGTACACCCCATTGCAACGCCAGCGCCTGGCGGTGAAGCCGGGCATGACCGGCCTCTGGCAGATCAGCGCCGACCGCGCCTTCCTCATCCACGAAAACATGGAGTATGACCTCTTCTACGTACGTCACCGCAGTTTGTTCATGGACGCTGCCATCCTTCTCCACACCCTGCTGTTCGCCGGACGCGGAGTGTGATCAACCGCCAGCAACCGCCGATGTCCTCGTGAAGGATTGAATAAACCGTGATCCTGCCCGCGCATTCCGCAGACCGGGAACCGGAGCGTTGCCGCATCCAGTGCCGCTATCCGGCTTATCCGCGGCCGCCACGCGAGGAGCTGCTGCTTCCCGAGCTGTGGCGAATGCTGCGTACCCGCTGCTCCGCGATTGTGGGCTGTACGCTGGCGTGCCTGGCGCTGGCATTGCTGTATGTGGCCCTCAGGAGCCCGCGCTACGAGGCGTCGGCACAGATCGAGGTCAGTCCCGCGGGCACAAACTCGATGGGATTGGATGAAACCGGCTCCCGAGCCGCCGCCCCCCAGGACCCGGCCATCCAGCTGCAAAGCGCCGTCACCGTGCTGGAGAGCAACACCGTCGCACTGGCCGTGATCCAGCAGGCTAAGCTGGCGGAGAGAAGCGACTTTGCGGGTCCATGGAAACAGCCTGCCGGGACCGACGTTGCCAGCCTAAGTCCCGCGGTGCGCGATCACCTGCTGCTGCGCTTTCGCAGGAACCTCGCGGTGGAGATTGTTCCCAAAACCGACATCATCCTTGTGCGCTTCCGGGCTGCAGATCCGGCGCTGGCGGCCGAGGTTGTCAACGCCACCGTCAGCAGCTATGCGGAGCGGAATTTCCGCAGCAGTTACGATTCGGCCAGCCAGGTGTCCAACTGGCTTTCGGCGCAGATGGACGACCTGAAGCTCAAGGCCAACGTAGCCCAGGAAAAACTGGCGGCATTGCAGAAACGACGCGGCCTGATTGGCGTCGACGAAACCGACAACATCGTCACCGACAAACTCAGGGACCTGAACGAACAGCTGACGGCAGCGGAGGCGGATCGCATCGTGAAAGAAGCGCGCTACCGCATCGCCGGTTCGGGCAATCCGGAGCTGATCGCCTCCACCGTTCCGGAACCGACATTGCAGGTCCTGCGCGCGCAACAGGCGCAGTTGCGGGTGGAATATGCCCGGTTGAGCACCAAGTTCGGGGAGGGATACCCGAAACTGGCGGAGCTCGGCAACCAGATGGCGCAGGTGGACGGCGCCATCAACGCCGAGCTGAAGAACCTGGCCGAACGCTACCGTAACGAGTACCTGGCGGCGGCCAACGCGGAAAAGATGCTGCAGGGCAGGTTTGAGGAGCAGAAGCAGAAGGCCTATGACCTGAACGAAGGAGCCGCCCAGTACGCCATTCTCAAGCACGAAGTGGAGACCACCCAGGCGCTGTACCAGACACTCCAGCTGAAGCTGAAGCAGGCGGGCATCGTCGCCGGACTGGCGTCGGCGAACATTGGTGTCGTCGAGCCCGGACAGGTGCCTTCCGAGCCCGTCGATCCGAGGCCCGTGCTCGATGTCCTGCTGGGGCTGGGCGGCGGCCTGGTTATCGGTATGCTCTCGGCTGTGGGCCTGGAAGTTCTCGACACCACCATCCGCAACGAAGAGGAGGCAGAAAACATCAGCGCAGCGCCCCTGCTGGCGGCGATTCCGTGGGTGGTTCCCGGTGCCGATAACTCATACACGCTGCAGAACAGTCCCGCACTGCGGCTCATTGCGCATCATAGACCGCGATCGCAGGCCGCCGAATCCTACCGTTGCCTGCGCACAAGTCTCCTGCTTCGCTCCGGCGGAGAACCGCCGAAGGTGGTGGCGATCACGAGCTGCCTGCCGGCGGAGGGAAAAACCCTGACGGCGATGAATTGCGGCGTTGTGCTGGCCCAGCAGGGGGCCAGGGTGCTGCTGGTAGACGCCGATCTCAGGCAGCCCTCGCTTCACGAAGCCTTCCAGCTGGAGCAGCACCCCGGCCTGGCGGGAATATTGGCGGGCATCTGCACCGCCGATGAAGCTATGGCGACTTCGGAGTTGTTGCCGACCCTGACCGTGCTTCCTGCCGGCGCCGTCTGTCCCCACCCTGCGGAAATGCTGTCATCGCGCGATATGGCCTCCCTGCTTGCGGACTGGCGCGGGCGCTTCGACCACATCGTCTTCGACACCCCGCCGGCGTCGATGTTTACCGATGCCGTGGTGTTGGGCTCCCGGGCAGACGCTGTTCTGCTGGTCGCCCGCTCGGGTGTGACCACCAAATACGCCCTGCGACACACCCGCGATCTGCTGCAGCGGGCCAACGTGAATGTCGCGGGAGTGGTGCTGAATGGCGTCGATCAGAGATACGAACGCTCCTATTACCACCCTTATGGCTACGGACTTGCCGGCAAGTCGGCGGAGCTGCTCGACAGCTAGCGGCGGGCTCCCTGCCGATCGGGCACCGGCGTGCGCCCTGTGGATGCTGGCTGCCGTGCTCGTTTTCGTCAGCACGGCCTCCCGGGTCGCGGCCCAGGACATCGCCACGCATGCGCCGGATTCCCTGGCGATAACGGCTCCCGCGCCGCTCACGCAATCGGATGCCGGGCCCAGCCTGGCGTTGTTGCTCGACACCGGCGATCTTCTCGACGTACAGGTCTTCGATACCCCGGAGCTTTCCGGAAAACTGCGGGTGGATGATCGCGGCGACATCACGCTGCCCGTCGGGGGCGCTGTAGGCGTGAAGGGACTGACGGCGGAGCAGGCGCAGAATGCCATCGAAAGGCGGTTTCGGGAAAGGAATATCCTCCGCGATCCGCACGTCGACGTTCTGGTACTCGAATACGCGACGCAAGGCGTTACTGTCGCCGGCGAGGTGAAAACTCCCGGCGTCTACCCCTGGGTGGGAAAGCACACGGTTCTTGACTTCGTCGCCGTTGCGGGTGGCGTTACCCCGTACGCTTCCAGGACGGTCAGCGTGACTCGCAGGAATAACGAGCAGATCATCAGTTTTCAGCTTGGCAATTCGTCGCAGGATCCCGCCGGCGGGGACCTCACCGTGGAGCCGGGAGACCGCATCGTGGTGGCGCGGGCCGGCATTGTCTATGTGGTTGGCGATGTGGGACGCCCCGGCGGTTACCTGATCGAGAGCAGGGAAACGATTACCGTCCTGCAGGCCCTCGCCCTGGCAAGGGGCATCAACAAAACCGCAAAGTACGATGGCAAACTCATTCGCAATTCTCCATCGGGCCGGACCGAGGCCGATCTTCCGCTGAAAAAAATCCTTGCCAACCACGCTCCGGATCCGAAACTTCAGGACGGCGACATTGTTTTCGTCCCGGTCAGCGGTAGCAAAGAGTGGACCGAGAAGGGCGTAACTTCCATCCTGCAGATGGCAGTAGGGGTAGTGATTTACGGCAGGGTGCCATGAGCCGGCAACCCGCCCGTGAAAACCACCGGGGCCTCTGGGTCGCATTCTTCGGTCCGGATGGCGTGGGCAAGTCCGCCGTCATCGACGAACTGAAGTTGCTGCTGGGTCCCACGCTTGGCAGCATTACCCGCTTTCACTTCCGGCCGGGGTTTTGCCGGTCGGCCCCTGAACGGCCACCCGTGACCGATCCACACGGGCAGGCTGCGCGCGGGGTCCTGATCTCCATCTTCAAGCTGGTTTACTGGCTTGTGGACTGCTGGTGGGGATATCTGGCCGTGATTCGCCCGGCCGTGAGCCGCGGCCATATGGTGATCTTCGACCGCTACTATTCCGACATCCTCGTCGATCCCACGCGTTACCGTCTACCCGCCGGTGCCCGGTGGCCGGCCCGATGCCTGGTCCGGCTCGCGCCGCGTCCCGACCTTTGCATCATCCTCGATGCCGCCGCCGAGGTGGTGCAGCGCCGAAAGCAGGAAGTTTCGCTCGTCGAGGTGCAGCGTCAGCGTGGCGCCTACCTGGCAATCTTCAGACCGTCGCGCCGCAATGTAATCGTCAACGCAGATAGCCCGATAAGCGAAGTCGCACGGCGGGCAGCCGTCGCCATCCTCAGTTTTCTCACCAATTCAAATGGGCACGCCTTCTCAGTTCTCATTGCCGGGCGCTGATCTGCTGAGCGCGATCTTCACAGCTCTGCCGCCCGCAGCCGGCGCCCGTACGCGGCAATGCTTCCATGTCATTTCCGCTGGTGGGGCGCCCCGCTGGATCTTTCCCCGGAGCGGCGCTGCCACCCGTACAGCTTTCGAGAACTGGTCGCCTTATCGGCTTTCGTCACGGCTGAAGTGGCGCGTCCTTCGCGCCGCCAGCCGGGCTGGAGCGCTGGGAGTATTGCCACATGTCAGAACGGTGGAACTTGCCGATGCGCATGAGATCGATTGGCGTGCCGTCGGATGGAAGCGTCCCGGCGCTCCAGCGCCACTGATTCATGTGGGAACTCCCGGCCCGCGGCAAAAGGCTGTAATCCATCTGGCCGATCCGGCCTCAGGCGAGTGCGATGCCATCGTCAAGGTGCCGCTGACGCCCGGGGCCCGGGACGCAATCATCCGGGAAGCTGCCGTACTGGAGATGTTGGCGGGTGAAGGATACACCTGTGCGCCTCACGTTCTGCGTGTCCATTGCGAACGGGATCTTGCGGCACAACAGTTCCTGCCGGGTATGCCGGCTCAGCGCCGCCCCATCAGCGATTACTACGCGCTGTTGCGCTCTCTGATGCTGCACGATGAGTATACGAACATCGCCGAGCAGGTCACGGCCTGGCACGAACCCTTTCATGTGCCGGACCGTCAGCTCATGGCATCGGTTGGTGCCGAGCTGGCCGATGCTGTCAGGCTTCCAGCGTGCTGGGTGCATGGTGACTTCGCACCCTGGAACATCCGCACACTCCCCGGCGGGCAACCGGCGCTGATCGACTGGGAAGATGCCGCACGCGGCGGACTGCCGCTCCACGACGCCTGGCACTTTCTGCATATGCAGGACTTCCTGTTCCGTGGCCGCCCGGCCGCACACTTTCCCGACCTCGGAGCGTTCGGCCGGGGTCTCGGTCTGTCATGGCGCCAATGCCGCAAACTCGAAATCGCGTACCTGGCGCGAAGTTATGCGCGCTGCGTCTCAGAGGGAGAACATCGACGCGCCGAGTTCCTCCACAAGACTCTCGCGCTGGTGCTGCGCGACCGTGCTTCGTCCTATGGGACAACGGAGCGACACGTCTCATCCCGGGCGGAGGCCGGCGCAAGCGTCCGCACCGAGCTGCTATCAGCCGTCATTGCGCAACTGAATGCCGCCGGCATTCCGTACTGCATCCTGAGCGGGGATGAGGGCGCTCCGCAGTCCGACATCGACATCATGTTTCGTCCCCAGGACCTGCACCGGCTTCCCGACCTGCTGGGGCAGGCGGCGGGGTCGGCGGGTGCTTTGCTGGTGCAGTCTTTCCAGCACGAGACGACGGCCTGTTTTTTAATCCTGGCTCGCCGGCAGGGCGGCCAGGTAGTCCATCTCGATCTTGACTGCTACAGCCATTACCGCCGCAATGGCCGCAACTGGCTGCTCGCCGGCGAGGTGATGGAGGGCCGGCGGGAGTTGCGGGGACGCTACATTCCGTCCGTAGGGGACGAGTTCACCTATTACCTGTTGAAGAAGGTCCTGAAACAGTCGATCAACCGGCATCAGCTGAAACGTCTGCAAGCACTGCTGGCGAAGGAGCCGGCGGAATGCCGTGGCCGCATCGCAAAATTCTGGCGCCCGGAGACGGCGCCCCGGCTCGAGCGGGCAATCCTCCAGCAGGACATCGCCTGGTTTCAGGGGCAATTGCCGGAACTGCTTCGGGAGCTGCGGAAGTCGTCTACTGCGGCGGGCCCCGGAGAGCGCCTGAGGGAAACGCTTCGCGAGCTGGGGCGGCTCAAACGGCGATTCCTCTTCCCCACGGGGATGCTTGTCGTTCTGGACGGCGGCGACCGTGCGCAGCGCGCGGAGCTTGCGGAGGGACTGGTCTGTCAACTGGAGCGCATGTTCCGCCGCACAAGCAAATGCTCCCTTCCCCAGACTCTCGCGCAGGCGCTGAAGCTCTTTGGTAATCGGGTTCGGTCCACGCTGGTTGTTGCCAGCGAGGATTGCGATCGTCCGGCCTGCACCCCGGGCCGGCGCCTGAATAACCTGGCAGCCAGATTCCTCTTGCGTCCCGATCTGGTGCTGCGTATGCCCACAGGCGGGGCGGCGGACGCGTCCTGCCGGTGCCACCGCGTCATCCACCTGGCCGGCGGGAGGTCTTTGGAGCAGATGACAGATGACGCAGTTGAGGTGATTCTGCAATGGCTGGCGTTTCGTGCCGAAGGGCAATGGCGTCCAACTTCGCACCAGCGTCGCGGCCCTCACCATGCGTCTGAGACAACGGCGGAGGCTCGCGAACTGACCTCCGTGGGCTTCGACTGAATGGCCCGAATTCTGCTTTCCGCCTACGCGTGTGAGCCGGGACGAGGATCGGAGCCCGGTGTCGGCTGGAGCTGGGCGACCGAACTGCCCCGCCAGGGGCATGAGGTCACCGTTCTTACCCGGGCCGCCAACCGGCAGACGATTGAGCCGGAAGCGCAGCGCCTGCGGGCGGTTCCGGATTTCGCCTATTACGACCTGCCGCGCTGGATGCAGGCCTGGCGGGCTTGGCCGGGGGGCCGCGCGGTGTATTACGTGCTCTGGCAATGGTTCGCCGTTCGGCGAATCCGGCGGCTTTTTCCCGCATTGCCCTTTGACATTGTTCATCATGTGACCTACGCCAGCGCCCGCTATCCCAGCTTTATGGGCTCGCTCGGCATTCCCTTCGGTTTCGGCCCGGTCTCCGGAGGCGAGCAGGTCCCTCGCCGCCTTCGCTCCGGATTCTCGGCTGGTCAGCGCTGCCGCGAGATGTTGCGCGATGTTTCCAATTCTCTGGTTCCCCTGGACCCGTTCATGCGCCGGACCTTCCGGCAATCTCAAACGATTCTTGTTACCGGCGACACTCTCGGGCTTGTCCCCCAGCGCTGGCGGCACAAGGCCACCGTTCGCCTGGCGATTGGCCTCGGCGCGGAGGAAATGCCCAGCAGGAGTCAAGCACGGCGCGGCGCGGGCTTCCATCTTCTTTACGCCGGGCGGCTGCTGGAGTGGAAGGGCATCGACCTCGCGCTGCGGGCAATAAGCCAGGCACGAATGTCCTGCCCCGGCATCCGCTTCAGCATCGCCGGCGAGGGACCGGCCAAACCCAAACTCGTGAAGCTCTGCCGGGAATTGGGAATTGAAGCCATCGTGAACTGGCCCGGGTGGCTGTCGCGCGGCGAACTGGCGGAGCATTATGCCGCTGCCGATGTGCTGCTGTTTCCCAGCTTGCGCGACTCCGGCGGCATGGTGGTACTGGAAGCGCTGGCCCACGGCGTGCCTGTGATCTGCACCGATCTGGGCGGACCCGGCCGGATTGTCGACGCAACCTGCGGGCGCGCGATTCCAACCGCGGAACGCCATCCCGAGCAACTCGTCAGCGCGATATCGGACGCCCTGGTCGAGGTGCTGGGCGCGCCAGGCCTGCTCGCTTCGCTCTCCCATGGCGCGCGACTCCGGGCACGGCAATTCCGCTTCGAAGACCTCGTGCGATCCGTCTATCCAGCTCCAGCCCGCGAGCGGATCGCCCAACACGCATGACCACAGCTATCTGTCCGGCAATTCCCCGCGACCCAGGCGGCTGCACCACAAGCGCAGCGCGGCCGTGGCCCTCCACCATCGCGCGGGCGCTCGTTCTCTGCCTGGTATTTTCGATTATTTTTCTGCCTGAGTATGCGCGTGACGCAACGGCGTTTGGCCCCGCATACGCCAAAGCCGCCGGCGGCTTCCGTTTCATCGACCTCGCGCTCCTGCTTCTGGTCTTCTGTCATGTGGTTGGGCTGGGATGCTCGCGCCGCAGGCAGGTGCGATTCCCCCATTCCCTGGCAATACCGGGCAGCGCCTTTCTGCTCTGCATTGTGGCCGGGATCGCTCATGGGGCGGCTCGGGGAGGCGGCAACTTCTTCTTCGACTGGCGTGCCCTGGCCCTCGGTATCGGCCTCTACTTCGTGTGGTCGTTCTGGCTGCAGAACAGCGCGGACGCGGCGGCCGCCGTTCGCCTGTTCGGGCTCTATGCGGCGGTGCGAATCGCGCTGCTGTTCGGGCTCTACGTTGCCGGCTTCCGCGATACCCTGCTTGGCGTTTCGATACCCATATATGACGGGCCAGTGCTCTCGTGCATCGTCTTTGCCGGCCCGGTTGCCATGTGCCGTCCGCAGATCCGCGGCGGCCGCGGCGAGCGCCTGCTGTGGTCGTGGCTTGCACCCGCGGCCTGCTTTCTCGTTCTGCTCTGCCTGCGCCGCACGTACTGGGGAGAGCTGGCGATCGGCACCGTCATCCTGCTGCTGGTGCGGAAGCGCAACAGGGTCCGGAATCTCGCGCTGTTGCTGGTCGCCGTTATCGCAGCCGCCGGCTTTTTGGGCGGCCCGTTCTCCAGCCGGATACAGAGCCTCGATGTAAGCCGCGAAGACACCCGTTTCAGCGCCAGCAACGCGGACCACGTTCACGATCTGGGCGACGCGTGGGACCAGATCGGGCAGTCGCCGCTGCTGGGCATCGGAGTGGGCACCTCCTATGCCACATGGCAGATCAGGGCCTGGAAAACGGAATCGGTGATGGTACACAACGCCCCCCTGCATGTCTGGCTGAAATACGGCCTTGCCGGGCTGGTCTGCTATCTGTGGTTCCATGTGGCGCTGCTGCGATGGCTGTATCGCCGCTCGAAAGCGGCGGCCTTCTGCGCCCCGGCCTTCGCCTATCTGGCTGCACAGTTTCTGATGACGCTCGGTTTCGCTCCCTGGCCCTATTCCGAGCTGCAGCTGACCACCCTGATCTCGTTCATCATCGCGGTGGCGGTTGCGAGCGGAGAGCCTTCGGCGCTTCCTTCCGGGTTATGAACCTGCCTTCACTTTCCGTCATCACACCGTCCTACAACAGCGCCGAGTTCATCGAGGACGCCCTGCTTAGCGTCTCGCGGCAGGAAGGGGTACAGGTCGAGCACATCGTGATCGACGGGGGCTCTTCGGACGAGACCGTGCAGCGGGTGGCCAGCCATGCCGGCGTGCAGTGGATCTCGGAGCCCGATCGCGGACAGTCCGATGCCATCAACAAGGGCTTTCTGCGGGCCGGCGGCGATCTCGTGGGATGGCTCAATGCGGACGATTACTATCTGCCCGGCGGACTGGCAGCCATCGCACAGGCGGCACGTGAGCATCCTCAGGCGGACATCATCCACGGCGACTGCGTCTTCGTGGACAGCACCGGCAGGATTGTCCGCTCGAAGGTGGAACATGATTTCGATCGCTCCGTTCTGCTGTATTTCGGCTGCTACATTCCTTCCACTTCGACCTTCTTCCGCCGCCGCATCATCGAATCCGGCCTGCTCCTGGATTGTGACTACCGGGTGTGCATGGATTTCGAGTACTTTGCGCGCCTGGCGCACGCGGGCTTCGCCTTCCATTACGTGCCGCGTTTCATTGCGGCCTTCCGCTGGCACGGCCACAACACCAGCATCCGGCAGATGGCGAGGCGCGCCGAAGAACGCCGGCAGGTGCAGCGGCGTTTCGGGAAAAGCGGCTGTTCCGATTCCACGCTTCACCTGCTCGCGCAGGTACACCGCGCGAAACGGCTGCTGCGCAAGGCGCTGAACGGAAACCTCGCGCGCGAGATTCGCGTGCGGCGAATGCTGGGCTGCGACACGCGCTGGCTGGACGGGGAGGCAGGCGGGGAAACATGCAAAGTCCTGGCGTGCTTGTAATCCACAACCGGTATCAGCAACCGGCCGGCGAGGACGCCGCAGTGCGCGCCGAAGTCGATCTGCTGCGCAGCGCCGGACACCGGGTGGTGCAGTACACGCGCGACAACTCCGATCTCACGCACTATAGTTCGCGCCAGAAAGGCGCGCTGCTGTTCACTACCACGTGGAGCCGGAGGACTTATGATGACATCCGCCGCCTGATTCGTCAGGAGCGCCCCGACATCGCGCATTGCCACAATTTCCTGCCGCTGGTAAGTCCTTCCGCGCTGTACGCGTGCCGGTCGGAAGGTATCCCGGTGGTGCAGACGCTTCACAATTATCGGCTGCTGTGTCCGGCCGCCACTCTGTTCGCTAACGGGCGCCGGTGCGAGAGATGTCCGTGCCGCGCCTTAAGCGCCGCCCGCCGGAGATGCTACCGGAACTCGTGGCCACAGACCGCCACCGTATCGCTGATGCTGGCTGCACATCGCCTGGCACGCACCTGGACACGCTGTGTGGACGCTTACATAGCGCCCAGCCGCTTCTGTCGGGATTACTTCGTGCTCGCCGGCCTGCCGGAGCAGAAGGTGCACGTAAAGCCCAACTTTCTGGCGCGCGATCCCGGGCAGCGAAGCGGGCAGGGCGGCTATGCGCTTTTCGTCGGCCGCCTCAGCCCGGAGAAAGGCGCACTGGAGATGCTGGAGGCCTGGAGCCAGCTTCCGGAGGTCTCGCTGCGGGTCATCGGAGATGGACCTCTGTACTTTGCAGCGCAGCGGCTGGCATGCCATAGAGGGGACGTGAGGATGCTCGGTCAGATGAGCACGGAGCGGACACTCGCCCACATCCGAAGCGCGCGCTTTCTCGTGTTCCCAAGCCGGTGGTATGAGCCGTTCGGCATGGGACTGCTGGAGGCGGCGGCCTGCGGGGTCCCGGCAATTGCGTCGCGTATCGGCGCCATTCCCGAGCTCGTGATTGAGGGCCGCACCGGACTGCTGTTCGATCCGGACAACTTCGACGACTTCGCGCAGCGCATCCGTTGGGCCTGGACGCACCCGCGGGAGATGCACGAGATGGGCCGCGCGGCCCGGCAACTCTATTTGCAGAGATTTACCGCCGAGCGGAACTACCGCATCCTGATGGACATCTATGGAAGCCTGCTCGCCAACTGAACAGGCCATCGCAGGCCTCGTACAGCCGGTTTCGCGAGCGCTACTGCGCGCCATTTTGGTGGCGGTTGCGGCGATGCAGGTGCTGATCCCCGAAGCGGCACGCGCGCAGACCGTCGCGCCGTCTGCGGGCCCGGCCAGACCTGCTCAGGTGCGAACTGGCATCACCGATACCAGGCCCAACCTTGCGACTGCGGACCCGCTCGCCGAAGTTGATGCCTCGGTCGATCCGCAGGCACGGGCCGAAATTGAGGGTCCCGTGGGCACGACGGTCAGCCTTGATGAACCAGGCGGAATTTCCGCCGAGCCTGCGGCACCTGATCACGGTCGACGCGTACTGCAGCCCACCCCCATAGCCATCACATCCTGGAGTCCGCAGGCAATGTCAGGCGCGAGTTCCGTCCCAACTCCGCAACCGGGAGAGGCAGCAGCGCCTGCTGCCCCCCCAACATCTCTTTCTCCGGTTCCGGATCTCACAAGCTTCCTCGCTGCCGCTCCGTCAGTGGAGAGGTCGGGGCTACCTGTCCGTAGTCTTCCCCGCTGGCGGGTACGCCAGCAGGAGAAAGCGCGACGCGTTCAAGCGCTTCAGCGGCGGCAGACGGTTGTGCGGCATTGCAGCCGGCTCACCTCCGGCGCCGCAGAGTGCCAATGGAAGCGGAATGACCGCAAGCCATCGCCGATGGGTCAGCCGACAGGCCAGCTCGCTAAATTGCCGTCGCAAACAGGCCGTTAAACCGGTCCGATACCGCGCCTTCTCAGGAAGTTCGGCCAATAGCTCTCAGCCCTTCTCACCACTTCTTCGCATTCATCCTTGCCGAAAAAAGGGGCACAACATGAATTCTGCTAACCGGGTACTGGTCACCGGCGCCGGTGGCTTCATTGGTCATCATCTGGTCAAACGTCTCAAGGCGGAGGGCTGCTGGGTCCGGGGCGTGGACATCAAGGAACCGCAGTTCGAAGCCACCGCGGCTGACGACTTCCAGCTTCTCGACCTGCGTTCCTGGCATAACGCGCTGCAGGCTACCAGCCATGTCGGCCAGGTTTACAACCTGGCGGCCGACATGGGCGGCATCGGTTACATCACCGCGAAACTTGCCGAAATTGCACGCAACAATATCCTCATCAACGCCCACATGCTCGAAGCGGCCCGCGTCAACGGCGTGAAGCGTTTCCTGTTTTCCTCCTCGGCATGCGTCTATGCGGGATGCAAACAGAATGTGGCCAACGTCATCCCCCTCAGGGAAGAAGACGCGTATCCCGCCGACCCGGAGCCCGGCTACGGATGGGAGAAGCTCTTCACCGAGCAGCTCTGCAGCTACTACCGGCACGATTTCGGGCTGGAGACGCGGATCGTCCGCTTCCACAACGTCTATGGGCCGCTGGGCACCTATGAGGGCGGAAAGGAAAAGGCGCCCGCCGCCATCTGCCGCAAGGTGGCGCTCGCCGACAACAACGGCCATATCGACGTGTGGGGCGATGGCGGTGCGACAAGGTCCTTCATGTTCATCGAGGACTGTCTGGAAGGCCTGCTTCGCCTCATGGCCGGCGACTATCGCGAGCCGCTCAACCTGGGGACCGAGGAGATGGTCAGCGTGGATGAACTGGTGGACCTGGTCTGCGATATCGCAGGCAAGACAGTCACCAAACGTCACCAACCTGATCGCCCGCAGGGGGTGCGCGGTCGCAATAGCGACAATTCGCGTTTGCGTTCGGTGCTCGGCTGGGAGCCGCAGACCACCCTGCGCGACGGCCTGGCAGTCACCTATCGCTGGATTGAGGACGAACTGCGCCGCGCAGGACGCCTGGAGCGCGCGCTGGCCTATGCTTCCGACTGAAACTCAAGCGCCGCGGCGCGCCAATGTTCTGGGCGTCGGCGTCAGCGCCATCGACATGGAAGACGCGCTGCGCCGCTCCGAGGCACTGCTGGCGGAAGGACGCAAGGGCTATATCTGCGTGACCGGCGTACACGGAATCATGGAGGCCGGGCGCGACCACGCCCTGCGCGGCATACTGAACCGCTCGTTCCTGTGCACTCCCGACGGTATGCCAACCGTCTGGGTGGGACGCCTTCAGGGACATCGCGGAATGCGGCGCGTTTATGGTCCCGACCTCATGCTGGAGCTGTGCCGCCGGTCGGCAAAGCGGGGTTATCGGCATTTCCTGTACGGTGGAAAACCCGGCGTAGCAGACCGGCTGAAGCAGCGCCTCGAATCCCTGGCGCCGGGTATCAGGATCGTTGGCACCTATACGCCACCCTTCCGGCCGCTTACCGCCGCGGAGGAGGAAGAGGTGATCGCCCTGGTGGCCTTGGCGAACGTCGACATTGTCTGGGTGGGGCTCAGCACCCCCGCGCAGGAGCGCTTCATGGCCCACATGATCGACCGCCTCGACACCTGCCTGATGGTGGGCGTGGGAGCGGCGTTCGATATTCATGCCGGGCTGTTGAGGGACGCTCCCGCATGGATGAAGAGCTGCGGACTGCAATGGCTGCACCGCCTGGCGCAGGAGCCCCAGCGGCTTTGCAAGCGCTACCTCGCGAATAATCCGCGTTTTATGTGGGAGATCGGGTTGCAGTTCGCGGGAATCAGAAGATCCGGTCTGTAGATACGAGAACCGTCATCGGATGTTGCCGTATTCGCCGCTTCACGGCCTGGCCGCCTTGTGAATCTCCACCGTGCTCCAGGTCTTGTCGGCGGCGTGGCAGAGGTTCTCGAGCGGGCAGTCGGCGCACCTGGGGCTGCGTGCCAGGCATAGAGCCCGGCCATGCAGAATGATCTGGTGGGCGAACAGGATCCAGTGGTCGCGGGGGATCACCTTCATCAGGTCCTGCTCGATCTTCCGCGGCTCCTCGTTCCTGGTCAGTTCCAGGCGGCGCGAGATGCGCTGCACATGGGTATCGACCACCACGCCATCGGCGATCCTGTACCACGTGCCCAGCACCACGTTGGCAGTCTTGCGGGCCACACCGGGCAGCTGTAGCAGTTCGTCCATGGTACGCGGGACCTCGCCGCCAAAGTCGCTGACCAGCTTGCGCGCCGCCCCTACCAGCGACTTCGATTTGTTGCGGAAGAATCCGGTGGAGCGGATATCGTCTTCCAGTTCCTCCGGCTTCAGCGCGGCGAACGCTTCCGGGGTGGGATACCTGGCGAAAAGACCGGGCGTGACCATGTTGACCCGCGCGTCCGTGCATTGTGCCGAGAGGATGGTGGCCACCAGCAGCTCCCACGCGCTGCTGTGATGCAGGGCGCAGGTGGCGGCGGGATAGCGCTCGTCAAGACGTTTGAGGATCTCGTTGATGCGCTCGGGCGCGAGCGGATGGTAGCCCTTCGGCGCGCTCGCGGCCTTGACGGATTGCCGACTGCCGGTAGCGGGTTTCGGCGCCGGTTTTCCGCGCTTGGGCTCGGGCTTCGCGATGCGGGCTTTGACGCGCATGGGAGCGCCTGTGACCTTGTCCTGACGTCCGCTGCGCGATGGCCGGCGAGGCATGATGCCGCGTGGCATGGATGATCTCCCAATGTGACGAGAGGAGATTATAACCGCCGGTCCGGAACCCGGCTGCGGAAGATCTGGCCAAACATTCCTGGCAAACGGTTGCCGTTGAACTTCAGTCTTCCCCTACCCTCAGCACCGCCAGGAACGCCTCCTGCGGAATATCGACGCGCCCGATCCGCTTCATGCGGCGCTTGCCCTCCTTCTGCTTCTCCAGCAGCTTGCGCTTGCGGGTGATGTCGCCGCCGTAGCACTTGGCCAGCACGTTCTTGCGCATCGCCGCCACGGTCTCGCGGGCGATGACTTTGGAGCCAATCGCCGCCTGGATGGCCACTTCGAACATCTGCCGCGGAATCAGCTCGCGCATCTTCGAGACCAGCGCGCGCCCGCGCTCATAGGCAAAGTCGCGGTGCACGATGATGGACAGCGCATCCACCGGATCGCCGGACACCAGAATGTCGAGTTTCACCATGGGCGACTCCCACGTGCCGGCAAGGTGATAATCCAGCGAGGCGTAGCCGCGCGAGACGGTCTTCAGTTTGTCGTAAAAGTCGAGGACGATCTCGTTCAGCGGCAACTCGTAGCTCAGCATCACGCGGCTGGAGCTGACGTACTCGAACGCCTTCTGCTTGCCGCGCTTGTCTTCCACCAGCTTCAGAATGCCGCCGACATATTCCTCGTTGGTAAGAATGGTCGCCAGGATCACCGGCTCTTCGATCTTTGCGATCTCGCTGGGATCGGGCCAGCGTGACGGATTGTCGACTTCGACCACCGTGCCATCGGTTAGCGTGATTCTGTAGCGCACACTGGGCGCGGTGGTGATGAGGTCAAGGTTGTACTCGCGCTCCAGCCGCTCCTGGATAATCTCCATGTGCAGCAGGCCGAGGAAGCCGCAGCGGAAGCCGAAGCCCAGCGCGGCCGAGCTCTCCGGCTCGAAGAAGAATGACGCGTCGTTGAGCCGCAGCTTCTCCAGCGCCTCGCGCAGCAGCGTGTGCTCGTGCGCGTCCACGGTATAGAGCCCGGCGAACACCATCGGCTTCAGCTCTTCGAAGCCGGGCAGCGGCTCGATGGCGGGATGAGCATCGTCGGTGATGGTGTCGCCAATCTTCGTGTCGGAGACGTTCTTGATGTTGGCGATCAGGAAGCCCACCTCGCCGGCCGAAAGCTGGTCGACTTCCACCGGCTTGGGCGTCAGCACGCCAAGCGTCTCCACGTCGAAGGTGCGCCCGTTGGACATCAGGCGGATGCGCTGTCCCCTGCTGAGCGTACCTTGCAGCACCCGCGCCAGCACCACCACGCCACGATAGGAGTCGAACCAGGAGTCGAAAATCAGCGCCTGGAGCCGGTTGGCAGTGCGACCTTTCGGCGGCGGAATCTTTTTTACGATCGCCTCCAGCACCTCGGGCACGCCCTGCCCGGTCTTGGCGCTGATGCACAGCGCATGCGAGGCGTCGAGCCCGACCGCGCCTTCGATCATCTCTTTGGTGCGCTCGATGTCGGCACTGGGCAGATCGATTTTGTTGATGACGGGAATGATCTCCAGGCCGTTGTTGATGGCGATGTAGGCGTTGGCCAAAGTCTGCGCCTCCACGCCCTGCGAGGCATCCACCACCAGCAGCGCGCCCTCGCATGAGGCCAGCGAGCGCGAGACCTCATAGCTGAAATCGACGTGGCCAGGCGTGTCGATCAGGTTGAGCTGATAGGTCTGGCCGTCCTCCGCCTGATACATCATGCGCACCGAGTGCGCCTTGATGGTGATGCCGCGCTCGCGTTCCAGCTCCATCGCATCGAGCACCTGGGCCTGCATCTCGCGTTCGGTCAGCGCGCCGGTCAGCTCCAGCAGGCGGTCCGCAAGCGTACTCTTCCCATGATCGATATGGGCGATGATGGCGAAGTTGCGGATGAGCGTGGGATCCATCGGAGAGGCCGCCGCTTCGATTCTAGCAGGGAGAATGCGGCCGCTTTCAGTGTGGGAGATCGCGTGGCGCAGAACGTTCGGCGTGGCGGAAAGGCTGAGTACCACTGCCGAATCTGTCCGGTGAAGAGTTTAGCCGGCACGTCCAGGAAGATCACGCCGTAAGCCTCAGCGCACCGACACGCTCAGCTCATACCCATCTTCCGCGGAGCGCAACGCCTCGCGCCAGCCGCCCCTGGCGGGCGGCAATTTCCCGCCTGGCTGCAGGGTCGCGCGAACCATCAGCTTCGGTTCCTTCCCCGGTACCTGCACGGTGAGTACGCCGCCCTCGTCGCTTGCGTCCGCCGTGCGCTCGCCGCCGGTCACGTATTGCTTGCGCAACTGCAGCAGCCGCCGGTACCACTCCAGCATTTCCCGGTTCTCCGGACCGTCCGACCAGGTCAGCTTCGAGCGCTCAAACGTCGCCGGATCCTCAGGGTCGGGCACCTCGTTGAAGTCGAAGTCCCTGAACTCGCTCCGTCGCCCCTCGCTCACCGCCTTCTTCAGGGTCGCATCCTGGAAATCGGCGAAGAACTGGAAGGGAGCGGTCTCGTCGTACTCCTGGCCCATGAAGAGCAGCGGCGTGTGTGGCGCAAGCAGAAGGAAAGCTGCTGCCAGCCTGCGCACCCCTCGCGGAACCAGAACGGTGAGCCGCTCGCCTCTGGCTCGATTGCCCACCTGATCGTGGTTCTGGATGCAGATCGCATTCGCCGGCAGCGGAACATCTTTGGCGCTGGTGCCGCGAGGCGCATTCCAGAATCGAAAGTGCTCTCCCTGGAAGACATAGCCCTCGCGCAGCGCACGGGCAATCTGCGCGGCATCGCCAAAGTCCTGGTAATAGCCCTGGCGCTCGCCGGTGAAGAAGGCATGCACGGCGTGATGGAAGTCGTCGCTCCAGACGGCATCGAGGCCGTATCCGCCGCTGCCTGCCGGCTTCACATAGCGCGAATCGTTCTCGTCGGTCTCGGCAATGACCGAGACGTGGCGCTTCAGCTCGCACGCCAGCTCCTGCACCCGCTCCTGGATCTCGGCCACGATGTGCTTCGGCGAATCGTCCCTGATGGTCTGCACCGCATCCAGGCGCAGGCCGTCGAAGTGATATTCGCGAATCCAGAACAGCGCGTTCTCCACCACGTAGCGGCGCACCTGCTCGCAGCCATCGCTGTCGTAATTGATGGCGTCTCCCCAGGGCGTTTTGTGATGCGCCGTGAAGTAGGGCCCGAATTTCGGCAGGTAATTTCCTTCGGGGCCAAGATGGTTGTAGACAACATCGAGAATGACCGCCAGGCCGGCGCGGTGCGCCGCGTCAACCAGGCGCTTCAGCCCCGCGGGGCCGCCATAGCTGGCCTGCACCGCATAGGGAGAGACGCCGTCATATCCCCAGTCGCGCTCGCCAGGAAAAGCCGCCACCGGCATGAGCTCCAGCACGGTCACGCCGAGTTGCTTCAGGTATTCGAGCTTGCGGATTGCGCCATCGAACGTGCCTTCCGGAGTGAAAGTGCCGACGTGCAGCTCGTAAATGACGTACTCGCGCAGCTCGGGACCGCGCCATCCTTCATCCGTCCAGCGAAAAGCCGCCGGATCGACGATCTCGCCCGGACCGTGCACGCCTGCGGGCAGAAAACGGGAGACCGGATCGGGGACTGCCGTGTCATCTTCAAGAATGTAGGCGTATCGGTCGCCGGCGAGAGCAGAGGCTGTTGCAACGAGGTCCTCGCCATCGCGGCGCATGGGAACATCCTGCGGTGAAGCGCCGGCGCGCGTGAGTCGCAGAGTCACGTGGCGCAGCAAAGGCGCCCACACGCGGAATTCAGCCTCGCCGCGGTTGAGCGTGGCGCCATAGGCCACGGTCTGAGCTGCGCTCTTCACCACACATCAGACGTTCAGTCCGGAGCTGAGGATGCACGCAGCTGAATGGGTAGAATCGAAGCGCATGCTCATTCTCGCTTCCGCCTCGCCACGCCGTGCCGAGCTGCTGCGCAATGCGGCCATTGAATTCGCCGTCGACCCGGCGCATGTGCCGGAGGAGCCGCTAGCTGGCGAAATGCCGCTAGAGTACGCGCAGCGCCTGGCCCGCGACAAAGCTGTAGCGGTACTCGCACGCCATCCGCGCGAGACCGTGCTGGGGGCTGATACGGTCGTCGTCATCGACGAACACCTGCTGGAGAAGCCGGCCAACCCGGGGCACGCTGCCGCCATGTTGCGCCTGCTCTCGGGTCGGACGCATCAGGTGATCACCGGCGTCTGCCTCGCAACTTCGCAATTCGAGCGGACCGAGGCCGAGGTCACGCAGGTCACCTTCGGCCAGCTTTCAGAGCAGGAGATCGTGGAGTATGTCCGCTCGGGCGAACCCATGGACAAGGCCGGAGCCTACGGAATCCAGGGAATCGCATCGCGCTGGATCGGGCAGATTGAAGGCTGCTATTTCAACGTTGTGGGATTGCCCGTGGCGCGCGTTTATCGGATGCTGCGCGCTGCCGAATCGGCAGCCGGCAGGAAGGTGTTATAGCCGAGGCGGCTACTTCTTCTCTTCCGTCGTCGTGGTGGTCGTCGAGGAGGTTGTGTTGCTGGTTGAGCTGCCTTCGCTCATCGACGCCTTGAAGTTGCGGATACCCTCGCCCAGTCCCTTGCCCAGTTCGCCCAGCTTCTTGGGGCCGAAGATGAGCAGGGCGATAAACACGATGACCAGCAGCTCGGGCAAACCAATCTTTCCACCAAACATGACTTCCTCCCGGTCAAACAGCCCGGTGCGTCTGCGGTCAGGCAACGGGTAGGTTTCCAGGGTGATTCTAGGCTCTTCGCAAGGGGGGAGTCAAAACGGGCTGTGTGCGCGTGGGCCTTGCCTCCGCTGCCCAGCAACCAGGCCACTACCACCGGAATCGGTTATAATAGCGAAGTTAATAGTATTATTATGAGAAATCTTATGCGACCAGCAATTCGAAAAACGCGGTCGTTCTCGCTGGATCCTGAAGTTGTCGCCGAAATCGAACGAACCAAAGGGAGGGCTTCGGCGAGTGAGCGGGTCAACCGCCTGCTCAAATTCGCTCTGGAGATGGAGCGCAAGGCCAGCCTCTATCAGGAGGCGGCTGATTTCTTCTCCAGTGCGCCTGGGGCACGCGAGGAGCGTCGCGCGTTCCAGAGGGCCAGCGCAAGAATCTGGACACGGAATGGCTAGCTGGCGACGGGGAAGTAAACCTCCTGGCTGGTATCCGCGGCGCCGCGAGATATGTCTGGTCGATCTCGACAAGCCTCGGCCGGCGCTGGTTTTTTCCAGCGACAGCCTGAATGCCCACTCACTGGATGTCTGTGTCTTGCCGATCTCCACCATCGAGCACAAGGCGTTTTCGCTGCGTCCGAGGCTGAAGGCAGGCGAAGGAGGACTGGACCGCGAATCATGGGTGAAGTGCGATCAGCCCACGACGGTGCAAAAGCAGCTTGTCATGTATCCGCCGTTAGGCATTCTGCCGGCCGGCACCATGGGGACAATTGAAGCAGCGGTGAAAACCGCGCTCGAGTTACCGTGAATGTCGGCTATTCAACCGCCTGAATCAGTCCAGCCAGCAAGGCGGCACGGCGCGGCAGCTCGGCGGCGATCACGTGCTCGTGGGCGGCGTGGGCCCCGTCCCCCACTGCTCCCAGGCCATCAAGCGTCGGAATGCCAATGCCTGCGGTAAAGTTGCCGTCCGAGCCTCCCCCCACCGCGATCTCATCCAGTTTGAAGCCCAGCTCGTGGGCGATGCGGCGCGCCACCGCGAACAGCGCGGCTACCTGCGGCGTCCGCTCCAGCGGCGGACGGTTGATGCCGCCGGCGATCTCCAGCCTGCAATGCGGATTGACGGGACGCAGGCTGCGCACGCGGCGTTCCATCCCTGTGCCGTCTCTGCTGTGCGCAATCCGCAGGTCCATTTCAGCGCTGGCTTCGGCCGGGACCACGTTGGTACGGGTGCCGCCGCGAACCAGCCCCACGTTCACGGTAATCCCGCGCCGCGGATCGGTCAGCCGCGAGACAGCCTGGATCTGATGCGCCAGCTCCAGAATCGCACTTTCGCCCTTCTCGAAATCGAGCCCCGAATGTGCCGCTTTCCCCGTGACTTTCAGGGTAAAGGAGCCGACGCCCTTGCGCGCCGTCTTCAGCGCGCCGCCCGGTCCGGCGGGCTCGCACACCAGCACGGCAGCACACTGCCTGGCCAGCTTTTCGGTAATCGCCCGCGAGCTCGCACTGCCGCCTTCCTCGTCGGAGACAAGAAACACCTTCACCGGGCGCGGCAGTCTCCCGGCGGTCGCGCGCAGAGACCACAGGGCAAACATCATCTGCACGATACCCGCTTTCATGTCGAAGACGCCGGGGCCGTAGAGGCGGCCATTGCGCTCGCTCCAGGGCATCGTTTCCAGCGTTCCTGTCTCGTACACCGTATCGAAGTGTCCCAGCAGCAGGACGGGCTTGCGTCGTCGTGGGCCGCGAAAGTCCGCCTGCAGATGATCGCCCGCCGCGCTCTGGCGATGGATCCCGATCACTCCCCCGAGATGGGCGAATTGCTCGGCCAGATGCGCGCACAGGCTGTCGCAGGCGCCCTTGTTGTGGGTTGGCGATTCGCGGACCACCATCTCCCGCAGGCTGGCAATCATCTCCTGCCGGCGCTCGGCGAGCCACGCCAGCAGCGCGCGCGGACTGGATTCAGGCTGCCTGCTTGCGGGCATTTTCTCCGCTTCTGCTCCCCACGCGGTCCCGGCATGGCGCCGGGCGCGCGTCTCGGCCAAATGTATAATCGTGGTTCTTACGACGATCCATGAGCGATCCGGTCCATCCCGTGCCCGAAGGCGGCGAGAACCAGCAGCTGGATATTCACGCAATTCTCGGGCTTCTGCCGCATCGCTACCCCATGCTGCTGCTCGACCGCGTGGTGGAGGTCGTTCGCGCCAAACGCATCGTCGCGATCAAGAATGTTACGTTCAACGAGCCGTTTTTCAACGGACATTTTCCCGGTTATCCCATTATGCCGGGAGTGCTGATCGTCGAGGCCATGGCGCAGGCCGGCGCGGCGCTGCTGTTTACCGAGGTCACCGAGCGCCATGACAAGCTGCTGGTCTTTACCGGCATCGAGCGCGCGCGCTTCCGGCGCCCGGTGGTGCCGGGAGACCAGCTGCGCATCGAGGTGGATGTCCTCGCCTATCGTGGCACCGCAGGCCGCCTGCAGGGCAAGGCGTACGTCGATGGCAAGCTCGCCTGCGAGGCGGTGGTCACCTGCCGGCTGCTCAGCCGCGCCCTGCAGCAGGACGGGGAAAGCGCGCAGCCCGAACCGGCGGGCGAAGCCTCCTAAGCTCCCGATGAGCATTCATCCCACGGCCATTGTCGATGCTTCGGCGAAAATTCCCGGCTCATGCAGCATTGGGCCGTACTGCATCGTACACGCCGGCGTGGAGTTGGGCGAGCACTGCGAACTGCTCTCGCACGTGGTGCTGGGAGGTCCCAGCCGCTTCGGCAGCCACAATAAGATCTATCCCTTCGCAGCACTCGCCATGGACCCGCAGGACGTTACCTACGCCGGCGAGCCCACACGGCTGGAAGTTGGCGATCACAACGTCATTCGCGAGTACGTCACCATCACCCGCGGCACCGCCAAAGGCGGCGGAGTAACGCGAATCGGCAGCCACACACTCATCATGGCCTACACGCACGTGGGCCACGACTGTGTTATTGGCGACCACGTCATGCTGATCAATGCCGCAACCCTTGCGGGGCACGTGACGGTGGAGGAGTGGGCGGTGGTGGGCGCTCTCTGCCCGGTGCACCAGTACGTGCGAATCGGCGCGCACTCCTACGTCGGCGGCGGAACCACCATCACCCAGGACGTGCTGCCCTTCTCGATGACCAGCGCCGAGCGCGACACCCATGCTTACATGCTGAACAAGGTGGGCCTGCAACGGCGCGGATTCTCGCGCGAGCGGATCGCAGCCCTGCACCACGCATTCAGGGTGCTGCTGGCCTCGAAGCTGAATACCTCGCAGGCGGTTGACAGGTTGCGCTCGGAGGGTGGGCAAAGCGAGGACGTGGAAGCATTGCTGGGCTTCATCGAGAAGTCGGAGCGGGGGATTATCAAGTAATCAGTTGCCAGTTGCCGGTAGCCAGTACCAGCGGCCAGTATGAGGAGACATGGGCAAATCTTATCGGGATTTGGTGGCGTGGCAAAAAGCGATGGATCTCGTTATGGAGATATACCGCATCACTGCCTCTTTCCCGCGAGAAGAGATTTATGGTCTTACATCGCAGTTGCGCAGGGCTGCTGTTTCAGTTCCCAGCAATATTGCTGAAGGGCAGGGGCGACGTGGTGTGGCGGAGTTCCGACATTTTTTACGCCAGGCCAGCGGATCACTGATGGAACTGGAAACTCAGGTGCTCATTGCCGAGCGGCTCTGTAACACCGATCCCGAAACAGCAGTGGAAGTTCTCCGGGACGCTGCGGAGCGCGGCAAAATTTTGAACGGCCTGCTCAGCTCGTTGCAATAATCAGCCGACAGGATCGGCCGCCCTGGTTCTGAGCGCCCTCTACTGGCAACTGGCAACTGGCTACTGAACACTGACTACTGGCTACTTGTCTCGCATGTCGGAAGCGTCGCAGGAACGCATCGGCCTGATCGCCGGCAACGGCAAGTTCCCGTTGCTGGTGCTGGACGCCGCGCGCTCCAAAGGCCTGCAGGTGGTCGTCGCCGCTATCAGGGAAGAGGCCTTTCCGGAGATCGAGCAGCACGGAGCGGCGGCCGTTTACTGGCTGTCCCTGGGCGAACTTTCGAAGCTCATCGAAACCTTCAGGAAGGAAAACATCACCCGGGCCATCATGGCCGGGCAGGTGAAACACAAACAGATCTTCAGCAGCATCCGGCCGGACTGGCGGCTGGCGAAGCTGCTGCTCTCGCTCACCACGCGCAACACCGACTCGCTGATCGGCGGCGTCACCCAGGTCCTCGCCGATGAGGGCATTACGCTGATGAACTCCACCGAACTGCTGGAGCCGATGCTTGCCGGCGAGGGCGTGCTTACGGCGAGGGCCCCGAACGACTCCGAGCAGACCAACATCACCTATGGACGCGCCGTGGCCCACCATCTGGCGCGCTTCGATGTCGGACAGACGGTCGTGATCGCCGAAGCAGCCTGTGTCGCAGTCGAGGCGATGGAGGGGACCGACGCGGCCATCCTGCGGGCCGGCGAGATCATGAAATCGCCCGGGCTGGGCCGGGAACCTTCGACGCTGAGCCGGGCGCTGACGGTGGTGAAAGTGGCCCGGCCGAACCAGGACATGCGCTTCGATGTGCCGGTTGTGGGGCCACACACCATTGCAACCATGAAGCAGGCGGGCGCCACCTGCCTGGCTCTCGAGACCGGGCGCTGCCTGCTGCTGGACAAAGAGACGGTCCTCGCCGCCGCGAACGAAGCGGGCATCTGCATCGTCGCAGAAGTCGCAGCCAGCCACATCCCGCATCGGGAGTAGCATCCGCACGAGTTGATCGGCGGCGGGAAAGCCGGCCTCGTCACTATCGGCGGCGCGACAACCCGACCCGGAAGGCTGACGGAACCAGGCCCGGCAACAACGCTGAGCGAGCTTCAGGGCTGCTCACCAGCCGCCGGAAAAAAATTCGACCTGTAGCATTTCAGAAGACAATAGTGAGGAAGACCCGGTGCGGGTTAACATCGGAGAAGACGAAGCGGCTCCGTGGCGCCATTATGTGCAGTCGATCACAAGCGTGGGTCGTAACGATATTGGGCATGGCCCTGTTCCTGAATGCCTATGCGCAGGACCAGGCCCCAACCGAGCCGGGCGACAGCACGAGCAGTACGTCCGACTCTGGACTGCCGCGCAACGTGTTCGTTCCGCCAAAGGTTGTAAAGGAATTCTTCCCGGACATAACCGGCCACTACAGCACGGACGCAGATTCGAATGCCGTTGGCAAGCCAACAGCCACAGAGATGGCGACCTACGGCACGCGAGACGGCTCGCGAAGGGTCATTCTCAGCGTTGACGACTATGCTAGTCCCGGGGACGCCCTGTCGGCGTATCAGGTGGCTGTGCAGAAGAGCCAGGTTCCGGAGTTCAATCCAATTGCCCTGGCCAATGTGGGCCAGCAGGTCCTCGCCGGTATTGTGACGCGGGGCAGTGAAACGCGTGTCGTCATCCGTGTACTGGATGGCTCGCTCATTGTGGGAGCGACGCTAGCCGGCTACGAGGCCACCACTGACAATATTGCCAAACTGACGGAGTTGGCCCGCCAGGAAGTCTCGCAAGCCCGCAGTCACGTGCGCTCCCGTCGCAGACGCTAGTCATTGCCGCTGCACACAAGGCCGCGAGAGCCGATCTGCCCACCGTTGACGCGGGGCCGGCAGCGGTGTCCCGAAAGACAAAAATTTGGTAGGCTTTTGGTACGGCGGACATCGCAATGGATTGTCCCGCAAGGACCGGGCGCTTAACTCAGCGGTAGAGTGCCATCTTCACACGGTGGAAGTCACTGGTTCGAATCCAGTAGCGCCCACCAGCATGTGTCCCAAGCCAGCTTTCGCCAGAGGTCCCTCGCGCGCTCGGGATTTCGCCTGCGGACTCCCGCTTCACCCCGCCACGCGAAAAGCGCGCGTGTCGGGGACCCCGCTTCCACCCCGCCACGCGAAAAGCGCGCGTGTCGGGGACCCCGCTTCCACCCCGCCACGCGAAAAGCGCGTGTGTCGGGGACCCCGCTTCCACCCCGCCACGCGAAAAGCGCGCGTGTCGGGGACCCCGGTTGCGCTCACGCCCGCAGGACGGCTCAAGTTCGAATCCAGTAGCGCCCACCATTTCTCTTCATCCACCGCGACCAGGTTTTTCGGCCGCTATCTGGGCATTGCCGAAGCGAGGTCACCTCTGTTCGAGGGACTTTCATCCACCGCGACCGCCCAGGGATGGGCGAACCGGTGCCCATCTTTAGCGATTACGCCTCACTGGGACCGAATTGGGAATCGCATGGATAAATGTCTGCTTCGAACCGTTGATGGGCTTACGATGCAATCAGGATGGTTTTCATAGTTCGTCATGTCAGTGAGTGAACGCTCTTCGAATTCATAATCCAGGTGCACGTGATGGAGGTGCTATGATCCGCAGCGCAATTGCTACATGGAGCGGAGGCCCGGCAGCCGGAGAAGGCTACGTTACGACCTCCAGTGGAGTAATCACAAACGCGTTGTACTCGTTCGGTTCGAGTACGGGAAATGAACCCTGCACGAGCCCGACGGAGATGCTGGCAGCGGCAGTCGCGTCCTGCATGTCGCTGATGGTCACGCGTGAAATGGCCAAAGTTGGCCTGCATGAGAAATCAGTAACGACCGAGGCCGTGCTGACGCTGGCTGAGAAGAAGGAGCACTGGGAAATCACCGACCTGCATGTGACCGTGGCGACCAGCATCCCGGAATCGGAGGTGGAGAAATTCGAGCATGCGGCCAGGACTGCCAAAGGCAGATGTCCCATTTCGCACGCGCTCAAAGTGCCCATCAGGATGACGACGAAGGTGGAACCTGCAATGCACCCGGCTGCCGCTTAGGTAGTCATTAAATAAAGAAGTTAACGTTTGAGTTGTACCTGGCTATAATCGCGGTCTTCCAGGCGACGATTGTCGCTGAAGGCGGGGAAATTGCCGCTTCGTCATCGGGGATTGGTTTCTTTGGAGTATCCTCAAAGGCAGACTGCTTCCCCTCCCGGACTTCCAACCCAAGCCATTTCAATCGGCCGAATGGAAGTCCTGTAGTCCTGTAATTCACATGGCCGCGAATCGGTGCCAACCTGGCGACTGGGCTAAAAGGCCTTGCATTCCCTGCAATGCGTAGAGATGCCCGTTGACGCTGCCACTGCGAACCGCCCCGGCCCAAAGTCGATCCAAACTGGGACTCAAGAATCACGCCAGAGACTCTGCTCATCGCAAGGGCATCAAATGAGGGGGTTCATATGAAGCGATTTTCTGTCGTGATTAGTCTGATTGTGCTGGCCGCGATTTCAGCCGCCGCTGTGCCCAATCAGGGTAGCGCAACCGCGCCAGCGTTTCCGGCCACTCTGGCCAATGCGCGCTTTGTCTATATCGCCTCCTATGACGGAGATCAGTTCAATCCGAACCTGCTTCCCGAGGATCGCGATGCGATTGAAGCCGTGCAGAGCGCAATTCAGCAGTGGGGCAAACTTGTTATCGTGTACCGGCCCGCGGAGGCCGACATCATTGTCCTCGTAACCAGCCGGCCTGGCGAGGATGTAATGGCCGTCTATGATGCGCATCTATGGCCCAGGGGCAATTACCTCTGGCGTGTCATGGGATACAAAGGTCTGCAGTCTGGCGAGACTCCACTGGTCTCGCAATTTGAAGAGGGATTTGAGAGCGTGCAGCGGCACAGGTGAATTAGCCCACTGGCGGAATCTTTGGAGGTGCACGCACGCAGAACAACTCCCGGAGGCGATGACCAGCTTCTGGTCGGCCAGGCTATGCTTTTATGCATGGGGGATGCGGAATTGCTGGCGGCGATCGCCCAGCAGATGATGTCCGGCAGCGCGGTTGAGGCGAATGGAAAACGCACTCTGGTGCGGCGCAGCAGCGCGCATCGCCTCAGGACTGTCGGCTTCGAGATGGACGGGCGGCAATATCAGGCCATCGAGCAGAATCCGGAGAAGCCAAGCCGATGGGGCGAGCTGGCGCGACAGGGCCATCAGGTGGTGCAGTTCAGGGACGTGGCGACCAACAGATATGTTGCGGTGTCCGTGGATGGCAAGGTCAGGATGTACGGGGCGCGAACACCCGGCGGCAAGGCCTGACGCCGGACTACAAGACGCCTGTCACTGCAACGGCATGCTCCCTGGCTTGGCCGCGCCTTGGCTGGATGTTAGCGGCTGGCGCTTCACCGGCGGCACCGCTTCAAGGTTTCTGCTGACGACATCGGCGATGATGGCGTTACCGGCGGCGCTGAGGTGAATATCGCCGAAGATCCACTCCTTCAGATACCAGCAGCCCGGCTGCCGCGTCGGGCATTGATTTTTCACCGCGAAAAATTCCGGAAAAGCGGTAATGAAGCGTTTACACCTGCCCTGGCACCATTCGCGCCAGATGCGCACCTCGCGCGAGTCGACGCTGTCGTGGATGAGCTGCGCGGGCCAGGGATAGACGACAACGCTGATGGGAATGTTTCGTTTTGCCAGCTCCTGCTGGAGCAGGTCCATCTTGTACTTTTCTTTGGCGATGCCGGCTTCGACGCCCAGGGGAGCAAAACCCAGTTCGAAGGGCTGGTCTTCCGCAACCTTGCGGTAGGTCCAGCCCGAGCGCTCCAGATTGAAGACATTGCCGTTGAAACCGTGGTCGAGATGGTAGCAACCGAATCCGACAAAAACCCGCTCGACGAATTCCCAGACGTAGTTGGTCAGCACAAGATACCTGCTGACAAATAACCGCAGCTTCGAGTACCAGCTTCGGTAGTGATACTGGTTCCTGGCGAGGGCGACTGCGCCCGAATCGTCAATGTCACGCACCAGGCCGGCTTCGTCCTGCACGTCGGAGATATCGATGAAGACGATCGCCTCATCGAAGTCCAGGCCGCTGCGAAGCGCAATGCGCGCGGTGTTGAGGTAGTTCGAGGGCGAATAGCCGCCGACGCCACCATTCAGTATTTCGTACTGCGGAAATCTGGCGGCAATCTGTCCGACAAAGCTGGTCTTCCATGGCCCCATGGATTCGGTGAACGAATCACCCAGCATCAGAATGCGCGGTCTGGGATCAGTAAGCGGGACCTGCCGCACCTGCTCGTCGCGGAAGCCCTGGCTATTCACATTCAGGGCGTATCTCTCGCGGCCCCACGCCCTCGTACAGGAGCAGTAAGGCTGCAGTGCCAGGACTCGCAGCGGGTCGCGGCCCAGACATCCGAACAGCTCCGCGGGAGTGGGAACGGCCGACTTGCGGAAGAGGAAACTGTATGCGGCGTCGAGGCCGACGAACACGATGACGCCGAACAGGACAGAGAAGAGCAGTAGCAGCAGTTTCTTCCGGAAACTGGGCGTCTGGGCGTCGGAAACCGCTACCGCCTGTCTCGGGGCCGCCTGCGTCATGGCGTGGCAGCTTCCTTGCCGGCAGAGATGCGCACGTCATCCCAGTACACCGTTCCTGTGCCCGCGCCGCGCGCAAGGTGAACGCGAACCGCGCCCTCGCTGCCAACGGTAAAAGGAAGCGTAACCAGTTGCCAGCCTGGATCGCTGTGAATGACGGACGATGAGGCCGCGGTATCGTTCGTGGGGTTGTAGACGATGAGCTGAGCCGTGTTCGCGGAGGCAGGCGAGGAGGATACCCAGGCTGAAACCGTGTAGGTGCGACCGGGCTGCAGGCCGTTAATGTCCTGAAAGACCGTGCCGGCGCCTCCGGTCAGGGCCAGGCTGTGCCAGTCGCTGTGCGCGTGTGCCTCGCTGACGCCGGCTCGCACGCCATTGGTTGACCAGGGCGCCAAATCTCCGTCTTCAAAACCCGGATTCGCAACGGAATTTTCCACCCGCTGCTCCGCGGTCATCAGGTCGGGGCTCAGCCCGAAATCCGTGCGCGAGGAGCAGAGGATGAAGTGATCAAGGTCATGGCACCTGCCGGGGCCAGTGGGGCCTTGCGCGATGAGCGCCGCGACTTGCGGTGTGACGACATAGGCGGAATCGGGCGCCAGGGGCTGCGTCTGCAATCCGGCAACGGCTTGCGAGCAGTGGTAATCCTCGGCCACACCCGTGTAGCGGGCCGACTGGTAGCTGTTGGTCCGCATTTTCTGCCGGACGGCGAGAAATCCGAAGATCCGGTAACCTTCCGGGCCGCCGGGAGAGGCATTATGCGCACACTGCCAGGCGGGCAGCACAATCAGGTTCTGATGGAACGCGGATAGCTGCGACCAGATGGGCGACTTCAGTGGCGATGGATGCTCTTCGCTGATGGTGGTGCGCACCCACTGGCGCAGGGCGTGGGTGTCGGTGAATTGCAGAACCAGCATCGCCGCAACCAGCAGCGTGGCCCACACCCGCCGGAAGAGCAGAAAGGGCGCTGCCAGAATCCCTGTGAGGATTGCATAATACGGCGCCCAGAAGAGACGCCCGCTGGCGCGCAGCGGGGCGAAGAACGCGGTAAATCTCCCCCGCGGATCCAGATCGACGAGAGTTCCTGCCCCAAGGGTGATTCTGGTGGAGAGCGCCAGAGCCGTCAGCAGCAGACAGCAAAGAGCCAGCGGCACCAGCCAGCGCGGGTTCGGTCGCCGCAGCCTGCCGCGATTCACGGCCGCCGCAGCTATCGCAATGGCAGCCAGAATGAGCACGCCGGCGCCGAGATAGCTGTAACCCTCGTATTGGCCGGCGATCGCCCGGGGCAGTCGGGGGAAGATTATGGATCCCCAGCTTCGGGGATCGAAGGGCGCCAGCAGGTTCATCGAGAGGTCGCGATAGCCGCCGCTGGCATAGCCCCGGCCGCCGCTGATCACCAGGCCCAGCGACCAGGCCACGAAAAAGCTGACCCCTGCCAGGAGAGCCAGAATGCCGGCCGACTTTGGCAGCGTAATCCGCTTTTGCCAGAGAAGGCTTGCCACCGCCGCCGTCAGGATAAGCAATACCTGAAAGGCCAGATAGGGATTGATGCCGGCCGCTACCGCGGCCAGTATCGCCGCGGAAATGGCAAAGCGCCGCGCCAGCCGGGGCGATTCCTGTTGCGCCTGCGCGAAGATCAGGAGCGAAGCCAGCAGCACCCACTGATTGGTCAGCGAATAGTGCCCCCAGAAGCGATAGTTCAGGGGCGGCGCAAGCAGAAAGAAAGCGCTGCAAAGCGCAATGGCAGGCAGATCTGGCCCAAGGAGCAGCCGAAACAGACGGAGAGCAAAGAAGAACTGCAGCGCGCAGACGAGGACCACCTCGATGCCGAAATACTGTAGCGGCTCGGGAAGGAGCGGCGAGAACGGCTTCAGCATCACCGCAAGCAGGGGATTTAGGTCGACAAGCGCAACGGACTCGCCTTTGGGGTACCCGAGGCGGTCGGTGTAGGTGAGCGGCCAGTGTAGGTGCGGATCCTGACGGTAGAGTTCCCATCCGATGTAGTGATACGCCGGATCGTAGGCTACCCAGTTGACATTACGGGGATTCAGCGGGCGCGGCCCCATCACCAGCAGCGCATAAAGGAATCCCGCGACCACGGCGATTGCCAGATCGAACCAGACTCTCTCATGCCAGCGCGGCTGATTCTGCCGCCCCTGCTCTCGTATGGGAATGTCCGCTGCGGAGGAAGTGCCGGCGAGCGAGGCTTGGGTGTTCATAACCGCTGGAGCAGCGAGGCCGATGAATGTGGTTCTGTGGTGGAAAGCACTTCCGGCGAGACGAGAGTACCACAGCGAACCGCCATTCGCGATTCGCTTTTCGATTCTCGCTGTCCGCTCCTGCTGTTCCGTTTTGCCGCCCGCCGATCCTCTTTAGGAGTAGCGGATTTTCAACGCTCTCTCACGAATAGCCAACGGCAAACGGCGGCTTCCTACGGCTGGTCCTGGAGCTGGCAATTGTTGCCGTAGGTGAACGAATGCAGCGTCAGGCCAGGGCCCTCCGGCTCGAGCGAGATGAGATGGGCGGTGAATTTCGGGCTGCGCACCAGATAATACATGCGGGAGTCGGACACCTCGACATAGGCGCCTCTGGAGTCGAACTTCACATCCGCCCCGGCATCCTCTTTGGGCATGGCCGCGCCGTCCTCGAACAGATCCATGCGCACCTGTTTCGCTCCTGTGAGACTGAGCACCGCATAGAGCGAGCGTGCGTGATAGCGCACTTCCGCGCCGGCGCCCTGGGCCGCCGAAGTGACGCCGTCTTTTTCCACGCGCCAGCGCCCGACCAGCATCACGCCTCCATCAGGAGGCGAATGGGGCGGGACAAACTCGGCTTCGTCGCCGGCGTGGTGTCCGTTGATGTCCTCGACCGCGCTGCGGCCGTAGAGCTCGCCAACGTAGGTCTCCTCGGTTGGGACGCCACACTGCGGGCTGAACGCATTCTCCTCGGGCTCAGGGGAAACCTTCATCACTTCGGGATGGGCGGCGGCCAGCAGCTCGCGAATCTTCGTCTCCATCGGCTGGTCGTTGCCCTCGCCGAAGACGCTCATCACGATTTTGCCCTGCGGGTCGACGAGAAAGCGGTCGGGCCAGCCCTTCACCTGGTATGCGTTCCACGTAGTGCCTTTCTGGTCGGCCAGTACGGGCCACGGCAGCCGGAAGCGCCGCGCCGCCTCGCGCACGTTGTTTACGTCGAACCCGATGTTGAATTCGCCATAGTGCACCCCGATGACCTCAAAGCCGTACGGGTGATATTTGGTGTACCAGCGCTTTACGACGGCGAAGTCGCGAATGCAGTTGATGCAGGTGTATTCCCAGAAGTCGATGAGCACGACCTTGCCGCGATAGCCGGCGATCTGGTGAGGGACCGGCGCACCCTCGTCCAGCCACACGCCGCCTTCTCCGAAATCCGGCGCCGGCCGGACCTGGGTGTCAACCTGAGCGGCGCCCGGTACGGCCAGGCAAAGGCACAGGAGGGCCGCGGGAATCGTAAACCACCGGCCTGCGAAGTTTCCACCGTGCGAGGCTCCAGAATGCAGTTTCATCGACGACCTTCCGGCGAACAATTTGATCCAGACAACATGACGCGCCGGACCCTGTTTGGTGAGGCAGAATCTCTGATGCCCACGGTTGCGCGGGGATGCATGGCGTTGGGTTATGCTCTAGGACATGCAGGTGCGGGTGTGCTACCTGGGCATGCTGAAGGAGATCGCGGGCTGCGACGGGGAAGTCGTACAGCTTCGCGACGACTCGCGCCTGGGGGAGCTCTTCGCCCAGCTCCAGAAGCGCATTCCACGGCTGGCAGAGTTCCGCGGCGCCATTGCTCTTGCGGTGAACTATGAGTATTCGAACGCCGGAGTCGTGTTGCGTGACAATGACGAAGTGGCACTGATCCCCCCGGTCAGCGGTGGCAACCTGAGCCCCGCGCCAGCCGCCAGCGGGAGCCATCTGCCGCTGATCTCGCAGCACGCCCGCCTCGTCACCGAGCCGATCGAGATCGCCCCGGTCCTGGCTGCGATCAAGCGGCCCGAAGACGGGGCAGTAGCGACCTTCGACGGAATCGTGCGTAACAATTCCCGCGGCCGCCGCACGCTCTACCTCGATTACACCGCGTATGAGCAGATGGCCCTGCAGCAGATGGAGCAGCTCGCCCGCGAGGCGCTGGGGCGGTTTCCGGTCCGCGACGTGCGTATTGTGCACCGCCTCGGCCGCTTACAGATCGGCGAAACCAGCGTCTATATTGCAGTCGCATCCGCTCATCGGGCGGCGGCTTTCGACGGCTGCCGCTGGCTGATCGATATCCTGAAGAGTACGGTCCCGATCTGGAAGAAAGAGCATTTTGAGGACGGCGCGGTGTGGGCCGACGGCGAGCCGTTTCCTCCCGAGATTCCACGTGCCGGCCAGATCGCGTCAAAATAGCTGCAACCGTGTTCTTACCTGATGGAAGGGCATCCGGGCTGTATATGCGTTATCGGCTGAATCGGTGCGTGCGCGCTGCTGTCCTCGCGCTTGCGGCCTGCTGTCGGTTATGTGCGCCGCTGATGGCGCAGACTGAGCTGGCGCAAAGCAGCGTCCCGCATCCGCCGGAGTCGCCGGCCCAGCAGCCGAGGACCCAGGTGCCCCGCCCTCCGGACGCGCAGAAGGAGCAGACCACCGAGTCCGGCGAGCAGCCGGCCGCGACCTTCAAGGTGAATGTAAAGCTGGTCAGCGTCTTTACGACGGTCACCGATGCCAGCGGCGCGCCGGTGTCTTCGCTGAAGCAGGAAGACTTCCAGGTGTTTGAAGACGGCAAGCCGCAGCAGATTGCGGTCTTTCATCGCGAGTCGGAACTGCCGTTGTCGATTGTGGTGGCTATCGACACCAGCCTCAGCACGCGTGGCGACCAGAAACTGGAACTGGAGTCGGCGCGGCGATTTGCCCACACCATTCTGCGTCCCATCGACGGTCTCGCGCTCTTCCAGTTCAGCGAGATCGTCGATCAACTGACGCCGTTCACGGCCGACCTGCGGGTCATCGACCGCGCCATCAACCGCGTTCATTCCGGCGCAGCCACCGCCCTGTATGACACCCTGTACCTCGGTTCCGACGCGCTGCTCGACCGCCGGGGCCGCAGGGTGATGGTGGTGATTACCGACGGCGGCGACACCGTCAGCAAGGTCAACTACCAGGAAGCGGTGCGCGAGGCACAGCAGGCGGAAGTCATTCTTTACAGCATCATCATCGTGCCCATCGAGAACAGCGCCGGCCGCGACACCGGCGGAGAGCACGCCCTCATCCAGCTGTCGCGCGACACTGGAGGGAAGTATTTTTACGCCAGCGGCCTAGAGCAGCTCGACGCCGCCTTCCGCCAGATCAGCAATGAGCTGCGCACGCAATACCTGATTGCCTACTATCCCAACAGGCGAGTTGCCGATTCCGACTTCCGTCGCATCGATATCACCATCAATTCCGCCACAAGGGACTATCCCAATCCTTCGGAGCTGCAGATCCGCCATCGCAGCGGCTACTACACCATGCCCGCGAAGTAAAAATCGCGACCAGACCGCCAAGTACGACTACTGCAGGATCGCGATGATTTCCGGAAATCGCGCGCATTTTTCGCAACGCTCGTTGTGACACGCAGCGCACGTTCATACGATTTTGTCCCGTAACAATGGCAACAATTCCGTTACACACAGTGTGTCGGGAGACGACCTCCGCAAATCCGGAGATGATGCCCGGACGAATCTGTGAAAAGCGGGAAGCGCGACACTACTTCCGCGCCCGCGCTTCGTGAATGTCATTGTTATTGCTGGCAGTCGCGCCTGTTCCGGCATTGGCAGGCGTTTTGCAAACCTCAATTGCAACGAAGTTGCGCGATCTCGTCCAGTCGAAATTCCTGGTCAGTTTCCAGCAATTCGTTCGCGAAAACTGAAATGCAGTTGTGCAGTTGAGGAGAGTTATGACAGCAAAGACATTCGTCAGTGGAATGCTGACGCTGCTGGTAATCGCCCTGCTGATGGCGCCCTCGTTGATGGCGCAGTCTCTGGTTTCGGGCGATCTCACCGGCACCATCACCGATCCCACCGGAGCGGTCGTGCCCAACGCCACGGTCACGTTGAAGAACGACTCGACCGGCGCGACCCGCGCCGCCACCAGCAACTCCAGCGGCGCCTACCGCTTCTCCCTGTTGCCTCCGGGCACCTACACGGTCACGGCAACCGCTCAGGGCTTCAGCAAGGCCCAGACGCAGACCACGGTGAACGTCGGCCAGGCTACCATCGCCGACGTGAAACTGGCCCTGGGTACCAGTTCGCAGACGGTGGAAGTGAGTTCCGCCGCGCCGCTGGTGCAGCCCGACAACGCCGACCTTTCCACCAACTTTAATCAGACCATGATTGCCAACCAGCCCAACGGCGGCAACGATCTGACCTACATCGCCCAGAGCGCGCCGGGCGCCACCATGAACACCGGCATGGGCTATGGCAACTTCAGCAGCTTCGGTCTTCCCGCCACCTCCAATCTGTTCACAGTTAACGGCGAGAACGACATGGATCCGTATCTCAACCTGAACAACTCGGGCGCCACCAACCTGACGCTGGGCAAGAACGACGTTCAGGAAGCCACGGTGGTGAACAACGCCTACTCCGGCCAGTACGGCCAGCAGGCCGGCGCGCAGGTCTCCTACGTGACCAAGTCCGGCACCAACGCCTTTCATGGCAACGCCGAATACTGGTGGACGGGACGCTACTTCGACGCCAACGACTGGTTCAACAAACTGAACGGCGTGCCGCGTCCCTTTGCCAATAACAACGAGTGGGCCGCATCGCTGGGTGGACCGATCAAAAAGGACAAGCTGTTCTTCTTTCTCGATCACGAAGGCATCCGCTACATCGTGCCTTCCAGCACGCCCGTCTTCGCGTGGAGCCCCAACTTCGTGACCGGGGCCCTGGCCAACATAGCGGCCACCGCGCCCAACGAACTTGGTCTTTACCAGAAGTATTTCCAGATCATGCAGGCGGCGCCGGGTTACGCCACCGGGGCCACCGCTTTCGGTGCCGGTGACGGCGGTTGCGATGCGCCCGTCACAGGCAACTGCGTCTCCCAGTACCAGGCCACTCCGGCTGAGCCGGGAACCGAGTGGATCCTCAGCGGACGGATCGATTACAACCTCTCCGACAGGGACCACCTGTTCTGGCGCGTGCGCATGGACCATGGCACCCAGGCCACCTACGCCGATCCCATCAACAACGCCTTCAGCGCGGCCAGCTATCAGCCTGCCTATGATGGACAGGGACAGTGGACACATACCTTCAGTCCCGATGCCACCAACCAGTTCATCTACGCGGGCAGCTACTACCGCGCCATCTTCACCCAGAACAATCCCGGGCTGTTTCCCTTCGACGTGATCGGCGCCGGATTTAACCTCTCTGACCTCGGCGGTCTGGTCTTCGACTTTCCCCAGGGACGCAACGTCACCCAGTATCAGATCGTCGACGACCTGTCGCTGACCAAAGGGGCCCACTCCCTGAAGTTCGGGGTGAACTTCCGCCGTTACGACATCACCGACTTCACCTTCAGTGTCCTGAATAATCCCGAAGTGCTGCTGCTGGACCAGGGCGATTTCTTCAACGGACTTGCTTTCCAGACCCGGCAGCGTTTCCCCTCCCGCGCCACCGAACCCGTGGCCCTGTGGGGAATGGGAATCTACGGACAGGATGAGTGGAGGGTCAGCAAGAGCCTGAAGCTTACCCTTGCAATACGCGGAGAGCACAACTCGAACCCGGTCTGCCAGCTCGACTGCGCCTCGCTGTTGACGGGCGAATTCAACCAGATGCTCGCCGGCGGCCTGATCACTCCCGCCACTCCGTACAACCAAATGATCCTTGCTAACCGGCATCAGCTTTACCGCGACACCGACATGATTGACATATCGCCGCGGTTTGGCTTCGCCTGGTCACCGGGCGGCAGTGACAGGACCGTGCTTCGCGGCGGCTTCGGCATCTTCTATGACGCCTTCCCGGCAGTCGTGGGAGACAACTTCATGCTGAATCCTCCCAACGTGATTACCGTCTTCACTCCCAACGCGGCCTGGGGCGATACCACTACGACCGCCAGCCCCTATCTCCAGGGAGCAGCTTCGGCATCGGCCATCCGCTCCGGATTTTCCAGCGGCGCTTCCTGGGACACTCTCAGCGCTCTGCTGGGAGCCGGCTTCAGGACTCCGAACTTCGTCAACCAGGCTGGGACCTTCCACACTCCTTACTATGAGCAGTGGAGCTTGCAGATCCAGCAGGCGCTGGGAGACCGGAGTTCGCTATCGCTGGGGTACGTCGGCAACCACGGCGTGCGTATTCCCATCGACAATGCGGGCCTGAATGGCTATCTGAATCCGATCACGGGAGGGAGCCCGTATTCCCCATTCGGCCCCACTCCGCCCACGGGTTGCGCCAATGGGTCCTGCTCGCAATCGCTTACCTTCGCCCAGCTGGCCGAGTACTACTCGGGCGGGATATCCAACTATAACGGCCTGACGGCGACTTACAGCCAGCGCCTGACCTACGGCTTTACCGTCCAGGCCAACTACACCTGGAGCCATGCCATGGATGAGGTTTCCAACGGCGGCATCAACAATACCCCGTTCAACAACGGCACGGCTCCCTCGCTGGTGTATCAGCTCAACCCCGTGTGCCTGCGCTGCAACAACTACGGCGACGCCGATTACGACGTGCGCCACTATTTCAGCGCCAGCTACGTCTGGCAGACCCCGTGGAAGTTCGGCAACAAGTTCGTCAATGGCGCGATTGGCGGCTGGACCATCTCGCAGAACTTCTTCGCCCGCACCGGTCTGCCTCTGTCGGTGATCGATGGCAACAACCTGATCTCCAACTGGGCGCCCAACAACGGCGCCAATGTGGCGCAGATCGTCAACTTCGCCGAGGGCAGCTGCGTCAATGGGCTCAGCCAGTGCCTGAACGCCGCCAACTTCACTACTGCTTCCGGAACCTTCCCCAATCAGCGGCGAAACATGTTTCGCGGGCCGGGGTTCTTCGACTCCGACTTCACCATCAACAAGAACTTCAAGCTGACGGAGAGAATGGCGTTCGGCATCGGCGCCAATTTCTACAACATCTTCAACCATCCTAACTTCGATCTGCCTGACAACAACATTGCCGATGCCGCCTTCGGCACGATCCTGCAGACCACGGCGCCCCCCACCGGTCCTTACGGGTCGTTCTTCCCTGGCCTGCCTTCGGGACGGATCATCCAGTTCCAGGGCAAGCTCGTCTTCTAGTCGCGTTGCCTCTGTTTGCTTCGGGCGGCCCTGCGGGGCCGCCTTTTCTTCGCCCTTCGGGGCGGCGGTCCCCGGCGTACCCGTCCATCACAAACGTGGCGCGGGTTTCCAAAATTGGAAGATCGGCTGATGGGGATATGTGAAAAGCGGTAAATTCTGTTGGAAAACCCTATTTCCAAATACAACATTCCGCTTTGCATTCAGCAGCTTGCGCGATTTCTCAGGTTAGTCCTGAGTGGCCACTGTATTGCGAGTACCTAGCCCGCGGGCTGGTGTGTAAGCACACCCACCCTGCAAGGTTCTGATTGGCAAGAACGCCATGCCCCGGAGGAGAGCGCTGTGGGCGTGGCCAGCAAGCGACAACGAATCGATACCAAAGAAATTAACGTCTTGAGGGGAGATATGACAGCAAAAAGACTGATCACCGGGATCCTGGCCCTGTTGGTGATCGCCGTGGTGATGGCACCGTCGCTGATGGCGCAATCGCTGATTTCCGGCGACCTTACCGGTACGGTCACCGATCCCAGCGGTGCGGTCGTGTCGGGCGCGGCGGTGACGCTGAAGAGCGACGCCACCGGCGCGACACGTACTGCAACGACCGGCTCCAACGGAAATTACCGATTTTCCCTGTTGAGTCCGGGCAACTACACCATCACCGTGACCGCCCCCAACTTCGCCAAGGCCCAGGCTGCCACCAGCGTTTCGGTGGGCCAGGCGACCATTGCTGACGTGAAGCTGACTGTCGGCGCCACGTCGCAGACGGTGGAAGTCACCTCGGCGGCTCCGCTGGTGCAGGCCGAGAGCGCTGACCTTTCGACCAACTTCAACCAGTCGCTGGTTGCGAATCAGCCCAACGGCGGCAACGACCTTACCTACGTCGCCCAGACCGCGCCCGGCGTCATGATGAATGTCGGCCAGGGTTACGGCAACTTCAGCAGCTATGGCCTTCCCGCCACCTCCAATCTGTTCACGGTGAATGGCGAGAACGACATGGACCCCTACCTGAACCTCAACAACTCCGGCGCCACCAACCTGACGCTGGGGCGCAACGAGGTCCAGGAAGCCACGGTCATCAATAACGCCTATTCCGGCCAGTACGGCCAGCAGGCGGGCGCGCAGGTCAACTACGTCACCAAGTCCGGCACCAATGCCTTCCACGGCGACGTCGAGTACTGGTGGACGGGCCGCGCCATGGACGCCAACGACTGGTTCAATCTGCTGGCTGGCGTGCCGCGTCCCTTCGCCAACAACAACGAGTGGGCCGCATCGCTGGGCGGACCGATCAAGAAGGACAAGCTGTTCTTCTTCGTCAACCACGAAGGCATCCGCTACATCGTGCCTTCCAGCACGCCGGTGTATGTGCCAACCACGACCTTCGTCAACAACACGCTGGCGAACCTGACGGCGACTGCCCCGCAGGAGGTTTCGCTGTACAGCAAGCTGTTCAACCTGTACCAGAATTCCCCGTTCTACAGCTACGCTGCCGCCAACAATAACCTCCTGCCCGGAAGCTGCGGCGATGCGGAAGGGATCATCCCCGCGTTCACCGCCGACAACTGCTTCGGGACCACGCAGGCGACTCCGGCGTTGCCCGGCACGGAGTGGATCCTGAGCGGCAGGATCGACTACAACGTCTCCGACGCTGACCACCTCTGGTGGCGCGTGCGCATGGACCACGGCACGCAGGCGACGCAGCCTGATGCCTTCAGCCCCGCTCTGTCCGCGGCCAGCTACCAGCCGGCTTACGATGGCCAGGGACAGTGGAACCACGTCTTCAGCCCCAACGCCACCAACCAGTTCATCTACGCCGGCAGCTACTACCGCGCGATCTTCACGCAGAAGAATCCGCTGGGATCCGGTTTCGAGCAGCTCGGCCAGACGTATTCGCTGATTGGAGTGGGATTCAACATCGGTGACGGAAATCTGATAACCAACTACGCGTATGCCTTCCCACAGGGCCGCAACGTAACCCAGTACCAGTTCGTTGACGACTTCTCCTGGACCAAGGGTGCGCATGCCTTCAAGTTCGGAGCCAACTTCCGCCGTTACGACATCACTGACTTCGCCTTCAGCACCATCAACAACCCCGAGGTCCTGTTGCTTAGCCAGGCGGATTTCTACAACGGCATTGCCTTTCAGACACGGGAGAACTTCCCCTCGCGCGGCAGCATGCCGGTCGCCCTTTGGGGCCTTGGCGTTTACGCGCAGGATGAGTGGCGGGTCAACAAGAGCCTGAAGCTCACCTTCGCTCTCCGGGCGGAGCACAACTCCAATCCGGTCTGCCAGCTCAACTGCGCCAGCATACTGAACGGCGAATTCAGCAGCATGGCGGCCAGCGGCCTGACCAACCCGGCCCTCCCGTACAACCAGATTGTCGATTTCGGCCGGCACCAGATCTTCCGCTCCACCGACACCCTTAACTGGGCGCCGCGGTTCGGATTTGCCTGGTCGCCGGGCGGTAGCGACAAGACCGTCGTTCGTGGCGGCTTTGGTCTCTTCTACGACGCCTTCCCGGCGGTCATCGGCGACGCGTTCATGACCAATCCTCCGAACGAAGTGAACGTGCGCGTCACCGGAGCTCCCTGGGGTGACACCACCACTCCCGCCAGCCCCTATCTTCAGGGTCAGGCCACGGCAGCGGCCATCATGGCCGGCTTCCCCGCCGGCCTGAGCTGGCAAGATCTGCACGGCGCGCTGGACGGCCTGTTCCGTACCCCGAGCTTCAACACCCAAGCCGGGACCTTCCACACTCCCTACTGGGAGCAGTGGAGCCTGGGTATTCAGCAGGCAATCGGCGACAAGACGGCTGTCGGCCTGGGTTACGTCGGCAACCACGGCGTTCGCATCCCGATCAACAACGAAGGTCTGAATGCGTTCGATCCTGGCGGAACTGCGGGATTCCCGTTGATCCCGCCCAGTGGCTGCAGCAGCCCGAGCTGCCTTGGCTCGGCGCCGTTTGGCGTGGTTCAGCAGTACAGCTCGGCCGGCATTTCCAACTACAACGGTCTGACCGCGACCTTCAATCAGCGTGTGACTTACGGCTTCACCGTCCAGGCCAGCTATACCTGGAGCCACACGTTTGACGAAGAGTCCAACGCGGGCGGCGAGCCCTATAACGGCAACTCCTCGTTCCGCTATCAGATCAATCCGTTCTGCCTGCGGTGCAACAACTACGGGCCGGCGGACTACGATATCCGCAGCTACTTCAGCGCCAGCTACGTCTGGCAAACCCCGTGGAAGTTCAGCAACAAGTTCGCCAACGGAGCCTTCGGTGGCTGGACACTGTCGCAGAACTTCTTCGCCCGCACCGGTCTGCCCTTCACGGTGCTCGACGGTAACACCGTGATTACGAACTTCGGCCCGAGTAACATCGTTGCCGACATCGTTCCGGGCGTGCCTATCCAGCAGTCATGCACGAACGGTCTTAGCCAGTGCGTGAATCCGAACGGGTTTGTGTCCGCAGGCACGACCTTCCCGATTCAGCGGCGCAACTCGTTCCGCGGACCGGGATTCTTCGACTCCGACTTCACCATCAACAAGAACTTCAAGTTGACGGAGAGGGTGGCGTTCGGCGTAGGAGCCAACTTCTACAACGTGTTCAATCACCCGAACTTCACCAACCCCGACTCCACCTTTGGGGATTCGACGTTCGGTCAGATCCTGACCACGACGGCTCCGCCGACCGGACCGTACGGATCGTTCTTCCCAGGCCTGCCTTCGGGACGCATCATCCAGTTCCAGGGCAAGATTGTGTTCTAGTCAGTCTGAAGTGCTTCGTCTCGGCGGCCCGCAAGGGCCGCCGTTTTTATTGATCAGTTGCCAGTTGTCAGTGCCGGTTAACGGACAACTGCTTCTGGTACACTTCAACCTTCGACAGGTTTCCGGTTCTGCCCCCGAACGGAACTGACAACTGACTACTGACACCTTTTCTTGAGGTCATAATGCCGAATCCCGTACAGCCAGCCATTCAGTTAACCAACACGCCCGACTATCGCGAGAACTACGCCAACAGCGTGCAGGTCCGCGTCAACGTATGGGATTTCTTTCTGGTCTTTGGCACCCTTCAGCAGCAGGATGAGACCCGGGTGGACGTCAGAAATTTTCAGGGTATCTACCTGAGCCCGCAGCAGGCCAAGGCGCTGCACACCATCCTGCAGCAGAACCTGGTGAATTACGAAAACACCTTCGGCGAGATCAAGCTCGATCCCCGCATGGGCCCGGGCGTCGGGCCGGTCCACTGAATCTCCGCCTGCACCTGTTTGTGAAGGGGCACAGCTTTAGCTGTGCCGAAAAGGGCCCGGAAGAGAGCGGCTTTAGCCACTGTGGGCGCGTACCTCGGGGCCTAAAGGCCAAGCTTGTTCCTTAGAGCCGTTCGGCGCGGCTGAAGCCGCGCCCTTTCAAGGCGATTGCAGCAACTGAGAAATTGCTCCAGCCGCTGGAATTCCGATGACATGCCCGGAGGCGCATCCCTTCAAGACAGGCATTTCCCGATTTGCAAAAAGCCTGCGCGAGTACCTGTTCGCCTACGCGCTCCTGTTCAGCTTTCTTTTCGTCACCCACGCTCCCCTGCTGCGCCTTCCCTATTTCTGGGACGAAGCCGGGTACTTCATTCCTGCGGCTCGCGATTTGCTGCTGACCGGCTCGCTCATACCGCACACAACGCTGTCCAACGCTCATCCGCCGCTGGTGATGTTGTGGCTGGCCTTCTGGTGGAAATACAGCGCCTTCACCCCCGCCGTAACCAGAACCGCCATGCTCATGGTGGCAGCCTTTGCGCTGCTCGGGTTGTGGCGCCTGGCTCGCGATGTTGCCCGGGAATCTGTCGCCGCGGCTACCGTGCTGTGTACCGCGCTCTATCCTGTCTTCTTCGCCCAAAGCTCGCTGGCGCATCTGGATATGATGGCCGCTGCGCTGACGCTGTGGGGGCTGGCAATGTACGTCGAGCGCAGACCCGCCGCGACGGTCGCATTTCTGGTCCTGGCCGCGCTGGCGAAAGAGACTGCCGTGGTAACTCCCCTGGCGCTGTTTGCGTGGGAGTTGCTGTGCCCAACCCTGGACCGTGGCAGAGGGACAGACGCGGAAGTTCTTTGCCTGTATCGGTCGAAACGGCACGCATTCTCATTTCTACTTTGCCCGATCCCACTGCTTCTCTGGTTTGCCTGGCACCATCATCGGACGGGGTTCTATCTGGGAAATCCGGCCTACCTCCGCTACAACCTGCAGGCGACGCTGACTCCCTTGCGGGTGGTGCTCGCCCTGCTCCTGCGCCTGTGGCATGTGTTCGGATACCTGAACCTCTGGTTCCCTGTGTTCTGCGCGCTGGCCGCCATGACGCTGGCTCCTCTCGACGAACGCGACGGAACGCCGCGCCCGCGGATCCCGCTGAACGCGCAGCTCGTCTTTGCCGTGGTTCTTCTGGCGAATGTGGTCGCCCAGTCTGTAGCGGGCGGCGCGGTTCTGGCCCGCTACATGCTGCCGGTGGTCCCGCTGGTCATTCTGGTCTGTGTCTCCACGCTGCGTCGCCGCATGCGGCCCTGGCTGTGGGTGGTTGCATTCACCTGCGTGGCATTCGTAGTGCAGCTCTTCGTTCCTCCCCCCTATCGCATTGCACCGGAGGATACGCTGCTCTATCGCGACTATGTCATCCTTCACAAAGTGGCCGCCAACGAGCTGTCATCCAGATATCCGCACGCGAGGATCCTTACCGCCTGGCCGGCTTCCGACGAACTCACCCGGCCTTTCTTAGGCTATGTGAAGCAGCCGCTCGATGTGGTTACGGTTCAAAACTTCTCGCCGCCGGAGATGGAGCGTGCTTCCGGGGCCACCGATCAGTTCGATGTTGCGTATCTGTTCACCACGAAGTGGGAGCCGCCTCATCCGCTGCTGCGAAGCCTGCCGTTCGGCAAGGCGATGCAGAAACGCTATTTCGACTACCACCAGGACCTGCTGCCGCAACCGGCAGCCGGACTTCTGGGCGGCCGGGTTGTCGATTATCAAAACCGCGGAAATGAGTGGACCGCGCTCATCGCGATCGAGAAAATCGAGAACGCTTCCGCTGCTCTGACCGGACGAAGGCAGCCGAATCCGGACAATCCGGAACCGGAATAGTCCGGCGTCCGGCAGGAGCTCGGGAAGATTAGCTCCGCGCGCTGCCTGAGGCTGAAGGTGATCGGACCTGCTTGCAGGTCCGATCGCTTTTCCCCAGCCTTGGGGCAGGCTTATGATGGGCAAGAGTCCTGGATGGCCTCAGGTGTGACATCACAGCCGGCAGCGGTGGCGTTCACTATCCGCGACTACCGTCCCGAGGATTTCGATCGCCTGTGGGCAATCGACCAGCGCTGCTTCCTGCCCGGCATCGCCTACACGCCGATGGAGCTGAGCGGCTTTGTCCGGAAGCGTCATGCGATTACGCTGGTGGGGGAATTCCAGTCCCCTGGTTGCAATGATGCGCGAACGGGGCAAGCCGATCGCATCGCCGGATTTGTTGTCGCTCATCCTGTTCGGCGGCAGTACGGCCGAATCCTCACCCTCGACATTCTTCCCGGGGCGCGACGCTCCGGCCTGGCAACCGCCCTCATGAGTGCGTGTGAGCAGCGGCTGCGGGCCGTGGGGTGTAAGGAAGTGTATCTGGAAACTGCAGTGGACAACGAAGCTGCTCTCCGCCTCTACAAGAAGCTGGGGTATCAGGTCCTCGGGACGTTGCCGGAGTATTACTCCAGCCATTCGCTGGATGCGTTCCAGATGGGCAAGCGGTTGTAGGACGCGTGCTACAATCGGCGCTTCCCGCGCCGGTTCCCGCGCCTGGTATGGCCGCATCCCGACTACAGCCCTCTCAGGAAGTATTGCGTGTCGCCGTCGATACCGGTGGCACTTTCACCGACTGCGTCTGGCTGGATCGCGGAAGACTGCGGATGAGCAAGGTCTTCTCCACGCCTGCCGATCCCTCGGAGGCCATCGTTGCAGCCCTGCCCCAGATCAGCGGCGGCACCGTGTTGCTGCACGGCACAACGGTGGGCACCAACACGCTCCTGCAACGCAAGGGCGCCCGTGTGGCATTCGTCACCACGGCGGGCTTCGAAGACATCATCGAGATCGGGCGGCAGAACCGTCCCAGGCTTTACGATCTGGCCGTCGAGCGCGTGCCGCCGCTGGTTCAACGTAGGATGCGCTTCGGCGTTGCGGAACGCGTTGCTCCCGACGGCAGCATCCTGCAGAGCCCCTCGCGCGAGGACCTGCGGCTGCTCGCCCGCGATGTGCACGCCAGCGGCGCGGAGGCGATAGCCGTCTGCACATTGTTCTCCTTCGCCAATCCGGAAAATGAGCAGCTCATCGGCCGCGTGCTTGAGGAGCCTGGCTTGCCCCTCTCGCTCTCCCACGTGGTTCTGCCGGAGTTCCGCGAATACGAGCGCGCCAGTACAGTGGTGGTGAATGCCTATTTGCAGCCGGTAATGCAGAGCTATCTGCAGCGGCTGGAAATGCGCCTGCGCCGGGGGCGGGGAAAGGGGAGAGCTTCGCGGGTGTTCGTCATGCAATCCAGCGGCGGCATCACCACGCTGGAGGCCGCGGCGCGCCAGCCGGTCAGGACTGTCCTCTCCGGACCTGCCGGCGGAGTCGTCGGCGCGGCTGCGACGGCAAAGCTCAGTGGCTTCGCGCGCGTCATCACCTTCGATATGGGAGGGACGTCCACCGACGTGGCGCTGGTTGATGGCGAGCCCCGGCCGGGCAATGAAGGCGAAGTTGCCGGTCTGCCGGTACGCGTGCCCATGCTCGATATTCATACTGTCGGCGCGGGAGGCGGTTCGCTGGCCCGTTTTGACGCCGCCGGCGCGCTGCGCGTCGGGCCGGAGTCAGCGGGCGCCGATCCCGGTCCCATCTGCTACGGCCGGGGCCTGCAGCCGACGGTTACCGACGCCAACCTGGTGCTGGGACGGCTGCAACCGGACAGGTTCCTCGGCGGAAGCTTTGCCCTCGATCTGCCGCGTACCCGCGCCGTGACGGCCGAGTGGCTGCGCGCTCAGGGATCGCGTCTCTCGCTGGAGGAGTTTGCGGAAGGAATGATCCGCGTGGTGAACGCCAACATGGAACGGGCGCTGCGGGTTGTCTCGGTGGAACGCGGATACGACCCGCGCGAATTTACTCTGGTAGCATTCGGCGGCGCCGGCGGATTGCATGCATGCGAGCTGGCCCGGGCGCTGGGCATTCCGCGCATCGTCGTTCCCGTAATTCCGGGAGCTCTCTCCGCATTCGGCATCCTGACCAGCGATGTCATCAAGGACTATTCGCAAACCGTCATGCTGGGGGTTGATGCCAGGCTTCCCATGGCAAGCCTTCGGCGTCGCTTCCAGCCTCTGGAGCAGAGCGCCCGCCAGGAGTTTCGCGCCGAGGGATGGAGCGGCAGGCTGCGCCTGGAGCGTAGTGCCGACCTGCGCTATCGCGGCCAGGGTTTCGAGCTCAACGTGCCTTTCACCAGCTCATTGCTGGCCGAGTTTCACCGTGCGCATCATTTCCGCTACGGATACAGTCACCCGCGAAGGCAGGTGGAGCTGGTCACGTTGCGCCTGCGAGCCGGAATGAAGTCGCCCCGGCTGCCGGTGCTTGCGGCCCAGCCCAATGGCGGGCCGCGCCCGGAAAACCGCAAAGTCCGGTTCCGCGGTAAATCCGTTTCCACGGCGGTCTACGAACGCGAGACTCTCGCCGTCGGCAGGAGCTTTCGCGGTCCGGCGGTGGTTGCCGAATACAGCGCCACCACTGTGGTCCCGCCAGGAATGACCTTCCGTCTCGACCGGACCGGAAATCTGCTGGTGGAAGCGGACAAGAAAAAGGCGCCCGCGGGGGGCGCCGCTGAGTTGCCGCCGAAACGCAAACGCTAGGCAACGTCCTTTTTCCGGCGCTCGCGTTCGATTTCGACGTCTTCCTGCGTGCGCTGCGTATTATCTGTCTTTGTCGCGTCGCGAGCCGCGTCCTTCGCCTTACCCCAGGCATTCTGGGCCTTGCCCTTCACCTGCTGGGCGGCGCCTTCCACCTGCGTCTCGGTGTCACCGGTCCATTCGCCGGCCTGCCGCTTGACACGTCCCGCCACGTCGTCCATCTTTCCTTTTACTCTGTCCTTGTCCATCTGTTCACCTCGTTAGAGCTATCCTGTCCTGTTAACCGACACTTCCGTCACTCGGGCCAGCTCGCCACGGCGGCCGGCAGAGCGACGAGTTCCTACACTACCGTTCTGCGTCCTGAAATGAGCTGGAAGATCAGGGCAATCACCGCCAGCACCAGCAGAATGTGGATGAATCCGCCGAGCGTGTAGCTGCTGACCACTCCTATCAGCCACAGTACCAGCAGAATTACAAAAAGTGTCCAAAGCATGCTTTCACCTCCCTGAGTGTTCACCGCTGCGAACATCTCCCGCAACGAACTACTTGGTTGGAAGGCTGTCTTCGCCTGGTGGTTGCGTGTGAGCTGTTGCTATTGGCGCTCTCCGGGCGGCGTAAATTTCCCCTTACAGGCAACCTTCTGGAAAGCGGATTGGGTTCTGCTATGCTCTCCGGAATACGTGAAAGTAGCCATCCAGGGCGAGCTCGGCTCCTTCAGTCATGAAGCTGCGGGAAAGATGCTGACGCGAGCGTCAGTGGTGCCGTGTGCCCGTTCCGTAGAGGTTTTCGACCGGGTGGAGAACGGCTCGGTTTCCGCGGCCGTGATTCCCATCGAGAATTCGCTGGCGGGATCGGTTGCCGAGCACCTCGACCTGCTGCTCACGCGCGACGTGTTTATCCATGCCGAGTTCCCGCTGCGCATCGTGCACAACCTGATGGCCGCCCCCGGAGTGCCGCTGAAACAGCTCCGGCGCGTCTTTTCCCATCCCGTCGCCCTGGACCAGTGCCGCGACTTTTTTCGTTCCCATCCCGGTATTCAGCCGGTGCCGTTCTATGACACGGCAGGCAGCGTTCGCCACATCCTGCAGGAAGAGCTGCGCGATGCCGCCGCCATTGCCCCGAAGCGGGCAGCGGAGGAATATGGCGGGCGCGTGCTGCTGGCGGGAATTGAAGACGACCGGCGGAACTACACACGTTTTCTGCTCATCGGCAAATCGCGCAGGATTGGCCGGGGCGCAAACAAAACGTCGCTCGCCTTCGCCCTGAAGAACGTTCCTGGCGCTCTGTTCAGGGCGCTCAGCGTTTTCGCGCTGCGCGATATCAGCCTGAGCAGGATCGAGTCGCGGCCCATGCGCGGTCGCCCCTGGGAGTATGTCTTCTTTGTGGACATGCTGCGCGGCACGGACGAGCCGGCCCGCAATGCGCTGCGCCATCTCAGCGAGGTTGCCGAGCTGGTGAAAGTTCTGGGAGTGTATCCGCAGGCCAGGTCCGCAGCGCGATAGCTCCTGGCTGACTGCGAACGCGGCTTTGCAACCGGCGAGCCTCGCCAGACTAAGGCTTATAGCCGCCGGTCATCCACTTGATGAAGAGATTCACTTTCGAGGCCGGCCAGGGCGCTCCTGGGGGCATCTCCCCCGACTGCAATTTGCTCTTGACTGCTTCGGCGTGGGCGTGTCCGCCGGAAGGGTTCGACATGTACGAATAGGTATGCAAATGTACGCCCATGGGTTTCATGTGCGCCACGTCGGTTGCAGTGAACAGTGGCTTGATGTCGTGTGCGAACGACACCGGGGCTGATTTCTTGGCTTTCGCTGGCATATGTGGTCGCCTCATTTTGGTGCAAATGGCCGGTAGCCTGTGTTCTCGCCCGGGCAGACGGCAACTCCGCGGGCGCAATCAGCCGGTCCTTACGCTGGAGTTTTCTGCGGGCTCGCGGCCTCCACCAGTTCGGGGCCCGCTCCGTACATCCGGGTTACGATCTGCGGACAGCGCAGGCACGCAGGAACGCCCTCCTGCCGCCACCACATACAGTTGGGCCGCAAGGCGCAAGGCGGAGCGCTGGTGACCACCGGCGGCAGCAGCTGCACAATGCGGCCGGCAAGCCGGCAGCGGCCCCCGTCAGAGTGCTGGCAGCAACTGCCTGCGCAGGACGCGCCGATGCGGAAGACTTCAGTGGGCGCAACCGGGGCGGCGCTGGCGAGGATCTCGTGCGTCGCCGGGACTGCCCGGTCAAGGTAGGCGGCTCGCGGCTCCGCCACCGTCCCCTGCACCAGCGCAAACACCGCCGCGCCCGGCATATCCGGCTGCGCGCTGGGACACAGCGGCGCAGCCTGCGTCGTCGCCCTGCCGGCAAGCGCGTCCGTTCCGATTGCTTCTTCGCTGCCCACGGCTATGCCGGAAAACCCTGGTCCTTCCAGCACTGGAAGGCGGTCAGGAATCCGCTCTGGTCGAAGGTCCCCGGACATCCCGGAGCGGGCATGCTGCCATTGGCCACGGCGTCGTGGATCGCCTGCCAGTTGTTCTGCACAGCCGTCGGGTCCCAGAGATCGAACATGAACAGCATGTGCGAGCGGTAGCAGTCGGTGAAGAACGGCTTCACGGTGCTGGCAAAGCCGCACGTCGGCGTCCCGCCGCCGTAACCACCACCACCGCTGCCGCCCAGTCCGGGATGGAAGATGATCCCAATCACGATGGGAACGTGCGACAGCTTCTGGGCGGCAGCCGCCCGCATGACAGCCGACATGGTCGATTCGGTGAATTGATCAAAGGGAATACTCCCTGCCGTTGTAGCCTTTGGCGCGCTCGGAGTTTGTGCGCCTGGCGTCGCAGGTTTCTTTTCGTCTGCCATTGTCAGCCCTCCTTTTTAGGGGCATTAGCGAAAGGGCCTAGAACAAGGGTTGTATGCCGTTCAGGCAGGTGTTCGAGTTCGACCCCGCTTCACATGTCACATGGCTCACGGTGAGGTTCACGCTCGGCAGGCCGTCCCCATGACAATTGAAGCAATTACTGGGCTGTTGGAATGTCTCCATCGTGCTACCGGCCAATACACTTGTGCCGACATCGATTCCGGCCGGGAAGCTGCTGGTCGGCGGGTTGCCATTTTCCGTCCAGGTTGCACCGGTCATGTAGTAGTTGGTCCGGATGTCGGGGCCTCCTGACAGAGCTGCGAAGTCGCTCTGGATGCTGTTGTCGATGCCGATAATCTGACTGTTGGAATTCGCATCGTTAGAGCCCGCCGAGGTAGGACCACTCAGCGGGTTAGGCGGGACGCCGAAAGTGGCTCCGAAGGGGCTGGAGCGAATGACGTCACTGGGCCCGATAGCGCCGCCAACGCCCACGATGTTGGGTGAGCTGAACTTGGCGTGGATCTGGTTAAATGGTCCGTTCGAGCCGGTGGCACAGAACAACCAGGTTCCTGTGACGGGAGTGGGCGGGTTGTTGAGGGTTTTCGTTCCGCTGGTGGAGGTGTATTCGAACTTTGCATTGGGTGCATTGCCGAAATGCTCGAAGGTGGCCCAGATCATCTCGGGATGCCCCTTGGCGCTTCCCACCACGTGCATTCCGACTAGCGCCAGGGTCGCCGTCTTCTGTCCATTCGGCACCCATTTATTGGGGTCCGTCTTGTCATAAGTCGGTATGACCGCCTGGGTGGTGATGTACTGATTGGGGTTGGCGAGCCCGGTGGTCTCGATCCATGACGATTTCACCTCGATAGCCAGCGCATTCGGATCCGGAAATGTCTCGCTGTGGGCTGAAGCAAACGCGGTGATCTTGGCCAGGTCCCCTGAGGTGGTGGGAAACTGAGTAGGAGCAGGCGTGATGCCCCCTGGTTTACCCAAGAGTGTGTCCTTGGTTCCAGTCAGGAAGTAGGCCATCACGTCGTTGACCATGGTGATGTAGTAGATGAGCGATCCATTCTGTGCTATGAGCACACCGTTGGTCACCGCCTGCCCTTCCTCAGTCTCGATGACGCCGGCGTTCACATTGAGGAAAATATCCTTGCCGTTAAGTACAAAGTGCTGGGCAATGAGCTTCGGGTTCACGGGCGCAGGCTGGAGCTTTTGTAAGACTTGCGCGTGCGCCGCCGCAGGCTTCAACAGCACTTCGTGTTGCGGGGCAAGCTTCATCAGCAACTCGCGTTGCGGGGCAAGCTCCGGCAGTTGCTGTTGTTGCGGGCCCAGCCGCTGAAGCTGCTCCTGCGGAATCTGTTTGGGGACAATCAGCTTTGGGGTGGTAATCGCTTTGCCAGTGGTGTCCAGCAGGACAAGCTTGCCGGCGCGCATAGCCGTGCTCTCTACCTCCACCTGCTTGCCGGCCTGGTTGAGCACGAGCGGCTTGCCCTTCGTCGAAACCGGGCCTGGCTGCACTTCGAACATCTGCCCCGACTTGCTCATGATTACCGGCAGTCCATGCACACCCACCTGCGCCGCCCGTATGCCAAGGAAATGAAGTCCGGGACCCAGAAGTGAGAACATCGACTGGTTGGAGATGAGCGTGCGTTTGCCGTTGGAATCCGCCGGGGTTACGGTAAAGAACTGCGGGGAAGCGAAGATGCGCCCGCCGCCTCCGCCGTAGGATGGGGGCGCCGGCGAGGTCAGCCAGAGAAACATCTGTTGCGCCCATTGGTAAAAGTCGCAGTTGTGCAGCCCCGTGTTGTTGGGAAAGGTGACGCTGTTGGCGGGGTCCACCACGCCATCCACCGCCGCCGTTCCGCTGTGAAAGAAGCCGTTAAACATCGCCGTCGAAACGGCGCAGTTTTCTGGTGCGCCGGCGACTTGCGGGTCATTGGGCAGAGTTTGCGCGCCGGCCAGCAGCGCGCTGATGCACAAGCAGGCCAGCAGCCCGACGACCTTTGTACTGGGCCGAAACACGCCGCGGAAGCGACCAAGAGAAACAACCCCAAGAAATGGTTTTGCCATAGCTCTCTCCTTTGCAGCGAATTGGTATAGGGCCCGAGTCTCTGGCGGCAAGCGTGGAGAAAAAGTCCCAGAGAGCACAAAAGCAACGCAGCGAGCTCACTGTGGGAGCGAGGCCTACAACTACGCGTTCAGCGGGAACCCAAAATGCCCAGGAGTTTGGCGATTGTGTTCCCGTTTCATTGGGAAAGCAAGCGAATTTTTTGGAAAAAGAAACGAGAATGCCCCATCAAAGTGCCGGGCAGCTAATGTGCGGATGGGGCGAGATTCTGCATGCGCCAGCGCATAACTCAATGTTGCTGCTGAGGTTCAGAGAATTGACAGGCGTCAGCGTGCCGGCGAACACGCTGGAGGGTTTTTGCCCATCTATGGCTTTTGTGTGTTTCGCTGTGGCCGGAATGTGGCATTCCGGATACCTGACCTCAAAGCCATTCCCAAAGCCGCAGGTCGCGCATGCGGGAGAGAGGTTGCGGGACTCGGCTTCAAGGAAGAGCGGCGCGGATTCGCAAACAGGCAGCAGGGCCGCCTGAAATCTATAAGCC
>Ga0335081_10000455_pt1 | contig 71958 bp, 60 predicted proteins | sample Lox_Sample_35_FD_206713 | JGI IMG/M metagenome (GOLD analysis project Ga0335081, IMG submission 206713) | Soil microbial communities from Loxahatchee National Wildlife Refuge, Florida, United States - Lox_Sample_3.5 | ecosystem: Environmental > Terrestrial > Soil > Wetlands | place: USA...
GGCGGAGCTAACGGGAGTTGAACCCGTCCCTGCTGAGAGACAATCAGCCATCCTGCCGATAGACCATAGCTCCGGCTCCCTCCCGTGGACTCGAACCACGATTTCCGCGTTCAGAGCGCGGCGTCCTTCCATTAGACGAAGAGGGAATTTCGAAATTGTCAAAGAACTGGCTGCCGGGGAGCGATTCGAACGCCCGTATCCGGATTCAAAGTCCAGAGTCCTGCCACTAGACGACCCGGCATCAAGCTTTCAGCGGTATCGCTTTCATGCAGCGCACGCACAAGACGGCAGATTCATCGACGTTGTGGCCGAGTCGGCGGCGATCACTGCGCGCACGGTCCGCTAAGTCGCGGTGATCCCCGCCGCGCTCACAATACAGCTCCGATGCGAGCTCAATCTCAAAACCATCGAGTTCAATCGCTTGTGCATTCATAACTTGGTAGCAGCGAGGAGAATCGAACTCCCATCTCAGCCTTGAAAGAGCCGCATCCTGGCCGTTAGACGACGCTGCCTCCTATCTGCGCATTCCTGAAAAATGCGCCATAAAAACCAAAAGCCCCCGATTTGTATCGGAGGCTCAGAAAAACCACGCGTTATGGATGCGCCCCCGTTACATGACCGTACCTTCCCCCGCACCTTGCCACATAAATGTGGCCGGCGTCGGGAAGCAATCGGTATGGAGCTTGCGCATCATTGTTTGTATCTCAATTCACACTCTTACATCATTTCTGAAATTCGTCAATAGCCAAAAGTCACTGTTACTGCTGGTTCTGCGAGCCGTCGTCAGGAACTCTTGCTGAGGCGGCCGAGTCTTTCGTCTTGGGTTTTACGAGCACCTTTTCGCGGTACCCCGCCTGTCGCCAAGGTTTGGCCCGCAGGTAATTGGCCGATTCGCCGATCTGCCCTTCGTGCGCCAGAGCGATTCCCCAAACGATCAGGCCTCTGCCGAATTGGGCGATATACATGAAGAAATCCTCTGTCTCCTTCCACCCGGACTTGTAGCCAAACCTCTCCCCATAGTTCTTCACATTTGAACGCGCGCCAATCCTCTGGTCTGGGAGTAGGCCCACCAGATATTTTGTGAGAACGGCAGAGCCGCCTTGAGGTTGGTAGAACTCACTAAGGAATAAGTGGCTCTTACCCAGAGCCTTGCCAGTTTCTCGGTAGTACAAGGCATGCGTGAGTTTCCTCTCCAGGGTCTCAACCGGGTCACGGAATAGCCTAGGGGTGCGCACCTCGATTGCCACTGGACTCGGCGCGATGATCGACCCAACGTTATAGATCTGTCGTGCTGTTGAGACATCGGGCAACGCATCCGGAAAATTGTGCGCAATCGAATCTCGTAATTTCGTTATCTTCGCAACATCTGCGGGTGTTCGATTCGATTCGTTGAAATCTAGCAGTTGAGAGTAGAAACCAAAAAGTTGGTCATCTCTTCTAGACTCATTGTTGCATTTTTCGCACGCCGGAAGTTCGAATTCCTCTGGACAGAACCCGTCGGGAAAACATGCCTTCGGCGGAACATGGTCAATCGTTGTTGAGAGCTCTGCGCCACCGCAGAAGCAACAATAAGGATGGTCGAGTAGAAACCGTTTCGTTTTGCTGAGTCGTTTCGTTTCTTGCATCATTGCAGTGTCCTTCACATTTCGTACTCAAAATGCATGGAGGGCGGGCCGGGAGTCAAACCCGGATTTGCAGCTTCGGACGCTACCGTGTTGTTCGGTTACACTACCCACCCTTTGGAACTCGCGCCGGGAATCCAACCCGGATCTCTTCGTTAGGACCGAAGCGTCATCATGCTTTAGACCACGCGAGCCAAACTAAATCTGGTAGGGATGCAGAGAATTGAACTCTGATCTCAAGGTTCGTAGCCTTGCGCCCTCATCCGTTGGACCACATCCCTATGTTGGAAGCGGCAGAGAGATTTGAACTCTCATCATCCGAGGTAGAAGCTCGGCGCATTCGTCCGTTATGCTATGCCGCCTCATTCTTGCTTGGTGCGGGATGCAGGAATCGAACCTGCTTCGTCTCGCTTAAAAGGCGAGTGCATATCCATATCTGCCAATCCCGCAAACTGGTGGGTGACGCTGGAATCGAACCAGCCTGGTCTCGCTTAAGAGGCGAGTGCATCAGCCATCTCTGCCAGTCACCCGTACTCAATACAAACTTGGTGCAGGATGTTGGAATCGAACCAACACCTCGCGATTATCGATCGCGGGCTCGACCTTCGAGCTAATCCTGCCTGGTGCGCCGTTCGGGAGTTGAACCCGCATCTGTTGGGTGTAGGCCAACTGTTCTCGTCCGTTGAACTACCGGCGCAAAATTTTGGTAGAGGGTGCAGGAGTCGAACCTGCCTAGCCACGCTAATCTGGCGCCGAAGTGGGTATAAGCCACTGCTCCTCCCGGAGGCCCCTCCACTGGTGGCTCGCGATGGATTCGAACCATCCACGACGGCTTTATGAGAGCCGCGTTCTTCCTACTGAACTAGCGAGCCCCGTCCCAAATTTGGCTGGCCGGGCAGGATTCGAACCTGCGCATGGCGTGATTAACAGTCACGTGCCTTTCCAGCTTGGCTACCGGCCAACAAACATCCGCAAAAACCAAAAGGCCCCGACTTTTGTCGGAGCCTCGGAAATCGAATCTGAACTTGGAAAATTAGCGCATTAGTCAGACCAATCCCGAGGGCCGAGCGCGATTGACGCGCCGTCTCATCATAGATTTGGTCCGTATCGTCATACTCAGCTACGAGTATAGCATGCCTCCCGCGAGCAGCCGGTGGCTATTTATCGCAGCGCTCATGCGACCTCCTGAATTCATGAATGGTTATACCAATTCGAGTGGAGTGACCACCGACTGCACGAAAGACATTGGGTTTCCGTCCAGTGATGGAGACAAACCGGGCACACTCCTCCCGTATCGAAGGTGTTCCATTCATGGCCGCAGGTGCAAAACCAGCGGTCGTCTTTCCGCGGCGAAACAGAAGGTGTCCTGAAACAGGCGCTGCTCGGTGACACGGACGAGGGACTCTCGGCCAAACACATGTTGACGTCCTTCCTTCTGAGCTTTGCCAGTCGAGTACCGTCGAGAGAACGTCTCCATGTGTTCACGACTAACTACGAACGCTTAATCGAATATGGTTGTGATCTCCTGGGCCTACGTATAGTTGATCGGTTTGTGGGGCAACTGCATCCCGTTTTCCGCGCGTCCCGCGTTGATGTAGACGTGCACTACAACCCCCCCGGAATTCGTGGCGAGCCACGTTATCTCGAGGGTGTGTTGAAACTGAGCAAACTACATGGATCGATTGACTGGCGATTTGAGCACATCCCGCCGCAGAAGCGGTCGGAATCAGGATCGGTGGCTGGCACGATTTTCGCCACACCTTGATTCGGAAAATGCGGAGAGGTGGAGTGCATCCGGTTGTGGTGAGCGCTGTGGTCGGGCACAAGCGTGTCGAGCTTGCGCCTGAAGTTTACGATCGAGCCACGCTCGATGAGAAACGTCAAGCGCTCGTTGTTGTAGGCAGGGAGTTGCTACCAATTGGTAGCAACCCAGGCTCGGTGGAGTGACCGACTCCGTCAAATATTTGAACCAGAAGGAGTTGGTGAGCGCGGTAGGAATCGAACCTACAACCTACTGATTAAGAGTCAGTTGCTCTGCCAATTGAGCTACGCGCCCACAGGGAAAATTTGGTGGGTGGGGAAACAAAAATTATAGCATCTTGCGATCCGCAGATCGCTCAAGCCGAGAGTGGCGGCTTGAAATTCGCAACTGCAGGATCAGTAAGTCAATAGCGGCCGCGCAGCGAATCAACGGACGAGGGATGGCTGTACCCCAGTGAACGCGAGGGGAACCGATCGGAAGCGGCGCAATGCGTTCCGTGATTTCTTCACCATCGAGAAAAGATCTCCGCAGCGGGTCAGATCTCCATCCGAGCACCAAGCAACTGCCGAGGGCCACGCAACCTCAACGGCGCGGGACACCTACGACTGCTGCTGAGCCTCCAGGGCACCTGACTCGCTCACCACCGGACGACGCGGCGGCAGATTCGTGACCGCTGGTCGCTGCTCGACGATACCGATCACTGGGGCCTCGTCTCCGCCCGTGAGGTACAGCGTCGACGCGAAACGCTGCTCGCTACACATGCGGTCGATCATCTGCTGTTGCCGACGGCTCAGCACGGCGTGGGGAAGGATGGCGAAGTTGCGAAACATCCACAACAAATAAACCCGCTGTAGAAATGATGATGGCACCACGTACCGCGGGCCGATCGGCGTCTGTACCTGCACCACACCGCCCGCCAGTTTTTCGATAAGCATACTGGGCCCACCTGGGACTCGAAATTGGCCAGAGCAATTCTAGGGCCGTCATTATTGCACTGGGCGCGGTGCAATGGAAGCCCTTTTTTAAGGATTAGCAATATACTACTCGAAAAATGCGCCTATTTTCGCGGCTACAGCGAACTTTTTTGGGAACTTTTCCCGAGGCTTGAGTTCTGAAATGGAACGCTCCTGCCCGCGAAAAGGCTGCTACATCGCGACTTCTGGCAGGATATCCATCCGGCGGATTTGGGCTGCTACTCCGAACTCCGGACCTTCCTCCACTCGCACTACGGTTGCCTGACAGCAAACCCAGCACTTCTCTCCTGAAGTGAGTTCGGGCGGCAGAATGAGAACGAGCTCGACGTCAGATCCCTTCTCCATGCGCGAGTTCGTGTAGAGGAAAACACCACTCGCGCTCACATCGCGCGTTTGCGCCGATTCGTCCTTGCCCTGCGCGGTGCGCACACGCGTAGGCACCCGCGCCGCAACGCGCGTACCCGACCGGCGCTCCCTGTCAGACTTCATAGGACCTAAATAAGGCGCACCTACTGTACACCAAGATTGTGAATTGGACGAGAAAATAGGGGCTCCGGGAGCCCCTGTCAAACTTACTTAAGAAAGGCGTTCCAGATTAGATCGCCGGCCGCCGGGCACGCGCCGCAGGCACGACCACTGCCTGCTCCACCGTTGGCACGTTCGTGCCTCGCAGCTTCACTTCAATCTCGTGCAGCTTGTCGTTCTGCGAAGTCTGGTAATAGGCCTGAACCAGCAGGTCCATGGTAAAGGGGTTGTCCCGATCCTCTTCCAGATGCTCGATTGCTTCCTGATATTTCTTCTGGTCCATCAGCAGGGATCCCATTGCTCCCTGATACGAGCTCAGGATGACACGGTTGCGGCTGCCGCCGGCCAGCTTTTCGAGTTGATTCAGAGTCGCGTCGGCGAGTTCATGATTTCCGGAACGCGCCGCGCGCACGGCTCGATTGCGCAGAATGCGTGACAGCTCTTCATCGCGGTCCGACGCCGAAATCGTGTTGCGGTGGCCGAGCGCTTCTTCCGCCAGTTTCAGATGCTTGAGAGCCGCATTGTCGTCGGTCTGGTATTCCGCCATCTCCCGCAGCGCCTGCGCTTCCTGCAGGTCGTGCTCCTTGGCGTGGGCCGTTTCGGCGACTTCCAACAGCTGCTTGTCGGCTTCCGCGTAGTTGCCGTCGCGCACGTAGGTCAACGCCTTCTGAATGCTGTAGGCCAGGCGGTCCGCCTCATTGTGCGCAAAGCGGATGGCCTTGTCGTATTCGATTCGTGCCTGATCTTGATTTCCCATCAGCGCGTAGGTGTCCGCGAGTCCGAGTTGTGAGCTGACGAAGTCCGGATCGATCCTGAGAGCCGCATTGTAGTGCTGCAGGGCGCTCTCAAATTCTCCCGCCATGCGCGTCAGTTCGCCGTAAGAGTCTTGCGGATTGGGCTCGTTCGGCAGCAGCTTGACATAACGATCCATCGCATCAAAAGCCTTATCGAATTGGCGGTTGCGCGCGTCCACATAAGCAAGATCGTTCAGAGCAGCCGGAAAATTCTTGTCGATCGCCAGCGCCTTCTCAAACAAGCGCTGCGCCTGGTCGTTACCGTTCTCTCCCATCAGCCAGTTGCCTGCGAGATAGAGCAGGTGCTTGTCGCGCGGATACATCTCCAGCATGTCGTTCATCGCGGTGATGCCGCCGATGTAGTCCCCATCCTGCACCTTCGAAATCCAGCTGATCATCAACTGCTCGCCCGGCGTCAACTTCGGGGCAAGTTCTTTCGCCTTGGCGCGCGCGGCATTCACTTCCTGCGGATTGCCGCTGTTAAACGCGATCCACGCCCAGGCCACGGCGAGATTCGGATCTTCCTGCACCGCCTCGCGCCAGTCCTGATTGCAGCGCTCGAGATAGAGATTCTCGTAGTCTTCCATACCTTTGACGTAAAGCTCGCGCGCCTTGGCGGACGAAGTCGTCACGGGCAGGCTGGTCGACTCACCTTTCTTGAGGTGATGCGCGAAAGAGGGCGCGGCAAAAACGGCGAACATCAAGACTGCACAAACCTTCAGAAATGCAGTGCGGGGCATCTCAATCTCCGGAACAGTCGCTTATTGGGAGAACTACAGAAAAAGGGTAACAGCCAGGTAATCGACGCACGAGGTGACGAAAGGCGGTGGACGGGCGGGGCTCTCCACCCCCGGATTCCTGCCTTCTCCGGATGCAACACGGAGCCATCGTACGCAGACGGGCAAAAGAAAAGCCCCCGCCGAAGCAGGGGCTTGAGAGAAAGCTGTGCGTTAGAAAGTTATTCTGGCCGAAAGCACGGTGGCATACGCCTCGCCGGGCCCAAGTCCAGGCGCACCGTTCCAGTCGCCGATCGTGTCGCTGATCACGCCACCTCCAGGGCCATAGCCGAAGGGCGCATATCCGGAGGCGTAGTTGATGGTGTTAAAGAGATTGAACATCTCCGCCTTGATCTGCAATTTCGCGCGTTCGGTGAGATCGAAATTCTTGCTCACCGCCAAGTCGACATCCTTGAAACCTGGTCCGAAGACCTGGTTGCGGCGCAGATTACCGTAGCACCTGCCATCCGACGTTTCCCGGCCGCAGGTAGCTGGGTCGAGGCTGGTGTTAAAGGAATTCGTATTGATCCACTGCACGCCGGCACTCCCGTCCGGATTCTTAAAGAACTTGTGCGAAACTCCCGCAAACGGGTCCCCGATCTCGTCTATACCCTGGCGCACCTGGTCCCCGGGAGGACCGCCATGGAAACCCAGGACACTGCTAACGACCCATCCATGGGTGAGCGCTTTCGGCCCATGAGAAGAACCAGGCACCTCCCAACTGATGCTCCCGGTGAACGTGTGACGAATGTCAAAGTCACTGTTTCCGTAGTCCGCGTTGAGGTTGTAGCTGTCAAACGGGATCACGCCGCGATAGGCAGTAATCTCATCCAGATTGTGCGACCAGGTGTAGGCGAATTCCGAGCTCACTCCGTGCCACGAACGCAAACGCAGCGTGCTCTGAAGTGCGTTATAGTTTGAAGTTCCGTAGCTGTTGAGCTGGTTAATAGCACCGAAATTCGGATACTGGCCTGCAAAGGGTAGGTCCTGAGCCGCATCGATCGGCTGATTTATGTTGAGCAGAACCGAGAGGTGCCTGCCTTCACTACCCACGTAGCCAACCTGCCAAACCGCAGCTCCGTTGCCAAAGCTTTTCTGCACATTCAGGTTGTAGTTGTAGAAGTATGCAGTTTTGAAGTTCGGGTTGACGCCGTAAACATCGAACTGCGCGGTTCCGCAGGTTGGGTCGATCGCCACGTTGCCGCTCGGACATAGCTGCACAGGATTGAAAATGTACTGCCCCGGCTGCCACGTGTACGATGTCTGACCCGCCTGGTTTGTCGTGTAGATAGACACCGGGTGCGGGCCAGCAGGGTTGTCCTGCACGCCGTCCGCATTATTCGGCGGACGGACGTCCATGAAGGGATTCACGTTGATCTGATCAAAGTAGATTCCAAAGCCTCCACGGACAACCAGGTCGCCACGACTCGTCGGCTGATATGCAAAGCCCAGGCGGGGCGAAAAATCCTTGAGGTTCTTGTGGAAGATGCCGTCGAGTCCAGCCCCTTGGATTTGAATTCCCTTGTCGGGCTCGAAGATCGCAATATCCTTGCTGCCATCGTGCAATGGGCCGAAGTAATCCCATCGCAAGCCGAGGTTTACATTTAGTCGCGGCGTGACCTGCCACGCGTCCGAGCCGAAGAAGTCAAGCGCGTTAACCACAATCTTGCGTTCCGCATTCCCCACGTTAATCGCTGAACTTTGTACATATCCCGCAAGAAAGTCAGCGAGTGCACAAACGTTGGAGTCGGCCACGACACAACCGTCGGCGCCCCAAGGTCCCTGCGAACCATCAAAGACGAACTTGCCTAACGAGTGGAAGAAGTAAAACTCATCCAAGTGGGCCTGACGATATTCTCCGCCAAATCGAAGCTGATGTTTGCCTATGTTGTAGGACAGAACGTCTGCGAGCATCCCGGTGATGTCGTTGCGGCCTTCGGGCGGGGTGACTCCAACCTGCTCGAAACCGCTGATCCGGATGTTCGGAGCGCCAAAGAACTTGGGCGTGACAGGTGTGTCGGGACTCAAAAACAGCTGTGCGTTGCTATGCGTGTCGTAATTGGCAACGGCGTCGCGGAACACCTGATTGAAGTAGTTGACCCCGACCAGCAGTTGGTTCGTCATGCGCGGGGTAAGTACCGAGTTTAGAGTCACCGCATAATTGAATACGTGGATCGGCGCCTTCTCGAAGTAATAGTTCAAGTTCGAACTGGCGGTTGCGAGCGCGGCGCTCCCACCTGTTGGAGCAGTTTGAGAGCCTTGTCCACCAAACCAGCGTGCGGAAAGGTGGTGCTTGGTGTTGAAGTTGTGGTCCAACTTGATCACGCCGTTGTAGCTGTATCCCAGGGATGGGTTGGTTGCGAAATAGTTGCCCTGCTGGGCAGGAAGCGGATTGATATAGCTTGGCCAGAGATTCGCCATCAGCGCCTGAGAGATCGGGCTTTCCGGTACATCGTTATCCTCCAGCAAGGCCAAAGCGGCATTCTGATACGCCGTCGATGGCTCCGTATTCAGGCCCGACAATGCAATTGTGTATTTCTGTTTTTCAAAAGCGATGAACCAGAACGTCTTGTCTTTGAGAATCGGGCCGCCCACCGAGAAACCGTAGTTCTCGTTGCGAAGAGGGGGTTTCTTGCTGGGCAAACCGAGTGATTGAAGGAACGCTGGATTGTAGAAAGGAGTGGACGCGCCTAAGGAGGTGTTGCGATTGAAGTAGTATGCGGAACCGTGAATGCCGTTTGTCCCTGATTTGAGAACAACGTTGACAACTCCACCGGCGTTGCGCCCCGCCTCAGCATTGGATTGAGTTTGCGCCGCGAATTCATCGACCGCATCCAGCGGCATCAATGTTCCTGCAATTCCCGATACTCCTCCCTGGTTCACAGCTGCCAGGTTGTGCCAGAAATCGTTGTTGTCTACACCGTCGATCTGCCAGTTCATCTGGTTGGCGCGGGTGCCATTGAGCGAGCCGAAAGCCTGCGCTCCGGAATAGCCGGCGAATCCCGGCGCCATTGCCGTAAACTGCGTGAAGTCGCGCCCGTTCATGGGCACGCTCGCCACCTGCTCGGTGGGGATCGTGTAGTTCTGCATTACGGTCGTGGTGTCGAGAGTTAACGCTTCTGCCGACACCTCCACCGATGTCGTCGATGATCCAACCTTCATCTTGACAGGCAAGGTGTAAATCGATCCTGCCGTAACCGACACATTCTCGACGATGGCTGGGGCAAATCCCGTAGCGGATATCGAAATCCGGTAGGAACCCAGCGGCAAATCCTGAAACGAAAATTGGCCATCGTTAGTTGTTGTGGTGTCGTGCGCCACGCCGGTCGCAGTGTTCGTCGCTTTCACGCTTGCTCCGGCAAGCACCGCGCCCGCGGGATCTGTCACCGTCCCGTTGATCGCCCCGCGAAACGTTTGCCCCTGCAGCCCCAATGCGGTCAAAAACAAAATCAGAATCGCCCCGAAACGATGTCTCATCTCGCCCTCTCCGTCACACTCGATTTTTTTGGATACTTAGTCGGCTCGACACGGAGCCTTAGAACTGGGAACTTGTGGCGGCTTGGATGCACTTTAGCATCCAAAAAGAATTCAACCCGTCCACCCGTTTGCTTTCAATGGGATGGGAGGATACCACAGTCAGTGCTTTCTGCAATACAGAATTTAAATATGGAAAACCGGAGGAGCGGGGAATGTTTGGCCGGAAAAAATAGTTGCGACGTCAACAAAACGTTAGAACGTGAACGACACTCCGCCGCGCACCGAACGGGCGGAATCCACAAGGTACACCGTCTGACCGTCTTGTCCCAGCACTGGGACATATCCTTGGGCAAGCAGATTTCGCACATCGATCAGCGCTTCCATGTGATTGCCGAGGCATGGAATCGGCTGGCGGATGAAGATGTTCAGGAAAGGATCGCTCTGGCCGGCGGAAGCATTAAACATATCTACTGGCGTGATCCCGGTGCCATTCACCCAGCGGTACGACGCGATCCAGCGAGTGTGCGTGCGCGGAACGGATCCCGCCAGCTTCGCAGCCACCGCGTGACGCCGCTGAGTCGAGATCCACTGTGACGCTTGCTGCAGTCGCACGTCCGGCTGTGTGAGATTGAGCACGCCGCCGAACGCATAATCAACTGTAGCCGTCAGGTCGGACGCGAACTTGTGTTGTAACACCACTCGCAGGCCGCTGCTATCCAGGTTCGGGCCGGCATAGGTAAAGGTGCCCGACGATACGTCTGGTAACAGGAATCCGCCCGCCGCAGTCACTTCCCCCGCACCTGTCAGTGCGGGATTGGTGATCCGATCGACGAAGCCCGCCAGTTGAACGTTGGTGTTTCCCATGCGATGCGAGACGCTGATTTCCTGATGATGCGCGCTTTCCACCAGTGGAGAGAATCCCAGCAGACTCACTCGCGGATTCGACTCGCTCAGATCGGCAGGCGCCGAGTCGAACCCCTTCTCCGCTCGCACGTCGGGTCGCGAACTCGCGTAGGCGTATTCAACCACCGTATCGGGTGAGAGGTGCAAATCCGCAGAACCGTACGGCCGGAACGCGTTCAGATGGCCGAGAAACTGGATCGTCTGCAACTCGCTGCCAAACTTGAGTTCGAGAATATCGCCAATCGCGAAGTCGTCGCCTGCGGAAAGCGCCAGCGCCTGCAGCGCAGCATTGTGCAAGTTCGGGTCGGAAGGCGCAAAGCGCCGCACAGTGAGCGCAACTGAAGGCTCAGACCCATTCGCCAAGCGATGCGAATAAGCGGCGCGCACCACGGCTGCCGGCAAGCTCTCTCCGTATCCTACATTTCCGCTGAAAGCCAGATGTCCATCGGAGAAAACCGAGCGCTCCAGCGAAAAGCCCGTGCTCATGTCGGAACCGGTTCCGTACCCGCCGGCGGCCGATCCCGCAAGGAATGACAACGTTCCGCGCAGTTCGTGGTCCTCTTTCTCGGCGGGAGCCTGTGGGTCATCGAATACACGCAGGATCGGACGATTTGCAACCGACCGCAGCGTCCACTTCCAGTCGTCGCCGTCCGGCACATTCCGCACCGGACCAAGATCCATCATCCCAAGGAGAGTACTTAGCGTGACATTGATATTGAGGCTCGCGCCCGGTCGCAGTCCCACCTTCTCCCGCAGCGCAGGCAAGAACAATGGCGCAGTAACTTTCAAGGAGTAGAGTCCAGGGAGAAGTCCGCTCGCGGTGTAGTATCCCGCGGCATCCGTGAACACTTTCAGGCTGTGATGGGAGGCACCCAGAATTTCGACCACGGCGCCCATCTGGGGGATGCCGGACGCGTTGCGGACGTATCCCGAGATCGCGCCCGGCCGGTCCACGGCCATAGCAGGCAGCGTCAATCCCAATACGATCGCCCAAGTTCCGAGCCTACGCAGTTTCAACTTCGCCCCACCCCCTGGGGGAATGCAGGGAGTTACTCTACTGCAAACATCGCGGACGGATCAACGGTCTGTTTCGAAATATTGTCGTTTACTTTAATCTCGATCTTGTAAATGCCGGGCTGGAGATTGGCGGCCGCGATTGATTTCTGCAGGGTCACCTGGTCGCCTACGTTGCCCATTGTGTCGGTGCTTTCGATCTTCTGAACCACCGGCTTGTTCGTCTGAACGTTGGTGATCTCGTATTCAAAAGTGGCGGACGCCTTGTGCGTCTTCTCGTCCACCCCCAGATTGTACACCTGCATCCAGAAATTCAGCTTCTGATCGCGGTCGCGTTTGAAGGTGGCCGGCTTGCCATCGGCCGGAGCCACGCGGGGACGAATCTTCATCGTCCCGATCACGAAATTGCCGGTACCAATTTGGTTGGTGGGAACCTTCTCCATCTGGTCGGCAACGATCAGGCTTGAGGTCGCCAGCTTGTCGTCGGAGAATTCCGGAACGATGATGCTGCGACTCCAGATGCCTTTGCGGTCGCCGTTCACATCCTTCACGGCAACGTACAGCTTGTAGCGTCCCGGACGCAGCGGCAATGCCTTCCAGTACACCGAAGCGTTTTCAGCGGTGCGCGGCAGCAGTTCAGCCGGAACGTCGACCTGCACAGTGTCTTCGAAAGTCTGAACGATTTTGTTGGTAAGCGTCGAGAGCTTGCCGTAGATGTTGACCGTTCCGCGCTGCACGCCGTCTTTATTGACGAACGTGATGTCGCGGTTTTTCATCTGAATCGTCACCGGAACCAGAACCGTGTCGCTGGTGACTTTCACGAAATCCGAGCGCACATCAAACGGCATCGGATTCAGGATGACCTTCGAGTTCACCTCTTCGGTCAAGTCGGTGAACTTGATCTTCGGTGCCTGCTGCAGTTTCGCGAACGTTTCCAGGCGATCGAATTCCTTCGTCTGCAACTGCGTGCTATCGGGACCAAGTCCTAGCCGCTCAAGGCCGGGTCCGTTGAAGCGGTCCGCCTTACTGGCCATGCCCATCTGTTCCCACATGGTCAGGCCGGCGTTCGGCGTCATCAACAGGGCGTCTTTCTCCGACCGGTCGATGGTCATGTGATATTCGCCGCACATGCACGTATCCACGAACTCGACGATGATTTCCTGGCCGATTCCTTCGATATACCGATACCGCCAATCTTCGAACGGAAACGTCGAGGTTTCGCCGCCGCCTTCTTCCATGGGACGCTCGTAAGTTCCGCCCGATGGATGAGATTCGATCTCATCGGCCGGTCCGAATACTATGTAGATCCGTCCGCGGTCGGTCTTCCATCCCGGAACGCCGGCAGCAAAATGCTCGTTGGCATACGCGATGCGCCGATAGTGTTCTTCTTTAAATTCGTTTTCTTCGGTGTCAGGCGTGGGATCGCGGCGCTGCCAGAAAGCTTCAATAAAGTTGTCGCGCTCTTCGTCGTTCGATAGCTGCTTGAAAGCGGCCCGCTCTTCGTCGGTAATAATGTAGACCACGTCTTCGTCGAGCCACTTCTTGTACGTCCTGCTGATTTCCTGCTTAAACCGCTTCTCGTTCAGCTTCTTCTGCTTCTCGGTGGGCGCGCGCTTCAGGGGATCGCTCGCATCGGGCGCGGGCTTCTGGTCCGACGGGGTCTGCGCCTGATCCTTTGGCGCGTCTTGGGCTTGATCTTTGGCAGCCGGATCTTTGGCCTGGTCTTTCCCTGGATCCTGGGCGAAGCCCGAAGAGGCCGCCAGAGCCAGTGTCAAAATGAGAAGAAAACGGAAAGCGGTTTGATACGAAACCCGGAACATGAGAGGGACTCCTGCCAGACAACCGTCGTCTGCCTATTTTAAGGCCCGTAGTTGTGCGAAAGCAAGGTTAAGCCGTGCCCGGAGAACTAATTAAACGAGATTCCACCAACATTTCGGTAGGAAGCGGCCAGCCCTTTCCCGAGTTGCCTGACCAGTCTGACAATTGTCACTTTATGGATTCCACAGGAACGCTATAATGGTCCGTTCCGGGGGCAGTTACTATCATTGCCCAGCGTAACGGGTCTCGGCCACTTCTTCTAGTTCTTAGCGGGAACTTTCCTCGCCCTAGGATCGTAACAAAGATTGTGTGTCCGTCGTCCCGACGTCGCCAAAGGTTATTTTTGTCGCCAGAAGATCGTTTTGGCACGATCTAGCCTCTGCGGGAGATAAATCGCCCCGGACTGATGGAACTTATGAAGCTTTGGAAAAAAGTCGCAATCGGCGTCGGTGCCGTTGTTCTCGTGGCGCTGGTCATTGGCTTTACGGTGCACCAGAGCAGCAAGAACCTCGTGACGGTCCAGACCGGCAAGGCGCAGCATGAAGACCTGTCCACAGTAGTAAGCGCTTCAGGCGAAATCAAGCCCAAGACTTACGTCAACATCGGGGCAAACGCCTACGGCAAGATCACCCACCTGTACGTGAAGGAGGGCGATCAGGTAAAGAAGGGACAGTTGCTGGCACAGATCGATAACGTGCAGTCGGCCGCGGATCTGAACGCGAACCAGGCCGCGGTCCAGGCCGCGGAAACCGACGCGATCGCTGCCGACGCCGCGCTCAAGACCTCGCAGGCCGACCTGCTCCGCGCCCAGGCCGATTATGACCGCAACAAGCAGGATTGGGATCGCGCCCAGAGCCTCTTCAAAGACGGCCTGATTTCGAAGTCCGATTTCGACAGCCGCAAGAACGCCTGGGCCACTGCCGATGCGGGATTAACGCAGGCCCAAGCCCGCGTCGCACAAGCCAGGGCGCAGAAAGAATCCGCTGACAAGCACGTCACGCAGGCGCACGCGAACTTAACCCGCGTCACTGACGTATTGCAAAAGACGACCTACAGCGCTCCCTACAACGGTGTCGTCACCAATTTGCCCGTGCGTGAGGGTGAGTCGGTCGTTGTAGGAATTCAGAATGCGCTGGGCAGCACGCTCATGACGATTGCCGACATGTCGATCATTACCGCAGAAGTAAAGGTCGATGAAACCGATATCGTCAATGTGAAGCTGGGACAGCCGGCCGAGGTCACGATCGACGCCATCCCGAAGAAGATTTTCCATGGGAACGTTTCAGAGATCGGAGATAACGCCATTGTTCGTTCGAGCGGTGTCTCTACCTCACAGTCGACCACGGCCAGTGAAGAGGCCAAGGACTTCAAGGTGGTAGTGACTCTGACGGATGCGCCAGCATATTTGCGCCCCGGGCTTTCGACCACGGCCAAGATCACGACGGCGACGCGAAGCAACACGCTCGCGATTCCCATTCAGGCCCTGACGCTTCGCACGAAGGACCAGATGGAAGCGCAAAATAATCAGCCCGGCTCGGTTCACGCGGCGACACCGGCAGTCAAGGATGTGGCATCCAAATCGAAGAAAGATGACGAACTGCAAGGTGTATTCGTCATCCGGAACAAGAAGGCGATGTTCGTGCCGGTTTCGACCGGAATCACCGGAACGAGCGACATCGAAGTGACGGACGGATTGAAAGAAGGGGACGAAATCATTACCGGCAGCTACAAAGTGCTGCGCACTTTGCGGCCGGGAGCCAGCGTCAAGATCGACAACACGGCTCCTAAGAAAGAGGACGAATCGTCATAACCTTGGCCGGGCTGACACGTCCAAAGGGAGAGCCGGAACGGGGTCTCAGAATCGGAGCCGAGTCGAGATTTTAAACCAGAGATCGGAGAGGTCAGTGGCACCCGACCAGGAGAAAAACATGGCAACCGCCGAAGTCATCAACATGCCGAACACGACGACGCTCGCCCCACCCGACACCTGCATGATCGCGGCCGAAGATCTATGGAAGACCTACGACATGGGCTCCGAGCAGCAGGTGCACGCGCTGCGTGGCGTCAACCTGCGCATTCAGCGCAATGACTACGTCGCCATCATGGGACCGTCGGGCTCCGGCAAATCAACGCTGATGAACCTCATTGGCTGCCTCGATACTCCGTCGCAGGGCAAGTACTGGCTCAACGGACAACTGGTCAGCGAGCTCGATGACGACGAGCTCGCCCGCATCCGCAATAAAGAAATCGGATTCGTGTTTCAGACCTTCAACCTGCTCGCCCGCGCAACGGCGCTGCACAACGTCGAACTACCGCTGATCTATGCCGGTGTGCCCACCGAAGAACGCCTCGAACGCGCCAAAGGCTCGCTCGAAGCAGTCGGCATGGGCTCCCGTATGCTGCACAAGCCTAACGAACTCTCCGGCGGACAGCGTCAGCGCGTCGCCATCGCGCGTGCTCTGGTGAACAAGCCTTCGATCATCCTTGCCGACGAGCCCACCGGAAACCTCGACTCACAAACGGGCGTGGAGATCATGGCCCTGTTTGACCGGCTCCAATCCGAAGGCAACACCATCATTCTCGTCACGCACGAGCACGACATCGCGGAATATGCCCATCGCGTAGTCCATATTAAAGACGGCGTGATCGCCAGCGACGAGCGCAGCAAGAATCACAGATAGGATTTCCGCGGCAATGCTCAGCGCCCAGCCTAGCGGCTGGGCGTTTTGATTTTTGCGGCGATGGAAACTGGAGCGTTGGGTCTTGAGTGCAATCGCCTGATTGCAACATTTGAGATCGAGACAGAGCGGGCATAGAGTAATCGCATGAAATCCTCTGTCGTGGCAAACTTCGTCTCTGGGTGCATATTGATCGTTCTCGCCCTCGCACTGCTGCCCCCTGCTCTTCATGCCCAGATCCTTACGATGCCCACAGGATGGATTTCGACAGCCGAACCAAGCGGCCCGTTCGAGGAACATTCGAAGCTTTTTGAAGCAAATCACTCCGCGCACGCGTGGCGAGTGAGCGCGCCCACCGGGCGGCTTGAGATTACCGACGTCGGAAACCGCCCGCATGAAGAAGCGGGGGTGGCATTTCCTCCCCACTTTCACCGAAGCAAAAAGATGATTGGGCGTGCAATGACGGTCAGAGCGGGTAGTGACTGGCTGATTGGGTTTAATGCTGGCGAGTTTGGTGGTGGACTCTGGTGGACCAGCCCTGACGGCAGGCGCACGAAGCTGTTGACCCAAGAGAACGTACAAGCATTCGTGCGAAGAGACAAAGATATGCTGATATTTACGGGACTGTCACATATGGGCTACGACCACGGAGCGGCCTATCTATTTCGCTCAAATGGTGACGACGGCGAAGTCAGCCGCGTCGCCGATCTTGATTCGGCTCCCTACGCAGCCTTGCTAGAAAACAACGGTTCAGTTTTGATTGCCCTATCAAATGGCGTGGTTACACTCCGGCCAGACGGAAGTGTCGTGCGCTTTTATCAGCAGGAGGAAATGCCGATTTTGTATCCAAACTCCGTCGTGGGAGAAGAAACTGACGCAATCTTCGTCGGCATGCGCTTCTATGTTCTTGGGTTAAATCGTCGTGCAGACGGCAAATTCGAAGGCACTTGGTTCGAGCGATCATCAAAAAGACCTAAGTAGCGAGAAATCTCCATTTCACTCATTGTCCCCGGCGTTGCGTTGTCCCCACCATCGAACTCGGGGCTGCCACCGTCGCCACCACCACCCCATCTATTGCCTCTCGCTTCGCGCAGTAAGAGCCTCGTCCTCAGCTTGCAAGAGCGCGCTCAGCAATGTATCTGACGCGTCCAGCGAGCCGTCGTCCCTCATCTGTTTTCAACAGCCCAACCCGCGAAAACGCCCGCCATTCAACGGTTTCAGTTGTTTTTCGGTTGACACTCACATTCCGCCCCTGTTACCGTTCCGCTGCACGTGGTCGGTCATCCCCCTGCGACCGAAGCGTGAGCCAGCTCTAACCTGAACGTCGCTTTAACCTCAACTGCAACCTCTGCCCGTGCCGGGCAAAGAAAGGACTCCATGAGACCAGCGCGAACGCTACTTCTTCTTTTTGTGTCTGCTTTAGCCGCAACCACTGCGGCAGGCCGCCAGTCGCTCTTGTCCCGAGCAACTGACCTGGGCCCAGTCAATACCGCAAGTCCCATCGAGATCACACTGTGGATGAAACTGCACGACCAACAGGGGCTCGATGCTCTGGTGGCGGCGCAACAGGCGGGCAAGGCCTCCTATCTCTCCACCGAGCAGGTCCGCGCGCAGCATGCCCCGAGTCATGCGGAAGCTGTCAAGGTCGCGGACTTCCTCACCGCCCAGGGATTCACGGTCAACGGAATTGGCCAGGACAACTTGTTTGTGACCGCCACTGGCACGGTCAGGCGCGTGCAGAGCGTGTTTAGCGTGGAACTCCATGAATACAACTTGGCGGGACGTACCTTCCGGGCGAGCACTCGCAGCGCGATTCTTCCCCCTGCCATCGCACCACTGGTGACGGCCGTCGGCGGATTGTCGGATCTGGCTCCCGAACCACAAATCGCACATGCCAAAGCCATCGCAAGTGTTCATCGACAGACCGATGCCGAGAACATGGCGCCGCAGCCTATGCCGCTCAGTGGCGAGCCGAACGGCCTTTTCTTCTCGGCGCAATGCTTCTATCCACCAACCACAGAGACTTTCACTTCCGCCGACGGCACGACCACTGCCACCTACTCTGGCAACGTTTACGGCGCTCCCATCACCAACGGGCCGCCCAACCTCTCTCCCTGCGGCTACCAGCCCAGTGACATTCAGACGGCTTACAACCTGACGCGCCTCTATCAGGAAGGCCTGACCGGCAAAGGCACGACAGTCGCCATCGTCGACGCTTACGGCTCGACAACGATCGCCAACGATGTGGCCGCCTTCTCGCAGTTCATGGGCCTTCCGGCGCCGAACCTGACGATCATTGGTACGCCCACCGAGTCGAATTTCTCGACCGATGCTCATGCCAGCTGGGCGACCGAGACGACCCTCGATGTCGAGTGGGTGCACGCGATCGCTCCCGGCGCGAATATCGTTCTGGTAGTCACGCCGACCAACTCTTTCAACGACCTGTTCTCAGGCGACATCACGGCGGCATCTGTCCCCGGCGTCGTTTCCATTTCGAATAGCTGGAGCGGGTTTGATATCGGGATCGCCGGCGATTCCGAGTTCTACAGCGCGATCGATAACATTTTCAAAGCGATCGGTGCGGCCGGTGAGTCGATTCAGTTCAGCACCGGCGACTACGGCAACAACGCCAGTCAACTCGGTGGGCTCTACACCTCCACAGGTTGGCCCGCAAGCTCGCCGTACGCGACTGGAATTGGGGGAGTCAGTGTCGTCCTCGACAACCAGAAGCACATCGCCTGGCAGACGAGCTGGGGCACGAACATCACCGAGATCGCCGATACAGCTGCACTCGGGAACCCGCCGATCGATCCGCCCAACAATGAAGGGTTTGTATACGGCGGTACCGGCGGTGCGAGTGACGTCTATCCAAAGCCGTTCTACCAATTCGGAGTTCCCGGGGATCGTCGTCAGACGCCTGACATTTCCTGGGTAGCGGACCCGTACACCGGCGTGGAGATCATCTACAGCGTGGACGCAAAGAACGATCTGGGTATCGAGCCGATCGGTGGCACGAGCGCCTCCTGCCCAATGTTCTCGGCGCTGTGGGCGATCGCGACGCAACACGCACACCATCCGCTTGGGCAGGCAGCGCCGCGTCTGTACCGACTGCCGCCCCCGGCGATTACCGACGTTGTCAACTTCAGCTCGCGCCACAACGTCACAGGTGTCATCAGCGATCCGGGCGGAACTTCTCCGATCAATTCGTGGGAACTGGCAGCGCCTCTCCAGAACCTGCCGAGCTTTGTCAGTGGGCTCTACAATAGCCCGCACTCCACACGCTGGTTCGTTCTCGGTTTCGGTCTCGATTCCACGCTTCCCACAGGATGGGGCTGGGATCCTGCAACTGGCCTGGGCACTCCGAACGGCTGGAATTTCGTGCACTCGTTCTGAAGTTCGATGTCGATGTCGAATACCCGCGCACTGGGAACTTGCGGTGCGCGGGTTTTTCTGCGGAGTCGTTCGCCACAACTTAGTATCGGGCTCCGGGCAGTCTAGCCTCGGAACTGGCTGCCGCTTCCGCCACCATTACGCGATCTCTTCCTTCCCGCTTCGCGCGGTAGAGGGCAGCATCGGCGGCATCAATCAAGGCCCGGGGTGATGTGCCGTGATCCGGCACCGCGGCCACTCCCACCGATACCGTCACCGCACCAACCGACAGTCCCTGATGCAGCACCACCAGCTCACGGAGTTTCGAGCGGATGCGCTCGCCACGCGCCTGCGTCGCCTTGAGATCGGCCATCGGCAGGATGATGACGAACTCTTCCCCACCGAAACGGCAGACCATGTCCTCAGCTCGAACACTTTTCGTCAGAAACAACGCCGCCTCGCGCAGGACCGTATCGCCGGCATCGTGTCCGTAAGTGTCGTTGAAACTTTTAAAGTGATCGAGATCGAGCATGAGCACGCCGAGCGACTGTTCCGAACGTACCGCGCGGCGAATCTCGCGCTCCAATGTCTCTTCGAGATAACGGCGGTTGAAGAGTCCGGTTAGCGGATCGCGAATCGACTGGCTGCGCAGGGCCTCGCGCAACCGCAGGTTTGAGACCGACAAGCCGACCTGGTCCGCGAAGGTGCTGGCCAGGACCAAAATCGAATCTGGCAATTCCGCATTGGCATTGCACTGGAAATGGACGATGCCGATCGCCTCTCCTTGCGACAGCAACGGCAGGCAGAAGTAAGCATTGATGGATCCCGCATGCCGGCACTCTGCCGTGTGATCTCCCGCTGTGACCAGGTGCAGGTGGCCGGTGCGAAGAGCCCAGCAGTCGAGCGGGCCAAACACCGATCCCACCAGTCGGCACTCCGCCCACGACGCCGCCACTTCCAGCACATCGCGCGAAGAATTGAACAGCAGCACTGCGCCCGCAAAATCCGGAAAGATTTTCTGTGCCATGCCCGACACGACTGCAAAAACGTCCTTCAGATCGGCGCAACTCTGCAGGAGCTCCGCCATTTTCGCAAGCGTGGTCGCGCGGTTGGACCGCAGTGTCAGCTCGCGCAACATACGATCGTTCTGCTGATTCAATTCCTGTTGCGCCAGGGCACGCTCGCTCATCTCCGATTCCAGCCGCCCATTGGCCTCGAGCAACGCCGCCGTATGCTGCTTGACTTGCTCCTCCAGTACCTGCTGATGGCTCATCTGCTCGTCAATATCGGTACACGTGCCGACCCATTTGACGATCTGCCCCTGCTCATCTCGGACCGGATTCCCTTTTGCCAAGAACCACCGGTAGCTCCCATCGGCCCGGAGGAAACGATATTCGACGGCATAGGTCGCTCCGTTTTCGACTGCCCGCTCCCAGGCCGACTTTCTCACCGGGATATCGTCGGGATGAATGGCTCTCACGTAACTTTCATCAATGGTGTGTTCCCTCTTCATTCCGGCGAAGGTGAAGAATTCCTGGTTTAGAAAATCAAAGTGACCATCTGCTCTCGCAGTCCAGACAATTGTCGGAATCGCGTCTACCAGCACTTGAAAAGAGAGGTCTTGCGCGTCCGGGTTGCGAGACGCGTTCGGACGCAGCAACGGGAGGACGATTGCCAGGGCGAACACAATAAGAGCGATCGTGACAAACATGGGCGCAATCCGACCTTGTGCCTTTCTTATCGGCAGAAATCGGGCAGCGCCTGAGTTGCAAAAAAACCTTCACCACTGAGCCACCGAGACACGGAGAAACCTGGGAATGGCCTTCTCTGTGACTCCGTGTCTCCGTGGTGAAAAACAAGCTTGATTAGAGATTGTTAAGAAATGAAAAAGACCTCCGAAGAGGTCTTCGTGATTTTATCTGGTGATTCTTGTTACGGGTTCGTGCTGACCGTCTTGACCGTCGCGGTGTCGGAAGGCAGGTTGTGTCCGGCAATAAAGAAGTTGTGGTCATACATATTGCGATAAATGCGGCCTGCAATCTCGGCGGCCTTCGGTCCGAACGTCGGACGTCCACCCTGCAGGAAAACTACGACGACCACACGTCCGACGCTGGTGTTCGCATAGGAAGCGAACCATCCATAGCGCGTTCCTGCGTGAGAGCAGGTACCGGTCTTGCCCAGGATTTCTTCTTCGTTGAAGTTCAGACGCACGCTGCGCGCCGTGCCGTACTGCACCGCACCGACCATACCGTCGGAAAGTTCAGGAATCAGGGGAGCGATATCCAGCTGCCGCTTCACTCGTGGCTGAAAGTTCGCCACTTCTTCGGGACTGGTCGGATGCTGCAGGTAATAGAGCGTTCCGCCGTTGGCAATCGCGGAAACCATGGCCCCCAGTTGCATTGGAGTCATGGAGACGCCTTCGCCAAACGAGCACATCTTTCCGACGCCGCCGAGCCTGGCGGGAATCGCCTCATCCGGATAACTGCCCGGCTGCTCGCCTTGAATGTCGTAGCCGGCGAGTTCGCCTAGGCCGTATTCGTGCGCGTAATACGCGACCTTCTCGAAACCAAGCTTGCGGCCCAGCGCCTCAAAGTACGCGTTATTGGAGTGCGCCAGCGCCGTGGTCAGATTCATGCGGCTGCGGCCGCCGAGCGCCACTTCAGTGTCTTTTGAGATCAGCCCCTCATTCAACGCTGCCAGGGCAACCGAAAGCTTAATCGTCGAGCACGGCTGCGCTCCACTCGAGAGCGCCAGCTTCTGATTCACCATCGCAAGAATGCGTCCGCTGGTGGGCTCGATCGCGACCACGGTACCGTTCATGTTGCCAAGAGCGTCGATCGCGGCCTGGCGCACGACCGGATCTTCGCCGCCGGTCAGATCGCCTGCCGCGACATCCTGCGCGAACGAACTCATATGAAACCGCTCATAATAACGACGTCGCCGAGTCCTGGCCGACACCGGCATCACACTGCGGCTGTGCGCCAGATGGTTCAACCGGCGTCGCGTGCGCTGTGCCTCAGTCACCTTCAGGGATTTTTTCGCGGGAGTGTGCGTATTGATGTGTGCGGCCCAGCTCACGCCTGCCAGCAGCAGGCACGCGAGCAAGCCAATTACGAAACGAAGAAGGCCTGTTCCTCGAAACATCTTGGTGATTTTCGCTCCCCGGAAATCTAAGTACTTCGATGCACGCGATATGCCAGCAAGCGGTAACCCCACCCGATCGACCGACTGCGCTGATAATATGGGACTTACCATTTTCTGGCAATAATAAAGTTACAATCGCAGAACATTAGCGTTTCACATCTAACGTACTCTCGAACAGCAACATAGCGGAGATTACAGGGGTTCAGCCCCTTTCGGTAACCCGTTACCTAGCGGGCAACCGTCTGTGCAAAGTTTTTCGCACTTGCCTGCAGGAAGTGGGTATTTCTCTCCAAAGCGGGCATTCGATGTACAAATCTCTGCGCCGGTTGTTCTTTCACATGACTTCACTGCGTTTGCGCAAGAACGCAGGGACGTCCAAATCATTCTGTTCAAAATTTGACACCATTGCGCTGCGTACGGTCTCGAGCGAGATGACATCCGCACGGTCCTGCGGCACCGGAGCCGAAGCCGACTGGTCCGCATAGGTCGTCTCGTCGGTCGCCATCACCGGGGCAGGCTCGGGTTCTGGCATGGGCTCGTGATGCTCGACCGCTTCCGGAAACTCCATGGCCTCCTCGTGCGCCGCCGCAAACGAGGTGCGCACTTCGTGCGTGCGATGCCTCGCCACCGGGATTTCGCGGAATCCCGTAGCGATGACGGTGATCTTCACGGCGTCTTTCATCTTCTCGTCCATGACCGCGCCGAAGATGATGTTCGCATCCTCATGCGCCGCGCTTTGAATGATCGAGCACGCCTGCTGCACTTCGGCAAGCTTCAGCGACGACGATCCAGTGATGTTGATCAGAATTCCGCGGGCGCCGTCGATGGCTCCCGCCTCGAGCAGCGGCGACGCAATCGACTTCTGCGCGGCTTCTATTGCGCGCTTGGCGCCGTTCGCGGAGGCTGTGCCCATCACCGCATATCCCATGCGCGCCATGATCGTCTTTACGTCGGCGAAGTCGCGGTTGATGATGCCAGGAATCGTGATGATGTCAGAGATCCCTTGCACACCCTGCCGCAAAATGTCATCGGCGATGCGGAACGATTCGAAGAACCCGGCATCTTCTGCGACGGCGAGCAACTTCTCGTTGGGAATCACAATCGTCGTGTCGACCGATTCCATCAGTTCGCTGATGCCGCGCTCGGCTTGCTGCATTCTCCGCTTGCCCTCAAACGAAAATGGTTTCGTGACAACTGCCACTGTTAGCGCGCCCATCTCACACGCCAGCGACGCGATGATCGGCGCCGCGCCCGTGCCCGTGCCGCCGCCAAGGCCGGTCGTGACGAACACCATGTCGGCGCCTTCCAGCGCTTCAATGATCTTGTCGGAATCTTCGAGCGCGGCCTTGCGGCCGACTTCCGGATTCGCGCCCGCGCCCAGCCCATTCGTCAGCTTCACACCAAGCTGCAGTTTGACCGGCGCATGCGACATGCGCAGCGCCTGCAGATCCGTGTTGGCGACAATGAACTCGATGCCCTCCACCCCGGCATCGATCATGCGGTTGACCGCGTTGCCGCCGCCTCCGCCTACGCCAATGACTTTGATCTTGGCGTCGTTCCGCGACTCTTCATTGAAGCTGATGCGAATCGAATCCTTAGCCATACTCCTCACCTCAGAACAGAGTTTCAAAGTTTCAAGGTTTCAGAGTTTCAAGGTCTTTGAAACCTTGAAACTTTTCCACTTTGAAACTTTGTCTTACGCTCCCTTTCCCACCAACATCGCTTTCAATCTCGAACCTAGTCCGCATTCCTGATATCCACGCGCGATGCGCGCACGGTGTCCGTAGTTGACCATGCCGAGTACGGTCGCGAACTCCGGCTCCGACAACGTGGATGGCATCTTCGCCAGCGGCGCCGGCCACGAGAGCCGCACCGGACGGCGCAGGACCGATTCCGCGACATCGAAAATTCCCGGCAGCCGTGACGCTCCTCCGGTCAACACAATGCCCGCGATGCACACATCAAACATGCCGCTTTGGCGCAGCGCTTCGCGTATCATCTCGAAAAGCTCGCGCGCCCGCGGCTCCAGAATTTCCGCCACCAGCCGCTGCGGCAAAAGTCGTGACGGACGGTCTCCCACAGACGGCACCTCGACTTCATTGCCTTCCGGAATCAGCGTCACGATCGCATTGCCGTAAACTCTCTTGATCTTCTCCGCTTCTCCAAGCGGCGTGCACAGCCCGACTGACAAATCACTCGTGAAGTGATCGCCTCCGACCGGAATCACTCCCGTATAAGCGACCGCTCCCTGCTGAAACACGATGAGTTCGGTCGATCCTGCACCGATATCAGCGAGGCATGCGCCGAGTTCGCGCTCATCAGAACGCAGCACAGAGTCGGCGGCCGCCAATGGCTCGAACACCGTGTCATCCACGTGAACGCCGGCTCTGTTCACGGCGGTGATCACGTTCTGCGTGGCGCTGGTTGCAGCCGTAACCATATGCACGCGGACTTCAAGCCGCGCCGCCATCATGCCGAGCGGATCGTGCACGCCCGGCTGATCGTCAAGAATGAATTCCTGTGGCAGCAGGTGCAGAATCTCGCGATCCGGCGGTAACGGAATGGCCCGCGCACGCTCGACCGCCTGCTTGATCTCGTCGCGTCCAATTTCACGCGGACGCGTCCCCATGCTGATCCCGCCATGCGTATTCACGCCACGCACGTGCGCACCGCCGATGCCAACGATGGCATGCTCCACCGGCGCACCCGCGACGTCCTCGGCCGCTTCGACGGATTTTTGAATGGCCGCCACCGCTTTGTCGAGCTCGACGATGACTCCCTTCCGTGAGCCGCGCGACTCGGCGACACCGTGTCCGCGATACCGCAGTCCCATGTCAGTGACTTCGACCATGAGCGCGCACGTCTTAGCGCTGCCTACATCGATCGCGGTAAGAAAATTCCCCTGCTGATTACCCATTAATATGAAGTCCCTGGCATAAAATTCGTCGCTATCATTGGTTCGTTGCCGCCGGCGGTTTCGCGATTGCTGCACTCGGCTTCGGAGTCGCATTCGTCGCAACTGGCGCCGATTGCGCCGGTTTCTTTGTGGGCGGTGCCTTCGCGGCACTGGTACTCGCAGATGTCACCGGCCTGGCCGGACTCTTGCCGCCTGCCGTTCCGGCTTGCTTGCTCGCCGCTTTCTGAACCGGAGGTTTCCATTTCTTGACTGCCGATTTCTTTGGCTTCGACCTGACCACGGTTTTTTTCGTCGCCGCCGTTTTCGAATCCAGTTTCTTCTCCGTTAACTCAAATGCCGGCTTCGGAAGCGTCCGGTCATACAGATTGACCTTGGTCGTCAATGCCGCAGGTCTCACTCCCGCGGCCTTCGCGGCCTTTGCCGCTGCCGCCGTCAAGGCAACCTGTTTCGCTTTTCCCTCGATCTCAGGATTTACGATCACCTGGTTGTCATAGCGAAGATTCACCGACTCGAGTTTCTGGAACTGCTGCCGCCACTCCTGCACATGCGACACGTAGGTTTTGTAGCGCCGCAGATAGTCCGACGAACCCAGCTCGACGAGCACATCTCCCGCCGGATCGTTCACGCGCACTTTGATGTTGTCGAGATCGCTGAGATCCACCTCACTCAAATCCTGCGAATAATGTGCGCCGCTGGAGTCGAGTTCCTGCACGAGTTGGTTGTAAGCCCGCATGCGCGGCAGGCGCGTGGAGAGCGGCTCACCCGGGTTCATCCCAAGAATCACCGGAAACGAATATTTGTGCTTCGGGGGAAGGTCCATCAGCGTGCCCCCGGCATCAATCAGAAAAATGCGCGGGCCGACGCGGGCAAACGCCACCGGAGTCCGCTCGTGAATTTCGACTTTCAGCCGATTGGGCACGAAGCGCATTACGCTCGCCGACTCGACCCAGGGAATCTGCTCGAGCTGCGCCTTCTGCTGCGACAGGGGCACGAAGAAAATGTTCCGCCCGATGTCGGCGCCCATCACTTCCATGATTTGCGCTTTGGTCACGTTCTGCATGCCCGTGACCTCGATGTTGTCGCTCGACTCGATGCGAAAGCGCCACGACCGCTCGCCATATTCGTAGAGCGCCCCAACGCCGACCGCCGCGATGCACAGCAACGCGAGCGCAATGGCGCCCCACAGCAACCGGCTGGCAGTTTTTTTCGGAAGCGAACCGCGGCGGGCCGAGACGCGCTTTTGCCCGCGCAGAAATGGAGATTCCTCATCGACATCCAGATCGACCAGACGCGCGTCGTCGATCTCCTCGCGCGGCGGTTGGTCGTAGTGAGACCCAGCGCTGGACGGGTACAAGTCTTCCTGCAGGATGGTGCCGCCTGATTTGCGCGCCATCAGTTCAGGACAGTTGTCGTGAGGAATCGCTGAGCCATTTCACTATAACTTCATTTTTGGAAATGACATACAGAAAAAATCAGCGGATTTGCACAGCCCGGAACCGCGTTGGATACGACCACGAAAGTGGTGCTGAAAAACCAGGGGGGTGCGCCAAGAAAAAATGAGGCTGCCCCACCCTTCGCGGTTTTCGAAGGGTGGGAATTCGATCCCGCAACTCGCCGCTACGCGGCTCGGGGCGGAGGAGTGCCTCCGCCCCTACACGAATCGTGTAGCCCCGGAGGCATTCCTCCGGGGTTGCGCGCCTCGGCGCGCAATGACCTCGAAGCCACACAAAAAAGCGGACGCGGCAGTTTCTCCGCGTCCGCTTGTTCCAGGAGGCGTATCTCTCTTCGCGCGCTAAACCGGCCCTGCGCCGGGCGTTTCGATGTGAACCATCGGCGTCGGCAGCTTGATCATCGGCAGGCGCGGTCTAACCCGAATCCGCGGACAAAGAACCCGCGAAATGCGCGGTGTCGGCATCACCACGGCGGTCATTGCCGGAATCCGCATGTTGGCCAGCCGGACTTCCATCTCGGCGCGCTTCGTTTCCAACCGAGCCAGCGCAGCTGCTTCCTTGGCCGATATCACCTCGAATTCGTCCGACTTCCATTCGTCTTTGCTGTCCATCTGGCTTGCGATCTGGCTCTCGGCTTGAGCCAGCGCCGCAAACGGGCACGACGTCGCGGTCTCGTGCTTCGCCGTCACCAACTGGGCTTCGGCCAAGAACTGATCAGCCCGGCCACTGGCCAGCGCTAACACGGCCTCGCTGTTATGTTGGACCTCGGCCACGATCTCGTGGGCCCACTGCATGCCGCCATCGTGATAGCTTGCGTTCAATCCGGCTGCCATCACCCCCACGGCCAGCCATCCCCATGCCTGTGTTTTCATGACCTTAACCCCTTATGCCTGATAGACGAAGGGCATAACAAACGGTTAGCGGAAGATACGAACGAGGAGGAAGAAAAGTTTCCGGGGATGCTCCGAAACTATGGCCTGGATGCGGCTTGGGTATCGGTGACGTCGAGGTCCGAGACAGTAGCCACATCTAGCTGCAAGGCGAACATACCCAGGTGGCCAAAACGGGCGTGACCCGGCTCTTTTTCGGAATATCGGAGTTTGCCAGTGAAAGTCGCAACGATGCTGTAACGGGGACAATAGAGGCAAATGAGGCGCGCGTCGAAACAAGGGATGGGCTCTGGGGCCTTTGGGTCTAAAGCGTGGGCGAGCGCCTTTTTGACTTCTTCCTCCACGGGGCATTTCGGAGCCGACACTTCCACCCCGAAGAGTTGCATGAACCTGCTGGTGGATTCGTCATTTCCGACAGTGTCAAAATCCAAATTGATACGCCCGCACTCTTTCTTCCATTTCCCGTCTTTGGTGTCGATGAGAATAGAAGCTTCCATTCCGCTGGAAGCTGTCCCGCGTACTCGAATGTTCTTGTTGTGGAACTTTGACGGGTTTGCATCAATTGCACAGACACTTGTTTCAACCAACTTTGATTTCTGAGCGAAAGCAGGAAGGCAGACCAGCAGTGCCGCGAGTGTCACGGCTCGATTCATGACTTGCAGACCTCTTACAATTATAGACACACGGAAGCCTGAGTCCGACACTTAACGGGCTAGGTCCCACCGATGCATCGCCGATTCCACACTCTCAACGCCGCAGTCGGCACGAACTTTCCCTTCTTCACACGCTTGATGTTCCTTCACTCAACCCCCAACCGCCAAGGGTAACCTCCGCCTGGTTCCTTTCGTTTGTGCCGAATTACACGTTCGGGACGCGACAAGGCAACTCCGTTTGGGTTCTCCTATACACGGGTCACGCGTGCGGCTGCCTTTGGGCAGGCGCGGCTGGGAGGGCTTATGTGCCGACTGTTATCCACCTGTTTCGTTGCAACACTGCTCTTGAGCACTGCCGCTTTGGCCCAGTCCGCCTCTGGAGATTCACTGGGCGACGTGGCCCGCGCCAACCGCGCTAAACAAGACGCGCAGCAAGCGACCGGGACTACGCCCAAGGTGATCACAAATCAGGATCTGCCCGCCGACCCTCCGCCCGTCGCACAGCCGAGTGACTCTCAGCCAATGACCATGGTGTCAGGCGTGACGAAATCAGACCGCATCGCCGACCAGCGGCTCAGCAACCGCCTGCTTGCTCAAAACCGCACGGCCCAGCAGTGGAAGGTGCGGATTCAGGACCAGGAAAATCGCATTACCGATCTGCAGGCGCGCATCGAGCACGTGAATGCATCGATTCACCAGGCCGTGGGGACCGCGCAATATGACACGCCGGCGAATCGCTATCAGGCGGTTCAGACGGAACGCTTGGCGAGAATGCAGGAGCAACTCGATTTTGAAAAACGAAAACTGGGCATGATGCAGGACACAGCTCGCCGCGCGGGAACGGAATAGAGTCAGCGATTGTGGCCAGATAAGTCGGCGTAAATAGCGCTCAGTTCCCACTCTCCTCCAGCAACTCCTTCAAATGCTCTTGCCAGATCGCTGCCCAGGTGTGCGTGCCATGGCCGTGCGTCTGCTCCGAGGCCGGGATCAGCACGAACTTGCCTTTCTTCACTCGCTTGATCTCGCGCTCGGCAATCCCAAGCTCCGGCGGATTGATGAAGTCGTCGGCTGAGTTGATGTACATCACTGGCGCCTGCATCGTCTCCAGCTTCGCCGACGGATCGTAGTTGCGCGACGCATTCACCGCATAGAGCAGATCGTTGGCGTCAAACGTGGCCGCGATGCGCTTCATCGAATCGTCGAGATACTTATCGGCCGCATCGCGTGTCGGAAAATTCTTCTGCGCGGGCAGAGGCGCCACTCCGGCAATCAACAGAAAGTCCGCCGAGACCTCGAGCGCCGCGCGCGGTTCGGTCGCGTAATCGCCGTTCTTCCATTCAGGATCGTTGCGGATGCCGTCGATCACCATCTTCCGCCACATCCGATTGCGTCCTGCAATCTGCACCGGCAGACAGGCCAGCGGCATGAGCGCGTCCATGAACTCGGGATACGTCTCTCCCCACACTCACGAATGCATGCAGCCCATTGACGTGCCGAGGATCAACCGAAGGTGATTCACGCCCAGGCCCTTCTCGAGCAATTCATGCTGCGCAGCGACCATGTCGTCGTAGTCGTATTGCGGAAAGTGCGCGCGCAGCCCGTCGCTCGGCTTGCTGGATTTTCCATGCCCGACATTGTCGGGAAGAATAATAAAGTAGCGGTTCGCATCGAGCAGTTGCCCCGGACCAAAGAGCACGTCGGCAAACTGCGGCTGAAGAAACTGCCGTCCGGAGCCGCCCGTACCGTGCAGGATCAGAACGGCATTCGTCACTTTGCCACTCGCATCCCGCTCAGGCTTGCCGAACGTCATGTAATGCATCCGCAGCTCGGGCAGCGTCTCGCCGGATTTGAAGTGAAAGTCATGTGCGACGTAATCGCCTTCGGTGGGCGTCGGCTTCGCCGAGTTCTGGCCGGGGCATGGCGTTATGGAGCAGAATGCGATCAGAAGGATTCCGATACTTCTGAGATACATAAGAACTCCCAGGAACCAGCTTAGGGTTTTATCCGTGTTGATCCGCGTGCATCCGTGGCCAAGAAGTTCAGCTCGCGACCTGCGCCGACTCGCGCTCTTTCAGCTTCTCCACAATTATCGGTCCTAACTGCGATACATTCCCCGCGCCCAGCGTGAGGATCATATCGCCCTCCTGCGCCGAGGAAATTGCTGAATCAATCGCTGCAGGAAATGAATTCGCGTACTCCACCGGCTTCCCGCTCTTCTCGCGAATCCGGTTCGCCAGAGCCTGTCCGGTGATCCCTTCAATCGGTTTTTCGCTGGCCGCGTAGATATCGAGCACAGTTAGCGTGTCTGCGTCGCCAAAAGCCGCCGTGAATTCTTCCATCAGATCGCACGTGCGAGTGTAGCGATGTGGCTGGAAGATCACATGAATTTTGCGGAATCCGCATTGGCGGGCTGCCGCGAGCGTCGCCTTAATTTCGGTGGGATGGTGTCCATAATCGTCAATCACGCTGACGCCAGCCACACGCCCGCGCAGTTGGAAGCGGCGGTCGACTCCGCGGAATTGATCGAGCGCCGAACTGATGGCATTTACGGGAATGTCGAGTCCGATTCCGACTGCGATTGCGGCAGTCGCGTTGAGTACGTTGTGCACTCCGGGCACATGCAGCGTGAACTCGCCGAGGTCTTTTTTCTGAAAACTGACACGAAACCGGCTCAGGGGGCCTGACGCGTCGTTCCTTGGGGGGAGCGGCGTATCCAGCTTGATTAAGAAATCAGAGCCTCGTTTCGTCCCATACGTCACAGTCCTCCGCTGCACTTCCGGCAGAAGCCGCCGCAATAGAGGATCGTCATTGCAGGCAACGATCATTCCGTAGAACGGCACACGATCCATGAACTCCAGGAACGTTTTTTTCACGTCGCGCATGTTGCGATAGCAATCCATGTGCTCGCGATCGATGTTCGTCACGACGGAAAGTATTGGGGTTAATTTAAGAAAGCTGCGGTCACTCTCGTCGGCCTCTGCGACTAAATATTGTGACTTACCCAGCCGCGCATTCGATCCCATGGCATCGACGCGCCCGCCCACCACGACAGTTGGATCCAGCCCACCAGCCGCCAGCACAGCCGCGACCATCGATGTGGTCGTGGTTTTGCCATGCATGCCGGCGATGGCGATGCCGTATTTCAGGCGCATCAACTCGGCGAGCATCTCCGCGCGCTGGATCACGGGAATGTGCAACTTGTGTGCTTCGGTGACTTCAGGATTCTCTGCCGCGATGGCGGAGCTCGTGACCACAACCTCCGCGCCCGAGATATTTTCCGCGCGATGCCCCTCAAACGTGATCGCGCCCAGGCTCGCGAGGCGTTGCGTCACAGCGGAACTTTTCAGATCGGACCCTGAAACCTTATAGCCGAGATTCAGCAGCACCTCGGCAATGCCGCTCATGCCGATCCCGCCGATGCCTACGAAATGAATGCGCTGAATCTTCGCAAACATAAAGTCAACTTCTTCGCCGCGGATTTACCCTGGTCAACACGAATGATTCAAAACAAGCTGTGGTTAAATATTTTTTCCTAGACAGCATTCGTGCCAAACCCCGGGGATGCCTTCAACCTGATACAGTTCATCGCCTCCGTGATAAAACCCGACCGACTTAATCGTGCCGGTTTTGCTTGCATAATCGAGTTGTTCAGGTTGCAACTTGTTGTGCAATTTCCATCTCTCGATGAAGTCCTCTAGCACGCGTCGGTCCGCGATTCGGACTTCGGTTCCCACGGGGTACTCTTCACGGTACGGTCCTCGCTTTTTTCCCATCGGCTGCCTTTTAATCCGCGTCATCCGCGTGAATCCGCGGAGACGAAGTCCAGTCCTGCTATTTTCGCCGCCATTTCCGCAATATCCCGCGCGGCGTTTGGATGCGCCAGCTCGCGCGCCGCGCTGCTCATCGTCTGCAATCTTTGAGCATCCTGCAGCAACGCCGCAATCGTCTCCGCCAGCCAGACGCCTTCCAGCTTCGATTCTTCCACAACGACAGCCGCGCCGTGCTTCGCCAGCGCCTCCGCATTCACCCGCTGATGATCATCTGCCGCTCGCGGGAAAGGTACGAATACCGCCGGCTTCCCTGCCGCAGTGATTTCGGCAACCGTGCTCGCTCCCGACCGGCAAACCAGCAGATCGGCTCGCGCAAATGCCGCCGGCATATCTTCGATGAACTTGAAGATCTCATAGCTAAAGCCCGCGGATGCGGATGGCGCTGCGGCGAACAGGTTTTCGTATCCCGCAAGCGCATCATTATAGTCACGCTCGCCCGTCTGATGAACGATGTGAATGCCAGGCGCCTCCCGCTGCAACACCGGCAGGCAACGGATCATCGCTTCATTGATGGCATGCGCGCCCTGGCTACCGCCAAAAACAAGCAGAGTCGGAGTTCCGCCGCGCTTAAGAGGCATGTCAAAGAATGCCTGCCGCACCGGAACACCCGTGACCTTCGCACGCCGAAAATATCGTGCCGTCTCTTCGAAGTGCACCGCGGCTCCCGAGACGAAGCGCGCGACCACCCGATTCGCGAATCCCGGCACAACGTTGGGCTCAAACGCCAGCGTCGGGATGTGCTTCACGACCGCCGCCAACATCGCCGGGCCTGACGCATATCCTCCCACGCCGATGACTACATCCGGCGCGAACTCGTTCAACATGCGGCTGGCGTCCCAGATTGCACGCGGCAGATCGAATCCAGTCTTCAGACGCGTGGCTAAGCTGACATTCTTCAGCGCGCCCACCCGTACCAATTGAAGTGGATAGCCCGCCGCGGGCACGAGCCGATTCTCGATGCCACGTGCCGTGCCGATGAACAGCACTTCGGCGTCATATCTTTTCTTGAGTTCCGCAGCGATGGCCAAGGCGGGGATCACGTGCCCGCCCGTCCCGCCACCCGCCAGAATGGCCCGCATGCAGTGACTATAAACTACGACCACTGAGGAACTGTTCCCCTGACGAGTTAGCTCATCCCACAGAAAGGAGCCGCAAGGGCTTGCTAGCACTCGAAAACTAAAGTCACCTAGCGCGTAACCGCTTGAGTGCACTTTAATGGTGGACAGGAGTAAGCGGTGGAAGGTGACCTTTAGCGGGAAGGTCTGTCCATGAAAAAACTTAACCTCGTGGTATCCCTCATCACCGAGGACAACGATTTTCAGCTGGAACAAGCGGCATCGGCGCAGGTGGCCGCCAGCAAAATCGGCGCGAATCTCCAAATTATCTACGCCAATAACGATGCGGTTCTTCAAACCCAGCAAGTCCTGCAGTTCATTCAAGATCCGAAGAAACGGCCAGACGCCATCGTGGTGGAACCGGTCGGCACCGGCATGACTCAGGTTGCAAAGGCGGCGGTTTCGGCTGGCATTGCGTGGGTTGTGATCAACGCGGGCGTCGACTATCTGCCGGAACTGCGTCAACATGCAACCATCCCAGTATTCTCGGTGGCGTCAAACAATCTGGAGATCGGCAGGATCCAGGGCCAGCAGATAGGCTCCATTCTCGGAGACACCGGGTGCGCTTTGCTGATTGAAGGGCCGGGCGTGCGCGATGTCGCTCGCCTGCGCACCAAAGGACTGATGGAGGCCAAGCCATCGGGCGTGATGGTCAAGTCGCTCAAGGGCGACTGGACGCCACAGGGCGGCTATCATGCTGTCCACTCGTGGCTGGGATTGAGCACGTCGCGCGAAATGAAAGTCGGAATGATCGTTTGCCAGAATGACGATATGGCGAGCGGCGCCCGGCGGGCGTTCGAGGATCTACCCGACTTGAAGGAACGCGATGCGTGGCTGCGTCTTCCGATTACCGGATGTGACGGTGTGCCGAAGGCCGGACAGGCGTGGGTGCGAAAAGGAAAACTCACGGCGACCGTACTTTCGCCCCCACTGGTTGGAGACGCCATCTTGATGCTGGACTCCGCATTCACAAGCGGCGCTCAGCCCATCGAGCGAACACTGTCAACGCCGAGTTCGTTCCCACCGCTGGCGGAACTGGCACGAACCCGCCCAGCCTCGGCCGGGACGTCAGCCGGAAAGACGAACTGATGGGGAAATCGGGGAAAATTCTATTCCGCCTGTTTCGTGATGTTCAGCAGCACGCCCACGCACGCCAGCGTAACGAACAGCGATGACCCGCCATATGAGACCAGAGGCAGAGGGATGCCTTTGGTCGGCATCATCCCCAGCACGACGCTGATGTTGATGAATGCCTGCAACACCACCATGCTGGTGATGCCGACGGCGAGATAGCGTCCAAATGTATCTTCGGTGCGCCAGGAGGCACGCATGCCGCGCCAGAGAAAAATCGCGAACAGCGCCACCACAAAGATGGAGCCGACGAGCCCCAGTTCCTCAGCCGTGATGGCGAAGATGAAGTCCGTGTGCGGCTCAGGCAGATAGAACAATTTCTGTTTGCCTTCCATCAATCCCATGCCGGTGATGCCACCAGTTCCCACCGCAATCAGCGACTGGATAATGTGAAACCCGGTTTTCTGACGATCGGCGTAGGGATTGAGAAAAGCCAGGATGCGATCGCGCCGCCAGGCCACGTGAAAAATCAAAACGTATAACGGCAGCAGCGATGCCCCAAACACATACCCGAAGTACCGCATGCGCATGCCCGCAACATAAAAAATGCACGCTGCGATTCCGGCGCATGCAATGGCCGTCCCTAAATCTGGTTGCAGTACGATGAGAGCCAGAAAAACCAGTAAAGGCGCAGCCGCTGGCAGAAGAGTATTGCGGACGTCGTCCATCGCCTTCGTGCGCCCCTCGAGAAAATAGGCGAGAAAAAGAATCAGCACCGGCTTGGCCAATTCTGAAGGTTGAAACGATAATCCACCGGCGTGAATCCAGCGATGCGTGTTGTGCGAGCGATCAAGAAAGAAAACGGAGATCAGCAGCAGCGTTGTCAGACCCATCAGCGAGAAGACCAGCGCCGGGTGCTTGTAGCGGCGATAGTCCACGCGCATGGTGACCACCATTGCGGCCAGACCCGCTACAGCCCAGATCAGCTGCTTCGACAGGAATGCGTACGGTGATCCGAAACGCTCGCGCGCCATCACGGCAGAGGCCGAAAACACCATCACCAGGCCGACGAACACCAGCAGCATCGTCACGGTGAACAGCCATCGATCGACACTGACGCGCTTCGCCATGGGACACTTATTTCACCACGGAGCCGCGAGTGAGATTGTGGATTGTTGAATTCTGATTGTTGATTGTCTTGGTTCGCGAGAAAGTCTTCACCACAGAGGCACGGAGACACAGAGAAAGGCTGGTAAACGCTTTTCAACTATCGGGAAAATCCAAGGCTGTCACGGTCAGCGCCGAAGCCGCGAAGCAGCGGCATATGATAGCCCAGGGCGTAAGCCCTGGGTAAACATAAGAAATGCGGAACCGAGTGCCGTAGGCACGGCAGAAACTCTAGGCGAGGTTATGAAGCCGAAAATGATTCGTGTCTATCACTTCCTGTCAACCAAGAACGCGCTTGATGACCTCGCGCATAGGCGCATGAAGATCTCGGAGATCGATAAGCTAAATGATCCTTTCGAGCTCTGGTGTGTGGCTCAAAGCGATCCTAGGCTGCGCGCGGGGCTAAGCAGATATAAGGCGCAGATGTCTCGACGATTTGGAATGGTGTGCTTCTGCCGCGAATGGCATAATCCCGTACTTTGGAGCCACTATGCTGATAAACACGCGGGCATGTGCCTCGGATTTGATATTCCAAGCAATGCGACTAGGGCGGTCAAGTACACCTACAGGCGTTCAGACCTCAGGCGTCCACTGACGACCGGCACCGCGAGTGAGCTGCTATATACAAAGTACCGAGACTGGAGGTACGAGCGAGAGTTAAGAAGCTGGTTTGCACTGAAGGAGCGGGACCCCGTTTCGGGATTTTACTTCTATGACTTCGACGAACACGTTCGGCTGCGTGAGGTCATCGTCGGTCCGCTCTGCAAGGTAGCAAAGGGTAAACTCTTAACCGCACTCGACCGCTATCAGACTAGCGTGCGGATCGTGAAGGCGCGACTCGCGTTCAAGACGTTTCAAGTCGTTCAAGACCGGCGCGGGTTCCGCTGAATGCGAAGCGGACTCGAACTGACCTCTGTGCCTCGGTGGTGAAAGGGTTTTAGGTGAGCAGCCGCACCATGTCTTTGAAGACTTTGCCGCGATGTTCGTAGCTCTTGAACTGATCGAAACTGGCGCAGGCCGGCGCCAGCAGGACCACGTCGCCCGGCTGGGCTAGGGCATTCGCTTTGCGCAGCGCATTCTCGAGCGTCTCGGCATGCACCACCTCTGGTCCCTTGATCTGCGACTCAATCTTCGCGGCAGCTGCGCCAATCGTATACACGCGCTTCACCCTTTGCCGCAGCAGGGCGTTCAGAACCGTATAGTCGCTGCCTTTGTCCTTGCCGCCCAGAATCAGGTGAATGTTGGCCGGGAACGACTCCAACGCCTTGATGGTCGCATCGACATTCGTCGCCTTCGAGTCGTTGTAATAATCGACGCCGCGGATGGTCGCCACAAATTCCAGCCGATGTTCGACCGCCTTGAACTCGCGCACGGCCTCGCGAATTCTCTCCGGCTCGCATCCCATCAGCATACCGGTGCAGACCGCAGCCAGAACATTCTCCAAATTGTGCGCGCCCTTCAGCGGAATCTCAGAAACCTGCAGAATCTCGCGCTGTCCCTTTGCGTCGCGGAATACGATGTTCCCGTCGCGCACCCAGGCGCCCTGCTCCACTTCCTTCTGACGGCTGAACCAGAACACCTGCGCGCGAGTTCGTTGCGCCATCGCGACACAGGTTGCGTCGTCGGCGTTCAGCACTGCGAAATCATTTCCTTGCTGGTTTTCAAAGATCCGCGCCTTCGCGTCCACATAAATTTCGAATGTGCGATGGCGGTCGAGATGATCGGGCGTGACGTTGAGCACAACCGAAACTTTCGGCCGAAACGATTGGATCGTCTCCAACTGGAAGCTGGAGATTTCGAGCACAATGACAGTCTCCGGCTTGGCGCGTTCGGCCAGAGAAATGGCGGGCGTTCCAATATTTCCCCCGACGAGCGTAGGAAATCCGCCGGCAGTCATGATCTCGCCGGCTAGCGTCGTGGTCGTTGTCTTGCCGTTCGATCCTGTGATCGCGACAATCGGCCCAGGCAGGAACTGCGCCGCAAGTTCGACCTCGCCGATGACGATTTCGCCCAGCGAGCGCGCCTGCACCAGCGGTGGCGCATCGACTGGAACGCCGGGGCTGACCACGATCAGGTCTTGTCCGCGAAAGGTGCGGTCGCCATGGCCGCCGGTTTCCACCGTGATGCCGTTGTCGAGCAGGACGGGGATTTCGTTACGCAACTCGTCGCCGCTTTTCGTGTCGGAGACCGAAACCACCGCACCGTGCTTCTTCAAGAAGAGCGCTGACGCGACCCCGGACTTTCCGAGGCCGACAACCAGCACGCGTTTGCCGTTCACGTCCATAAAATCATTTCACCACAGAGGCACAGGAACACGGAAACAATCACCTTCTTCGCTGCCGATTTCTCCGCGCCTCTGTGTCTCTGTGGTGAAAATCCTAGCGAAGTTTCAACGTCGTCAGCGCGAACAACGCAAAAATCAGCGACGCGATCCAGAAGCGCACGATAATCTTCGATTCCGACCAGCCCATCAGTTCGAAATGATGATGGATTGGCGCCATCTTGAAAATGCGCTTCTTTCGCAGCTTGTACGAACCCACCTGCAGCATAACGGACAATGCCTCGATCACAAATACTCCGCCGATAAAAGGCAGCAGCAGTTCCTGCTTGATGATCACGGCGACCGTTCCGATCGCGCCGCCCAGAGCGAGCGACCCCACATCTCCCATAAAAACTTCCGCAGGGTGCGCGTTGTACCAGAGAAATCCAATGGAAGAGCCGACCATCGCGCCGCAGAAAATCGTCAATTCGGCCACTTGCGGCATGCGCTGCAGTTCCAGATATGTGGCGAACGTCGCGTGACCACTCACGTAAGTCAGAACTGTCAACGCGCCCGCAGCGATCACAGTGCAGCCGATCGCAAGGCCGTCGAGGCCGTCGGTAAGGTTCACCGCATTGCTCGAAAAAGTAATCAGGAGCGTCACAAAAATCATGAATGGAAGGAATGCGAGCGGCCACAGGTGCGGGTGATGCTCCAAGCCTTGAATCACCAGATCAGGATGAAACTGCTTGAAGAAGGGCACGATCAGCTTGGTCGAATACATGCCGTAGGTCTGCATCGCAATGAGCATCGACGCGACGACAATTCCGGTTGCGATTTGCAGTCCTAACTTTGCTTTCGCGGTAAGGCCCAAGTTGCGGCGGTGCGTCACCTTGGTGTAGTCGTCGGTGAATCCGATGGCCGCATAGGCACACGTGGCAAATACTGCAATCCAGATAAATCGATTACTCAAATCGGCCCAGAGCAGCGTGGGGACGACGATTGCGATCACGATGAGCAGCCCGCCCATCGTGGGCGTGCCTGCCTTTTTCTGATGAGCTTTCGGCCCCTCCTCGCGAATATATTGCCCAATCTGGAAATCGCGCAGGCGGCCAATCACGAGCGGTCCAACAATCAGGGCGGTGAAGAGAGCCGTCAAGCTGGCGAAAGCCGTGCGAAACGTAACGTAACGGAAAATACGGAACGGCGCGACATAATGTTGTAGCTTCAGGAACAACAGCCAGTAGAGCAATCCGCCTCCGTCTCTTCAAGGACAAGTCCACCACAGAGACACAGAGTCACAGAGAAAAAAAGACTGGCTTTTTCGATGTCCTCTGTGTCTCTGTGCCTCTGTGGTGAAAAATCATTTGCGATCGCGTCGAGCTGTCCAAATCTCGAGCGCTTTCTCCAGCTTTACGCCCCGCGAAGCTTTCAGCAGCACAACATCCCCGTCCCGCGTTTCGGCGGCAAGCCATTCGCCGGCTTCTTCGGGAGTCGTGACAAAATGCGCGGCTGTACCATTCTCACCAGCGGCATCCACGATCGCCTGCGCCAATCCGCGAACGCCGACCACAACGTCGATCTTCTGATCCGCGATGTGCCGTCCGGCGGCGCGATGCATTGCTTCGCCCGACGGTCCCAACTCCAGCATCTCTCCCGCCACCACGATCCGGCGCTTCGCCTTCATGGCGGCCAGCGCGTCGACCATAGCTCCGAGTGCCTTCGGATTGGAATTGTAGCAATCGTTGATCACTGTGATGTTGCCCAACTGGAGAACCTGTCCGCGCTTGTCCGCTGGCGCCAAAGTTCGCAGTGCGGCGGCGCATTCCCGGAGGCTCATTCCCTGCGCAAGGCCCACCGATGTCGCGGCCAGCGCATTCAGAACGTTGTGCTCTCCCACGAGCCGCAGCCCTGCGTGGACACGCTCGCTTCCCGTCACGATATCGAACTGCGATCCCTCGGCCCCGCAGGAGTGAACCCTTTCCGCCCGGACGTCTGCCATCGCGCCGGTGCCATAGCGAATGACCTTGCCTCTGAAGTCCCGCCCGAATTGCGAAACGTACTCGTCATCGCTATTAAGGACAGCCGTCCCGGTGGCAGGTAGCGATTCAATCAGCTCATACTTGGCTCGTGCGATTCCCGCCAGGGAGTCGAAAAATTCCAGATGTACGGGCGCAACATTGGTAACGACACCAATCTCCGGCTGGGCAATCTTCGCCAAAGCTCGAATCTCGCCGGCATGCGACATTCCCATCTCGATCACGGCCAGATCGTGCTCGGGCTCGATTTTCAGGAGCATCAGCGGCAATCCAAAATGATTGTTGAAGTTGCCTTCGGACTTGAGAACACGAAAGTGTGACCCGAGCACGTGCGCAATGGCCTCTTTCGTCGTGGTCTTGCCCGCCGAACCGGTCACGCCGACGAGCGGTTTTCCCCACAGCCGACGGACCGCAGTCGCCAATGTCTGCAGCGCTATCAAGGTGTCACCCACGGTGAGCAACCGGCTATGATTTCCGTAGCGCTGCAACTGATCGCGTCGCACCACCGCGGCAACTCCGCCCATTTTTAGCGCGGCCTCGACGAAGTCGTGCCCGTCAAGCCGTTCTCCGTTGACCGCGAAAAACAGTTCGCCCGACTTGATGGTGCGCGAGTCGATCGAATAGCCCTGCGCGGTTTCTTCCGCGACCGTGCTGGCTACAGCCGCGGTGCCTGCTGGCGCAGCGCCGACGAATTCGGCAATTTTCGCAACTTTCAGTTTCATATCGAACGCCCCGCCGATTCGCAATCGAATCCTGCAGCTTTCAAAACCTCGCGCGCCACTTCAACATCATCAAAGGGATGCGACCCTTCGCGCGTCACTTGCACTTTCTCGTGTCCTTTGCCTGCAAGCAGAACAATGTCGCCAGGCCCGGCCTCAGAGACCGCCAGTCCAATCGCCTTCCGCCGATCCGGTTCGACACTGTACATCACCCCGGTTTTCTGCAGTCCGACCAGTGCGTCGTTGATGATCGCGCGCGGGTCTTCTCTGCGCGGATTGTCCGACGTGAGTACCACAAAATCGCTGCCTTTACCCGCAGCCTCGCCCATCAGCGGACGCTTGGCGCGGTCGCGATCGCCGCCGCATCCGAACACGGTGATCACCTTTGCCTTCCCGCCATTCTGCGACACGAACTCGCGCGCCAGCGCCGTGAGATTGCGGAGAGCATCATCCGTATGCGCATAATCGACAACCACGGTAAAGGGCTGGCCGCAATCGACGCGCTGAAATCTTCCCGGCACATGCGTCAACGCCGAAATGCCTTTAAACACCGACTGCGAGCTGCATCCGCGAGCGGAAGCCGCCGCCGCAGCGGCGAGTATGTTGTAGACATTCACGCGCCCAATCAGCGGAGAAAAAATCGCAATCGTTTCCTGCGGCGCAACCAGATCAAAACGCGTGCCACGGGGAGAAATCTCCACGTTCTGCGCGTGAAAGTCGCCGCGATCCCAGCCATAGGTGAGCACGATCGAACTGCGCTTGCGGCTGAAATCTGCGAGTTCCGCGCCGCGCTCGTCATCAAGATTGGTGACCGCGACTCGCGGCGGATCAGTTCCGCACCCCTCGAATAGAACTCGTTTGGCCGCGAAGTACTCGTCCATCGTCTGGTGATAGTCGAGATGATCGCGCGTCAGATTCGTGAACACGGCTACATCAAATGGAACGCCGTAGATTCTCTGTTGCGCCAATGCGTGTGAAGAAACTTCCATTACCGCATCCGTTGCGCCCTGTCCAATTGCCTCATGGAAGAGCCGCGCCAGTTCGGGCGCCTCCGGTGTGGTATGGGGTGCGGGATAAATCTTCCCGGCAACGTGATATTCGATCGTTCCGACCAGCGTGCTCTTGCGGCCAGCAGCCGTCAGAATCGACTCGATCAGAAACGCTGTCGTGCTCTTGCCGTTCGTCCCCGTGATGCCGGTGATCGCAACCCGCTCGGCCGGACGCCGATAGAAATTCTCGCTGACTCGCGCCAGAGCTCGCCTTCCATGCGGCACGACCGCCCACGCCACGCCCTCGCGCGCATTTTCCCTGGACGAATCGGTAACAATCGCAACCGCCCCCGCCTGGATGGCCTGATCGATGAAACGGTTCCCGTCCGACGTCTCGCCGTGCATGGCGACGAATGCGCATCCTGGCTTCACACGTCTCGAGTCGTATTCCACACCCGTGAGGTCCGGGTTCCCTCTCAGGCTGAGAACTTCCGCCCCATCCAGCAGGTTTTCGAAAGTCATTGCTTGGAATTATAGACAGAGGCTAGGAATTAGGGGCCAGGGACCAGTTCAAACTGGTTAGTGATTAGTTGCTAGTGATTAGGGAATCCTCGCACTTCGTTCCTGCAAGCGCATTCAAGCTCGTGAGGAGCGACAAGCTGAACCTAAACACTAATCACTCATCACTGATCACCAGCCACCAGCCCCTAATCCCTGCCTCTCATTACCTATGTCACGTTTCATCTTCCCGGGCCAAACGCTAGATTATCCTCATGAGCACTGCCGCGAACTCCAAAACCCGCTGTGCGCAATGCGAGCAGCCGGAAACTATGTGTCAATGCGAGAAATACTGCGTTCTTTGTCAGTCGGTGATTGATGTCCGACTGTGCGAAGACGGCTTGATGTATTGCGAGCCCTGCCGGTCGGCCTGCGACTACAAGCCCGCCAGCTGATAGCGCCACCCTCCCCTACCGCTGCGATCGATGTCTGGGCATCGGGTATCTTCTGCAAACTCTCTCAGTGCTTTCCCCATGTCTTTTGCAATAACGATTCTTTAAACTAATCACAGCAGAACGTGACCCCGTTCCTTGGCAAGCCGAGCGCTCTTAAGGCAGAATAGAGCGTTTTGTTAAGGCGTTTTTGGGCGCTCTTCTCAGGAGATTTCGAATGGCTACCACGGTGCACATCAGCGACGTAGCCGAGTTGCTGAGCGAAGGCCGAACGCATTTCAATCTTTCTCCCGGAGTGCTGGTCGAGCATGCAATTCGTCGCGACGAAGCAAAAATGGCGGCCAATGGCGCCCTCGTCGGCTACACCAATCGCACCGGACGATCCCCCAAGGACAAGTTCATCGTCAAAGATGAAACCACCGCTCATTCCGTGAAATGGGGCTCAGTCAACGCGCCCTTCGAGCCGGAAAAATTCGACGCCCTGTACGCCCGGGTGATGGAGCATCTTCGCGGACGTGAGCTGTACGTTCAGGATCTGTTCTGTGGAGCTGATCCCGCCTATCGACTTCCCGTTCGCATCGTGAACGAGTACGCGTGGCATAACCTGTTCGTCCGGCAACTGTTCATTCGCCCAACCGAGCACGAACTGCGCAGCCATCGTCCTGAGTTCACTGTCATCGCCGCCCCTGAGTTCAAAGCCGACCCGCGCCGCGACGGTGTCAATTCCGAAGTCTTCATCATTCTGAATTTCATGCGCCACACGGTTCTGATCGGCGGCACTTCCTACGCCGGCGAGATGAAGAAATCCATTTTCAGCGTGATGAACTTCCTCTTGCCCCTGCGCAACGTCTTCCCCATGCACTGCTCGGCAAACGTGGGACACAACGGCAATAGCGCATTGTTTTTCGGGCTATCCGGCACCGGCAAGACGACCCTCTCGGCAGATCCCTCGCGCGATCTGATCGGCGACGACGAGCATGGCTGGAGCGCCGACGGAATCTTCAACTTCGAAGGCGGCTGCTACGCCAAGTGCATCAAACTTTCAAAGCAGAATGAACCACAGATCTGGAATGCGCTGCGCTTCGGCTGCGTGCTTGAAAACGTGACTCTCGATGCGCATACCCGCGTCCCCGATTACAACGACGACAGCAAGACGGAGAACACTCGCGCAGCCTATCCCGTCGACTTCATCGAGAACGCCGTCATCCCAGGCATCGGCGGTCATCCTCGAAACGTGGTATTCCTCACCGCGGATGCGTTCGGCGTGCTGCCCCCGATCTCGAAACTCACGCCCGAGCAGGCCATGTATCACTTCCTCTCGGGATACACCGCGAAGGTGGCCGGAACCGAAGCGGGCGTGAAGGAACCCACCGCGACCTTTTCAACGTGTTTCGGATCACCGTTCCTGCCGCTGCCACCCAAGGTTTACGCCGAAATGCTGGGACGCCGCCTGCGCGAACATAACGCGCAATGCTGGCTGGTGAACACGGGGTGGCAGGGCGGCCCCTATGGCGTAGGCCGCCGCATGAGCATCCCGCACACCCGTGCCATGGTCGATGCCGCGGTTGAAGGCGAACTGATCCGCGAAGATTTCGAAGTCGAACCCAGCTTTGGATTCGCCATTCCGAAGTACTGTCACGGCGTGCCGCCGCAGGTACTGAATCCCCGCAATGCCTGGCCCGACAAAGCGGCATATGACAAGGCAGCTGAAGACCTGCGCAACCGCTTCGCCAAGAACTTCGAAAACTTCAACGTCCCTCCGGAAGTAAAAGCCGCCGGACCGAAAAGCAGGGGCTAGGGGTCAGGGGTCAGGAATTAGTTAGACTCCTTGTCATCCTGAGCCGCAGCTTTTGGCGGCGAAGGACCTATGCAAAATCGCGTGCAGTGGATAATCAGCCGGAAAGTTGCACAGGTCCTTCGAACCGCAAAATACGCGGCCATCAGGATGGCAGATGTTCTTCCGAGAACTAGTGGACACGCGCCGACCTACAGCGTCACCTCCATCGCCAGCGCTTCGACCATGCCGTTGAGCGTGCTCTGGGCGGCGTCGCGCTTCTGCTCCCAATCGACGGTTTCACGCTGCAGCTTTTGCACGCGATCTTCCTGCTCGTTCAGTTCGCGCACATAGCGCGCAACCAGCGCCTTTTCTTCCGCACTACCCTTCAGCGCTTTCATATTTTCGCGGACGCGTTGCTGATCGTTGGCAATGCTGCTCACCTGCGACTTGTGATCCTTGATGACGATATCCATCAAGGCAATGTCGTTCTTCTGCGCCAGAACTTTTCTCAGCGCCTTCTCCACATCCGCATTGATCATCTTCTGGCTCAAGAATACCTTGATCTCGTCATCCGTAATGTTCGTGATCAGATACCGGTTCGTCACCGGCCGATATTCCTTCACCACCAGCGTCGTGGTCTTCTTCGGGTCGAGATCAACCCGGAAGCGGTGATACGAGGTTGAGCTTTCCACCGGAGTTTCTCCGTCCAGCTTCCATCCCGGGCGCGCCGGATGCTCCACCACCAGCACGCGCTTCTCGCTGTCGCGGTTGCGGATGGTATAGGTGCTCTCCTGCCGCTCCTGCGTCGTCTGCGTCATGGTGCCATGAGCGATCACAACTTTCGTCACGTGCTGATTCTCGCCTCGTTCCTTCGCGTCGACCAGGATGCCCAGATCGGCAGCATAGGACAGCAACCGCTTCTCGCCCGGCTTGATGGCAACCATCAGGCCTTCACCGGCGAAAGCACCTCCTTCGAGCACGTTAAAGCTGCCGCCATCGAGCGTGAGATCGCTGTTGTTATTGAGCCAAAGGGCGCGCAGAACGGAGCTTTCGGAGGGATTCCATACCGAGACTTTCTCCGCATCGATACGCGTCTGCAGGATGGGCACCAGCGCCGACTGATTCTTGTGGATGGTGACCCGGTCGTTCAGTTTGTATTCGAAGAGGTTTCCCAGGTCCTGCGCCTGGCCAACGGTTGTGCCGGATTCGAGGTTTTCGGCGATTTCGGTGGAGTCGGGGTGAGGAGCAACCGGCTTCGGGGAAGCAAGAGACATCCCGGCACCGATTCCGCCGCCGCTGCCGGCGATGGGACCACCCGCTGTGAATCTTGAAGATTTCGAAGCCATCCCCATTTGTTCGTACATGGTCAGGCCAGCATTGGGGCGCATCAACTGAGCATTCTTATCTCGTGTCTCGTTGGGGGAAGCCGGAGGTGGCTGCGGTATCTCCTTCTCTTCCATCGTCGCCTCGTGCGTCTGCGGCGTGAGCATGGCATTTTCCGGAATCGCCACCACCGGACGCCGCGTGTAATACGGCTGCGACAGTTCCTGCACGAACGATTGCGGCGAGCCTGCGACCAGCGACAATTCGACATTGTCCCAATCCTCCCCGACGGTGTTGTCGACAATCGCCCAGCCTTGCAGCAGTGGCTTACCTTCATTCGGGACTACAATCCGATACGTGCTCTTCCATACCGGCACCTCGCTGATGTAGCTGACCAGCAGATTGCGCTCGCCGTCGCCTGCCGTGGAGATCGTCATGCGGCGCACATCCTGATCGCGCGTTGAAGCGACAAGGCCCAGATACTTCCCGACCTCATCGTTCACTTCTTTCTCGACAACGCGCACCGTGGTCGACGGCGTCAGATCGAAGAGCCGCACTTCGCCGGTGTCGGTCACGAGCGATACCTGCGTCAGCCCAATCTTTGATTTCTCCTCGTCGCCTGCATCGGTTTTGGCCGTGTCGCGGATGACTTCGCGCTCTTCAATGCTCAGCAAGCGTCCGGTGGCAGTGGACGATCCATTGCGCACTTCCACGCGTGCCCCGCGCAACGCATCGAGAAATTGCGCTGTCGTCGGGTTCTCCCCTATCGGCAGATGCAGCGATCCCAACCGCTTCTCCAGCGGCGCAGTCGAGTTGTAGCTGACGCCCGTGATCCGCCCTTTGCCGAGGTCGAGAACCGTGAGCGACTTCAACACGTCATTCAGTTGCGCCGTAGTGAAGTCGACGTTCACATCCTGGCTACCGCGAACGAGCCCGGAATGTTCGAAATATCCGACGCCATTCTTGTAGAGAATGACCCGGCTCACGGGGAGGCGAGTGGCGGAATCTCCGGTGCCCGTCGTGAGAATGGAAGCTTGTCCGTACGACACAGAGGTAAACGCCAAACATATTGCTGCGATGATCAGGGAACGCATGGCTCCTCCTTCAATTCGAATGCACCATAAAATTTGACTGCACGGCTTGAAATCGGCACACCGGAAGAACGCGCGCGTACGCCTCCGCTTGCGTCTTCTACGCGCGTATCGCCGGATGGCAGACGCGCCATCAAGGGCCCATCAGAATTTAGACACCGGCCGGGTGTCTGATGGCGTGGATGCCAACAACTCGCAGCAAGATGGCCGAAGGCTCCGGTGCGTGCGGTTAAATCAACCCCTGTGGTTAAATCAATCTATGTTCGCCCGCAAGATTCGCGTGGAATACGAGGAGAACGGACAGCGGCTTCTGTGCCCATTGAAGTGGCTCGATTCGTTTTCCATGCGGAATTTCACGAATGCCAGCATCTTCGACGACACGCTTCCCGTGGGTGACGGCCGCATCGAGATCGGCACGAACGTCCCGATCGACGATTTGAAAGCTGCCATGGAAGATTGGTTCCACCGCAAGAGTTACCTGCCTAAAGATTCGCAGTTGCTTCTCTCACCGGAGTAAGGGAAAGCACCGACAACCCGGCGCCTGCAAATCGTCTCAAAAAGCTGTGCGCGTGATCGACCAGACTCGACTGCGCGGGAGGCGCTCGGTGGCCTTTGAAGTTTTCCAATTGTGGTCTCAGCCCAGCACGCGTTCGCTGCGCCTGAAATCCATCCCCGAACAATGGATCAAGCCTACCCGGTACCGTCCTGAATTCGGTGTCCTGCGTTCGTGGATCAGAGACTCGGGCGAGTCAACCCCGAAGATCAATTGGGCTGCGATGGCAGCCGTGGTGGCGTCCACAACCGTCAGCGGCGGATTCTGGGTGGGAATTGCTTGGCTGTTGGTCCACTGGCTGCGGCTGCGATAACAGCGCACGAGCTTACCCCCACCGTAAACTCGCCAAAAAGCGGGCGAGTTTTAGAATGGGCCACTCTATTTCTCGTATTTCAGCAGCGACATCACTTCGTATCCCTTCAGCTTATCGCGGCCGTGCAGGAACTCTAACTCCACCACGAATCCCAAACCGGCAATTTTTCCGCCAAGAGACTCGGCAAGCTTTGCGGTCGCTACCGCGGTGCCGCCGGTTGCGAGCAGATCGTCCACGATCAGCACGCGCTGGCCTTTCTGAATGGCGTCCTTGTGGACTTCGAGGGTATTGCTGCCGTATTCGAGCGCGTAATCGTATTTCACGCACTCGGCGGGAAGCTTGCCCGGTTTGCGGACTGGAACGAACCCGGCATTCAGCCGATACGCCAAGGCCGGCGCGAAGATGAACCCGCGCGCCTCCATGCCGAGTACGAGATCGATGTCCCGGGAAATGTAATGCTCTGAAAGTTTATCGATCAGCGTAGCGAAGCCGGTCTTATCCTTCAGCAGCGTCGTGATGTCGTAAAAGAGAATCCCCTTCTTGGGGAAATCTGGGACCTCGCGGATCAGCGATTTCAGGTACTCGGCATTCAGAGCCGGATTCGCCATCTGTGGCTTGCTCCTTAACAACCAGGTTCAAAGTTTCAATGTTTCAAGGTTTCAATCCAACTTTGAAACTCTTACCACGCTCCTTCAATTCGAAACGAATTCATTCCAGGGACGGGAGCAGCATCGGAGACCTCGACGTTATCGACGCGCGCAGCGCGCGGACCTTCCCGCAGGTGCGAGTGCAATCCAGAAAGCTGGTCCCTTGTTCCCTGCGCCAGAACTTCTACGCTGCCGTCATGATTATTGCGCACCCAGCCCGCGATGCCGAGCATATGCGCCTCGCGCTCGACAAACCAGCGAAATCCGACGCCCTGCACGCGTCCGCGGACGAGGAAGCGGCGCGCCTGAATCGGCTTATCGGTGGAGGTCATTCCTAAACCGTTGTCATCCCGAGCGAAGAATCGGCTTCGCGGAACGCGAAGCTGATCCGCAGTCGAAGGATCCCTTTCACTTCGATACTCTCTCGGAATCCGCTGGGAATTTCAACCTGCGGGTCGTGGTAAGAATGCCTCGCCACGCCGGTGGAACTTCAAGCCGACCAGGGATCCTTCGAGTCCGCAAAAACGCCGCATTCGCGGCGTTTGTTCTGCGCTCAGGATGACAGTCCAACCGCAAATTCAAAACTCACGCCCTCGACAGATACGCCCCTTCCGACGTGTCCACCTTGATCTTTTCGCCTTCATTGATGAACGGCGGAACCTGCACGACCAGCCCGGTCTCAGTCTTCGCCGGCTTGGTCACGCTGGAAGCGGTCGCGCTCTTCAGGCCCGGCTCGGTCTCGATCACGGTGAGTTCGACAGTTTGCGGCAGCTCGATCCCAACCGCCTTCCCGTCGAAGAATTCCACTTTGATCTGCAGATTTGGAATCAGGTAGTCGACGGCATCGCCCAGAGTCTCTTTAGTCAGATGGGTCTGCTCGTAATTCGACGTGTCCATGAAGTAGTAGCTGTCGCCGTCGTTGTAGAGATATTCCATCTCGACTTCATCGACATTGATCTTCTCGATCGGATCGGGGGAGCGGAAGCGGTGCTCGAACATGGCGCCGGTGCGCAGGTTGCGCAGTTTGGCCTGGATGAAGGCGCGCAGGTTGCCGGGCGTGCGGTGCTCCACGCTGAACACCGAATGGAGGTCATTATTGTGCTTGATGATCATGCCAGGACGTAGCTGGGTGGCAGGGATCGACATCGTTCTAAAACTCTCCTTGATTTAAACGGCGATGACCGAGTGCGGCTTGCGACGCCGGCGAAGGAGGGTGGGCGAGCCACAAGCTCCGCCGCCACGAGGGCAAACTTTTATTTTACACGCAGCCGTAGAGGAAAGGGAAACGAGGCGCCCCTCGACGACGGGCTGGTTGGTGCCGCTTCACCGCTGCGCGCGGCCCGAGCCAGGAACCCGTGCTTTGTCGCCTAAGTGGAATTCTGGATATCCACACTTCACCCGCAGGACTACAATCGATGGTTAGCATTCGTTGGATTTTCACGCGGCGATCCACGGAACCGATCCGCCGCCAGAAATGAGGGCATTATGAGCAGCGGACGTTATGAATCTTCCGAAGGCAGCGGTAATCTTGGAACCGCCATCACTTTTCTCTTGATCGGGCTAGGCGCCGGAGCCCTTATGGGTCTTCTCCTCGCTCCCAAGACGGGCAAGCAGCTCCGTCGCGACCTGCAACGCGGCTACGAAGACGCTAAAGAAAGTTTCGGCGACTGGGCAGAAGAAGCCAAGGACCGCGTCCGCGAGGCTGGCGATCGCGTGCGTGAAGTCGCAAGCCGCGGCGTCGAGATCGCCGAAGACCTGCGCGAACGCGCCGAACCTCTGCGCAAAGTGATCCGCAAGAGCTAGGGCAAACTTCCCAAAGAATTGTCAGTCCGAGGAGCCTGCTTTTCCCAGCCAAAAGCAGGTTCCCCCCTTCCGCTGCGCTCAGGGTCGGAATGACATCTCGTTTAATAGAGGTGAAAATCTACTTGCACGGCGATGCGCGTCTCTACGGGCTGGCCATTCAAAGTGGCGGGGCGAAACCTCCAGCGCTTCACGGCATCCATCGCCTTTTCGTCGAGGCCCATTCCGAGGCTCTGTCCTACGCGTATGTCGTACGGACGACCGTCTCTTCCCACGACCAGCAGCAGCATGACCATTCCCTGCGTCTTCGATTTTCGAGCCTCGTCGGAGAAGCTCGGTTCGGGGTTATAGATCACTTCCGGCACCGTGACGCCCAGTTTCCCCGCGGGAAAAATTCCTGGCGGACCGTTGCCGACGCCCGGTCCGATCGAATCCCCAACTCCATCGCAACATCCAGTGCCAATTCCTCCCGGTCCGCCCGGCCCATTCGACAAAATCTTCGAGAAGACTGAACTGGGATTGCCGATCTGCCCACCTTCGGGAATTTTCACGTCCGGCGCGACAACCACTGTCTCCGGAGCAGGAAGCTTGGGCATCTCCTTCGGAACGATCACGTCTGGTGGCACCATCTGTTCGAGTGACGCACTCGGAAGGCTACCCCGTGACGCGGGCATCGGATCGTGATGGCCACCGCCACCGCCGTTGTGCCCCGAAAAGATCAGAGGGAACTCGCTAAGATCCCGGATGGGATCCTTGATAATTTCAGGCGTGTTGCGGATGACGCAACTGGTGAAGTAAACGATGATGCCGAGGATCGCTGTCTGTGCAACCAGCGAGTAGACGAAAGTGTCCCGCCTCGCTCGATAAAGAAAATCGTGACTTGAAAAACTAGAAAATAGATTGGGGCCCGGGACATGAGGCTCTGCGGTCATGGCGCGCTCCCGGCCGAGACGAATGTCACGAACTCAGCCTGACCTGCCGTAAGACGCGCCCAAAACGAAAAAGGATACCCGCCGGAATGAATGTCGAAAAAGATGGATGGGTGGCCGGGTCCATCCGCTTTTGGCCGAGTGGGATTATTTGAAGATCGCCGAGAAAAATCCTTTGACTCTTCCCAGGAATCCACGGCGCCGCACTGCCCGCGCCGAAGATTGAACCGGTGCTGCCGGCCCTTGCACCACCGGATCGAGGCGTACCTGCCGCTGCGGTGAATCATCAACCGGCAGCTCCGAAACCTCGGCCGGCGGGGGCGCAACATTTGCAGTTCGATCTCTGGCATTGAAGACGAATGGTGCGTCCACTTGGACGTGGACACCGTTCGCCGCGGTTGCGGGCAAGGGCGTCTCCGGCGCATTCGATGCCTGCCCTTCCGCGCTTCCCACCGCAGAATTCGACGGTGAGCCGCTGCTTTCCCCTGCACCCGACGGCGATTCCGCCACAGGCTGCCCAGCAGGCGCCCGCGCCCGCATTACCTGAGAAGGCGTCGGACAACCGCAGTCCAGCGGAATGTCATTGTCGACGCGGTCAATCCGTCCCGACCGAAAAACCACTTCTTCGGACGGCCTGACCTGATAGATGCGATCTCCCATTAATTCCGAGACGATCGCCGAAGAAGTGTTCCCTTTCAAGGCGCGCACGCAGGTGTTGCCGTGCGAATCGGCGCTGATCGCAAAATCAAATTCTCCCGGTCCCGCGAACATGATGCGAAAGTCAGGGGTCAGCACGGCATCCGCCGATGCCGACAGCCCATAGTGCGCTTCCATGGCGCCGGTACTGATCCCAAACATCAGATCGCGTTTGCTTTTGGAGGCGGTTACTGAAACCGTCGTGCCCGGGCAAACGCGCAACTCGCCGCCGCGCGAAAGACGGAGAACCGCTGTTTCCGATCCGGCGGTAATCGATGAGCCAGCGCCAAGACGCGCTCCGCTTGCTGAACCGCCATTCACCGGCACAATGCCGGCGGCGTTGGTCAGCGAAAAATCAGCGGCAACCTGGGGCTCCGGCCCTGTCTTTCCCGAGGTCGATTCTTCGGGAGGCTTGAACCGCACCATAATCCCGTTGCCCGCCGCCTGCCACGAATAGCGATACGGAGCAATCAAATCGAGCACGATCCGCGTGGTCGAGGAATTCTTGGACGAGCGTAATACATGTACGCCCAGGATATTCGGATCGTTCGGCTCGATCGGCTTCAGTTCCGGCCCGAGGCGGGAGTTTGGCAGTTCGATCACCAGCCGCGGAGGGGACGTGAGTGATGACAACGCGGGCACGAGCGTTCCCGTCGAAAGTATTTCCAGCGCCGGAGATCCCTTGTCCTCGACGATCCGAATGCTGTTGATGATCCGCACCGGCGAGGCCTTCTGTGCGGCCGCCACGCCTGCGATCAGCAAGGCCAGCACACCCCATACAGCTTGGATTCGACTTCCTCGCACACCACTCCTCAAATTGGCCTTTGAGGGAAACATACCACGTCACAAGGTGAGCGGCACAATGAAGCCTGATTTGGCTTGAGTAGGTCGTTCTACTACTGCTTGATAAAATTCTCGACCAGTTTTTTTCCAGAGTCCGTCAGCACGCTCTCAGGATGGAATTGCACGCCTTCGACAGCATGCTTACGATGGCGCAGGCCCATGATCGTGCGGGTACCATCTTTCTCAGTGGTCCACGCGCTCACTTCCAGTTCGGAAGGCAAGTTTTTTTCTTCAACAATCAAGGAGTGATAGCGCGTAGCCGTCATCGGCAGGGGCAGCCCTTGAAAGACGGTTTTGTTGTCGTGCATCACGGCGCTGGTCTTGCCGTGCATGAGGTGCGGCGCACGAATCACGTGGCCGCCGAAAGCCTCACCAATCGCCTGATGTCCCAGGCACACGCCGAAAATCGGCGTCTTCCCAGCGAAATGCCGAATCAATTCAATGCTGATGCCGGCTTCGTGCGGCGTGCACGGTCCCGGAGAGATCACAATCTTGTCCGGCTTGAGATTTTCCACCTCGTCCACTGTGACCTGATCGTTGCGCCGCACTACCACCTCCTCCCCCAGTTCGCCGATGTACTGGACCAGGTTGTAGGTGAACGAATCGTAGTTGTCGAGGACGAAAATCATCAGGAAGCGTGAAGCCTCATAGGGATCAGCTTACACCAGGGGTCAGGGGTCAGGGGTCAACTGCCAGGAGCTAGTTTCCTGCCCCTGTCCCCTGTCGCCTGAACGGGCTATCCGCTACCCAAGGGTGGTATTGACCCCGCTCATGGAACGGCGCATCCTTCTCGTTGTCAGACGCCACTTTAAGCGCCACTTGGAGGAGGCATGGCCGAGCCCCAGCAAGAGAAGAGGGCTGCAAGACGCTTCGCGCTCCGCGTACCGGTAACCGTGAACCGCGATCGTTTGTCCCAGAATGAAGCCGCTCAGATTCGCGATGTCAGCGCACGCGGCATCTGTTTTGACCTGGATTCCAGCGTTACGCAAGGAAGTCCCATCGGATTCACGCTCACGCTTCCGCCGGAAATCACGCTCACCGAAAGCATTCGGGTGCAATGCAAAGGACGGGTCGTGCGCGTCGAGAACACACGCCCGGATGGGAAAGTCGGCGTAGCGGCCGTCATCGAAGAGTACGAATTCTTGCCAGAAGCGTAAAGTACGGGCTTGACTCTAGCCCGCAGTGCGAGCCATCTCCACCGCTCGCAGTAGGGCCTGGGCTTTATTCATCGACTCCTGCCACTCACTGGCCGCATTAGAATCCGCGACGACTCCCCCTCCGGCCTGCAGGTATGCTCTTTTCCCCTGCATCAGCATCGTGCGAATTCCGATGCATGAATCCAAATTACCCGCGAAATCTGCATACAGAACCGATCCGCCATAAATCCCACGCCGCGTCGGCTCCAGTTCTTCGATAATCTGCATGGCGCGCACCTTTGGCGCGCCGCTGAGCGTGCCCGCGGGAAAGCAGGCAGCAAGTGCATCGATCGCATCGAGATCCTTGCGTAGCGTGCCTTCGAGCGCCGAAACCAGGTGCATCACGTGCGAGTAGCGCTCGACATACATCAGATCTTCGACTTTCACCGATCCGTATTCGCTGACTCGCCCCAGATCGTTCCGCCCGAGATCCACCAGCATGACATGCTCGGCTCGTTCTTTTTCGTCGTTGCGCATCTCCTGCTCGAGACGTGCATCTTCGGCCTCATCCCGCCCGCGCGGACGCGTACCGGCGATCGGCCGGTATTCCAGCTTGCGTCCTGTGACCCGCACCAGCATTTCCGGCGACGACCCCAGAATGTGTGTGTCGCCCGTGCGTAGAAAATACAGATACGGCGACGGATTCACTTGGCGCAGTGCCCGATACAAGTCGAACGGATCAACTTCAGGAATGAAATCCAGCCTCTGCGAAGGAACTACCTGAAAGATGTCTCCCGCCGCGATGTATTCCTTGCATCGCTCGACAGCTTGGATGTAGGCCTCGCGTGTAGTCGCGGCATGCACCTTCAGTTTGCCCAGCTTCGTTTTGGCCGACCTTTGCCACAACGCTGAACTCAGCCCTTTGGCCAGCTTTCTTTCCAGGCCGGAAATGTCGCGCAAGGCGCGGTCATAGGCTTTGCGAGGCGTTTCGGCAGCTACGTCGGCCGCTGCCACAATGTGAATCTGGTGCCGCAGATGATCGAAGGCCAACAGCCGGTCAAAGAACATCAGTTCGGCATCGGGCAAGTGCAGGTCGTCCTTGGCGTGATTGCCGATATTCTCAAGCTGCCGCACAACATCGTAAGCAAAATATCCGACCGCTCCCGCCGTGAACGGGGGCAATCCGGGAATGTGCGCCGGACGATGTTCTCGCAGCAACCGTTTCACGACTTCAAAAAGGCTGCCCTTTACGATCTCACGCTTTCGTCCGCGCTCGATTTCGACCCGCCCCTTGCTGGCCTTCACACGCATGTAGGGACGCACGCCGAGAAACGTATAGCGGCCAATCTGTTCGCCCCGTTCCACTGACTCCAGCAGAAACGCATGCGACTGCTTTTGCGCAATTGCCAAAAAGGCCGAGACCGGGGTCAGCAGATCGGCGCTCACCGACTTTACTACCGGCACCAGAGTGGCTTCCCGCGCCAGGCGGGTGAATTCTTTCAAGTCAGGCTGCAGCATGAGGGAGTTTCATTATAGAGGCAGGATCGGAGATCAGGGGTTGGGGGGCTGGAGACTAAGGCTAGTGCGATCACTGTGTGATAACTGCTGGCCGCGCAACGCGAGGAGCCGAAGACTGAGCGCTGACATCCGAGCTCTGGCCCCTGCTCCTTGATCCCGGATCCCTATTCCCTATTCTCTGGCCCCTAGCCCCTGTTCCCTAATCCCTGCCGTCCAAACTTTGGTCACCTTGCTGGATTCCGCCGAATCACTAGAATCGTGTATATCCCGAGTAGTTTGAGCATTTTGCGGGTGGTTTGATTCGCTGGGCCGCGAGCACTTAGCCATTGGCCAACCGGCACAGCAAACCGCACGCTCATGCGATTGAACATTACTGACTAGCGACTTGGAGTCTATGCAAGTCAAGTTTTGGGGCGTGCGCGGTTCCACGCCCACTCCACAAGCCGAGAACCTGCGCTACGGAGGCAACACCTCCTGCGTCGAGGTGCGCGTCGGAGATCAGATTTTCGTCTTCGACTGCGGCACCGGATTTCGTGTGCTCGGCCATCATTTCGAGCAGGAGTTCGGCGACCGGCCATTCGCCGCACACGTCTTCGTTTCGCATTTCCACTGGGACCACATCCAGGGCATGCCCTTCTTCCGCCCGCTCTACGACAGCCCCAACAGCGAGTTCTATTTTCATTCGTCCACTCGCACTCGCAGCCTCGAGCAGGTGCTGAATGAGCAGATGTCATCGCCATACTTCCCGGTGAATCTCGACCAGATGCGGGCCCGCCGCGACTTCTGCAATATCCAGAACGGAAGCCTCGATATGGAAGACGGCATCCGCATCAAGACCGCGTGGCTGAACCACCCGCAGGGCTGCCTGGGATTTCGCGTTGAGACAAAATCCGGCGTGCTAGTGTATGCCACTGACAACGAACCCGGCGATCCCAGTTTCGACAAGGCCGTGCGCGAGTTGGCCGAAGGCGCTGACATTCTCATCTACGACGCGCAATATCTGCCGGAGGAATACGCCGCCCGTCGCCGCGGCTGGGGACACAGCCACTGGCGCGAAGCCGTCAACGTTGTGATGGAGAGCGGCGCGAAAGAGCTGATCCTGTATCACCACGATCCCGACCATACCGATGCCGTCGTTGATAAAGTTGTCGCCGACGCGCAGAACTATTATTCGAAAGTCCGCGCTGCCGCCGAAGGATTGACCATCCGGCTGTAGGCCGCTCTGGTCTCGTTTTTCTCTGCGATCTTCGCGGTCTTTCTCTGCGATCTTCCGCGGTTAAAAGCTTCTCCTCCGTACCCTTCTCTCTCTTCTGGGTTGAAACGTTTCCGATTAAGTGTCACTTCCGGAACAGTGTGGCTTCGCCGATTGACGGCTGGCCAAGGATGGCGTCCAATGGAACTTCTCATTCTTCCGTTCTGGAGGAGTCATGAGCGAACTGAAGAACAGCAAGTCCTCCCGCAGTAATCGACGTTCATTCCTCAAATCAACTGGAGTGATGAGCGCCGTGGTCGTCGGCTCTGTCACGATTCCGAAACTGCCCACAGCCGAAGCTCAACCCGCGCCAAAGCCGCGTCCAGAGCCGATGCCCACGCGCAACCTCGGCAAAACCGGATACAAAGTCGGCATCTTCTCGCTCGGCGGGCAGGCTGCTCTCGAGAAGCCGAATAACTTCGACGTGGCGGTGCCGATCGTCGAGCGCGCGCTCGACCTCGGCGTGAACTATATCGACACATCGTCGATCTATGGCGGACCCGAGCGATGGAGCGAGCAATACGTCGGCAAAGTGATGAAAACTCGCCGCCCCGACGCCTTCCTCGCCACCAAAACGAAAGAGCGCTCTCGCGAGGGATCGAAGCGCATGCTCGAAAAGTCGCTCGAGTTGCTGCAGACCGATCACATCGATCTCTGGCAGCTACACGATATCGGCACCATGCACGATATCGATGAGATTTTCGCCAAAGGTGGCGCCATGGAGGCGCTGCTCGAAGCCCGGGATCAGAAAATCGTGCGCTATCTTGGCATCACCGGACACTACCGTCCCGACGCGCTGATCGAAGCGATTCACCGTTATCCGTTCGACACGATCCTGATGGCCGTGAACGCCGCCGATCCGCATCACTTCAGCTTTTCTGAGAAACTGCTGCCGCTTGCAGTCGAAAAGCAGATGGGGATCATCGGTATGAAGGTTCCCGCGCGCGGGAGGATTCTTTCATCGTGGACGCCTCCGCCCATCGAACAGCAGAAGCACATGTGGGAAGGCATGGTGCTCGCACCCACTCCGGGCACGCTCGACATGCGGCAGGCCATGTACTACTCGCTCTCACTGCCGGTGAGCACAGTCATCATCGGCTGCGACACGATCGCGCAGCTGGAAGAGAATGTCCAATTGGCACGCGACTTCACCCCGCTGAATCATGATCAGATGGCCGCGCTGACCGAAAAAGCACAACCGGTTTCGAAGCAGTCGCTGTTCTTCCGCTTTTACGAACGAACCTAGAAACATGAAGATGGTTGCCCCACCCTTGTCGCGTTTTGTGCGAGAGGGTGGGATACCGTCAGGCCTCAAACGTAACCAGTGCCCCGCTCGCGGGCGGCAAGACACCTTCGGTTCGTCCAGCGGAGATATCGAGGGTGTGCACTTGCTCAGGCTTCCACGCTCCATTCGCTCCAACCGGCGCGCCGCCAAGTGTGACATCGGTCGCGTCATCCACGCGCGGAGCGTGCAAACGCAGCACGCTCGTCCGTTGAACCGGCACTCCGTCAACGGTGAAACGAATCGCGCGATCCAGATTCTTGTTGAAGATCGCGACTTTGATCTTCCCATCCGTTCCGCGTAAGCCGTACGCGGTCAACAAAGGCGCCTGGTCAATACCCTCAACTTGTGTTTCGATCAACTGCCCTGCACCTGCCTCGGCGAACATCAGCATGCCGTAGTAAATCGGACGGGCTCCAAAGCCATCTTCGCGCGTGCCCGCAATCGGTGTATACCAGCCGTACCCACCGCCATGGAAGTTGATGCCCATGCCTCCCGCGGCCGCGAGCTGATACATCAAGTCCCCAGCCCACAGAGCCGACGCAAACGTATTACTGACGCCCTCCTTGCCCGCCGAGTAGCACGAATTGGTCTCTGCCAATCGAAACGGCAGCCCAGTCTCCTCCACGGTCTTCTTCATGCCTTCGAATTCCGCCAGCAAATTCGGATTCGGCTTCAGCAGCCGTTCAATCGTCATCGACGGATCGCTCGGCGGCCCTTCAGCGTAATAATGCTGTGAAAGAAACTTGGCTTCGTTCTTGAACCGCCGCGCGAACGGCACCAGCCAGGAATTGTTGTAGGCCGTGTCCGGTCCGGCAAACGGAGCATTCGGTACACACGCGCGGATCACGTCGTAGAAGTGCTTCCACTCGTCGCCGAACTGCACCGCATCGTAGTCTTTCTTGCGGATTCCGTTGCGATAGAAGAGATCGGGCTCATTACACAGTTGAAACGCGATCAGCTTCGCTCCGCAGACGTCCATCACGTATGCGGCTTCAGCAGCAGCGTCTTCGGCAGTGCCGGTGCCCATATTTAAACCGTAAACGAGATTCCATCCGGTTGCGTCGAGGAAATCGCGCAGGTTGCGGACCGCGATCTTTGTTATGTTCACCGACGGCGCAGCTTTCAGCCCGCGATCGGGATTGACCGCTCCCTGGTTCGCAACCGGCGTTTCATCCGGCTTCCAGTAGCACCACTCGCTGGTGTTGCCCCCGATTCGCAGCACGCCTGACGCGCCGAGTCGCTTCACGAATCCGACCAGCGCAGTGTTGTCTCCGGCGAAGAAATTGGGATTCCCCAGCTGCGCTGATTCATAACTGAGTCCGGTGAAATCCGGGCCGATCTTGTTTCCGAGGCGATCTGGGTGCAATGTGATGCGCAGTTGGACCGGAGGATTGTCCTCGGCAAAGAGTTTCGGGAATGGAAGTGCGGCGGCGCAGGCTGCCGCCGAAGAGATGGAGAGGAATGTGCGGCGATTCATGCGCGAAATTGAACCATAAACATCAGGGCAAGAACAATGCGCCGCATTGCCCCGTTGTCCGGACGACAGAAACCGGGAAGGGCACGACTTCAGTCATGATTATTTACTTGACTAAATTGAAGGCTTATGCCATGATGCTTCCATGATGGCATTAAACCTCATTTCTTCTTGGGTTTCGCGGCAGATGCAGATGCCCGTAGTTCCTGCCGAAGGTTCCGCTTTATGTTTGCCAGCAATTTGCGGGTCGGCACTTTCTCAAGCATTTCTTTCTTCTCCTTCTCAGACGGAGTATGCACAATGACCCTCCCCGAATTGAATCGGATGTTCTCGAACGACGAACAGTGCCGCGAACTGTTGGAGCGGCTGCGGTGGCCAAACGGCCCTGAGTGCCCGCGCTGCAAGACGCAGAAAGTCCAGCGCCTTTCTACGAATGTCAAGCTGCTTTGGTGCCCGGATTGTGACTATCAGTTCTCCGTTACAGCCGGAACGATCCTCAATGATTCCCACTTGGCCCTCACAAAATGGTTCATGGTCACTCTGCTTCTCTGCGAAGCACGAAAGGGCATTTCCGCGAATCAGATCAAACGCACCGTGGGCATGAGCTACAAAACCGCATGGTATCTCTGCCATCGCATCCGTGCCGCAATGCAGGAGATGGAGAAGCCCGCCCTCAATGGCACTGTTGAGATTGATGAAACCTATATTGGTGCGCGACAACGCGGCCATCAGCACAAGCCCGGACACCCGGAGTGCAAGAAGCAGATCGTGCTCGGAATCCGACAACGTGGCGGCGATGTGCGATTCTTTCACGCCGGAGATGTGCGCGTGGGAACACTGGCTGCGTTTATCAAAGACAATGTGGCAGAGGACGTTGATGTGATCGTGACGGATGAATACGGAGCCTATCCGCCAGCAATGGGAGAGTTCAAGGCGAAGCACAAAACCATAAGGCACAAGGATGGCATCTATGTTGACGGTGAGATTCACACGAACACCGTTGAATCGGCCTTCTCGCTCTTGAAGCGCGGCATTATCGGAACGTGGCATCGAATCAGCGCCAAACATCTCGCGGCCTACCTTGCAGAGATGGAGTTTCGCTTCAACCGCCGCAAACGCTCCGATCTGTTCATCGACACGCTGCGTCATATGGTCACTTGCCCGACGTTGACGTTTGAGAAGCTGAGTGCCTAGAGCGGCGCGTGATCGCTGGCAACTTCGCAAGTTCACGCTCGAATGCAGCGATTGCCGCTGGAGGGACTCGCGCTTTTCCCTCCTTCTCCCAAACGTTGCGGATTGTCTCAATAGAAGCCTCGTTCAATTCGGTGTGATCCCACTCTCTCGAATCATAGGTGAGAACTCTCACGGTCGTATGCTTGCCCACTCCCAACGCCGATTCTGCCATGAACTTCGCTTCGCAAACGTGATACAGCACTCTAGCCAATGGAAGATCACCGCGAACGGAATGAAAGAACAGGATACCGAGGGCGCTATTCGCACCGCTTCCGATGGCCCAAAAACCTACGGGATCGTGATTCCTAACGGTGCCCGGATTTTCGATTGTCAGAATGTGTCCGTCTCCGTCGCGGTCGAATCCGGCAACAAGAAACTGGCATTCCAAGTCCACTTGCATCAGATCGCGTGCTACCTCACGATAGCTGTCCGCGAAAATTCGAGCGCCGTCTGATCGGAACTGCTCAAAAGTTATGCCAAAAGGCGATAGCACTTCATCCTGGGCGTGAATTCTGCGAACGGATTGGTACGCCTCAGCGAATGCCCGACCTACGGTTTCCTCGGTGACGCTATCGCGGCCAATTCGGATCAGTCTCTCGTTTGCTTCCTGTATCACAGGCCATACGTGCGTGATGTCGTCTCCGCACATCATCGCAGACCATGTTCCAGTTGCAGCAGCAAGCGGGTAGAGCTTAAAAGCAACATGATCACCGGAGAAATCCCCAGTTGAAATCATGCTGTCGCAAGACAGCACTAGCGATTTACCCGCATCGGCCATGCCAGCAACGCAAACGGTCACGCCAAATCCCCAATCCGAAGGACGCGGCAGTTTGCGCCGCTTCCTGTTTAGTGCAATCATTGGGCACGACTCCTATTTAGTCAAGTGAATAATCTTGACTTCAGTCGTGCCAATAAAGCGCCAAAAACAGAATCTGGCTTTAGCCGCTGAGGTCAGGGGTCAACTCGCGGAAACGGCGACCCTCAGCGGCTGAAGCCCCAACCTTTGTGGGCTCTTCCGGCACGAGTGAACTCGTTCCCTTCCCGGTGTATCTCCGAATCTGAAACGGAGACTGGCAACTACGGGCGGCGACGCCGCGCGGAAGGGGGAGGCATCCGTCAGCCACGATTCGTCTCGAGGGGCGGTTGTCGTGCCGAGGCCGCGGCGCTTCGCGCTGCATGGACGGGCGGGGCGCCCGTCCCCACACGTGCCGTTCCGCTCCCAATAAAAAAGGCACAGATTGCTCTGTAGCCTTTGTGACGAAACTGTCCTACTTCTATTTTGGCGCCGCTGCAGCCTTCACCTGATGCGCGATGATCAGGTCCTTGATTTTGTCGTAAGTTGCCTGGGGAATGATCTTTTTCTGCACCAGTTCGTTCTTCGCTTTGTAGGGACGGCCGTCGATGATCTTCTGCGAATAGGCATCGCCGATTCCCGGCAGGTCTTTCAGTTGATCTTTTGTGGCTGTATTGATGTCGAGTTTTGCGGCCGCCGACTTCGCCGTCTGCGCCATTGATGACGCTGTCGTGGAAGCCTTCGTCGCTGCCGATTGTCCCGCCGCCAAGCCATTCACGAGTGACAGCGCAAACACCAGCACTGCAATTTGCGCCATCAGCTTTCGTTCTACCGATTTCATGAGTTCCTCCTCAGCAATCGCTAAGCGTAAATGCCCCGCTGGCGGATAGTGTACGCCACTCGATCAATCGCCAGCATGTAAGCGGCAATCCGGTTGTTCACTTTGTGGGTCTCGGCGTAGCGGACGACATCATCGAACGATGACTTCATGATCGTTTCGAGCTGCTCGTTTACGACGGATTCCTTCCAGAAGTACCCCTGGCGGTCTTGCACCCACTCGAAGTAGGACGTCGTGACGCCGCCCGCGTTCGCGAGAATGTCGGGAATGACGAAGACACCTTTGTCGGTGAGGACGTCGTCGGCGGCGGATGTCGTCGGACCGTTTGCGCCTTCGGCCAGGATCCGGCATTTCACGCGATCGACGTTGCGGCTGGTGATGACATTCTCGGTCGCGGCAGGAATCAGAATTTCGCATTCCGTTGTCAGCAGATCAGCCGTGTCCGCCAGGTCCGCGCCCGGAAAACCGTGAACGGTGCCATTCTTCTGCCGGAACTCGATCAGCGCTTTCAGATCGATGCCATTCTGGTTGTAAAGTCCGCCCCCGACTTCGGCGATACCGACGACTTTGTATCCCGCTTCGTACATGAGTTGGGCGGCGTTCGATCCGACGTTGCCGAATCCCTGCACGATAATGCGCGCTCGCTGCGGATCGATGCCCAACTTCTTGCAGGCCTCATCGCAGACGATCATGACGCCGCGGCCGGTGGCTTCGCGGCGTCCGCGTGATCCCCCGATGTTGATGGGCTTGCCGGTCACAACCGCAGTGACGGTCTGGCGCATGTGCATGGAGTAAGTGTCCATCATCCAGGCCATGACTTGTTCGTTGGTGTTGACGTCGGGGGCGGGAACGTCCTTTTCCGGGCCGATGAATTCGATGAGCTCCGCGGTGTATCGGCGGGTCATGCGCTCGACTTCGCCCATCGACATCTTGTGTGGATCGCAGATGACGCCGCCCTTCGCGCCGCCGAACGGAATATTTACGACCGCGCACTTCCACGTCATCCAGCTGGCGAGCGCCCGCACTTCATCCAGCGTGACATCGGGTGCGTAGCGGATGCCGCCCTTGGCCGGGCCGCGCGCGATCGAGTGCTGCACGCGAAATCCGGTAAACACTTCCAAATGCCCGTCATCCATCTGCACCGGAATGTGAACCGTGATTTCTCGATTGGGATAGCGCAAGACCCGCCATAGGCCTTCGTCGAGATTCAATTTCTGGGCGGCCAGATCGAAGCGGGCGCGCTGCGACTCCCACGGATTGGTTTCTTTATCGACCTGCGGGGCGGTAGTCATCGTTGTCATAGGAATATTCTCCGGAATCAGTGCGGGTCGGCGCAACCCGTCGGCGGACGCTTTGCGGTCCAAGGCGGGCAAACGTTCAGAGTATATGGGCGTCGCTGGCGGCGAAGCAAGTTAACGTGGGTGGCCTACTCAAGCCCGGTTTTGGCTTGAGTGGGGACGTTTGAACCCACGGCCTATCGCAGCCCTTTCAATTCCTTCTTTACTTCGCTGACAAGTTGCGGAGGCAGTGCGGTGTAGCCTTCGTGCTCTGCGAGCGTCTGCCCGTCGGAGTAGATCCAGTCGAGCAACTGGAGTTCAGCCGCGGCCCTCATAGCATCAGAGGTCTTAGCCCGAAGGTAGATCCAGGTAAAACTTGCGATGGGATACGCCTCAGTTCCGTGCGCGTTGGTCAGGGACGCGGAGAAGTTGTGCCAGCGCGGCGCCTCCACGTCCTCACATGCTGCAACAAGGCCATGCGGGGACGCGCCGACGAACTTTCCGGCCACGTTCTGGACTGCCGCCTGCTGCACGCTGTCTTTCACGGCGTACTCATACTCCACGTAGCCGATCGCGCCCTGCTGGGCTCTCACCTTTTCGGCCATGTCGGAACTGCGTTCGGCCGACTCGCCGACCGGCCACTTGGGCGAGGCCGTCACACCGATCTGGGCGCGGAATTTCGGGCTGATCTTCGAGAGAAAGTCTGTGAAGACGTAATTCGATCCTTTACCCGCCGGACGATGCACGACCTGAATCGGGATGTCGGGCAGCGAGACCTCGGGATTGAGCTTCGCAATCTGCGGTGCATTCCACGTCTTGATCTGTCCCAGGAAAATGCCGGCTAGAACGTCTCCCGACAGATGAAGCTGCTGACGGACTTCGGGCAAGTTATAAATCGGTACGATTCCGATCAGCGCCGCAGGCAATTCTGCGAGACCGTCTTCTTTTTGCTGTCTTTCCGTGAGCGGCGTTTCGCCGGCGCCGAAGTCGCCCGAATCGTGCGCAATCTGCTTGATGCCCTCTTCGGTTCCGAGCGCAAGGTAGCGCATCTGAATCTTAGGGTTGCGCTTGCCAAATTCCGCAGCCCAACGGTTGTAGAGCGGGGCGGGCACCGTCGAACCTGAACCCACTAGAACGTACACCTGCGGCGCGGAGGAAACTTGCCCGAGCGCTAGAACAAGCAAAACGAACCGGATTGCTAAGGTTCTCATGAGTCGTTTCCAGGTGCGCGGAGCTCCTAGAGGCCAAAGTTGAAGCTAACATTCTGCTCGCAGAGAATAAGCAATTTCTAATCTTGAACTGGTTACGGTCGTAACGAAATCGCTCGAGCGCCGACTTCGTGAAAATCTGTGGGAATTGGCCCCTTCGCTCGGAACGACACGCGTAATCCAGGAGAGACGTCGCGCAGTCCACTGCCCCGGTTTTCGTGCATTGCGTTCCCTGTGGGGGTAGAGGATAATCGAGCTGTCAACGGCCTCATCGTCACGCCGTAGTGTGAACCTGCCCAACTCCATCACGCTGATTCGTATCTTCAGCATTCCATTGCTGATGTGGATTCTCTCCAGTGGCCGCTTCAGCAGTTCGAATGGCGAACGCGAACTGCTCGCATCGGCCGTATTTCTCGCGGCAGCGATGACCGACGGCATCGACGGCTATCTCGCACGCAAACGGGATCAGATCACGACCATGGGGATTCTGCTGGATCCGCTGGCCGACAAGCTTCTGATCGCAGCTGCATTCGTAACGCTGGTACAACTCAATCCCAGCCTGGTACCGGCGTGGATCGCGGTAGTGGTCATCGGACGGGAATTCCTGGTGAGCGGCTTGCGTTCCATCGCCGCTTCGGAAGGGTTCACCATCTCCGCCAGCGAACTGGGAAAGTTGAAGATGGTGGTGCAGATCGTCGCGGTAGTCGCCGTGATTCTCGACCATCACTGGAAAGAGTGGCCGGTCTATGGTCACTATGTTTTTCCCATTCACTGGATCGCCTACACGGCGATCTGGTTCATGGTGTGTGTGTCGCTGGTGTCGGCGATCGACTACTTCGTTGCCTTCTGGTCGAAAATCGATCGGCGAGTGGTGCGTCGGCGCCGCGCCTTCATCCTAAGCCGGCGTCGCAAACCGATACCGGCCCCACCGCAGGCAGATCGCGATGTCGCAGCCTCAACCTAGTCCGGCCGGTTTGGCATCGTCCGAATCCACAACCGGTGAGTACTCTCAGGAGGAGAAAGCGCTGTTACTGCGCCTGGCGCATGAGTCCATTCTTTCCGCGCTCGAGAATCGTGAAATCTCACTTGATCCACCGAGCGCACATCTAGCCGAGGCGCGAGGCGCGTTCACATCACTTTATCTCCACGGCGAATTGCGCGGCTGCGTAGGATATGTGCTGCCGGTCAACTCCGTCTATCGCGCGATCGCGGACACGGCACGGGCAGCCGCGTTCGAAGATACGCGGTTTTACCCGGTGACTTTGGAAGAGGCTCGAGATCTGCAGATTGAACTCAGCATTCTTTCTCCTCCGAGGCCGACCGATCCAGATGCAGTCGAGGTGGGACGCCATGGGCTGCTCATCAGCATGGCGGGCTATCGCGGCCTGCTGCTGCCGCAAGTGCCCAGCGAACATCATTGGGACCGCGTGACGTTCCTGGAGCAAACCTGCCGCAAAGCCGGACTGCCGCGAGACGCATGGCAGCACGGGGCGAAAGTGGAGACCTTTACGGCGGAAGTGTTTGGGGAAAAAAGTCCCTAAATTCAGTCACGGAATCTCGAACATTTCCAATGGCACTACGCGGGCGTAATGAACAAAGTCACGGTCTGTCGTGAAAATCTCCCAATCATGCCGCAAGGCAACAGCACAAAGAAGCATGTCCACCGAAGAGTCTGCAATCCTGCGCTGCCGGCATTGATTGCTGATCCGCGCAGCCTCTTCGTAATCAATGGAATCAAGCTCCACGTGGGGAAACCCTCGCAAATGCTCTCGGATGCGACGGAACTGAGGCTCCTCGCGAATTCCAGAAAGCACCTCTTGCCGTATCGGACCCAGCAATTGAACGTTGCGCTGCTGCACTAATGCATAAAGCGCATGCGTCAGACGCAATTCCGAAGGCGAGAGATCAGTGGCGTGGCGTCGCAGAGCCAGTGACCAGATAGGCGTATCCACCAGAACCATCAGTTGCGCTTTCTGCGTCGCGCAGCCTTGTAGTCATAGTCGGGATCGAAGTCGACGGTGCCGAAATCTTCCAGAATTTTCTGCTGCTTCCGATACTGGACGTATTCTTGCAGCGCGGCGGTCACGGCTTCTTTCTTCGTCTTGTGCCCGCCTGTCTTGCGCGCCTCTTCGATCAGTTTGTCATCGATCGCCAGATTCGTTGCCATGTGTAGATTATTACACATTAAAATGTGTAAAGCAAATTACTCTCCTACGCCAAATACAACCGGGGACGGTTGCCCGTCCCCGGCCTTCGAACAACAGCAATGAGGGGTAAATCCTAGTTGACTTGATCCAACTCCACGCGATCGCCAGCGTGCACATCTTCCAGAGAGAAGACGATCATGCCTGTGGCCGTGGTATTGGTCACGCCAATGATGACGATCTCGCCTACCGCGCGCCGCGGCAGATCCGCGACGTGGATCACCGGGCCGTTCGTTTTGGTGAACATGTGCGGATCGAAGGAAGGCGTCTTCTTCTGCGTGTCCTCTGACATGGCGGCCTTGAACGAAAGTGAATCGACCGGATCTTTTAAATCTTCTTCGTAGTAGCGGACCGCGCGGAAGTAGTCGCCAATCTTCACGCCCTGGTTCGCGCCCACATTGATGTAAACCTTGTGGCCGGTTCCCAGCTGCGAGTCAAAGTCCTTGGCCATGACAATGCGTCCGGAAACCTTGCTGCTGGCGGGCAGGAAGCGGTCAAAGGTGATCGGACCATGGAAGGTGATGGGTTGCTTCTCGGCAAAAGGAATCGCGGTGTCGCCAGGGTTCACGGCATCGCAGGAATAATCCACGGTGGCAATGGCGATCTTGTTGCGAGTATCGATGACCTTCACGCGGCCAACTTCTTCATAAGCCTGGCCGGTTTCCTTGAGCAATTTGGCCTGTCCGGGGAACATTTCATATTCGTTGACATCCCGAAGAGCGCGCACGATTTCATATTCCCCGCCGAGGACATAGCCGCTACCACGAAGGTAGATGAGGTCTCCCCGGGTGTATTTCGTCGAGGTCGGCGTCTCCAAGCCACCCGATACGAAGTTCGCGTCCGGCAGGCTCTGTTTGCTGATGAATCCCGCGCAATACAGGTCAGAATACGTGGGCGTAGCGATGCGCTCCACTGGAAAACTGTCCCGCGCGGGAACAGTTCCCTGCGGAGCTTCAGTGGCGGCGTTATCCGGCGTCTGAGCCCAGACGGCGGTCGCGAGCAATAACACTAACAATCCTGTTTTCTTCATGTTACCTCCGGAGAAGAGCCGCCAAAGCGATCCTTCGCCCTCTGTTAAATGCCAGAAAAGAAAGGCTTCAGCCGGAAGGTAACAAGCAGGTAAGGGTGGGTCAAGGTTACGAGGGTGTTGCGGACCGCCGGACAGGATTTGTTGGCACAAGAGAATAGTCCCTTGTTGCATAACTGTTTAAGTGCCTGTAATAATGCGCCGTTCATCCTGTGAGCACCAAGCCATTGACGACGAATGCGGTTGCATCGTTTGCCTCGCGCCTGCGGCTGCAGCGACTGCCCCGGGTCTGCGTGGCCGTGATCGGCTCCGATGCCAACGATATGGCCGAGAAGGCCGAGGCCTTGGTACGGGATAACTCTTTTCTGGAGTTCAGGTTGGACTACCTGTCCAAACCCGGCTTGGCGATCGCCAGAATCAAGCGTTTTTTCGAAAGTCATCCGGGAACCACGGTCATCGCCACTTGCCGTCGGGCGGCAAGTGGCGGCAAGTTCCGGGGATCTATCGCCTCGCAGCTCGATATCCTGGGTCGCGCGGCAGACGCGGGCTGTCAGCTGGTCGACGTGGAGCTTCAGACCGCCAGCAAATGCAAGCCGGCGCAGTTGCAGAAATTGCGTTCGCGCGCGGCGCTCATCCTTTCCTTCCATGACTTTCGGGCGACAAAAAAGCTGGAAGCGACGCTGGAGAAGATGCTGGCGTATCAAGCCGATTTCTACAAGATCGTCAGCACGGCGCAGACGCTCTCCGACAACGTGACCATGATCAAGTTCCTGGCGCGCGAGGGCGACCGCCACTCGCTGGTCGGGATGTGCATGGGCGAGCAAGGGATCATCAGCCGCGTGCTGGGAGTTCGCGCCGGCAGCGTGTTCACGTTCGCTGCGGCCAGTGCCGGACAGGAGACAGCGCCCGGGCAGGTGACGGCGCAGGAACTGCGCAGTGTTTATCGGATCGATCAGGTCGACGTAGCGACGCGCGTGTATGGGGTGGTGGGAGATCCGATCGCGCACTCGCTCTCGCCGGCGATCATGAACGCCGCCTTCCGAAGGGAGAACGTGAACGGCGTTTTTCTGGCGCTGCACGCCAAGGTTCTGAAAGACCTGTTGACTTGCGTGCGCGAAGTCCCGATTCACGGCGTTAGCGTGACCATGCCGTATAAGGAATCGATTCTCACGCATCTGGAGAATACGGATTCACACACCGCGAAAATTGGCGCCTGCAATACGGTCGTCCGGGCGCAGGACGGCAAGCTATACGGGTTCAACACGGATACGGCAGGGGTCATCCGGCCGCTGGAACGGCGGTTGAATACGCTTGAAGGTGCGCGAATCCTCGTGCTGGGCGCGGGAGGCGCGGCGCGGGCGGCGGTGTTCGCATTGAAAGAGCGCGGATCGGAAGTCTACATCATGAATCGCAGTGCGGCGCCAGCGAAGAAGCTGGCGCATCAGGCGCGGGCGCGCATCATGAAGCGCCCGGACCTGAAAAAACTGGCGTTCGACGTGATCATCAACGCGACCCCCGTAGGGATGGGGAACACGCGCGAAACTCCACTGCAGGAAAAAGAGATCAATGCCCGGTATGTCTTTGACATGGTGTACGATCCGCCGGAGACGCGGCTGCTGAAACTGGCCAAAGAGCGCGGGGCGCAGATCATCCCGGGAATTGAAATGTTCGTCCATCAGGCCGCCCGCCAATTCGAAATCTGGACGGGCAAGCCCGCACCCTGGGACGAGATGCTGAGAGTAGTTCTTCTGGCGCAGCAGGAAAGGGCAAGGTCGGCGGCCGGGAAATAGGCGCCTAACATTAGTAGACGTCCGGGGCTGGCGCATCCTTTTCCCAAAATAAAACTGCGGTTGCCCCACCCTTGTCGCTCCTGGTTTTGGAGCGACAGGGTGGGAGTAGAATTTTCGCTAATGGCACTGAAGCCCACAATCAGCGCTGCCTGCACTTCATCGCGTTCAGCTGTTTCCAGCGCAGGGGCTCTGCTCGACTCGGTGGCAGCGCGAGAAACACTTGAGCGAGAGTCAGAAAGGGTCCGGCGGTGGTATGGGTGCTTCGTCACCGGCTACGTCGTCATGGCCGAGCACGTGCACTTGCTCATCAGCGAACCCGAGCGCGGCCAACTCTCGGTGGTTCCGCAGATGCTGAAACAGATTACCGCTCGCAAGCTGCGGCCGCCTGAGCTCGGGCGGTTCTGGCATGTCCGCTACTATGATTTTCCGGTGTGGACCGAGAAAAAGCGCGTCGAAAAACTACGCTACATGCACCGCAACCCGGTGAAACGGGGACTGGTGCTGGGGCCCGAGGATTGGAAGTGGAGCAGCTTTCTTCGATGGGCGACAGGAACAGAAACAACCGTCGAGGTCGAGTGTCCGGCGACGGCGCGGCGGCGGGAACGAACGGGTACATTTCTGACCCTCGTTCGATCCCACCCTCCCGCACAAAACGCGGGAAGGGTGGGGCAACCACACTTGAGGTAATCGGAAAGGCTGGGCCAGCCCCCAACACTCATAGTCGGAACCGGACCACGCCGATAGACTGCGAGTTCAGTGATGACTTTGTGTAGGGATTCTTTAACTCCGATGGCCTCCCACACTACCCGAACAACCCTGACGATATTGGCGGTATGTTCTTCTACGGGCTCCCTGGCGGCACGCCAGGTGTTCCGGCCCAAACACCGATCCATTGGGGACCAAGCCAGCGTTGTTGGCTTAAGAACTATGCTAACCCGGGAGATTGCACTGCGCTTCCTACGAATGATAGCCCCTGCCAATGATAGCCAGTAAAGAGGAATGTATGGAGTCCGAAAAAACGAGAGTGACAGGCGGCGACAGTACACGGCATCTCCGCCTCGGTTTTGAACTGGTATTCGCCAGCTACTTGTCCGTTCTGTTTGCGTTCCTCGAGGAGTTGAGGCCTCGCGCGTGGTCCCTCCAAGGGCGCTACCAATACTTTTGGCATCCTCATGCGGTCAGCTTAGGCCAAATGGATTTCGCCCTATTCTATGCGGAACTTTTCCTGATTCCTGCCATCGTGATTTTCGGTTGTCTTAGGTTGATAAGCCGATCTGCTGCGGTCCGGCCGTTGTTGCACGCGGTAGGAGGATTCGTAGCCGTGGTTGGCTTTCCTTTCGTCTGCCTGTATGCTGCGCGCCGTCCCCTATTCCCCATTATCCTTGAGCCTGCGATCGCTGGTATTTGCTTCCTTCTATGGGCATACCGGAAGTGGCTTGTATCTGCGTGGCTCAATATTCCGCTGCTGATTCTCCATTATGCACTTTGGTTCTTTTTCTGTATGTCAGTGATCGGAATTCCCTCGATGCATCGATTATCGGCTTGGGGGAGCATATGGGATTACATGGGGTTCGTATATCCGCTGCTCGGCTTTTCTTACAGCTTAGTGTGGTCAGTTTACTTCAGGCATTCAGAGGCAACACCGAGTCTAACGGTTGTGCAATCTTGAATGGTTTTTCGCGGGTTACCGAGACCAGCAGTCGTCGGGTTGCCGAGAACGGAAGTACTGATAAGAACAGGGAGATCCTGTGCGGAGAAATCTCCATATTCTGGTGGTCCACCCTTCACAGTGTAGTCGCTCTTGTTCTCGCCGTCAGGCGGGTGGCCCACCCTTTGCAGGTTTTGCAAAGGGTGGGGATTCCGGGCTGGTGACACTATCCTAAGAACAAAGTCCATCGGCATTAGCTGTCTCATAACCCCACCCTTTCGCAAAACGCGTGTCCAGTCCCATGACATGCTTTACAAAACGTCCCGGGACATCCTTTACACTCCCGCGCTGGTTTGACTAGCACGGAGAAGGCAAGGATGCCGTGGAAGACGATGG